>ENA-ORBV01008170-ORBV01008170.1-microbial-mat-metagenome-genome-assembly--contig:-NODE-8170-length-17701-cov-3.761859_pt1 | contig 17701 bp, 15 predicted proteins | sample MGYA00237777_ERZ505514 | MGnify/ENA primary metagenome ERZ505514 (study PRJEB26160, sample SAMN06269048) | microbial mat metagenome | isolation source: Oligotrophic lake microbial mat | place...
TCTAATCGCCAACACGACCTTTGGCGCGCAGAACGGCGGCGGCGCGCTGACGCTCGTCGGCGGTCGCGTCCCCTCACTCGACGCCTGGCTGGAGCACGGCATACGCCGCACACATTGGCCGGCGTCATGCCGGAAACTACAGCGCCGGTGCGACGGCCGCTCCATGACGGAGGGACGAACACACCGGCGCAATGCCCCGGGCCTTACGAAGCGACGTTAGACACCACGTACCGTTGCTACCTGCGGGGTCCTGGCGGAGTTGGCGGGCTCGCGCCCTTCGGGACCCGGGACATTTGAAAAATAGACGGCGCGGCTGTCTACGACAAGCGGGAAGGAGCGTCTGCTCCGTGTCAAACGGCGGTTTGCCTACCGAAACGCCCGCACTGCCCGGGAGACCGCCTCGGCCAGCCGCGGAGCCGCCACCGCGATCTGTGCCGCTGAGGCATCGCGATGCGTCACCGCACGCACGCGGGCGTGCGTCCAACCAGCGATGCGCACGCCCACCGTCGCCGCCTCCTGCACCAGCGCCGTCGCACACGGCACCGGCAGATCGAGCATCACAATGTTCGTCTGCGGATCGACCACGCGCGCTCCTTCCACGCCGTCGAGTGCAGCCGCCAGCGTGCGCGCATTCACATGATCCTGCGCCAATCCGCTCAGATGATGCGCCAGACCAAATCGCGCCGCCGCCGCGAGAATGCCGGACTGCCGCATGCCGCCACCGAAACGCTTTCGCGCCCGGTGCGCTCGCACGATTGCCTCGCGCGTGCCCACGAGTGCCGCACCAACCGGTGCACCGAGACCCTTGGAGAACGACACCATGACGGAATCGGCGCACGCCGCCAACTCGGCCAGCGACGTGCCTGTCGCCACGCTCGCGTTCCAGAGTCGCGCGCCGTCCATGTGCATCGGAACACCCAGCGAGCGGGCAACCTGCTGCAACTGCTTCAACCCGGCGAGCGGCGTCACCACACCGCCAGCGCCATTGTGTGTGTTCTCCACGCACACCAGCGATGTGTCCGGTGCGTGCGCCGACGGCGCGCGAATCGCGTCGTGCAGCTCGGCCGCCGTCATCACCAATGACGCGCCGCGTACCGCGCGAACTTGCACGCCAGCCAACGCCGCGGCACCCGCCATTTCCCAGTGTACAATATGGGCGTCGGCATCGAGCAACACTTCGGTGCCGGGTGTCGTGTGCACCCACAACGCTGCCTGATTGGCCATTGATCCGGTCGGGAAAAACAGCGCGGCTTCCTTGCCGAGCAGTTCCGCGACCTCGGTCTCAAGGGCCCGGGTTGTGGGATCACCGTCAAGCACATCGTCACCCACCTCGGCGGACGCCATCGCCGCGCGCATCTCCGCCGATGGTTTCGTCACCGTGTCGCTTCGCAGGTCGAGCAGGTCAGTCATTTGTTGGGTGATCGTGTCCGTGGACTGGGCGCTGGCACCGACCGCAGTCGGACGAGCTCTTCACGCCGGAGCTCGTGGGCCTGCGCGACCTCTGCACCGAGCAGAAACAACAACGCCCCATAATACACGAAGAACACGATCGAGACGATGACCGCAATCGTACCCGTGTACAACGATCCGGGAGAGAAGCGCACCAGGAGCTCCGCGTACACCTGCCGAGCGACTTCGAAGAGCACACTTGCGACGAGCGCCGCCAGCCACGCCGCCTCTCGACTCGGGCGGTTGCGCGGGAGGCCGTGATACAGCGCGTAGAAGGTGAAGGTGAGTAGCGCAAAACCCAGAGCGCGACCGAGCAGATACGTCAGCGTCCCGAGCGTCTCCATCTGCACGCCGAGATTTTCCAGAATCGACGAGCCTCGTGCCGACGCGATCGACAGGTAGGAAACGAGCACCACCCACACCAGCACCAGCAATGACGTCGCGAGTGCGGCGACGACGTCGAACAGCTTGCCCGCGACGATACCGCGATCGGAGCGATCCATGACGATGGACAGCACCGCACGAAGGGAACCGAACAGTCGCGTGCTCGTCCACACAAAACCGAGTGCCGCGCCGATCCCGACCGCACCCCGGGTCCGCAGCACATCGTCAACGATGGTGCGGAGCACCGCGCTCGCTTCGAACGAGTTACGCGGAAGAAACATTTCGGCAAGCGAGACCACCGTTCCGGCGGCCTGCTCCGGTTGCCGACCGAGCGCAAAGGTCAGCGCGACGACAAGCAGCAGAACGAACGGCACAAGTGCGAGCAACAGGCTGAACGCGACACCACCCGCCAGAAAAAAGGCGTTGTCTTCGGCCAGCCCGTTGTACACACGTCGCAGATAGTCGACGACCACCGCGAGGCGAGGGCGCGCCAGCACGGCGCGCCACCCGTCAAGCTCAGGCCGGACCGGCGTTTTCGGAGGCTTCGGTGTCGTCACCCAGCTCGGGCTCGTCGGTCACGCGCTGCGTGCGACGCGCGTCTTCGTAGGCGCGCTTCGTTTCGTGCACCGCGCGCTCCAACTCCACCTTCGCCTGCCGCGCCGCCGTACGTCCGGCATCGACGGCATCGCCAACCGCGCGCGCACGGGCTTCGACCGCGCCGCGTGCTTCCCCAACCTTGCGGCCGACCGTGTCGCGCGTGCGCCCCATCGTGTCGGAGACTTCCTCTGAGACCTCGTCGACGAGCTCGCGGGCGCGCGATGTCGCGCGCTTGGTTTCGCGTCGGATGCGCGCGCGCATGGCTTCGCCCGACTCTGGAGCCAATAGCAGTGCGGCACCCGCGCCGATCGCAAGGCCAAGCAACAGCGCCCCTAGTCCGCTGCCACCGCCACTGTCGCGCTCGACAATCACCACGCGATCGTCGTCATAGTCTTCATATCGTCCCATGCTGCCTCCTGTTCAATCACTGAGATCCGCGTCATCGGGAGCGGCGGCCACGGATGGCACACCGTCCACGGGCATCTTGCGGCGCAGAGCCGTCGGTTTGACGAATCGCGACACGATGTCGCGCGTCCCTGCGATGCCGAGTTGCCGGAAAAGGAAGGCGAACTTTTCGTCGAACGCCTTGCCAAGCGCTGCCTTGACGCCGTCCGGAAGCGCCCATAACTGCCGCTTGAAGGGTCCCAGCGCCTTCTTGCGGGTCTTGTAAAAAAACTGCTCGTCGGAATCGGTGGCCTTGCGCTCGTCCTTCGCGTTCTCGAGCAGCCACGCATAGATCTCCTGCCGCAATACCTCCGGCAGGTGATCGAACAGCATGGTCTGAAAGTTCGTCGCGAGATGAATCTCGGCCGTTTCCGTCTGGGGAAAGTTGGAGAACGCCGTGTCGGGCAGCGTAGACGCGCCGTGCTGCACGGCACCGGCCAGGCCATACTTGTCGCGGGCGACCTGCGACAACGTCGCCAACGTCTCGAAATCAAGATTCACATCGGCGATCGATCCATCGGGCAGCACGGTGCCGCCATGAGACGTCCCCGACTGCACACTGATCTTGCTGAGTCCCGCCGTACCGGGCGCGGCCTGCCCAAGCGTGCGAGTGAAGCCATCCATGAACGCTTCAAGCTCGTCGGGAGTGGAGTTTTCCGTTCCGACTTCGCCGATTTCACCGCCGATCGAGATGGTCACGCCGCGCGGCTCTTCGGCACGGACGACCCGCGCGATCTCGACACAACGCTCGTAGTTGCGGCGCTGCTGCTCTTCCAACGTCGTCTGCGAGAGATCAACGAGCGTCGACGTGTCGACGTCGATGTTGTAGAAGCCGGCGGCCACCGCTTCGCGGACCAACTGCACGACGGCGTCAACTTCACCCTCGGGGTTGGTCGCAAACTTTTTCGCGCTGACCTGGAAATGATCACCCTGAATGAACACCGGACCGCGAAAGCCTTCGCGCAGCGCCGCCGCGAGCATCACCGTGACATATTCGGCGGGACGCTGATCGGTGTACGCAATTTCGGAGCGAGCGATTTCAAGTAAGAACGCGCCCGCGTCCAAGGCGATTGCCTGACGAAAAATTGAACGAGCGGTATCGTACGAGGCGCCGCGTACGTTGATCGCGGGCACTGTGAACCCATTGCACTCACCACGGCCACGCGCGATGTAGAGATCGTGAATGGAGGCCGCGCGCACACCGACGGCCTGCCCGATTTCCCAGACCAACCAACGCGCCTGTTCACGCTCGATCGGTTCACCGAACACCGCCTCGTGCACGAGCCGGTCCATGTCAGCGCTGCGAAGCGCGCTCGCCTCGTGCACGTGCACCACACCGTCGGTCACCGACACCGCGCCGCCGAACAACTGCGTGGCCGGAAGGGTCTGCTGCGTCATCAAATCCTCAGCGCTGCCTGAAGCAGCCGCAAAGTGCCGGGCATGGCCGGCCGGTGGAACGGGTCCGGCGGGAGGCCGGCGGGAACTCTGACTGATGCAACTTCGGCCTTACTCCCTCTGAACGGAAGCCCAACGCCGTGCCGCAGGTCACACCTGCCATCTCGGATCGGGACGAGGCAAGGACTCCCACTCCGCTTTGGCCGCTTCGCTCCCCGCTCTCCCCAGCATCGCATACGCAAACTGCTTGCCTATCTCTACACCGGGCTGGTCGAATGCGTTCACTTCATACAGCTCGCCGGCGTACGCAGTGGCCAGCTCGAAGAGGTAGAGCAGCGCGCCAACGCTGCGGGCGTCAAGCGCCGGCACGGTAATCGTGAGGTTCAGGCGACCGCGCGCCGCCAGCGCCCCCGCCGTCGCCTGTCGCTCAACCTCGAGCAGGTGGCCCAGTGTGCGACCACCCAGATAGCCCAGCTCCGGTCGCTCCGCATGACGCGAGGGAATGAGGCCGAGCGCCTCGCGGCCGGCCACCTTGATGAACGTCACGGTTTTGTCACGCGGCCCCTCCATGAACAGCTGGACTTGCGCGTGTTGGTCGGTCGCGCCGACCGCGGGCAGCGGGGTGGGACCGACACTGGTGCCGTCCGCACGGATCTTGCCCAGGCTCTCCGCCCAGAGCTGCACAAACCACGACGCGATGTCGCGCAGTCCATCCGCGTACGGCATCAGGACCTGAATCCGACCGCCATGCGACGTATCCGCGAGCCACTGCAGCACGGCGAACACACCGGCGGGATTACCCGTCAACTCCGCACCGGTACAACGGGCGGCGCAGGCGGCGGCGCCGGCCATCACTCCGCGGATGTCAATACCGATCAATGCCGCTGGCAACAGTCCGACCGGCGACAACACACTGAATCGACCACCGACGTTCGAAGGAATCTCAAGCGTGGCGATCCCCTCGGCCCGGGCGACGGCGCGCAACGCACCAACCTCGGGATCGGTGACGAACACGAGGCGCGAGCGTGCTGCGTCCACACCGAGTGCCGCCTCAAGCGCCTCACGCACAATGAGATACTGCGCCATCGTTTCGACCGTGCCACCCGACTTCGAGACCACCAGCACCAGCGAGCGCGCGAGCGGCAGGCGGGCGAGCGTGGCGGCAATCGTGACCGGATCGACATTGTCGAGCACATGCAGACGCGGATGCCCGCCGCGTGCCGCGTCGTCGAGCTCGTTCCAGTGCGGCGGACAGAGTGCTGAACGCAGCGCGATGGGACCGAGCGCCGACCCACCGATCCCCAGCAGCAGCACATGATCCACTGTGCCACCAAACCGGCCGGCCATGGCGAGAATCGCGTCCACGCGCGGTTCCTCCGTTGGCAGATCGATGAACCCGAGCGTGCCGGCCGCGTACCGCGCCAGCACACGTACGTGCGCGTCCTGAAAACGAGACGCACCGTACGCCCACTGCGCGTCCGTAATGCCAGCGCCGTTCGGAAGCGGGCCGGCCATCATGTTCGTGAAGTCGATCGAGAGCGGCATGCCGAATGGGGGGTGAATCGTGATGGTCAGTCGTCGATCGTGAATGTGAGACCGTCAAACGCCGGCGCGATGCCTTCGGGAAGTTCAGCCGAGAGTTCGGCGTGCGAATGGTCGTGCGTGAGATGCGTCAAGAGCGTTCGCGGTGCGCCGACTTGTTGCGCGACCGTCACCGCTTCCGGGATGGAGAGATGCGTTGGATGCGGTATGCGAAACAGCGCGTTCAGCACCAGCACCTCCACGCCGCGCAGCGCCTCAATGACTTCGTCCGACAGCGATTTCGCATCGGTGACGTAGCCGAAGCGACCAATACGATACGCCAGCACCGTGCTGCGTCCGTGGGGCACGGCGAGCGGCACGATGTGCGCATCACCGATCGTGAACGGCACGCCCGCTTCAACCGGATGCAGCGTGCCCTCCGGCTTGGTGGTGCCGGGTAACGGGCGCATGCCTGGATCGACCACGTACGGAAAACGTGTCGCGATCGTGTCCAGCGTTTCGCGCGAGCCATACAGCGGTAGAGCGCCCCGATGTTTCACGCTCAGCGCACGGAGGTCATCGATACCGTGAATGTGATCGGCATGTTCGTGCGTGTAGAGCACCGCGTCGGCTCGGCCGAGGCCCGCCGCCACGAGCTGCAAGCGCAACTCGGGCGGCGTGTCGATGAGCAGATTCGTGCCGCCGGCGGTCTGCACGAACGCGGCGCATCGCGAGCGACGGTCACGCGGATCGTTGGAGCAACACACGCGACAGCGGCAGCCGATTTGCGGCACGCCAAAACTCGTGCCGGTCCCCAAGAGCGTGACGATCACGCCCGCTCCGTGTTCACACCACCTCGACCTTGAGCAGATTGGTGGTACCGGGCACATCGAACGGCGCGCCCGCGGTCACGACCACCCGATCGCCGGTCACCACCAGGTTGAGATCTGTCGCGTCACGCATGGCCATGGCCACCATGTGATCATAGCCGCGCGCCGTGGGCACCAGGCGCGGAATGACGCCCCACACCAGCGACAGCTGACGACACACGCGGGGCTCGTCGGTCAGCGCCAGAATCGGAACCGCCGGACGGTGCGACGAGACAATGCGCGCACTGAATCCGCTTTTCGTGAACACCACCACCAGCGGCGCGTGCAGCATACGCACCGCCGCCGTGGTCGCCGCCGCGATGGCTTCTTCGGTGTTCACCGCCCCTTCGGTGCGATGCTCGACGCGCTGGGCATACGGCGGACGCGGACTCGATTCGATTTCGAGAATGATGCGACGCATCGCTTCAACGGCCAACCGGGGATACTGACCCGCCGCCGTCTCCGCCGACAGCATCACCGCGTCGGTACCGTCGAGAATCGCGTTGGCCACATCACTGGCCTCCGCACGTGTGGGGCGCGGATGCGTAATCATGGATTCCAGCATCTGCGTCGCGGTGATCACCGGACGGCCCATGCGATTCGCCAGCGCGATGATGCGCTTCTGTGCAATCGGCACTTCTTCGAACGGGAGTTCGACACCAAGGTCGCCGCGCGCCACCATGACGGCGTCCGACGCGTGCAGAATCTCCTCGATGTTCTGCAGCGCAATGTCCTTTTCGATTTTGGCCACGACGAGCATGTGTGACGGCACCAGCTCGCGCAGCTCGGTGATGTCGGCGGCCACGCGCACGAAACTCAGCGCCACCGCGTCGAGGTCGTGTTCCACCGCGAACGCCAGATCGGCGCGATCTTTCTCGGTGAGTGACGGCGCCGAAACGTGCACGCCGGGAAGATTCATCCCCTTGTTGCTGCTGAGCATTCCGCCGTGCAGTACACGACAATGCACCGTGTCACCTTCGACCGCGGTCACCGCCACCTCGATCAGACCGTCATTGATGAGAATGCGCTTGCTCGGCGAGACGTCCTTGGCAAGCAGGTGATACGTGACGGGGATCTGATCAGCGGTCGCCGTGCTGTCTGGCGCCAAAACGATCAATTCATCCTCATGCAACTCCCGCGGCTCGGGCAACACGCCAATGCGGATGCGTGGGCCCTGCAAGTCGCCGAGGATCGCGACAGAGCGACCAAGCTCTGCGGCCACGCGGCGCACATCCGCGATGGTGCGCGCATGCGATTCGTGAGTGCCATGCGAGAAGTTGATACGCGCGACATCGAGTCCTGACTGGATCAGCTCCCGGATCTTGTCCGGCGTATTGCTGCTCGGCCCCAGCGTACACACAATCTTCGTGCGCGGAAACACGCGTCGCTTGCTGGTGACGGTCCACGAGGTGGTATCCGGGTGCGCACGGTTGGCGTCTTCCGGCCCGCTCCGCGGAACGCTGATCACCTCTTCAGACATGCGACGACCCTGCGCTCACAAGCTGCGAACGCTTGGCGGTGAGACCGGCGAGCAACGTGTCGAACGATTTCGCAAACGAGGCCAGCCCTTCCTGAAGCAGCTGCGCCGTCACCGCGTCAAGATCCACACCCTGCGCCGCAAGCGCGGCCAGCTGTGCGTCGGCCTCCTCGAGCGCAACATCCACCGTGCGCGACGTCTCGCCATGATCGCGATACGCCTCGAGCGTGGCCGGTGGCAGAGTATTCACCGTGTCGGGCCCGATCAGCGCTTCCACGTACAGCACATCGCGATACGCCGGATTCTTGGTGCTGGTGCTGGCCCACAGCGGACGCTGCACGCGCGCATCTTGCGCCGCGAGCGCCGCCCAGCGCGCGCCGCTGAACCGGTCCGTGAACAGCCGGTACGCAAGCTTGGCGTTGGCGATCGCCGCCTTGCCGAGCAGCGCCTCCACTGCCGACGTGTGTTCCGGAGCTGCCGCCGCGCGCGTCGCGAGTGCGGCATCGATCAAACCATCCACACGACTCACGAAGAAACTCGCGACCGAGGCAATGCGATCAACCGGCTGACCAGCGGCCACGCGGGCTTCAAGGCCGGACAGATAGGCGTCGATGACGCGCGCGTGCGCGTCGGTGCTGAAGAGCAGCGTCACATTGACGTTGAGCCCGTCGGCAATGAGTGACTGCACCGCTTCGCCTCCCGCCGCCGTCCCGGGCACTTTGATCATCAGGTTCGGACGGTTGACTGCGGACCACAGGCGATGCGCTTCGGCGACCGTGCCGGCGGCGTCATGCGCGAGATCCGGACCGACTTCGAGGGAAACGTAGCCATCGCCACCGTTGGTGCTCGCGTATACACCCGCGAACGCGTCGCACGCATCCTGCACATCGGTGGTGGCCAGACGCTCGAAGCAGGCGCGCGCACTCCAATCGGCCGGCAGGGACGACAGTTCTTCGTCGTAAGCGGAGCCTTCGGCGAGGGCCTTTTCGAAGATGGTGGGATTGGACGTCATTCCCATCAGCGCATCATCGCGAATACGCTGCGCCAGCTCACCGGAGTGCAGCATGGAACGCTCGATGTAATCAAGCCAGGGCGCAGTGCCGGCGTCGCGCAGTGCGTGCAAGCGAGTGGTCATCAGAAAACCTGTCGTCTATTGAAAACGCGCGCCGCGCCCATCGCGTCGCGCTGAAGGAGCTGCAGCACGGGTCAGGGTTTGGCGAGGTAGGGGACCGTTGCGTCCACCGTGCCCCACAGCACGCGCAACGTGCCGCCGAGTGGTGCCGCGGCACCGGTGGGAGCCAAGGCGATCTGCAACGACTCCACCGCTTCCGTCAGTGACTTCACGCGCATCGGGATCCGCGCCAGATCCTGCGCGGCGTCGTACTCGTTCGCGTTGGCCCCGATCTTCTTGCTCACGATCAACTGCATGCTCGTGGCCGTGGCGAGCGCGTGGAGCGAGTAGGTGCCTTTCGGTACGCTGACGCCCCCGATATCCAGATCGACAGCGGTCGTGAGCGTGGTGGCTTCATTCGCGCCAAGCCGCCACACTTCGCCGTACGGAATCAGCGCGCCGGCAATCACGCGGCCACGCGCGTGCGGCTGACCGTAGTCCACGGTGATCGTAAGCGACGGCGGACGCTGCGCCGCCGGCGTGCCCTCGGGCATCACCGCGTCGAGGGCCACCTTCGTCGTGACACGACCGCTCGGCACCCCCTGGTACGTCGGCTGCGCACGCAACTCTGGCACGAGCACATTTGCCACGGCGACCAGTGACAGTATCGCGGCACTTCGGCACATCCAGTTCGTCTTTAACATTCGAGTTCCGTGGATTGGGCAGGCGAGTTTGGAACCTGCAGGTAGTCTGCATCGTCGTAATTCATCGTAATCTACCGTCATGCGGTTTCTGCAGCAGTCCTCTCTTCCGCTCTACGCCGTGCCCATGCTCTCCTGGTCCTCCCGATCGACGCGCGCCGCGGCGCTGCTCCTCCTGATCGCCCCGCTCCTGGTGAGTTGTCGCTCGGCAAGGCCGTCGGCCCCGCTGACGCCCCCGCCGCTCGAGGACGCGCGCGAGGCGGCGGCCATCCTGCCCCTGCCCACCTTCGACTCGGCGTGGACCATCGTGGCGCGGACGCACTGGGACACGACCTACAATGGCGTCAACTGGACGGCGATGCGCGACTCGCTGCGTCCGCGCGCGGCCGCCGCGCAGTCGCAGCGCGAGCTTCGCCAGATCCTGCAGCAGATGCTGAGCTCGCTCCGGCAGTCGCACTTTTCGATTATTCCGCAGGAAGTCAGCGACGTGGCGGTTGGCGGCAGCACGAATCCCGAGGCCAGTCGCGAAGGGCAGGTCGGCGTCACCACTCGCTGGCTCGACCGGGAGGTCGTGGTGACGCATGTGACCGACGGCAGTCCAGCGTCCCGCGCCGGCGTCCGTCCGGGGTGGTTGCTGCGGCGTGTAGGTGATGACTCCATTACCAACCGGCTGCGCAGCCTGCCAGCCGATCTCGATCCCAGGCGCGCGTCACTCGCCGCTTACAGCCTCGCCGAAGGCGGCCTGCGCGGTGCGCCCGGAAGCACGGTGACCGTAACGTTCGTCGACGAACGAGGTGACGAACGCGCGCTCACGATGCAGCGCTCGGTCACTCCCGGCACCAGCGTGAAGTTTGGCAACCTGCCGCCCCAGCTGGCGCATCTTGAATGGGAACGACGCAGGGTGGACGGCAAGCGCATCGGCGTGATTCGCTTCAACATCTGGATGCCGGTCCTTGGACGGGAGTTTGATGTTGCCATCGATTCGCTGCGCGACAGCGACGCCATCGTGCTCGACATTCGCGGAAACTTCGGCGGTGTCGCGGGCATGGCAATGGGATTCGCCGGTCACTTCGTCGATACGGTTGTTCCCGTCGGCATCATGAAGACACGTGCGCAGGACCTGAAGTTCGCAATCAATCCTCGGCGGGTGAACACCGCGGATCAACGCGTCGCGCCGTTTGACGGTCCACTGGCAATAGTGGTCGACGAACTGTCGATCAGCACCTCTGAAATTTTCGCGGGCGGGCTGCAGTCGCTGGCGCGCGCGCACATCGTGGGCTCCCGAACGGCTGGCCAGGCACTACCGGCCATGGCGGAGCGACTGCCGAACGGCGACATTCTGTATCACGCGATCGCGAACTTTGTGTCGCCGTCGGGCGGCCGAATGGAGGGAGATGGGGTAACACCGGACCAGGCCGTTGTGACCGACCGGCGCGCGCTGCTGGCCGGAGCAGACCCCGCGCTGGACGCCGCGCTGAAATGGGCGGCATCCGCCCCCAAACCGCCACGTGTAACCGGACCGCGCATTACGCCGTAGTATTTCACAGTTCCGGTGCACAGCCAGATCGTGCACCGTTCCCGCGCGAAGGCAACCTCCCTTGGCGCCGACCTTTTTCCGGAGCAGCATACATGAAGCAGTTTACGCGCGCACTCGTGGCCGCATTCACGGTGACCACGATCACGCTCCCCGCCTCCCTCAGCGCTCAGGCGCTGCCATCGGCGAAGGAAGTGCTGGACCGGCATATCACGGCCATCGGCGGACGTGACGCGGTCATGGCCATCACCTCCGTGCAGCAGAAGGGCACACTCGAACTTGCCGCCATGGGCATCTCGGCCGAACTCACGCTCGCGATGGCCAAGCCGAACAAGATGGCCATGACGATGACCATTCCGGGCATGGGCGAAATGCAGCAGGGCTTCAACGGCGACATCGGCTGGGACAACAACCCCATGCAGGGTCCGCGTCTGGCGGAAGGCGAGGAACTTGCCACCCGCAAGGAATCCGCCAACTTCGCCGAAGGTTTCGGCATTTTTGACGCTGAGAAGTTCACGAGCATGGAAGTGGTGGAGAAGGCACAATTCGCCGGCGAAGAAGCGTACAAGGTGAAGCTGGTGCGCAAGGTTGGCCGTCCGAGCCACGAATACTTCTCGGTCGCGTCGGGGCTGCGCATCGGTTCACAGAGCACGGCGGTGTCGCCCATGGGCGAGATCGAGATCAACGCCGTCATGAGCGATTACAAGCAGTTCGGCACGGTGAAGATGCCCACCAGGATGGCGCAGTCGCAGGCGGGCAACGACATCACGATGACGTTCACGGACATCACGTTCAATGCCGTGAAGGACGACGCGTTCGCGCTTCCTCCTGCGGTGAAGGCGCTCGTCAAGCCGTAAGGTTTGTGCATCCTGCCAATGCGGGGCCATGACACGGTGTCATGGCCCCGCATTGTTTTATGGCCGCCCGCCCGGATGCCAGCGCGGCACATCCGGCGCGTTCGCCAGCGTACGCAGCGCAATGAGCGCGGCGTCGATCACGCGTGCCATGTGTTCGGTGTCCATCGTCTCCGGGCCATCGGTGACCTGGTGATAGTCACCATGCAGATTGAAGGTGGACAGCGTGTGCGCCGGAATGCCGCGTCGCGCAAAATCGATATTGTCGCTGCGCTCGAAGAAGCGCTGCGCCGGACGCGGATCGGGAACGATGGGCACGCCCGCGGCGAAGAGCAGATCACCGAACGTGCTGCGTTCGTAGCCGGTCAGCCACGCGGTGCCGGCACCGCCGGTCAGTGTATCCGGGCGACCGATCATTTCGAGGTTGAGATTCGCCACCGTCTGCTCGAGCGGCCGCACCGGATTGTTGATGTACCATTTCGTGCCGATGAGTCCGACCTCTTCGCCGGTGACCGCGGCAAAGACAATCGTGCGCGCGGGACGCGGGCCACGTGCGAACTGACGCGCCAACTCCAGCAGTCCGACCGTGCCTGATGCGTCGTCGTCGGCCCCGTTGTTGATCGAGTCGCCGTTGACCGCACGACCGATCCCGATGTGGTCGTAGTGCGCGGTCACCAGCACCACTTCATCGCGACGCAGCGGATCTGAACCGCGCAGCATGCCCACGACATTTGCCGCCGTCACACGCTGATCAGCGGCAAGCGTGTCCCACGCCGCCCAACTTCCCACCGCGCGCGGACGACTTGGTGCGCCCGGCGTGAATACGGGCGAGCGCATGAGCGGAACGCGCTGCAGATACGTGCCGGAGTCGCCGGCCGCCTCCAAGCCGGCTTTTGCAAACTCGCTCGCAAGCCATCGTGCCGCACGATCGCCACCGGGAGTGCCGGTGCCCCGCCCTTCCATGGAATCGGCTGCGAGAATGAAGATGTCGCGTCTGACATCCGCCGCTTTCACGACGGGCGGCGTCTGCGCCGTGGTCGAAGCGGCACGCGCGCGAGGCATCGCTGTAATCGCGAGCCACTGCGGGGCGGTTGCGGACGCGGTCGCGGGCCGACTCACGGCGAGACGGGTGATGTCGCGAATGCCCGCAAACGCAAAATCACCAAGCGGCGTCCACGCGGAGTCACCGACGGTGTATGTGAACAGCGCCGCACCATCGCCCATCACGAGTGTGGTCGCGTTCAGCCAGGCGTAGTCTTCACGTCGCGGACGCGTGCCCACAATCGTATCTTGTGCGCCCGTGGCCGGATCCAGACGCATAATGAACCAGCGCTCGCCGCCCTTCTGCACAAAGCTCACGTGCGACGTGCCGGGAATGCGATGCAGCGAACGACCGATGTTGCGCGCGAACGTGCGTGTGCCTGGCCGGCCGAGTGTCGCGACCTGCAGTGTAGCGGGTGAACCGAGCACAAACATCGCGATGGTGGAGTCGGTGGGGAACGCGAAGTAACCAACGGGCTTCACATCGGGCACCAACACACTTGCCGCATCGCCGTTCAGCGGAACACGCCACAGACGCTGCGACGAATCCGCTTCTACCCGCACGACGGTCAGGGCGTCACCGGACGCGTTCGGTGCGGCTGAGTACTCGCTTTCGGGCGTGCTGCGCACCGGGTCGACGCGCCCGGTGCTGAAATCGGCGCGAAAGATGTCGGTGGAACCATCCGCGATAATGCGTGTGAAAAAGAGGGACCGACCATCGGCCGCAAACGACGGCTGGTTGTCATATCCGTCGTACCGACTCACGTTCGCGGGCACGCCCACACGCCAGGCGCCCTGCGTGATGGTGATGGCGACGAGAAAGACGTCGGGTCCGGCGGCTTGCTGCGCCGTCAGCGCGGTGGTCGAGACGGCACTGAGGAAGGCGGCCGGAGCGATCAGCGCGAGGGTTCGTCGTACACTATCAGACAGGCACATGGGACGGCGTCTCGGCAGAGATGGAAGAACGGGGATTGCGAACTATACGCATTTCAGGATCCACACGATTGGGTGCTGGCGCGCTAGCGGACGTCACGGGCGCCACCGTTGCTTGTCGACGCACCAGACCGTAGGCTCCTTGCATGAAGGATGAACTCTTTCGCATCGGCGCCGCGGCGTTCCTCGTCGTCGGCGCCTTCGGCTGCAACGATTCACCGCCGGTCGGTCCGCCGGCTACTCCCGTCGTGGCGACGGTGTTGATTCTCCCGGCTACCACGTTTCTGCAACCGGGCCAGAGTCGGCAACTGGTACTCGAGGTGCGCGACAGTGCGGGCATTCCGGTGCCGCAGTACAGCGCGAGGTGGTCCAGCGATGCCCCGTCGGTCGCCAGCGTCAGCGCGTCAGGTGTGCTGACCTCGCTGGCCGAAGGGAGCGCGCGTATCACCGTCACGGTCGACCCAATCAGCGTGACGATGACCGTGGGCGTGACCGCGCTGACACCGGGCGCCGCTCGCTGGGAAGTACTGCGGTCAGGCGGAGCGGACGCGTCGCTGCTGGCCCTCTGGGATGACGGCGCCGGTACCGCCTGGGCTGGCGGGACGGGCGGCGCACTGCTCAAGTCGGTCGACGGCGGTGCGTGGCAGCGCGTACCCGTGGCGTCGCAGGAGATCATCGTCAGCATTTGGGGGGCCAGTCCCACGGAACTCTGGGCGGTGGGCTCGGGCGGCTTGTTGATGCGCGGCAACGGCGCGACGTGGGAGATCATGCCGCCAATCATGTCCAGAACACTGCTCTTCGTCTGGGGACTCTCGGCCAACGAGGTCTACGCCTCCGGCGACAACGGCTTTATCGCCAGATGGGACGGTCAGCTTTGGAGCGTGATGTCCACGCCCACCAGCAACGAGATCTGGGCGGTAGGCGGCACCAGTCGCAACGACTTGTGGGCCGTGGGCAATAACGGAACGATTCTGAGAAACCGCGGTGCTACCGCATGGGAAGCGTTCGACTCTCCGTCGAATCAGCTTCTGCTCGGCGTGTGGGTCGCCGCTCCGAACAGCGCGTTCGCAGTGGGCACGCAAGGCACGGTGCTGCGCTGGGATGGTGATGAGTGGCGCCCGATGGCGACGCCCGGCACGTCCAATCTCTTCGCGGTCTGGGGGCGGTCGGGCAACGAGGTGTACGCGGCCGGCAACAGCGGCGCGTTCTGGAAGTTTGACGGCGCGACGTGGCAATCGATCGGCATCGGATCAGGGCAGAACCTGCGCGCCATCGCCGCATCAAGCGTTGATCCGGGCGGCGTGCGGCTGGCCGGTTGGTACAACGCGATCCTGAGCTATCAGCCTGGCCAGCGCGCCAAAGTGGAACTGCTCGATGCCCTGTTTCTTTCGGCCTGGCAACCTGCAGCGGCGGGTGCCGATGCGCCGACCTGGGTGGTTGGCCTGGGCGGTTCCGTCGGCCGGCGTACGAGCAGTGGATTCGAGTGGCTCGATGTTCCGGCCGTGAACGATTTGTACGGGATCAGTGGCAGTGGGCCGAACGACATCGTCGCGGTCGGTGACACCAACGCGATTCTGCGCTACAACGGCACGTCGTGGAGCGTGCAAAGCGAACGCACACCGATCCTGCTGCGCAGTGTGTGGACGTTGGGGCCGAATCAACATGTGATCGTGGGCCAAGGCGGCCGCATTCTGCGGAGCTCCGGCAACGGATGGATTCCTCAGGCCAGTGGCACCGAACGATTCCTTCGCGCCGTCTGGGGACTCGATGCGTCCACGGTGTTTGCGGTGGGCGACACGGGACTGCTGCTGCGATACGACGGCGAACGCTGGAAGACCGAGCCCACGCCCACGAGCGTGATTCTGCGCGCCGTGTGGGGCACGTCATCGAACGACGTATTCCTGGCGGGCGACCGCGGTGTGTTGCTGCGATGGGACGGACGTCGCGCCACGCCGCTTCCCTCGCCGACCACACGCGACTTGCGCGGCCTCTGGGGACGTAGTCCAACGGAGGTGTACGCCGTGGGCGACAGTGGGACAGTGCTTCGCTACGACGGCGATCGATGGCGCCTCGTGGAGGCCGGCACGACGGCGTATTTGTTCGGCGTCACCGGCAGTCGCTCAGCGGCCGGTTCCGTGACGGCCGTCGGTGCTCGCGGCACACTCATCGACGGAAAACCGTAGCCCGCTCGCGGTTGCCTCGGCGATACGGCGCAACCGACGACGCACCGCGTGCGAATCGTTCTACCAACCGTGACGTGCGCGCAGTGCGGTGATATGCGCGACGTGGTGATCACCGTGCCAGGCATACATGGCGAGCAACTGGTCCACCGTGAACTCGCCGGTTTCCGGATGCACGACTGTTCTCGCACCAAGGGACGCGTCAACTGATGAGGTGATCGCGTCTAGTCGTTGATGCAGCGCGTCGACAAATGCGAGCGATTCCTCGATGCTGCTCGAGAATGCGTCGCCAGTGGCGAGCCATGCGTTTTCGTCGTAGGGACGAATGATGGGCCGGCGTTCTGTGAGACCAAGCTTGAGGCGCATGAGGAAGTTCAGGTGGCTGTCACCGAGGTGAAATGCGACCTGGCGAACGGTCCAGCCACCCTCGCGGTACGGCGTGTCCAGCTGGTCTGCACGCAGACCGTGTACGGCCGCGCGCATCGCGGAGGGCAGATCGCGCAATCGAGCGACATAGCCGGCCCGTTCGGTGTTGGACACCTGGCCCGGCTGCTCGAACGGCCCGATCGGATAGCGGAGATCCTCGCTCATGTGCGCGCGGCCGCTATGCGGCCATACACGAAGAGCAACACAATCGCGCCGATCACGCTGGCAACGAAACCGGCGCTACTGTCAGGCCCGTACACCCCGAGCAGTCGTCCGAGAAACGTGCCGACGAAAGCGCCGGCGATGCCCAGCATTATGGTAACCAGCAGTCCGCCCGGGTCACGCCCCGGCATGATCGCCTTGGCCAGTGCACCCGCGATCAGTCCGATCAACGCAGTGACCAGCAGTGTTGTCAGCATCGACGAGCTCTCCAAGCGGGTGATACGGAACGGCGGCGGCCGAGAGTCGTGTCTGCCGCTACGCGGGCGCGGAAACCTTCGGTGTGCGTCGTCCGAACCGCACGCGTCCGGCGCGGCGCACGATGAAGACAAAGAGCACAAGCACCAGCAGTAGTGCAACAATCGGCACCACCACCGCCATGACGGCCAACAACAGCGCACCGATCCATTCCACGGTAGAGACGGCCGGATTGGCTAACCCTCCCGTCAACGCGCCGGACTTGAGTCGCACCAACACGCTTGCGCCTTGCGTCAGCCCCGCCACCCCACCTCCTCCCACAATCACAACGGCCCACTTGAGCATGGGCGGGACATCGATGAGCACCG
>ENA-ORBV01008174-ORBV01008174.1-microbial-mat-metagenome-genome-assembly--contig:-NODE-8174-length-17694-cov-57.124596_pt1 | contig 17694 bp, 15 predicted proteins | sample MGYA00237777_ERZ505514 | MGnify/ENA primary metagenome ERZ505514 (study PRJEB26160, sample SAMN06269048) | microbial mat metagenome | isolation source: Oligotrophic lake microbial mat | place...
ACGAGATTCGCCTTAGTCTCGTGGGCTCGGGAGATGTGTATAAGAGACAGCAATCACCCCCCCTTGGACCGCCGAGCACCAGCTCGGCCAAATCGCCCCCCAGCGCCCAATCACCCCCCTTGGACCGCCGAGCACCAGCTCGGCCAAACCGCCCCAGTGATGCCCTTTCACGCAACCAGGAAGTTCCTCCAGCCTCGCCGCCGAGGGGAGTACGTGCTGCGACCCTTCAGCGACCATGCGACGACCGAAGTTCGAACACTCCACACCAAAGGCCGAGTCTCCGGGCAGGCAGGCTCGACCGGCGTTGCCGCAACGGGGACCGTACAGCCGTGGATATCTCCCGCACATCGACTACCAGGGCGCGATTCAGTGTGTCACCTATCGCCTCGCAGACAGTCTTCCGGCCCATGCGATCGAGCAGATGCTTCGGGCACTTGATTCGGTGCCTTTCGATCTTCGTTCCATCGAAGGGAGGCACAGGACCGATCGGATGCTGGATCGCGGACTCGGCTCGTGCGTTCTTCGCGACCCCAGGGCTGCCCGGTGTGTGATCGACAACTGGAAGTGGTTTGACGGGATTCGCTACACGCTCATCGCGTGGGTCGTCATGCCCAACCATGTCCACGTGTTGATCGAGGTCTTCGGCACGACCTCCCTCGGCTCGATCGTGCAGTCGTGGAAGAGTTACACCGGGAGAGTGATTGGCCAGCTTCTGGCGGGAGACGACATCGCCGCGCCAAGAAACCGGGGGGGCGTGTGGATGCGAGAGTACTGGGACCGGTTGATTCGTGACGATGCGCACCTCGCAGCGGCGATCAACTACATCCATTCGAACCCGGTTCGCGCGAAACTGGTCGGGACTGCCCACGACTGGCCGTGGAGCAGTGCAAGTACGTGGGTCGGTGGTGATGGTCGGGGGAAGTAGTGGTGCGTGGTGTGGGTTTGGCCGAGCTGGTGCTCGGCGGTCCATGGGTGGGGTTTGGTGCGTGGTGTGGGAATGGCCGAGCTGGTGCTCGGCGGTCCATGGGTGCGGTGTGACGCGTGGTGTGGTGGGTTTGGCCGAGCTGGTGCTCGGCGGTCCATGGGTGGGGTATGGCGCGTGGTGGTGTGGGAATGGCCGAGCTGGTGCTCGGCGGTCCATGGGTGGGGTGTGGTGCGGGCTCAGTTGTCGTCGGCGGAGCCGACACCTTCAGCCCTTCGCCGACGCTCTGCGCGTCCGCGCTCCCAACATCACCGCATTCGTCAGCCAGACTGCGGATGCGGCGGCGGCGAAGATCGGGACGATCGTGGGACTGCCGGCGAGGGGGCCGAGGAGGCCGGCGAGCGAGGAGACGTTGGCGAGCTTCTGGGTCGCGGGAACCGACCAGGCGCCGACGGCGTCGCCGCCGCGGTAGATGAAGGTGTCGATCAGGCTCTTGGCCTTGTAGCGCTCGTCGGGACCGAGCGCGGTGAAGAGCATCTCCCGCACCGGGCGATCGATCGAATAGTGAAGGGCGCGGCGCCCAGCGTTGAAGATCGCCACCAGGGCAACGGAGGGTTGTGTGGCCAACCCGACGAATCCGGCCACGGTGATCAGCGGCAGAATCAGAAGCGTGGCGGGAACGCCGATCAGGAGCACGATCCGACCCGTCGCCAGCCCTTGCAGCAGAAGGGTCAGCCCGTTCACCACAAGGTCGATCCGGGCGAAGAGTCGCGTCTGCTCGGCGCGACTCACGCCCGCGGCCTCGATGATCCGCGACTGCTCGAGATAGAGCACCGTGCCGGTCAGGGTGAAGAGGAAGATGTAGATCGCAATCAGCCGAATCGTTCGCGACGTCCAGAGCAGCTTGAGGCCGGCGAGGGGATTCGACCCGGGCTCGCGGGAGGGGCGCTGATCGAGCCGGCCTTGCTTCGACATCCACAGGAAGCAGAGCGTGGCGGCCTCCAGCAGCAGCGCCGAGACCGGCAGCAGATGACGTGGGTCGCCAATTGATCCGATCAGATCGATGGAGGCGGCGCCGACGATGGCCCCGAGCGTTCCGCCCACGCCAATTGGCCCGAAGAGCCGACGGGATTGCGCCGGGGTGTGGGCATCGGCCATCGTGCTCCAGAAGATCGAGATCACGAAGAGGTTGAAGACGCTCGACCAGACGTAGAAGGCCCGACCCAGCCAGAGGTGCGCCCCGTCTGTCATCGGCAGGAAGAGCAGGCCGTAGAAGACCAGCAGGTTGACTGCGAAGAAGCGATAGGTGATCGGTATGAAGCGTCGTCTCGGAAGCCGCGAGACGAGAATCGCGAAGATCGGGTTGACGACGATCATCGTCACCAGCGTGGCGGTCATCAGCCACGGCAGGGCCTTCACCCCGCCGGCGATTCCCATCTGATCGCGGATCGGTCGGATGATGTAGTAGCTCGAGAGGAGCAGGAAGAACGACGCCCCGCAGACCAGCAGCCACCGACCCTCACCGGGCTCGATCAGGAGCACACGGCGGAGGAAGCGCATGAAGCGACTAAAGCGCATGAAGCGACTGAAGGGCCCGGCTGGTTCGATCGGCTCGAGCGGTTGCTGGTCCACGAGGAGAGCTTGTACCGGGTCGGGCCGCGGCGGGCACCGAGCAATTCCGGTGCCTTGTCATTCGCTGCCCGCCTCTCTCACCCGACTCGATCATCGAGTTCGGGCACCGCCACCCGGCTGCGCGGGCGTTTCCGTACCGCGCTCCTTCGGAATCAAGCGATCGATCGCCGCGACCACCTCGGCCGGCATGTCGGGCGCCAATGCATCGCGAAGCGCAACGGTGAGCGCAACGCGCTGGGCGGCGAGGCGCTTCATGGTCTCTTCATGGCGCGGCTGATCGGCCTCCTGAAGCGAGCGGGTCACCGCGAGGCGATGCGAGTAGTCGACCAGCGCGCGGCGCATCGACTGGCAGATCTCGGCCCGCTGCTGAATCGAGGCGAGGAGCAGGGCACGCCCGTTGGCGATCTCGCTGGCCGAGCCCGAGTGCTCGTCGAGCCACGCCTCCACGATTGATCGTGGGTCAGTCGGGTCCGGATGGATCTTCGGAAACACTTTGGCGAGATAGGCGTCGGTGAGCGCCGACGCGGATTCGGGCGCGCCCGCAGAGGCGAGGGCGGCCGCAAAGCCTTCGAGTGCGTCGAGGTTGCGGGTTGCAAGGAGTCGATCAAGGTCGGCTGCCGGACGCCCAAGCTCGCGAAAGCGAAGCGCGGCCGACGCCTGCTTCTCCGGGGTGGCTGCATCGAACTGCAGGGCGAACACCGCAGGTGCCGCGCTCTCGGCCTCGAGGCGCGCCGCACTGCGCCGACGGTGCAGATCACCGCAGTCAGATTCGTATTGCTCGAGGAGTTCGCGGAGTTCAGGTCCTTGCCCGTCAAAGAGCGGCGGCGCAAGCGTATCGAGAATGAAGATGTCGAGCTGCAGGTCGCCTCCGGGGACCATCGAGCGAGGAGTTGTCGATTGCCAGCGGCGCCATCGATGCTGTAGCTTCGGCGCAACCTCGGAGAGCCCCACGTTCGACTCATCGGCAAGCCATCGCTGGAAGTAGCGATCTTGGAGTGAGAACATCTGTGCGGCAAGCTCCCGCCGCGCCGCGAAGCCTGAAGCCCAGACCTCGGCGACCTCCGACTCCCTATGGGCCGCGTCGCCGATCTGCGCAAGTTCGCTGCTGAGCGAATCGAGGTCGGCCCGAACACGACCCCACTCCTGTGACGTTGCTTGTTGATGAGCAATCAGCAACTCGCGGGCTCGATCACTCGCATCCGGGCCCACGCCGGCGAGGAGGCACAGACGTCTGACATCCTCCTCGGTCACAGGACCTGGGGCCGAAAGTCGAATGCCCTCACGTGGAGTCGCCGCACAAAGCACGGCGGACAAGGAGGCAAGTCTGAGGACCCAGGACATTGATTCTCCTCACCGCAGCGTCCTGCGGTCGTGGTTCACGGGCAGTTCTTCGGGCTGGTGGGCTCCGTTGAGGTAGCGCAATTGTGGTACGAAACGATGAACCAAAGCTGGCACTGTCCCGACTGCGGACCGCAGTTGGCCTTGTGGTAGTCGCACGGCGCATACGACAAGCTCTGGAGCGAAGCGTCCCAGCCGGTCGATGCCGTCTGAATTGGGCTGAACGAGGTGTCGTTGACTACGACCCCCACGCACCGCCAAGGACAGTACACCTCATACTCCGGAGCCTGTCGGCATCAGGACGTCGATTGTCCGAGTTCCCAACAGTCCGAAGGACTGAGCAGGTGAAGGACCAGCAACGGGGGGCTTCGCCGCCAGCCCCCCAGGCCCCCCGGCTCACCCCTGGAAGCAGGTGGGATACCGCCAAGTGTCGATCGAACCGTGACTTGCGCGACGCCACGCGATCATCGCCTTCGTGCCCCCAACGCTCCTCTGGGGCTGCCGGACGGCGGCGACCGAAACATGTAGGGCCAACGTGACCGCCCCCCCAAATCCTCGACTGCCCACACGAAAGCCGGAAGCGCCAGTCAAGGTGACTGGGACCCGCGAGATTCAGCACGTTGCCGCCTCTCGTCAACCCGAACCCAACTCCACCCTCGGAAACAGCGCCACCTTCGCAATTGCAGTTCCCGGCTTCAAGCCACCCCAGACTGCGAGGTCGGCGAGCGGCTTCCGGTCGGCTGCGGCTGTCGAGTCGCCGAGTGCGATGCGCAGATCCTGCATTCGCGCCGGCATGGTCGACTCGAGAAGCAGCGCGGCGATGCGCACCGTCTCGGTGCAGCGGTAGAGGATGGCCCCCAGTGTTGCTCGCCGGGCCGGGTCCTTGGCGAGCTTGAAGGGTTCGGTCTGATTGATGAAGCCGTCGACGCGGCGGATCAGACTGAGTGCGGCCTCAAGGGCATCGGCGAGCTCGAAGCGCTCCATCGCGGTTGTGGACTTCATCACGCACTCGCCGCAAAGACTCTTCCAGTCAACGTCGGCGATGACTTCATCGGTGTCGGGCGGCAAGGCGCCGTCGAAGTAGCGGCCGACCATGGCGGTGACTCGACTGGCGCAGTTGCCGACGGTGTTGACCAGATCGGTGGTGTAGACGTCGTGGAACTGGGCGGCGCTGAAGTCGGCGTCGTTGGCTTCGAGCGGCCCTCGGGCGACCATGTAGTAGCGCCAGGCGTCGAGGCCGTAGGTGCTGATGTAGCGCTGAATCGCTTCGATGTCGATGAAGTTGCCGAGGGACTTGCTCATCTTCTGACCATCGGCGATCCAGAAGCTGTGGGCATGAATGCACTGCGGCAGCGGCAGCCCGAGGGCCATCAGCATCGCGGGCCAGACCACGGCGTGGAACCAGAGGATCTCCTTGCCGACCACGTGGTAGGTCGCGGGCCAGAAGCGGCGTCGTGACGCGTGCGCGTCGCCTCGGGAACTCCCCGCGCTGCCGGCATCGAGCCCCATGTCGAGCCCCATGTCGAGCCCCATGTCGAGCCCCATGTCGAGCCCCATGTCGAGCGCAGTCAGGTAGTTGAAGAGCGCATCCACCCAGACCCACAGCACATGGCGCGGATCGCCCGGCAGTGGAATGCCCCAGGAGAAGTTGGTGCGACTGATTGGGAAGTCCTGGAGACCTTCGCGCAGTCGACCGAGCACTTCGTTGCGGCGGGCTTCGGGACGCACGAATTCCGGCTGATCGCGGAAGAGGGCCTCGAGCCGACTCTGGAAGGCGCTCAGCTTGAAGAAGTAGTTCTCCTCCGTCGCCCGCACCAGCGGACGTCCGCTGATTGGGCTCTTGAAGTTGGCGGCCTCGGCCTTGGTCTGGGTGTAGTACTCCTCCTGCCCTTCGTCGTACCACCCTTCGAAGGTGCCGAGGTAGACGTCGCCGCGACGCATGAGTTCACCCACCAGATGCTGCACCTGCTGGACATGCCGAGGCTCGGTGGTGCGGATGAAGTCGTCGTTGGTCAGGTCGAAGATCGAAAGGATCCGCTGGAACTCGGCGGCGTTCTGATCGGCCCAGGCCTGCGGCGAGACGTTGTGCTCGGCGGCCGACTTCTCGACCTTCACGCCATGCTCGTCGGTGCCGGTCAGGAAGAAGACCTCGCGCCCGGCGGTTCGCATGAAGCGTGCGTAGACGTCGCAGAGAGTCGTCGTGTACGCATGCCCGATGTGCGGGCGGTCGTTGACGTAGTAGATCGGGGTCGTGATGTAGATCGGTCGCGGCGGACCGGAGTTCTCATTGGGCTTCAGATTGGGCTTCTGATCGGGCTTCTGATTGGGCTTCTGATTGGGCTTCTGATCGGGCTTCAGATTGGGCGTCTCATGGGGCGTCTCATGGGGCGTCTCATGGGGCGTCTCATTGGGCAGCTGGGCAGGCATCGGGGCAGATGGTACTTGCCGCCCTCGGCGCACCGGACGGGGGGCGAAGCGTGGATCGACCGCGGTGCTACATTCCCCCTCCCGTGGACCGACGCGCATTCGAGAAACTCGCGATGGGCCATCTGGATGCGGTCTTCCGCATGGCCCTCCAGTTGGCCCGCAACGAGGCCGACGCCACCGACCTGGTGCAGGAGACCTACCTCCGGGCACTGCGGGCCTCGGACCGCTTCGAGGAACGCGCCGGGGGCGTGCGGGCGTGGCTCTTCCGGATCCTGCACAACGTCTTTTTCTCGGAGGTCGAGCGGACCCGCCGGCGGCCCATTGCCATGGAGGGGGCCGGCGAGCGCGACCCCGACCCCGGGGCGGCCCCGGACGAGGCCCAACCGGCGTGGGATCTGGCCAGCCTGAATTGGGAGCACGTCGACGAGCGGATCAAGGGGGCCATCGGCCGCCTGCGGCCGGAGTTCCGGGAAGTTCTGCTGTTGTGGGCGGTTGAGGGGCTCAAGTACCGCGAGATTTCGGAGATCGTCGAGGTCCCCATCGGCACGGTGATGAGCCGCCTTCACCGGGCTCGGGCAACTCTTGCCGGCGACCTGCGGGAGTTTCGTGAAGAAAGAAGGCTTCCCGACGGTTCGTAGGCTGGGAGCGCTTCCTGCTCTCCGCTTCTCCTTCTCTTCCCTCTGCACCCCCCCTTGTCTCCCGAACTCTTCCATCTCATCGAGCGGTACGCCGACGGCGAGCTTGGGCCCGCTGAGACGGCGGCGTTCGAGGCCCGCCTCGCGGGTGATCCCGCGCTGACGGCCGAAGTCGAGCGGCGTTTGGGGGCGCGGGAGACGATGCGCAGCGCAATTGCCAGGTCGATGCAGGTGGAGACGCCCTTGGACCTGCGGGCGTCGGTTCTCGCAACCCTCGATCAGTCGCGACGGCCGGTGTCGCGGCGCCAGGGCGGCGATCAATTGCGGCCCCGCAGTTGGTGGCAGGGCACGCGTCAGGCCAACGCCTTCGCAGTGGCCGCGTCGCTTCTCCTCGTGGCGGGCGCGGTGCTCTTTGGCATCTTCGGTCCTCGGGTCGTCGATCGACCCGGTCATGGCGGCGGCGGCGATGTTCCGGTGACGGAAGTGGCCGAGACGGTGGTGAGCGAGCACGAGTCCTGCGCCGCGCGGGGAACGTGCATGGCTCAGGACCAGCCGTGGCGCAACCTCGATGCTGCCAGCGAGGCGCTTTCGGCGCTGATCGGTCACGCCGTGACCGCCCCCAACCTCGACGACGCCGGCTACCAGTTCTGCTGCGGCGGACAGAGCCGGGTCCCCGGTGCGGGTGACCGCGCGGGGCATCTTCTCTACTGCCGTCCCGACGCGATCGGCGACAACTGCAGTTTCCTCAGCATCTTTGTGGTCCCGGTCGAGACCCCTTATCTCGCCTTCGACCCCTTCGGCCGTGCCGGTCCGCTCCAGTGCGGGATCGACTACTCGCTCCTCACCGGCGCCACCGGCGAGATCCACTACTGGTGCGACGGGGTCGCCACCTGGTTCGTGAAGCCGAGCGATCCGACGGATTTCGATCTGGTGCGGCGGCTGTTTCCGGGGTGAGCGAGAAGACGGTCGAGTCGTTCAACGCGGCTTCGAGCGCTCTCCCAGCACGCCCGGCACGCTGACGGTTGCTGCGTTCCGGACCGCCCTCACTTCAATGCCGAAGTACTGATGAACAACCACGTCGCGCATGCCGGCCATCTCCGACCACGGGACGTTGGGGAATAGTCCCCGAGTCTCGGGCGACACCCCCTTGGCGGCCTCGCCGATTACTGCCAGGCCGACGAGGACTGCACGCATTCCCGTGTCGTTCCCGCGAATGCGGCGCGGTCGAGTTGGCCGATGTGCTGCCTGATGCGTGCGCCGGCCCCGAGGATGTCGCGGATGCGGGCCTCGTCGCTGCGCGGCATATCGCACTTCCCGCAGCACAGTCTCGCGAATGTCCTGCGTGAGGCCACCCTCCGATACGACATCGACCTGACAGCCGAGTTCCTCCTCCAGCATGAGCTTGATGGCGACAAGGTCAGACAGATCAGAGTGGTCGGCCAGTTCGACAAGGACGTCGACATCGCAGTCGCTTCGAGCGGTACCCCGGGCGACCGAGCCGAACACCCCGATCCGGCGGACGCCTCGGGCGGACAGCCTGTCGCGGAGCCGCTCAGTGGCGGAGCGTGCCTCGACGAGAGATGGCAGTGCCGCGAGGGTACGCGGCGAACGGACCGCCAGAGGGTCGAGAGAAGGCTCCGACCCCGCGCGAAAGCGTGGCCAATACGGCCCGATCTCCGGCTGATCCTTGCGACCTCCCCTAATCTCTCCCCATGACCACTCGATCCGCGTGCTCCATCCGTCTTCGTGCCGGAGCCTTGGCGATGATCGTCGCCGGCCCGACGCTTCTCCTCTGCGGTGCGGCTTCGGCCCAGTACTCGCTGGGGCGCGGCCAGTCGCTTGATCGCAGCCTGCGGGTGGGCAGCGACCTTCGCAACCTGCCGCGGGCGGTCGAGAACTACGCGGTCCGCAACGCCCTGATCACCGGGGACGTCGCCGGTGGCAAGGAGTTCCGCGGCAATGTCGGCTACACCAGCGACCGCGCCTTTCGCGGTGCCGCAGGCAGCGACGAGAACTTCCGTTTCCGCGCCAACTCGGCGCTCTCGGCGCTGCCGGCGGTCCTCGGCGGGGCGACTTCCGACCGCTATTCGATTGCGGGCAGCCAGGCCCTTCTCCAGTTCGACCGCGACACGACCACGTCGTCGATCGACATCGTGCAGGAGATCGGCGGCGCCAGTGCCCAGATGCTCGATCTGCGGGCCATGATCGATCGCGCCAGCCTTCAGGGCTCGACCTCGCGGGTGTTCGAACGCTCCTCCGACGGCGCCGTGATCGGCGGTCTTGCCGACGATCGCGGACGAGAGCTCGCGGTGCTCGCGTCACCCACGGTGGGCATGCGATTCGAGGAAGTTCGGAGCGATGCGACCAGCCCGATTGAAGTCGGTCTCTTCGACTGGAGACGAATCCACGAGGATCGGGCCGCCGGTCGTCTCTCGGCCACCAGTAGATTTCAGCGACTGGGTTCGATCGAGACGGCCTCGGGCTTCATGGCCATCCCCGGTGCGGCGAGCACGGAACTCAATGCCTCGCCCGGCCGGGTTGCAGGGACCGAACCGAACATCGTTTCCGCCGCCACGGACAGCGTGATTCCGCCGTCGGAGCGGCTCGATCTGCGCCAGGATGTCGCGAGCATCAGCCGCGACTACGACGCCATCGTGGCTCGAATCCTCGAGCAGTTCGGCGAGACCGTCGACATCCGGGTGCAGGGCGATCCGGCCCTGCGGGCCCGTCTGGGCGAGGCTCTCGAGGCACTCCGCGCCGAGCTCTCGCTCGGAGGTCTTCAGCCGCCGATTGGCTCGGGGACGGACGGGGTGGCGCCTCCTGAGGCCAACACTCCGCTTGGCCCCGATGGCAAGCGGCTCGAGCCGCTTCCCGGGGCGCTGGCGCCCGAGTTCCCCAACGAGCTGCCCCCCGACGCGCCGGCAGGCGAGGTCCCGCCCGCGGCCGAGGAACCCAAGGTCGAGCCCAACGCGGCACCCACGCTCGACGAACTCGCGCGGGCCCTTCGACACGGTCGAACCGTCGAGGCTCTCTCCTCGGACGAGAAGTCGCGGATCGGCGAGCTCATCAGCCGCGGCCAGGAGCAGTTCAAGGGCGGCGACTACTTCTTCGCCGAGCAGTCGTTCGATCGGGCCCTTCGAATTCTGCCGGGCCAGCCGATGGCGACGGCGGGACTGGTGCACACCCAGCTCGCCGCGGGGCTCTATCTCTCGGCGGCGATCAATCTGCGGCGCTTCTTCGCGTCGATGCCCGAGATGATCGACACCCGCTACGCCCCCGAGCTCCTGCCACCGCCGGAGCGAGTCAAGGCAGCGACGGAGATGATCCGCAAGCTCATGGAAACCAACTCGACCGACCGCGCCACCTACGGCCTGTCGCTTGCATACCTCGGTTTCCAGTCGAAGGACACCCAGATGATCCGCGAAGGCCTCGACGCAATCGTCGGCGGCGAAGCGGAAGACACGCTGCGGCAGTTGCTGAAGCGGATTTGGTTGGATGAGTGACGGCAGGGGGCAGGGGCAGGGAGCAGGGAGCAGCAAGGATCGCAATGGGTTGCACATTGTGGTGTCGGCGCGGCGTACCGAAGCGCTCTGCGGCGATCCCTGCGCCCACACCCGAATGTGCAACCCATTGCGATCCTTGCTGCTCCCTGCTCCCTGCCCCTGCTCCTGCCCCCCTCACCTCCTCAACGCCTCCGATGTGCTGGCGCCCAGCGTCTGGTAGATGCGGGTGGTCACGTCGGAGCGGTTGAGGGTGTAGAAGTGGAGCCCTTCGACGCCGTTGTCGAGGAGGTCGCGGCACTGTTCGGTGGCCCAGTGGGTACCGACGCGGGCGACGGCCTCGGGGTCGTCGCCGGCGCGGTTGATGGCTCGCAGGAGCGCCGCGGGGAAGCGCGTTCCCGCGGCGAGATCAGCCATTCGGTGAAGACCGGCGATGCTGGTGATGGGCATGATTCCCGCAATCAGCGGGACCTTGATTCCCGCCAGGCGACAGCGCTCGCGCCAGTCGTAGAACATCGCGTTGTCGAAGAAGAGCTGGGTGCAGACCCAGTCCGCGCCGGCGTCGACCTTGGCCTTGAGGTGCTCCATCTGTCGAAGCTGGTTGGGTGTTTCGATGTGGCCTTCGGGGAATCCGGCCACGCCGATGCCGAAACCGCGGTGGGCGGATGAGGGAGACGCAGTCGAGCCGCCGGCCGAAGCCGTCGGCGCATGGGTCTCCCGGTCGAACTCGCGGATGAAGGTCACCAGCTCTGCGGCTCGGCGGAACTCGTCGCACGCCCGATCGGCGAGCGTCGTCCCGTTGGGCAGGTCGCCGCGCAGGGCGAGGATGTTGGAGACGCCGGCGGCGGCGTAACGCGAGAGGATCGAGGTCACCTCGGGTCGAGTGTGGCCGACGCAGGTGAGATGCGGAATCGGATCGAGCGGCGTCTCCCGCTTGAGGCGCTCGACCAGATCGTGGGTGCGGTCGCGCGTCGAACCACCGGCGCCGTAGGTCACCGAGACGAACGACGGGGCCAGCGGCGCGAGTTCCTTGATCGAGGCGAAGAGGATCTCCCAGCCGCTCTCGCTCTTGGGAGGGAAGAACTCGAAACTCACCGTGCGTCCGTCGCGGGCGACGATGTCGCGGAAGTGCATGAGGGCCGATGGTAGTGGTCCGGCCGTCGCCAACAGAACCTTGACTCCTTTGGGTCTCCAACCGCCACGCGAGCCGAGTACCCTTTCGCCGCGTGCCCCCGCGTCCGAAGATCCCCCGCCCCACGGTCAAGCGCCTGAGCCTCTATCTGCGCGAGATCGAAACGCGAAGCGAGCTGGGCCACAAGACCATCAGTTCCAAGCAGCTCGGGCAGGCGCTCGGGCTCACCGACGCCCAGGTCCGCAAGGACCTGGCCTGCTTCGGCAACTTCGGGCATCCCGGCGTCGGGTACCAGACCACCGAGCTGATCGCCGAGCTGCGGAACATCCTCGGCACCGACCGGCAGTGGAACGCCGCTCTGGTCGGCGTGGGAAACATCGGCCGGGCCCTCATGTCCTACGGACGATTCCGCCGCAAGGGCTTCGACATCGCCGCGGTCTTCGACAGCGATCCGACAATCGTCGATCAGGACATTGCCGGGCACCACGTGCACTCGATGAAGGATCTCGCCGGCCTCGTCAAGGAGCGGGACATCAAGATCGGTGTCGTTGCCGTCCCGGCGGCCCACGCCCAGCAGGTCGCGGACCAGCTCATCGCCGCGGGCGTGCTCGGCATCCTCAACTTCGCCCCCAAACGACTCGACGTGCACGACAAGGTGAGCGTCGTCAGCGTCGACTTCTCCGTCGCCCTCGAGCAGTTGGCCTTCCAGGTCTCGCTGGGACTGGTGGGGAGTTTGGAGGAAGGGTGAGCTCCCGCGCGCTCCGCGAGCGGGAGAGGGATCAGGAATGAGGAGCCGTCCGATTTCGGACGAGTGCGTTGCCTGCCCGCGCATGGCGAGGGCAGGCACATGACGCACAGTTGGTTCACCGGCTCCTCATTCCTCATTCCTCTTCACCCACTCGGCTTCGCCCGCGTCCCTGGCTTGACTCCTCCGCCCGGCTTCTCCCCCTTCTTGATCGGGCGGCTCTTGGCCTTGTGGTCGCGGCCGCCGAAGGGGCTCTTGTCGCGACGGGGTTTGTTGGCTCGGGCGGGGTCCTTGCCGTCGCCGCGACGCTTGAAGATCGGGGTCTCCTCGCCAGCGCGCCCAGGGGACGCGTTGCGAGAGGTCGTGCGCTTTGAATCTCGGGCCGGGGCGGATCGCTCGCCGCGCTCGCTGGTCCGCTCGCGGGCGAGTTCGGCGGTGGCGCCGCCGCCTTCGGAAGCGGTGTCGTCTCGGCCCTGGCCCCGCGATTCGGTGGCCCGGGCCCGAGCGGGGGCGCCCTCGAGGAAGGCGCCCAGCGCCGGCGAGCGCTCCGGATGAATGAGTCGTCCGGTGAGCTTGGTGATGTCGCCCCAGTGGCCGCGATCCTCATCGGCCAGCATGGTGATCGCCTGACCGCTTCCTCCGCGACCCTCGAGACCGTGGGCGGCGCGGCCCACGCGATGGATGTGCTCCTCGGGGGCGATTGCGATGTCGTAGTTGATGACCGTCTGCACCGCGGGAACATGCAGTCCGCGGGCGGCGACATCGGTGGCGACGAGCACGCGGAGCTTGCTGGCGCTGAAGGCCGCGAGGGCCCGCTGCCGCTGGGCGTGCGAGCGATCCCCGTGGAGATAGCCGACCTTGATGCCGTGGCGCAGGAGCGCCGTTCCCACCCAGTGGGCCCGGCGCCGCGTGCGGCAGAAGACGAGAACACCTTGGCGCTCGGGAGGCGGGACGGGTTCCGCCTGATCGTCGGGCCCAACTTCGGTCGCGGCGGCTGCAGGAGGGAGCGCGCCGGCGAGGAGCGCCAGGAGCAGCGGCACCTTGAGGGCGTCGTCGATGGTGACCAGCCGCTGTTCGACGTGGGCGACGGCGACGTTGGCCGGGTCGGCGTCGATGCGAATGGGGTGACGAAGAAAGTCTTCGGCAAGCCGCGCAACTGCTTCGGGCATGGTCGCGCTGAGAAGCAGCGACTGCCGATCTGACGGCGTGGCGTCGATGATCGCTCGCACCTGCGGTTCGAATCCGAGGTCCAGCATCCGGTCGGCTTCGTCGAGCACCACGTGACGCACCCGACTGAGGTCGAGGGCGCTCGACTCGAGGAGCTCGCGGCAGCGGCCGGGTGTGGCCACGAGAAGGTCGACCCCTTCGGCCAGAGCGCGCTGCTGCGGACCGAGCGAGACCTTTCCATGCACGCAGAAGACGACGACCTGCGAACCGCTGAGGAGTTGCGTGGCTTCCTCCGCGACCTGGAGGGCGAGCTCGCGCGTCGGACAGAGCACGACCGCTCGGGGTGTGCGGGTGTGCGCCGCTCGCTTGTTCCGACCCGTCACTCCCAGCCGCAGAATCGATTCGGCCACGGGAAGGACGAAGGCCGCCGTCTTCCCGCTGCCGGTGCGGGCGATGCCCAGCACGTCGCGGCCCTCGAGCGCCGGAGCGATGAGTTGAGCCTGAATCGCCGTGGGTTCGAGATAGCCAAGTCGATCGAGATTGCGGCAGAGAACAGCGGCGAGTGGGAGATCGCGAAAGGGCATCGAGTCCTGCGTTATTCCGACGGTCGGCCGGGATGGCCTCGGAGATCCGACCGTGGGAGTGGCGAGCATATCCCTGAGGGCTGGCGGCGCGGCTCGGAGAGGCGATCGCAGGCGGATGCGGCCTCCCGCTGGTTCAGAGCGTGTGAATTCCGGCATTGAGTCGAAGTTCGGTGAATCAATGGGACAGTTCTCCGTTTCACCTTGGAGAGAAGTGGGTCCCGCATGCCCTCGGCTCGGGAACGGGTCGCGAGCGGATCGCTGCCGCGCTCCCGGAGCAGGCCGATCCGGCCAATCCAGGAAAGAGAAGTTGAGTTGGTCCGGAAGTTGCAACAACCGAGATGGGCTTCGCAACGAAAGGGTCTGTATCAAGAAGCTCTTCCGGCCCCGAACCTCGGTGGCCCACGCCTGTACGGAACAGTGGAGAAGAGATCCCATGGCACGCCACATCGACAACGCCTTCACTCGCAGTGCAGTCGCCGACGCCGCCCGGACTTTCGAGCCGATGCGGGCGAAGTTCGAGAAGCACGAGTCGTCGCATGGTGGCTATTCAGGCACGGATCATCCGGGCGAGTTCTGGACGCTCGCGCTCACTCCGATGCGTCTGGTCGACGCCGTGTCGGCATGGACCAGCGATGTTGCGCTCACCTACGTCGCCGAGGTCGGCGCGAACGTGCTCTTCGGCGCTTCCTTTGGATCCTCCTCCGGCTTGGGCGGCGGTCGCACCACTCCGGCGCACCTCGCGGCCTACTGCTCGGAAGAGCTCGGCAACGGCGCGGTCGAAGCGGTCGACGACCACTGTGTCATCGTCAGCGACGCTCAGCTTGCCCGACTGGCTTCGGTCGGACTGCTCGCGAGCCTGTCCGTGGTCCGGATCATGGGGATCATGGGGATCATGGGGTCCATGGGGTCCATGGGGTCCATGGGGACCATCGAGCCCGCCGACGCCGCCGCGGTCCGTCGCGCCGTCGAATCGAATCGCCGGGCGTGGGAGGGTGACTTCCGTGCGGTCGCCTGCCTCCGCGTTCTGAACGACAAGTCGGTCTCTCTCGAGACCACCGAGCACCGCATCGCCGACGTCATGGTCGGCGAGAACATGCGGCAGTATCTGGGCGCTCTCCTCGACCAGGAGGTCGGTGGTGTCGGCATGCCCGATCCCGCCCAGATCGAGCGGCTTCTCTCCGTGAGCGGTTCGCTGCTGGTGCGGCCCATCGAGAGCGACGCCTTCTCGACCTTCGTCGACGTGGGCATCTCGACCAACGCCGACGAAGACACCCCCGCCGCCCAGTCTTTGATCTACGACCTGCCGAGCAATTCGTGGCACGACGAGGCGTGAGTGGGTCGGCTTCGCCGACTGGCTGGGCGTCGGCTTCGCCTCCGCTTGATGAGGAGTGCCGCGCACGCGGCACACTTCAGTAGCAGCGGCGCAGCCAGTGCGCCCGGTCGGCGAAGCCGCCGACGCGCCCCGGTCGGCGTTAGCCACCCTCCGCGCACGTGCAGACTTTCCATTGGCTTTCGCATCGCTCCCGTTGTCTGGCTCACGTCGGCCAGCAGAGTGGCATCGTCGCGGTCGAAGCCTCTCATCGCGCCCGGAGCCTGCCATGACCGAGTGAACCGGATCGAACCTCTGCGTTCGCACAACCTCGCGCCCACCGTTCCGTCGCGGTGAGGCGGGCAGGGGCGTGTTCGTGCTCGCTGTACGTTTCGCCCGGCGTGGTGCCGCATCAGGTCCCCGGCCTGGCGCGCTGCTCGCTCTGCTCGCCCCCCTCATTGGCGATTCGCCCGTGCTCGCCTCACCGGGTGGCGATCGCGGGGATGGCGGCTTCGAACTCCCCTGCGGCTACGCAATCACCACGATCCTGCCGCCGCCGCCGAACGGGCTCCAGATCTTCCTCGACGACATGAACGACGCTGGTGTCGCAGTCGGGGCGTATCTGATCGGGTTCAACGAGCAGGCATGTCTCTGGACCAAGGAAGGGGGCATTCAGACTCTGCCGAAGCCGTGGTGGGCGACGACGAGCCACGCCCATCGCATCAACAACAACGGTTGGATTCTGGTGAACGGATCTGGGCAGAAGACCCGCGGTTACATCCTGATCCCAGCGCCCGAGGGCGGCTATGAGATCGTCGAGCTCGATCCAGCCTCGTCGCCCGGCCAGTCGAAGGTGTACGGCATCAACGAGGCGACAGCTGGGAGGACGCATACCCAGATCTCTGGGATGCGCTTGAGGCGATCGAGGACCAGCAGCTCGGCAACGTCGACATCTGGGTCGCCGCCGGTGAATACCAGCCGCAGCTCGTCTCGGGCGTCGGAGGAACGTTCCTCATTCGACCCGGCGTTCGCCTCTACGGCGGGTTCCAGGGAGGATCGGCGGGCGAAACGGAGCTCTCGCAGCGCCGACCCGACGACCACATCACCATCCTCGACGGCCAACTCATCTATTCGTGCCTCGATGTCTCTCCCGCGTGCAGCGCGCCCGGGGCGGGAGACTGCGACACCGCCCACGTTGGCCTTGGCTGTGATGACCAAGAGTGCTGTTGTGCCGTGTGCACGATCGCTCCATCGTGCTGCGACACGGGGTGGGACGACTTCTGCGTCGGATTGACGGGAAGGCACTGCGGCCCGACCCGCGTGGAGCGGGCCGACAGCGGCACGACGGACGGCGGAGACCTCGGCCTGCTCCTCAGCGGATGGACGGGGACCCTGGAGTATCCGCGTTCATGCGCTCCCGAGTCGCTCATGGCCGGTGGAGGCGAGTCGAGCGAGGAGAACTCGGAGCTGAACGGCGGCGGCAGTGACCAGCGGACCGCGACAGTGCTCACGCTCGCCGAGGTGCTGGCGGTTCTCAAATTCTCGACGACTCACGAGTTCGTGACCTGGGTGACGCAACTGGAGTTGGAGGAGTTCTTTTCTGGATGGAGATGCGGGGAGCAGGGAGCAGGGAGCAGGGAGCAGGGAGCAGGGAGCAGGGAAAGAGTGCAGTGGGTTGCACGATTGAGTGTGTGGGTGGGGTGGCTGCGAGAACTCGTTGCATCGTCAGTTCTGGTCGCGTCACGCCTGCATGCCACGGCTGGCTTGCCACCGTGCGCTCGTCCACGAGCGTCACATCGCCCCCCTTGGACCGCCGAGCACCAGCTCGGCCACCCGTCCGATGGCGTGAGTTCGGCGCAGCCCCGACGCCGTGAACGAACTCACGGCAAACCGGGATGTCACGGCTGGCTCTGTGCCAGCCGTGAGTTCGTCCCCGAGGGTCGTGCCACCCCCTTGGACCGCCGAGCACCAGCTCGGCCAACCGTCCGATGGCATGAGTTCGGCGCAGCACCGACGCCGGTGAACGAACCCACAGCCGGCACAGAGCCAGCCGTGACATCCCAGGTGCCACCGTGAGTTCGTCCCCGAGCGTCGTGCCACCCCCTTGGACCGCCGAGCACCAGCTCGGCCAACCGTCCGACGGCGTGAGTTCGGCGCAGCACCGACGCCGGCGAACGAACTCACGGCCGGCACAGAGCCAGCCGTGACATCCCAGGTGCCACCGTCAGTTCGTCCCCGAGCGTCGTGCCACCCCCTTGGACCGCCGAGCACCAGCTCGGCCAACCGTCCGACGGCGTGAGTTC
>ENA-ORBV01008175-ORBV01008175.1-microbial-mat-metagenome-genome-assembly--contig:-NODE-8175-length-17693-cov-5.395550_pt1 | contig 17693 bp, 18 predicted proteins | sample MGYA00237777_ERZ505514 | MGnify/ENA primary metagenome ERZ505514 (study PRJEB26160, sample SAMN06269048) | microbial mat metagenome | isolation source: Oligotrophic lake microbial mat | place...
ACCCCGCCCCGCTGACCGTCGTACTGCGTCTGGCGGAAGAAGATCGGATCGGGGCTCCAGCTGCTGGGCCCGTACGTGGGCGCGTGCCAATCGCCGTTGCCCTTGTTGGCGTGGAAGTACGGCTGCACCGAGAGATGCGTGTTGGCGCCCAGCGTGAAATCGGCCAGCAGATACGTCAGGTGATCGCGGCGTGCACCAAGTGATGATTGCCAGTAGGCCTCGTCTTCCTGCCCGGACGTGCTGGCAAACTGCTTGGCGAGATTCCAATCGGAGAACTGATCCCAGTCGCGGCCACTCTGGTTGTAGCGGCGCAGCGAGAAGTCCGTGTAGTCCGCCTCGCTGCGATTGGAGAAGGCGTAGTAGCCGGTGAACTTGGCCGGCCCGAAGAACACGACACTCTTCGCATTCACCTGTTCGAGCCACGTCTGTCCATCTCGGAAAATCCCGTTCTGACTGAGCAATCCCTTGTTGATCGGAGAAGCGATTTCGCCGGCGCCTTTCCACTTGTCGTTGTCCTGTCGCGTGTAGCTGAGGTACGCACTGGCGCCTTTCTCGCCCGACGACCAGAAGCCCGTGTCGAAGCGGCCGGTGGTGCGGAAGGTGTTGGCCCCCCCGAAGGTCTGCCTGAGACCGAGCGAGCGTCGCACGCCAGGCGCGTCCGAGGCATACTGCACAACGCCACCCAGGTTGTTTGCCGATGACGTGCCGAGCGCGCCACTTCCCTGCGCAACGCTGGCACCGGCGAGGTTCTCGGAGTCCACCGCGCGTCCGATTCCCAAGCCGTTGAAGTTGCCGTAGCTCATGTCGCCGAGCGGAAGTCCATCGAATGTCTGCCCGACCTGCTGCGTCTGAAAACCACGCATGGTGATGCGATTGGACCATTCGTACTGGCCCCACGGATCGGAGCTTTGGAAGTTCACGCCAGGAAGACGCTCCAGTGCCTTGAGGGGCGTCGTGCCAGCGGCTCGTTCCTGTAGCTCGCTCTTGCCCAGTCCGTTGGCCGCGCGGGCCTCGCCCTGACCGGACGCGGTGGCGGTGATCTGGACGGTGCCGAGTTTCTGGGTGGTGTCCTTTTTGGCCGTCGTGGAGGTCGTGGACTGCGCGTCCAGCTGCGCGGCACACAGGGTGAGCCCGGCGATCTGGAGGATGCGCTGGCGCATGGCGTGTCGATGCTCCGAAAGTGAGATGACATGAGCGACCCGGAGGGGGTATCGGATCGTCATTTTCGGTCGGGCCTGTCACAGAACCGTGAGGGAATCACGACGGCGAGGTATCGCGCCGTCACCGATTGACCTCAGGCGGGCATCGGCGCGCGTGGCTCCTTCTGCGGTTGCGAGTGGCGAGTTGTGGCGATTGGTCGTCGTCCTGCCGAGATTGCTTGGTCGCGGTGCCGTACAGACGTTCGGCGCATCGTCCAACAGACCGGAGACCGGATCGTGTCGTTCCCGCAGGTCATTTTGCTTGTCGCATCGCGCCGAGGCGTTCGCATCGCGACGGCGCTCTTGTTGGCCTCCAACGCGGTTGCCGCAGGCGGTGCCCTCGCACAGCCGACGACACAGTCCGCGCCCGCGGCCGAGAGGTCGAGCGCGGTCGTCATGGACAGCATCAGCGTCTCCTCGTTTCGATGGCTGCCACCGCGTGATTCGTATACGGCGTGGGTTGGCGGGTCGGTGGCCACGCTCACCGCGTCGGACAACGAGAATGTGAACGGGTACATGCGCATTCTCGGCGTGCAGTGGGCGCGCGACCTGTTCGCGTGGCACGGAGCCCGCTTCAGCTGGGTAACGGAAGCGCTGCCGCTGATGCTCGTGAACAGTCGCGCGCCGACCCGGCGCATTCCACCCGCGTTACGCGATGCGTCGCGTGCGCCCGATCCTGCGGCGCTGGCCAGGTATCAGCCGCACGACAGCTGGGGTTTCGGCATTGCACCGCTCAGCGCGCAGGCGGAGATCACGCACGGTGAGCGGTTGTCGAGCGTATGGCAGGTGACGTCGGGCGCCGCGTGGTTCAGCAAGGTCGTGCCATTCGGCCGCGCGACGCAATACAACTTCACCGTGAATCCCAGCGTGGCCATGCAATGGCGCGCGACCTCGGGGACACGGTTGTCGTTCGGCTACACGTTGCATCATCTGTCGAACGCGAGTTTTGGCGGGTCGAATCCCGGGATGAACTCGCACATGTTTTTCACGCGCATCACGACCGAACGTGGACGTTGAGGCGACTACGGCGTGATCACCCGCGGCTTGGCGGGCTGAGTGCCGTTGAGCTGCGGACGCGGACCGTTTCCCACCTCGATCACGAGATCCTTGAGATAGTTCGCGATTTTCGCGAAGTGCGGATAGTCGATGAACTCCGGCTCGTCGCTGCGCTGGTGATAGTCGCCATGGAGCCCGGTGAAGAAAAACGCGATGGGCACGCCCGCGCGCGCGTAGTTGAAGTGATCGCTGCGGCCGTAAATGTTGTTATAGCCACCCCACGCAATCGGCTTGTCGAACTTGTAGTCGAAGTCGAGCGGCATGCTGCGCTTCCTGTTCACCGCCTGCACCGTCTCGCCCAAATCCTTCGAGTCGAAGAAGGAGCCGACGACGCCGACGTAGTCGTTGCCACCGCCCGGGATGTCGTCCGCGCGACCGCGTCCGATCATGTCCACGTTGATCTGTGCGACGATGGAATCGAGCGGCAGGGTGGGATTGGCGACGTAGAACGCCGAGCCGACCAGGCCACCTTCTTCGCCCGTGTGCCAGACGAACAGCGTCGAACGCTTGGGCTTCACCGGCATCGCCTGCATGGCTTCGGCGATTTCGAGCACGCCCATCGAGCCTGAACCGTCGTCGTCGGCGCCGTTGTTGATCGAGTCGAGACGTGGCTTCGGATAGATCCGGCGGATGCTGTCCATGTTCACCTTGTAACCGTCGGCGTTCATTTTGCCGGCTGCGTTCAACTGATTCATGTCGTTCGCCAGCAGATACCGATTCTTTACGATGTTGAAGGCTCGAATCGAATCCTTATCCACCGGCGTGGTGATGCCGACGTGATCGTTGTGCGCACCGATGGCGACATACTGGTGCTTGAGTTTCGGATCGCTGCCAGGGATGACGGCGACGACATTACGCGCCCATTCAGTCGGCAGTTCGACGAAATCGAGCGAAGCGGTGACAACGCCGCCCGTTGCGCCGGGGCTGAGCGCGTCGATCGGCTTGCCCTTGAACAGCTGTGCAGCTGCGTCGCGGGTGAGGCGCAGCGTGGCCTGCGGAGAGAGCGTCGCTGTCTGCTGCTGCATCTGCGTGGTAAGCTCGGCGAGACGGAGGGTGAGCAATGCAACAGAGTCCGTGGGCGGCGGAGGCGCGCGACCACCGCCCGGTGCGCCGCCACGTCCACCACGACCGCCGGCGCTCGACGTCGCGACGATCGGTTCGTTGACCGCCGAACGCTGCGCAGGCGTGAGTGCATCGAGATCGACAATGGCGATGGCCGCCGCGTCCGGATACGTCGACTGCTGCGCTCCGAACGCGCCGGGTCCAGCACCGCGACCTTGCGGCGCCGCGGGCCGATCGGCGGGCTTCATGACAACCAGCTTGCCGACGCTCTGCTCCTTCGCGATCCATGAGGCGGAGTCGCCCACGACACCACCGTAAATAACGCTCGCGTTCGTAATCGTCCGCGGCGCGCGCGCGCCGGGCACCGCCACCCACTCCGTGTTCCACGCCAACGGATTGCCGTCGAATGTCAACCGCGAATGGTTGGTGAACTTGCGCAGGTGATACGGCAGCACCTGAAAGTATGTGCCGTTGTCGCCCGCGGGCACGAGCCCCATCCGCTTCATCTCGGCGGCGATGTAGTCCGTGCCCTTCATGTTGCCGACGCGACCGACCTGTCGGCCAAGCATCGAGTCGTCCGCAAACTGATAGAGTCGGATCTGCAGGTCGCGCACATCGATGCCGGCCTTGGTAGGCGCCGGCGCAACGCGCTGCGGATTGCCGTACACGTTGGTGCGAGGCGCCGACTGCGCGGACAACGTCGCGGCGGCGAGTGACGCGGAGACGGCGACGGCAAGACAATACGAAATGGTGCGAACCAACGGCATGAAGGCTCCGGCCGAGGAGAGGGCGGTGGGGTTGGGTTGAAGCAGTCTGAGCGACAGGTGGTGCATGAAGAAGAGACGCGCGGCAAGGCGGCGACGTTGGGTGCGATGGGCCGGCGGCGCTGGAAGCCAATCATTCCGACGTAGAGGCCATCATGTCTCTGGCTTCGGAAGAGCGGACGCTGCTATTTTCATGATCAAATGAAGCCAACACCCCGATGAGCCCGCCGCTTACTGACCCGACCGGAGACGGCGTGACCATCCCGCCGCGGACGCCTGACGCCCCACCGATCGCGCCCGCCCTGCGCGAGCTCTTCGACATCATCCGACCCCTTGGCGTGGGCGGCATGGGAGCCGTGGGTTCACCATGCGCTACATCGATGGCGAGTCGCTCGGCGATCGACTTCGCGACCGCGACACTCTGCCGGTGAGCGAGACGGTGCGCGTGCTGCGCGAGGCCGCGTGGGGATTGGCGTATGCGCATGCGCGCGGCGTCGTGCATCGCGATATCAAGCCCGACAATATCCTGCTTGATCGCGCCTCTGGCCGAGCAGTGGTCACGGACTTCGGGATCGCACGCGACCGCGGGAACGATGCGAGTGGACTGACGATGGATGGACACGTGCTGGGGTCGGTGCACTACATGAGTCCGGAGCAAGCGTCGGGTGAAACGGTCGACGGAAGAACCGATATCTATGCGCTGGGCGTGGTCGGATTTCGTGCACTCACCGGTGCACTGCCCTTCAATGGATCGCCGCAGAGTGTGCTTGTGGCGCATGTGACGCGACCGGTACCCTCAATTGCCACCGCTGCGCCGCACGTGCCGGACAGTGTCGTCGCCGTGATTGAGCGATGTCTGCGCAAACGCCCCGAAGACCGCTACGCGACGGCCGATGAGCTGGCGAACGCGCTGGATGCGGCGATGCGCGACGCCGAGGCCGCGGAGCACACCGTTGCCGACGCCGCCCCTGGCGGTGTGCTGACGGAGCAGGAGGCGTTAGCGGTCTGGCAGCGCGCCGCGCAGTTGCAGGCCGAAGCGGCGCGCCGCATGGAGCGCACCGCGAAGCTTCAGGCACCGACGACCGCCGACCACGCTGATGCGGCGAGCGGGAGTTATCGCGTGCGCGATGTCGAAGCGGCCGCCGTGGAAGCGGGCATTTCTCGCCAGTATGTCGCACTGGCGCTGGCGGAACGTCGCACGCAGGCACCGGGGGTCGTCGTCCCGGTCATCAGCGAGCGACTCGACCGCCAGTTCACCAGCATGCTGGGCACCGCAGATCGCGCGATCAGCGTCTCGCGAGTGATCAACGCGTCGCCCAAGGCTACGCTGGCGGCGATCGACACGGTGTTCACCGCCGCGCCGTACAAGCTCAAGTTCAATGACGCGGTGAACGGCCACCCTCTCGATGGTGGCGTCCTGCGGTTTACGATGCCGCGCCTGACGACCAGCGGCCTCGCGAATCTGTTCAGAATGACGTCCAAAGACAACCGGCTGGCGTACCGATTGGAGCAGTTGGAAATGTTCGATCTGAGCGTGACGCTGAACGCGCGCGGAACGGCCGAACGGCCGACGTGTGAGATCGTGATTACCGGTGATTTGCGAACAGGTTTGCGTCGAAACCTGTACACGGATTGGGGCATGATGGGCTTTCACGCGGCGATCGCGGGCACTGGCGGTACGTCGGTACTGGCCGGCGTTGTCGGGTCAGCGGCACTCGCTGCCATTCCCGGCCTCGCACTGGGTGGGATGGCGGCGGTTGCGACGCTGATCTGGTATAAGTGGTTGTATCGCCAAGTCCTCGAAAAGACGGTGGCGGAGCTGCAAGAGCTGATGGCCGCTATTGAACGTCACCTCGCGCGCGAACAGCTGTTTCGTGCGGAGCCTGAAGCGTCGTTGAGGTTCTTCGGCGATACGCCGGAGACTAGCCATCGAACGTGATCACCGTATGTCGCGACACGCGCAGATCCTGTACGAACTCGTCGCGACGGTACGCATGCTCAATGAAGAGCATTCCGGTGTGCATCCCGTGTGCCTCCTCAGTCAATGGGATGCGTGCCGCTCGAAGCCGCGGTGACGCAGGACCCGGTGGCTGCGCGACGCGCGGCGAGTTCGGCGCCTAGCCGGAGCGCGGTTGGCGTGGTGGCGAGACCGCCGAGCGCGGTGCAGCGATGCTCGCGCGGCATACGCGCAGCAACACGTCGTGCGGCGTCCACGACCTCGTCAAAGGGAATCATGGCGTCGAAGCCGGCAAGCGCCATGTTCGCACAGGAGACGGCATTGCTGGCGGCGAGGACGTTCTTGCCGAGACACGGAATCTCGACACGTGCGGCCACCGGATCGCAGATGAGGCCAAGCATGCTTTGCAGCGCCATGGACGCGGCGCCGGTGGCTTGGGCAAGCGTACCGTCGGCCAGCGTGACCAGCGCCGCGGCGGCCATCGCGGCGGCCGCACCGCCTTCGGCCTGACAGCCACCGACTTCGGCAGCGAACGTCCACGGGCCGGCGATGAACACGCCGATCAGCCCCGCGGCAAGCATGGCGCGCGCCATCGCGACTTCGTCGAGGTTCATCTCCTCGGCCACCGCGATGCACGATGCCGGCAGCGCGGCGCACGCGCCCGCTGTCGGCGCGGCGACGATCACGCCCATGGCGCTCTTCACTTCCATCAGCGCGGTCGTGTAGAGCACCGTGCGATTGAGCACGCCGGCGTTCAGCAGCGCGCCGCGTTGCATCTTGTCGGCGAACCTGCCGGACTGATGCCCGAGCAAACGATCCGCGTACGTGGTGCCGGCAATGCCCTGTGCGATGGAGCGGCGCAGAATGCGCACGATGTCGACCATCATGCTGAGCACGGCCTCTTCGCTCAGTGCGCCGCGCACCATCTCGTAGTGCACGGCCCACTGCCAGAGCGGAATGCCACGTCCCGCGTCGAAGGCAAGGAGTTCAGTGCAGGTGTTGAACGGCAGCACTGCGTCAGGCTGCGTCAGGACCGGCAACACCGGGTTGAGTACGCGACCGCCGACCTCCACACGCGCGCCGCCGTCAAGTGACACTGGCTGGCCATCGATCTGCCGCACGTCGATCATGCCGCCACCGGTCGAGATGGCGATCATGGTGTGCGTTTCGCGTGCATTCGAGAGCGTCAGTCGGTAGGTGTTGGGGTGCGGGTCGTGACAGTCGATGTAGCGGATGTCGACGACGGTGCCGGCCTCGCGCAGCGCACGCGCCGACTGCGGGAGTCGCTCGTCCGCGGCATCCCAGCCGAGGAATCCGCCGAAGAGGCCCATGTCGGAGCCTTGGCTTTCGTGCGTGTTGGGGAGCGACCCGTTGACATCGAACTCGATAAGCGCGTGCGCGATGTCGTTGGTCATCAGGTCGCGCGCGAGCCGACCGATGCGCAGCGCGGCGGCGCAATGCGAGCTGGACGCGCCGCGCATCACGGGGCCGATCACATCGTTGAAAATGCTGACGGGCATGGCGGTTACCGGTTCCGGTCGTTGGACTCGAATCTCACGAGTTGGTTCACGGCGATGCGATGCTCCGCGCTCATCGTGCTCCAGCGTACGATCTCGTTCAGGGTGCGGCGACAGCCCGTGCACAGTTGCTCGGCGCCAATGATGCACACCTTGACGCACGGGGACTGCGTGGTGGGGACGAACATACGCACTTGTCCGGATGGTACGTGCGTTCGGTGTGGCCGACGAGCTGGTTCGGGTAGAAGTAGACATCGCGCAAATTGCCTGCGGCGTGGCGCGCGGTCTCATCGTTGAAGTGCGTTGACCCGATGCGGCCGCTCTCGCCGCCGGCCGTCACGGCCTTCGCACGCATGCTGTCGCCGAATTCGACGACGGCCACAAAGCTGTTGCCGGCCACGCCAAAGCGCTTCTTCGTTTGCGGATAGTTTACCGCAGAGAACGACGCCAGCGAACCCCATTGCCCCGTCATGAACGGCACCGGAAGACTTGGCTGGCCATCGTCGAACCGATGCATGATGTCATCGGTCACTCGCTGAAAGCGATTCACCTCGCCCCAGGGCGTGTTCCACTGCCCGAATGCGGCCGTGAGTGAATCGGTCGCGGCCACCAACGCATCGAGTTTATCCGACGCGCTCGATTTCTCGCGCAGCGCTGCATACGACGCGAGGTCTTCGTTGTCGGACACGCCGAGTACGCGGCGCCAGAGCGCTTCGCCCCGGTAAACGGCGAGTGTGGTCGGTACGGAGGTCGCACTCCAGCGATAGTCCCAACCGCGCAACTCGCTCATCGGCTCGGCGAGCGTCGTCTTGCGTGCATCGCTCGACGGCAAGTCGTCCTACGCGGCGAGCAGCGTCGTGCAGTTGAGCAGCAGTGCGCGACCATTCGCGGTGTTGGCCGGTGCGACCGCGAACCCGTTCGACCCGGCGCGATCGAATCGTCATACGGTCGGCGCGAGCCCGACCTTCATCGCCGGAGTTGGCCGGGCGCCGTAGAACGACTGCAGACTGTCGAGTGAGATCCGTTCAATGTCGCCGCCGATGCTCCCTTCGCTGAAGGCGAGCGGCATGCACGGTTCGAAGTGTGTGAGCACCTCCGGCTTCACGTCGGGGTGCGTCTGCAGGTAGTAGTTGAGACCATCGGCCCACGCGGTCATCAACGACTGCAGCCACGCTGGACTCCGGGCGAGCTGCTGCTGCAGGTCGGTGGAATCGATGAAGATCATTCCAAACAGGGCATCCGCATCCGTCGGCCCGTGCACGTGCGCGACGCCCCAATCGTCGCGCACGATCGTGACGCGCTCCGCCTGCGCACGCCAACGCATCAGGTGTGGATCTGCCGTGCCCGTCGATCAACCGAGCAGGAGTGGCAGGGCGAGCGCAGCACGCGGTCGGACGGGTAATCGCAGCGAGAGCGGCCGCCCGGCGAGGCGAAGGGCCGCGTACTCGTTGACGATCTTCACGCCTTCAACCGCAGCAGTCGGCATGAAAGGTGAGTGTGCGGCGCGAAACGGCGCACACGCGCCCGAGTCCGTGTGCGAGTAAGTCGGACACGCGTGTCGCGATCACCTGACTGCGGGGCGCGCGGCATCAGGCAATCTGCAGAGAACACGATTGGGAACCGCTTTTAGACGGGCATCATCCCGGAGACATCTTGCGGCCAGAGATCAGCAGGACGCGCACCGTAGGCGCCGGATGTCTCATCGGCGTCATGCTCGGTGGTTGCGGCGACGCGAAGCAGACGGACACGGCTGCTGGCGCAGCGAGCGAGACGTCAGCGGGTACGCTGGTGCGCTCCACGGACCTCACGAGAACGGAGCTCGCGTACTTCACGCCGCTGCCTGTTCGCGTGGACATGCCCATCGGCACTGCCGGCAAGGCGAAGACCGACCTCGGACGCGCCTTGTTCTATGAAACCCTGCTGTCGGACGGCCACGACGTGTCCTGCAACAGTTGTCACGCGCTCAACGGCTATGGCGCGGACGGACGTTCAGTGTCACTCGGGCATGATGGCCGTGCCGGCACGCGCAATTCTCCCACGGTCTACAACGCCGCCGGCCACGTAGCGCAGTTCTGGGATGGCCGCGCCGTCGATGTGGAAGAGCAGGCAAAGGGCCCGATTCTCAATCCCATCGAAATGGGAATGCCGGATACCAGCGCCGTACTTGCTCATCTTCGTGATTCTCGTATGTACGTCGCCATGTTCCGCACCGCCTTCCCCGGTGAGGGAGCGCCGATCAACTATGACAATGTCGGCCGAGCCATCGGCGCGTTCGAGCGCGGGCTCGTGACGCCGTCTCGATGGGACCGCTTCCTTGAAGGTGACAGCATCGCGCTGACGCTCGACGAACGGCGCGGACTGCGCACGTTTCTCGACACGGGATGCCAGAGCTGTCACGCCGGCCGCTACCTCGGCGGCGATCGGTACATGAAGGTCGGCATGATCCATCCGTGGTTCTCGCAATCCGATAGTGGTCGCATAGGCGTCACCCGCGATGCGAACGACCTGCTGGTGTTCAAGGTGCCGTCGCTCCGGAACGTGGCGAAGACCGGTCCTTACTTCCACGATGGCTCCGTGGCGACACTCGCCGAGGCCGTCCGGCTCATGGCCCACCATCAGCTGGGCAAGGAGCTCTCTGCATCCGACGTGCGGTCGATCGTGACCTGGCTCGAGTCGCTGACCGGCACGATCCCGTCGAACTACATCGCCTATCCACAAAAACCCAACTGAGTCCCGGAGGCTCCGATGCTGGTGCGACAGATTCACGATACCAAACTGGCCCAGTACGCGTACCTGATAGGATGTCCGCGCACCGGGCAGGCCATCATCATCGATCCCGAGCGGGATATCGATCGCTACTACGAGGCAGCCGCGGCAAACAAGCTGCGCATCATCGCTGCGGCGGACACGCACATCCATGCCGACTACCTGTCGGGGCTGCGCGAGTTCGCTGAACGCGGGGTGACCGTATACGCCAGCGATGAGGGAGCCCCGGATTGGCGCTACGAATGGCTGCTCGGGTCTGGCTATCCCCACCGGTTGCTGCATAACAACGACCGCTTCATGGTGGGGAATATCGAGTTCACGGCGCTGCATACGCCGGGGCACACGCCCGAGCACCTCTCGTATCTCGTGCACGATCAGGGCGCGGGCGCGGCAGACCCCGTGGCCTTGTGCACGGGCGACTTCGTCTTCGTGGGTGATCTCGGCCGGCCCGACCTGCTGGAGATGGCGGCAGGCATGACCGGCACCATGGTGCCCGGCGCCAAGCAGTTGTACAAGTCCGTGGAGTCGTTCCGGCTGATGCCTGAGTTCCTGCAGGTCTGGCCGGCGCACGGGGCGGGCAGTGCGTGCGGGAAGTCCCTCGGCGACGTTCCGTCGTCTACGGTGGGCTATGAGCTGCGCACCAATCCGTCCATCCAGGCGGCTACGAGTGATGACGAGTTTGTGGACTTCATCCTGTCGGGACAGCCGGAGCCGCCGGTGTACTTCGCCCGCATGAAACGTGACAACCGCGCCGGCCCCAAGGTGCTGGCGCACATTCCCTCGCCGCCGCATGTCGAGCCGTCGGCGATTGCCGCGCTCACCGGCCGCATGGACATCGTCATCGTCGATACGCGACCCCGCGCGGCATTTCTCGCTGGACACTTGCCGTCCTCCATTCTCGCCGAGATGGACTACCAGTTGGTGAGTATCGTGGGATCATACGTCGACGAGGGAACGCCAATCTACCTCGTGGTTTCGGAAGACCGGCTCGATGAAGCCGTGCGCGCGCTGATCCGCATCGGGAGCGACGAAATCATGGGCTACATCACGCCCGATGACGTTGCGACGTATGCTGCGGCCGGCGGTACGCTCTCCACGATTCCGTCGGTGGACATGGAGGAACTCGAGCGGCAGCGCCTGCGCGGCGGGGTGACCGTGCTTGACGTGCGCGGCAAGGCGGACTTCGAACACCACCATATCCCGGATGCGCTCAACATCGCGCACACCCGTCTCTTCGTGCGGCTGAACGAGGTGCCGAGAGATCAGCCCGTCATCGTTCACTGCAACAGCGGCGCGCGTTCGGCGCACGCTGTGTCGTTGCTCCAGCGGCATGGCTTCGGCGTGACCAACGTCAACGACCAGATGGCCAACTACCGGGAGACGGCCACCGCGGGCGTCTCCGCTCATTAGCACACGACCCGACGCAACCTCCTCGATGCGATGGAGCACACCATGACTGCCATGAGTCACACCCTGGACGTCCACGCCGGCGATGGGCCGGTGTCTGTTGTACCAGACGTGCTCCTACGGCGTCTGGAGCACGCGGCGGAGTCGATGGCATCACTGACGGCGCTGATGGCGCAGGCGCAGCCTGCGGTGGCGATCGTGGTGGATAGTGCGGATGAACTGGTGCGCCGTGCGAGCGACCGCGGCATCAACGTGGACGCCCGTCTCCGCGCGACGCTGCACCTGGTCGAGCGCGTCACGGCACCCGAGTCGATGCGTATGCTCAACATGCTGCTCGATCGCCTGCCCATGCTGGAGCAGGCCATGCTCGCCGCCGACCGCCTCCCTGGTGCCGTCGCGATCGGTGTGGACAGCCTGGACGAGCTCATGCGCGAGGCGAAGGCCGCGGCGCCACCGGCTCCACTCGGGTTGTTCGGCATGCTGCGCGCGCTGCGGGATCCGGATGTGCAACGCACCGTCGGTGTGATGCTCCGGGGGGCTGCCCGGGTGGGACGCACCCTCAATCGTTCACCACAGCTGTCGTCCTCGCCGACGACGCCGCAGAGAGGCTGATCATGTCCGAATCTCACGACGTGCTGATTATCGGTGGCGGCTCGGGAGGACTGACGGTGGGCGCGCAGTTGCGCGCGCGACCGGATGCTCCTGCGGTCACGATCATCGAGCCATCCGCCAAACACTACTACCAACCGCTCTGGACGCTGGTGGGCGGTGGCATCTTCCCCCGCGAAGACTCAGAGCGGAATGAGGCTGACTTCATTCCGCCTGGCGCCACCTGGATCCAGGATGCCGTCGCCACCATCGATCCGATCGCACACGCTGTCACGACGGTCACGGGTCGCGTGCTGCAGTATGAACAGCTCGTGGTGGCTGCCGGCGTGCAACTCGACTGGACGGCGATTCCCGGATTGGCCGATAATGTCGGCAAGCCGGGGACCGGCGTGGTGAGCAACTACTCGTACGACACCGTCGCTTCCACATGGGAGGCCATCCGGACGTTCCGCGGTGGCACCGCTATTTTCACGGAGCCCAGGACCCCGGTCAAGTGTGGAGGCGCACCACAAAAAATCATGTACCTGGCCGAGGAGTCGTTTCGACGGCAGGGCGTGCGTGACAAGACACGCGTGTTGTTCATGAATGCCAAAGCCTCGAACTTCACGGCCCCCGCGTACGGGGCCACGCTCCGCCGCCTTTGTAACGAGCGCGGGATCGAGATCCTGCTCGAGCACGAACTCATCGAGATTCGTGCCGAGGCGCGCGAGGCGGTGTTCCGGCTGGCCGACGGCAGCACTATTGTGGAGCATTACGACATGATGCACGTGACGCCCCCGCACAGTGCTCCGGATTTCCTGAAGCACAGCCCACTGGCTACCGCGGACGGCTGGGTGAGCGTCGACAAGTCCACGCTTGAACACACGATCTTCCGGGACGTGTTCGCGCTCGGTGACTGTTCCAGCCTTCCCACCTCGAAGACCGGAGCCGCGGTGCGCGGACAGGCACCGGTCCTGGTGGAGAACCTGATGGCCCTCCGCCACCACGAGCCGCTGGCCGGCGTGTACGACGGGTACACCGCGTGCCCCGTCGTCACCGGATACGGCAAACTGGTGATGGCCGAATTCGACTACAGCAAGACCCCCAAGGAGTCATTCTCCTTCGACCAGAACCAGGAACGGTACAGCATGTTCGCCTTGAAGGCCTACGCGCTGCCACGGCTCTATTGGCACGGCATGTTGCGCGGACGCATGTAGTGCGCCGGCACAAGCAGTCGCATGGCGCTGTGCGGCCCCCCGTTCCCAGGCCGGGGTAACGCGGCGCATGCTGCTCGGTGCGATCGGCCTGCTGCTCGGACTGTTACTGGGGATACTGGGCGGGGGTGGTTCCATTCTCACCGTGCACGTCGCTGGTGGTGATCACCATGAACTCGGCCGCCGGATTCATCGGCACAGCTGGCCAGGTGGTGGTGCCGTGGCAGGCTACGGCCACGGTCATCGTCGGCGCGATCGTGGGGATCGCTGCGGGCACATTCATTGGCGGGCGCCTGTCGGCCGCGCAACTCCAGCGGGGATTTGCGATTTTCCTGCTGGGGGTCGCGGCCTTCGTGATGTACGCCAACCGGGCGCTGGTCACCGGGGCTGCCGCCTGATGGTTCCCCTCGCGGCCGTCCCGGACGCAGTCAATGCGACCCTCAAATCGGGTCGGGAAATGTGCGACGCTTCCGATTGGCGGGGCGAGCAGCATTCGTGCAGTCCACGTTCCGCTCAACTCTCTGAAGAGGGTTCGAACAATGACAACGCTTCCCAACCCGAGTGCGCTGCTGTGTGGCATCCTGTTCCTCGCGGTCACTGCGTGCGGCGGCGGGAAGGACCAATCCGAGACGCCGGCCACGGGCAGCGTGACCGACACCACGCCGGTTCCGCCCACCACTACCGTCGCGTCGGCAGGCGAAACCGAGTACCAGCGCTGTTTGGCCTGTCATCAGGCCACGGGCGCCGGAATGCCGGGTGCATTCCCTCCGCTCGCCGGATCGGAATACGTGAACGGGCCGGCCGATCGTATGGTCGCGATCATCCTGCACGGGATGCAGGGACCGATCACGGTCGCCGGTGCGACGTACAATAGCGTGATGATGCCGTACGGCACCGGCGTCGCGATGACCGGTGATCAGGTGGCGAGTGTGGCCACCTACGTGCGTTCGAGTTTTGGCAATAGCGGATCGGCGGTGACCGCGGCCGACGTGGCGCGAGTTCGCGAAAATACGAGCTCGCGAACGACGCCGTGGACGGTGGCGGAGCTGGAATCGATCAAGTAGCGGTCGGTCATTCGATCAGGAACAAATCATGTCGGTCAATCGCACAAAACTGCTGTCGCAAGGCGTCCTTGCCGGTTGCATCGGCTATGCCGCGCTGGCTGGTGTTGTTTCTCTGATCGATCTGGCCGTCGGACGCTCGCCGTTCCACTCCGCTGCGGTGCTCGGCGCATCGCTGTTCTACGGCGTCACGGACGCGTCGCAGGTATCCGTCACGCCCGCGTACGTACTCGCCTACAACGGAGCGCATCTGCTGGTCTTCCTGTTGCTTGGCGTCATTGGTTCCGCGCTTGCGACCCTCGCGGATCGCGGGAAACAACTGTGGTACGTCGCCGTGTTTTTCTTCATTTTCGTGGCCTTCCACGCGATGGGCGCGCTGCAAGCGGTGTCTGTCAGCATGCGGACCACGTTGTCGGGAAGCATGATCTGGGTCGCTGGTGTGGCCGCCGCTCTGGCGATGGGGGCGTACTTCATGCTTGTCCATCCGCGCATGCGACGGCCCCAGCGGTGGGACGCGTGATGCGTGGCGTCAGGCGCCCGTGCTGTCGAAACCCCTCTTCACACCTAGCAGGAGCTTTTTGATGTTCGATCTTCGCGCCGTGATCATGACGGTTGCATTGGCTCTCGCGGGGCCTTTGGCGGCACAGGCGCCCGCCATTCCCGGGCAGCAGGCATCGGGACCGATCATCCAAAGTACCGGCATGTCGATCAAGGTCGACAACCCGACGTTCACCGTGCCGGATGGGCATGTGTTCAAGGCGGTCTTTGTGATTGACGCAGGCGGAACAGATACCGTCCGGGTCAACGCGCAGCTGACCACCTTGGCACGCTTCTACAACGTGCACGCCAGGCATGGGTATCCTGAGGAGCGTGTGGGGGCGGCAGCGGTCGTGCACGGCAACGGCTGGCAATCATTGTTGACCGACGATGCCTACGCGGCTCGTTTCGGCGGGAAGCCCAATCCAAGCCGGACGCTTGTCGAAGAACTGGTGAAGCACGGTGCACAGGTGGTGCTGTGCGGACAAACGGCTGGCGCACGGGGCATTCGTCGAGACGAGCTCATCCCCGGAGTGAAAGTCGCCATCTCGGCGATGACCGCGCTCAACGTGCTGCAGGCCGACGGATATCGATTCAACCCGTGGTGATCGGGCATACTGCCCAAAACCTCTACCCCCGAGCTCTTTATGCGCGCCAGTTCCTTGTTGACCACGCTTCCCGCGCTGACTCTCATGGCCTGCGCGGGAGAACCAGCCCCAGGCGCTTCCCAGACGGCGGAATCAACGTCAGCCGCTGCACGGACCTTGCCGGACCCTCGAATCAATGTTCTCAGTAACGACTACGCAGAGGTATTCACCGTCACGCTCGCGCCAGGCCAGGTGCTCCCGCCGCATAGTGGCGGTGCGCGCGCCATCTACGCGTTGAGCGACTACACCGTCCGCTTCACGCAGCAAGGACAGACGAGTGAGCAGTCGTGGACAGTCGGTCAGGCGCATTTCCACGCCGCCGGCGAGCACTCGATGGAGAACACGGGAGCGACCGAGGCCAGGTTTCTGGTTGTTGCGCGTACTGCGCAATCGCTTGCACCGAATGCGAACACCATGACGCCGCCTGCTGCGGGATCGGGACCCATGCAGCAGCTCGTGGACAATGAGGATGTCACCGTGGCTGAAGTCCGGTTGCCTGTCGGTGCCGAGTTGCCGCGCCATCGTGGGCGTGCGCGCGTCGTATACTCGCTCAGCGATCACACGTTCAGTTACGCGTCGAACGGTGCGGCTGCGGAGTCGAAATCGTTTGTCACCGGTCAGGCGCACTGGCACGACGCCGATGAACACACGATCGTCAATACCGGCAGTACGGAAGCGCGGTTCCTGATCGTGCAGTTCAAACGCTGACGGAGTTTGCGCAACAGGTGTTCAGCAGCTCAGCTGGATGCGTCGTGCACGTCGGCCTGGATCTGGACACAGACACAGCTCCCTCTCCCGTCATCCGAGATGCCCGATGCGCACGCCTCCGCCCGATCGAGTCCCGCCGGCCCCGCCGCCGCACGCCATGCCGATCGTCGCGGCCATGCGCACAATGACGCTCACGGTGCCCACGCTGCTCACGGTGCTCACCTTGCTCACGATACTGCTCGCACCTCTGACCGTTGCCGCGCAGGCGGCCGCCACGCCGTCCGCCGGCTTGCCGGCCGACGCTCTCGGTCGTGCGGTCGTGGAAATCGAACGGCTGGATGCGCTGCGTTCCACGTTGGCGGCCACGTTTGCGCAGACCGGCGCGCCAGCCGACAAGCAGGCATTCGCGTCCGTGTGCGCGCCCGTGGGTCGCGCGATGAAGGAGTCCGCAGTGTCGAACAGCTGGCAGGCTCGGCAGATCGCGGTGAAGTACCGCAACGTGGCCAACGCCGCCGACGCCGAGGGCGTGCGCGCACTCGCGATGTTCGCCCGCGACTCGGCGCTGCGTAGCATGACCTTGCACACCACGATCAACGGTATCCGCGGCACGCGCTATCTGCGCCGCATCACGGTCGAATCATCCTGCCTGCTCTGTCACGGCGCCAAGACATCGCGACCGGCGTTCGTGGCGACCGAATATCCGAACGACCGCGCCTACGGCTTCCGCGCGGGCGACCTGCGCGGGGCCTACAGCGTGTTCATTCCCGGAACGCGCTGACTGACCGGCCACCCTCGCCGCCACCTCCACGCACGACCGACCTCGCCGCGCCGGGCCCGACACGCGTGGTGACGCACGTCGTCACGCGTGACGCGAAGCTCATCTGGTCGGCCGTCGGCGGAGTTCGCGTGACCAGAGGCGACGTCGCATCCGACCGAGTGCTCACGGAGGGACGTACGACCGCGGAACCGGAGCAGGGGGTGCGCGAGAAAAGTCGGGCGTTGTTCATGAACGCCAAAGCCTCGAACTTCACGGCGCCGGCGTACGGGGCCACCTCCCGCCGCCTGTGCATCGAACGCGGGATCGAGATCCTGCTCGAGCACGATCTTCTCGAGATTGGTCCCGAGGCGCGGAAGCTGGGTGAGCGTCGACAAGTCCACGCTTGAACACACGATCTTCCGGGACGTGTTCGCGCTCGGTGACTGTTCCAGC
>ENA-ORBV01008176-ORBV01008176.1-microbial-mat-metagenome-genome-assembly--contig:-NODE-8176-length-17693-cov-4.102634_pt1 | contig 17693 bp, 9 predicted proteins | sample MGYA00237777_ERZ505514 | MGnify/ENA primary metagenome ERZ505514 (study PRJEB26160, sample SAMN06269048) | microbial mat metagenome | isolation source: Oligotrophic lake microbial mat | place...
TCCCATCACTCGTTCTCGCAAGCTTTTCCCTCGCCATGAATGTCCTCCCCCGCCGTCAGTTCATCGGTCAATGCTGCGCCGCCGTCGGCGCGACCGGGATGATTTCCGCACTCTCAGCCCTCCGCGCCACCGCCGCCGCCGCCAGCATCCCTTCCGGTTCACAACTTCCCGGCACCGCGGCCGACGTGGCCTCCGACTACCGGGCGCTCGTCTGCATCTTTCTCAACGGTGGCAATGACTCCTCCAATCTGATCATTCCGTATGATTCCTCCGGTTACGCGGCCTACGCCAGCGCCCGCACCGCGCTCGCGCTGCCTCAGTCGTCCCTGCTGCCAATCCAGCCGAGGACGTCCGACGGCCGCGTCTTCGGCCTTCACCCGTCGACCGGCGAATTGAAGAATCTCTTCGATGGCGGCAAATTGGCGCTCCTCGCCAACGTCGGTACCCTCGTCGAGCCGACCACACAGGCCCAGTACCGCGCCCAAAGCGTCAAACTCCCCCCGCAGTTGTTCTCCCACAACGATCAGCAGGCCCAATGGCAGAGCAGCATCCCGGATCAGCCTTTCAGGACCGGCTGGGGCGGGCGCATGGCCGACTTGGTGAACGCCCTCAACACCAACAACGCGGTCTCCATGTCGATGACGCTCAATGGCGTGAACTCCTTTCAGGTCGGCAATCTTATCTCGCAGCTCTCCGTGCAGCCAGCCAGCGCTGCATCGCCCAAGGGCGGGCCCGTCGCCTTCGCCCGGATCAACGGCGGCAACAATCCCAACCGGTATCAGGCGCAGAAGGATCTCTTCGCCAGCCCGCAGGCCAATCTGTTCGGCGCCGCCTTCGGCACCCTCTCCAGCAACGCGATCGGCAACAGCGATGCCCTCGCCTCCGCACTTGGCACCACGTCAACCTTGGGCACCACGTTTCCCAACACCACGCTCGGCAACCAGCTCAAGTCGATCGCCTACCTCATCTCCGCCGCCGGCACCCTCAAACTAAAGCGCCAGGTCTTCTTCGCCCGGATCGGCGGATTCGACACCCATGCCGATCAGGTCGACGCCGATGTCAGCCTCGGCGCGCACGCGGGACTCCTCCAGCAGGTCAGCCAGGCAATGAACGCCTTCTACAACGCAACCATCGAACTGGGCTGCGCCAATCAGGTGACCACGTTCACGGCCTCGGACTTCGGGCGCACGTTCACGTCGAACGGAGACGGCTCCGATCATGGCTGGGGCGGCCACCACCTGGTCCTCGGGGGTGCCGTCAGGGGCGGCGACATCTACGGCCGGATGCCCAGCCCGGTTGTCAACGGCGCCGACGACACGGGCCTCGGCCGCTGGATTCCGTCCACCAGCGTCGATGAGTACGGCGCGACGCTCGCCCGGTGGTTTGGAGTCAGCGAAACGAATCTGCCGGTCGCCTTCCCGAACATCGGGCGTTTCGCCAAATCAAATCTGGGCTTCCTCGCCTGACCCGGATGCGGATCTTCGCGCGACTCCCTCGCCATCCCACCCAGCCCGTGCGGTCCAGCGTCCGGGGCCGCACACCGGTTTCGGCCGGACGCGGCCAATCCCTCGCTCACCGACCATGAAACCGGCCTGGATCTACCTCGTCACCGCCGCCGGCCTCGTCGGGTTGATCTGGCTCTCTTGGCCCGGCGCATCCGCAACCCGGGATCAGTCCGTCTCTGCCCGGGTGCCACCTCCACCCCGCTTGCCGGAAACGACGTCATCCCCGCAGGAATCCGGCGATGCTCATCAGGTCGCGCCGCGCTCAACCTTGGCCGACGAATTGAACGCGCCCGCGGGTGAAATCCATACGGACCTGAAGATCGTCTCCACATTGATCGACACCTTTCGTTCCAACTTCCCGGCCACCGGCAACCCGACCGGAACCAACGCCGAAATCACCGCCTCCCTGCTCGGCCGCAACCGGCTTCGCCTTTCGATTCTGCCCGCCGACCATCCGGCGCTCAACGCCCAAGGCGAACTCTGTGACCGGTGGGGCACGCCGTTCTTCTTCCATGCGGAAAGCGGAATCCGCATGGATGTCCGTTCCGCCGGTCCCGACCGCAAGCACTGGACCGCTGACGACATGGTCCTGACGCAGTGACCCCACCCCAACCGTTGTCGCTGTCCTCGCCGAGGCCGCGACGTGGTTCTCCCGACCTGCACCTTCCACAAATCGTGCAGCTCGACCCCGTCCGTTGTAGGTGGCCTCGCGGAGGCCGCGACGGGACCACCCGGTCCCGCCTCCGCCTGGAGGGGCCCAGACCGTCGTTGACCCCAGAACACGAACACCGCGATGCGAGATCCGGGGGTTGCGGCTTCGTGTTGGCAATTCTCCGAAAGACAAAAACCAGCCAACAAGGTGCCTCCACCCCCAGACCTCGCATCGCTCCGCCAAAGAGAGGCTGATCCGGACCGATCGCGGGACAACTGTGGGAGCGCCAAGCCGGGTGCCTGCCTGTCGTTGCTCACCTCCTCAATCCCATCCCTGCGATGATCGGCAAGAGAAGTAACCTAATAGGTTACTTGCAGGTTTTCGTTGTACTCGGGATTCCGCTTCCGCGACGCGTGTCACTCGTGCATGCACCTTGTCTTGGCGGAGGCGGAGCACGGGGGCGGACGGGCGATTTGATGGCCGGCTGTTCTCGGGGTTTGGCCATCATCGAGCCCGTTCGCCCCCGTGCTCCGCCGCAGCCTCGCTGCTCTCTCCGCTCCGCCCTCCCAAAACAATCGACCCTGGGGTTCGTTCCGCGGTCGCGCCGGTACGACTCAGCCTATTTCGTCTTCTTCGCGAAATACACTTTCGCTTCAGAGACGAGCTGGTTGGGGTCCGAGGCGAAGGCCTTGCTGTCGGTTTCGATCGCCATCACTCCGCTCCAGCCCGACTTCTTGATCTCGGCGAAGAGGCCGTCGTAGTTTGACTTGCCCTTGCCGATTTCCGTATCGATCGCGACGATCTTTCCGTCGACCGTCTGCATCGTCTTGTCCTTGAAATGCATGTCGAACACCCGGTCACCATAACCACGATACACGGCCGCCGCGTCAAACCCGGCCGCGGTCACCCAACCCACGTCCAAACAGACGCCGATTCGGCGATCACGCTTGGCCAGGACCGCCTTGACGGTCGCCGGATCACCATAGACCGTGCCCGTGCCGTGGTTGTGAATCGCGAGCTTGATGTCGTACTCCTTGACCAAGGCCTCAAGGTTGTCCCATTCGGCCATGTCGCGCGGTTCCACCACGAGCATTTTCATTCCCATCAACTTCGCGAACTCGAAGAGCTTCCGGTTCGTTTCCTTGTCCAGGGTCGTCTTGTTGACGCCAATGGTATAGGCTACCAGCCCGTTCTGATCGAGAATCGCCTTCTTGCGGAGTGTTTCCTCCTTCGAACCATTCGGATCAAGGTGGGCGCCGATGAGCTGCAGATTCTTGATGCCATGCTTCTTCGCAAACGCGACGACCTCATCGAAGGTCATGTTGCGGCACGTCCAGGACTGAAGGCCCAAGGTCGGACCGGCATTGGCCGCCGCGGCGCGCGCGACGGAAAAGAGCAGGGCAAAACAGACGAGGAAACGGAGGCGGGTGATCTTCATGGAGAAAGGAATGGGGGAAAACAGGTTGGGCGGCGGTCGGGCGCTTGTCGAACCCGATCCTGACCGCCATCGCGCCGCCTCGCTTAAGCCTTCGGGTATTCCCAACCCTTGCGATAGGGCCGGGACAGCAACGCATTGGCGGCGTCATCCCCGATGATCTTCTCATTCACCCCGTCCCACTCGAGACTGCGCCCGCGTCGCCACGCCAGCATGCCGAGCAGCGCAAGATTCGTCGCGAGCTGGATCTCGGCAATGTCGCAGGCCGGTTTCGTTCCCGTGCGAATCGCCTGGAGGAAGTCCGTCCACAATTCCTTCACGTTCTGCGAGTCCGGCTCTCCCAATTGGGGTGCCTCGGACACCGGCGGGGCCTTGGCGTCCACGGGGTAAAACGTCCAGCCCTGCCGCCAGCCCAGATGGAAGATCCCCTTGGTCCCATAAAAATAGCAGCCAACACTCTCCCCTTTTTCCGCGGCATTCCCACCGAACCGCCGGTGCTCCCACTGAACGTTGAAACGGTCAAACTGGAAGGTCGCCAGCTGGTGATCCGGAGCGTCGGCGGTCTGCTCCGCCGCCGTCAGCACCGCCGGCCCGGCGATCGGCCGGCCGGCCGCGGAGAAGATGGTCCGCGGGTGGCGCTCGTCCATGATCCAGAGCACTTGATCCAACCAGTGAATACCCCAGTCCCCCAGGGTGCCATTCGCGTAGTCGAGGTAGTTGCGAAAGCCGCGCGGATGAATCGCGCCGCTCCACGCCCCCCGGCGGTCGCGAGGGTCGCCGCCGTTGTAGGGGCGGAGCGGGGCCGGGCCGCACCACAGGTCCCAGTCGAGCTCCTTGGGTACCTCCTGCGTCGGGAGCACTCGGTCCGGGCCGCCGCCCGAATTGACGAAACAGCGGATCATACCGATCTCGCCGGCACCACCTGCCCGGAGAAAATCGCGCGCACTGACATTGTGGGGCGAAACCCGCCGGTGGGTGCCGACTTGCACCACCTTCCCCGACGCCTTGGCCGCATTCACCATCGCCCGACCTTCACAGACCGTGTGAGAGATCGGCTTCTCGACGTAGACATGCGCCCCCGCGCGGACCGCAGCGATCATCGGCAAGGCGTGCCAGTGGTCCGGCGTCCCGATGATCGCGATCTCCGGCTTCATCTGATCGAGCAATTCCCGGTAGTCTTTGAAGAGACGCGGCGTGTCGCCCGTGCCGTCCCGCACCGCCGCAAGCGTACCTTCAAACTGGCGCTGATCGACATCGCACAGCGCCACGATCTCACACGCCCGGCTGGCCATCGCTTCCCGCAGAATCACGTTGCCCCACCACCCGCAGCCGATGAGCACCGTTCGAAACCGCCGGCCGGAAGGATCCGCCGCACGCGCCACCCGCGGCAACGTGGCCAATGCTCCGGCTGCCAAGGTGGACTGAAGGAAATCGCGACGCTTCATGGGGGGTGGGAAGGGGTTGAGGGACAAAAATTAATCGGGCCACGCATCGCCCTCGCACCGATCGCCGACTTCAGCCCGCCCGGCCTCGGATCCATTTTCATGGGGAATGCGTCACGCGGACTTCCGGCGGGGCCCGGCCGTGCCGTCCACGTCCTTCAGTCCGAGGCCAATTTTCTCGCGCAGGAAGGTCAGCGAACGTTCCAACTCGGCCCTCTGGTGAGCTTGGGTGACCGGCTTGCCCTCCGCACCCGGCGGGGCGGTGAAGCCCGGCAGGGTTCGGCCGCGGTTCGCCAGACTTTCAAATCGCGCGAGCACGTCCAGCCGCCGGTCATAGTACCGCCAGAACTCATCCGTGCGGTAGGCGAAGGTCCGCGCAAAGCCGGAGATGGTTTCGATGATGATTGGGACACCGGGACAAAGCCGGGTCCACCGGTCCGCCAGCGCGTTCCAGTCAATCAACCCTTCCCCCGCAGCCGTCCACTGGATCGCGGCCCCCTCCGGTATCGGCCATACCATGACGTCGCGCAGGCTCGAACAAAGCGTCACCGGACCCAGCCGCTCCAGCGCGTCAAGCGGATCCTCCAAGGTCCAGGCAGCGTTACCCGTGTCAAAATTTGCCCCCACATAATCCGTGCCGGCTTCCTCGATCAGGGCGCGCAGTTCCCACGAATGCAGATCCCCGGCGTGATTCTCGATCGCGATCTTCACCCCGGAATCCAGCGCCTGCGAGCGGCACGCCTTCAAAACCGCCAGCGTATCCGCCACCCGCGCCGCGATGCCTCCGGGACTCTTCCGGTCATCGCGCGTTCCCAGAACCACCCGAATGATTGGCGAGCCCACGGCCGAAGCCACGCGCAACCCCAGCCGGAGATGCTCCTCCGCCGTACCCCAGGTCGGCTTGAAGGCGGGTGAGGTCGGACAAATGCTCCAGCTTCCTGCATACAGCCCAATCCCTTGATCCTGCGCCCGACGCCGCACCTCACGCAGAGCCGCCGGTTCAAGGGGGCCAAACGCCTCGAGGTCGGAAATCAACAGCACATCCAGTCCCAGCGAGGCGGCATAATCGATCAACTCCGGTGCCTTCCATCCCATCGCGCGAACCGCAAAGTTATCCAATCCCAAGGCCAGATTACGTTTCGGAACGGCGGGGCGAGCCGCCGCCACGGCGGACCGGACTCCAACAAAGGCGAGCGGAGTCGCCAAAAGGCAGGACTGAAGAAAACACCGGCGGGAACGGGGTGACATGGTAAACTCGACCCCAAAACAAAGCGTACCCATTTCCCCTGTCGAGCCCGCTCCACCTGATTGCCCTCCGAATCTGCGCTTCGGATCGCGGTTGGCGGACACTCTCTTGATGTCTTAAAGCCCACCCATAGCGATCCGCTTGAAGCTTGACCTTCTCAATCGATCGGCATTAGTAAAGTCCTGAATCCCGAGCTGTCAGGAAATTCAGTCAGGCGAAGGTTTCACTTCGTGGTTTGGCGCCACCTGTGAAAGTTCGGATCCCAACTTACGCGATCAAGGCCGGCCCGGCTCCTCCAAGACACCGAAATCATCCGCGCCGTTCATCACCACCGCTTGACATGGAAGCCGCGCCTTCAACTCCAACGGTTGCCCACGCGAACGACCCTCCGGAGCGAGCAGACACTCCCCAGGAAAGTGAAATGGAGTTCCGTGCCTTCTTCGAGGTTGCCTCCGTCGGACTGATCCAGGTCGATCCGCGCAACGGACGAATCCTCCGCAACAACCAAAAATTCAGTGAAATCACCGGCTACTCGAACGAGGAGTTGGATGGAATGGAAATCTCCACGCTGACGCACCCGGATGACCGGCTGAGGGATTGGGAGATTTTCAGTCGGGCCGCGCGAGGGGAGACCCCGGACTATCGCAACGAAAAGCGGTACGTGCGCAAAGACGGTTCCACCGTTTGGGTCCGTCTCAACGCGTCATTCATCCGCGGGGACGATGGCCTGGCCTACCGTACTGCAGCCATCTGCGAGGACATCTCTGAACGCAAACAGGCCGAGGAGGCCCTGCGGCAGAGCGAGGATCTGCTGCAGCGAATCGGAGCCATCGCCAGGATAGGCGCGTGGGAACTGGACCTGCGAACGCTGAAGTTCCACTGGTCCCTCGAAACCTGCCATATCCACGAGATCGATCCATCCGGGATCCTCGCCTACGACGAGGCGATTCGATTTTATCCTCCGGAGGCGCGCATGCTGGTCGAATCCGCCATCCGCCGCGCACGCGAGCACGGCACCTCCTTGGACCTCGAGGTCCCTTTCATCACGGCCAAAGGTCGATCCCTCTGGGTCCGCATTCAAGGGTCCGTACTGATGGAGAACGGCAGCCCGGTGAAGTTGCGCGGATCTATCCAGGATATCACCGCCCAAAAGCTCGCCGAGGCCGACAAGGACCACTTGGCCGAACTCAATCTCCACCATCAGAAATCAGAGAGCCTGAGCCGGATGGCTGGCGCCGTCGCCCACCACTTCAATAATCAGCTCCAGGCAGTCATGGGGAACATTGAGCTTGTGGCCGGCGATCTGCCGCCGGGCAGCGGTGCCGCGAGAGGACTGTTCGAGGCCATGAACGCCGCCCGCAAGGCCGCTGAAATGAGCGGTCTGATGCTGACCTATCTCGGACAGCGGAGGGCCGCAGTCGAAACGCTGGATCTCAGCGACGTTGCCGAAGAGGCACTCCGTCGGCTTCAAGAGGGACAACCTCCACAAATCGTCGTCGAGTCCGTTCTACCGTCCCCAGGTCCGGCCATCAGCGCCAACTCCAAGGAGATCCAGGGGATCATCAATAAGCTGGTGATCAACGCCTGCGAGGCCATCGCACCGAGGAATGGTGTCATTCGGGTCGCAATTCAAAAGGTCCCAGCCGATCAAATCCCGTCCGCCAATCGCGCTCCCGTCGAGTGGCAACCGTCAGCCCCCGAGTATGCCTGCCTCGAGATCACGGATACAGGCGACGGAATCAAACCCGACGCGATGGATAAAATTTTCGATCCGTTTTACTCGACCAAGTTCATCGGGCGAGGTCTTGGTCTGTCCATCGTTCTCGGTACCGTCCGGTCCCTCCACGGCGCGATCACCGTCGAGAGCGAACCGGGGCGCGGCACCGTCTTCCGGACGTATCTCCCGCTTTCACAGTCCACACCCCGTCCAAGGAGCGTCACGTCCGCGTCTCCGTCTCAATCTTCTCGCAAGGCGACCATTCTTGTCGTCGAGGACGAACCCGGCGTCCGCGGCTTCACGACGCTCGCCCTCTCCCAATCCGGCCATACCGTCCTCGCGGCGGCCACTGGTTCTGAGGCAGTCAGGCTCTTCAGGCAACGCGCGGACCAGATCGACTGTGTGGTCTGCGATGTGACCATGCCGGAAATGAACGGCTGGGAAACCCTGACCGCCCTCCGTGAACTGAAGCAGGGAATCCCCGTCATCCTGGTCAGCGGCCACCCGGAGGAACAGGTCATGAACGAAGGCGTCGCCGAACGTCCCCAATACTTCCTGCAGAAGCCCTACTCCAAGCGAGCCCTCGGCGAGGCCGTGCAAAGGGTCCTGAATTGAGCCCGGGAAGACATCCGTCGGAGTGATCGGTCCGCGCGCAGCGCCTTCGTTCGCCTTCGTCGCCTGGCCCAGGCGGCCTTCCAGGCACCATCGAACCGAGCATCACTCCTCAATGTAGAGGTCGAGCTGCTGCCCCACATAGGCCGACCGTCCCGCTTCATTGGGAAAACGGTAGATCACCTGCAGGACACGGGTATCAACACGTTCCGTTCTCGCCCCGGTCAGGCTCCGTTTCGGGATGACGAAGGGTTCGATGCGCACAAACTCCATCGCGATCGGTCGGGCGCTGCCACCCTTCAGGTAACCCACCGCCTTCGCGCCGATGCGCACCCTCGGAGCGACCTGCTCGTCGACGTCCGCCCGGACCTGAATTTCATCGATGTCGCCCAAGACCACCGGCGACGCCGACGACACGGGTCGCGGCAAGGGGCTGGGGGCCACGCTGAACGTGCCGGTCAAATTCGGCACGCCGCGGAAGGATTATTTCGCTCGATTCCAGGCGGGGCTCGAGAAGATGGCGGGCCACATGAAGCCGCAGTTGGTGCTGATTAGCGCCGGCTTCGATGCCCACCGCGACGATCCGGTCGGTTCGTTGCTCTGGTTGCCGTTGTACGAGGCGCTCGATCGGGAGGACTCGCTCTATCGCCGCTCCGTGCGCGCCGTGAGTGAGGACACGGGCGCGTTGCTTCCGCAACTGGCACGCTTGCTCGGTCCCGATGCGACAGAAGTGCTGGCGTGGCTCCGTCGCGCCCCACTCGACAACGGCGTGGCCGCGGAGTTTGTGGATGACACGGGGCGCGCCGTGGCCAACGGCGGTGACGCGGCACTCGCCGGTCTGCTGGCGCACACGCTCTGGTATGCCGCACACGCCCTCGGTCTGCGAGGGTAACCGTCGACGCGCACGCGACGTGTGCGCTTGCTGGTGCGCGTGCCGGTGCGCGTGCCGGTGCGCGGGGTGCACCTCTCCTGCGCGACCACGCGCTCGGCACTTCGCCGTCCGCTTGTACGGCTGTACCGCGCTCACTAGCTTGCCATCCTCGCGGGAATAGCTCAGTTGGTAGAGCACAACCTTGCCAAGGTTGGGGTCGCGGGTTCGAGTCCCGTTTCCCGCTTTTATCAGGGGAGTTGCCGGAGAATGACGCTACGGACGGCCGATGCGTCGGGGTGAGGGCGCGCACCTTGAGTGAGGGTGCGCACGCGGAAAGGGGTTCGTCTGGGTCGCGCGCCACCCGAATGCCCCACGCGCGGAGCCAATGGCGCTCCAGAGGTCACACCGCGATCGTGTTGTGCCACGTGCACGAACAGCGCAGAGCGTCGATTCGATGCTGGCGTTCGTCAACATCCGCCAGTAACCTCCTGCTGATTCAACACCCGGATGGCGAAACTGGCAGACGCGCGAGACTTAAAATCTCGTGGCCGCAAGGTCGTGTGGGTTCGAGACCCACTCCGGGTACCCTCTCTGGAGCCTGCATGCGAACCGTTCGTGACGCGCGTGGTATCACTTGGATCTGTCTGGAAATGCCCGTTGTGCCAGCCGACTACCTCTCGGCGGCGGCGGCGCTTGGCGCGAACATCGTGGCGATCGAATGCAACTCCGGAGCGGAGCGGGTGATCGCCTTGGTCCCGCCGGGGTGGGATGATGACTGGACCGACGCGCAGCTGGCGGAAACGATTGCCCTCGCCGCGCGTTAACGTGGTACCGTTTGGCGCGCCTCAAGTCGCGACGAACCGCCGTGCGCGTTGCACGACTGTTTCATCCGCGCCGCCGAAACGCCAGGCCGTGCAGCAATCGTTCTGAGTTGAGTCGTTCCGCCGCACACGTGCGGCTGATCACATAGCGCCACGACATTCTGAGCTTGCTCACGCCGCCGCCCTTTCCCGCGTTGGCGTGACCGTGTCGTGGCCGTCCTCGTGCGCGTGAGAAACTCATGACTGCAATGTCCGTCACTCCCCAGACGGCAGAATTCAATACGGTCCGCTCGCGCGACGACTGGATGAGGCTTCACCACGCGGCACGGGAGGACCCGGGTGCGTTTCACGGCGAGATTGCCGCCCGCGAGATCCACTGGTTTGACGCCTCACTCAATGCCTGGCTTGCGCTCGGCAGCGACGGCGCGTGGCGCGGTTTTGACGCGGGCACGGGTGCCTCCGTGGGGAGCACATACGACGCTTCGTATCGGCCATGGGCCCGCGCGTTCGATGACGACGAGGCACCGTTCTACCGGTGGTTTGCCGGCGCGCGCACGAACGCCTGCTTCAACGAAGTCGATCGCCACGTCCTTGCTGGCCATGGCGACGAAGCGGCGTTTCTGGTGGAGGGAGATCGATGGGATCAGTCCCGCGATGGCGGGCGCGGTGGGCCGGTGGTCGCGTATCCGCTCTCCCGCAAGCGTCTCCTCATCGAGGTCGCGCGCTGTGCGATTGCACTCCGCAATCTCGGCTTGCACGCGGGCGACCGTATTGCGCTGAATCTCCCCAACATCCCTGAACAGGTCGCCTGGACGGAAGCCGCGAAGCGGCTGGGTATTGTCTATACACCCGTCTTCGGAGGCTTTTCCGACAAGACGCTGGCCGATCGGGTGTACGATGCCGGAGCCCGCGTCGTCATCACGGCCGACGGCGGATATCGCAACGCGCAGGTCATTCCCTTCAAGGCGGCGTACACCGACCCGGCGCTCGACCGATACATCGCCGCCGAACAGGCAATCGCTGCGGTGACGACGGCAATCGCGCAGCTGGCGTTGCCTGAGGCCGACGCGAGACGCGTGATCGAGGAGGCGTCGCGCGCAGTCGCCGGCGAGATCACCGTCGAACGCAGTGACGTCATGCGCGGTGTCGGTCGCGCGTTGGCGGCACTCACAGAATCCGGCGCGCTCGATGCGACGGCCGCCAGTCGCGCCCGCACGACGCTGGCAAGTGCGCTGGTTGCCGTGCAGAGCCGAGTGGAGCGGGTGGTCGTGGTGCGCCACACGGGCCAGGCCGATGTGCCCTGGCGCGAAGGCCGCGACGTGTGGGCGCACGCACTGCTCGCCGAGGCAGATACGGAGTTGCTGGCGGGCGCACGCAGCGTGGGATGCGACGTGCCGTCGATCGACGCGCTGGCGGCGCTCGATGATGCGTCGTGTGTGCGCGCGATCTGGGCGTCGACCACTCCGCTTCCGGTGGACGCGGAGTTCCCGCTCTTCTTCATCTACACCTCGGGCTCGACCGGCAAACCGAAGGGCGTCGTGCACGTACATGGCGGGTACGTCGCCGGCATTGCCAGCACGATGCGCGTGTCGTTCGATGCGCGGCCGGGCGATGTGATGTACGTGGTCGCGGATCCCGGTTGGATTACGGGGCAGAGCTACATGATCAGCGCGGCGCTGACCACACGTGTGACCTCGGTGCTGGCCGAAGGCGCGCCGGTGTTTCCGAGCGCGGGTCGCTTCGCATCGATCATCGAACGCTACGGCGTCACCATCTTCAAGGCCGGCGTGACGTTTCTCAAGGCGGTGATGTCCGATCCGCAGAACGCCGAAGACGTCAAGCGCTACGATCTCTCCTCGTTGCGAGTCTCGACGTTTTGTGCGGAGCCGGTGTCAAGTGCCGTGCAGGAATTCGGGATGGCGTTGATGTGCCCGTGGTACATCAACTCGTATTGGGCCACCGAACACGGCGGCATCGTGTGGACGCACTTCTACGGCAACCCTGACTTTCCGCTCCGCGCCGACGCGCATACGTATCCGCTTCCCTGGATCGACGGCGATGTCTGGCTGCCCGATGGTGACGCTGATGCTGACGGACGCGTTCCCTACCGTCGCGCCGAGGATGGCGAGAAGGGCGAGATCGTCATCGCCGCGCCATATCCGTATCTCGCGCGTACGATCTGGGGTGATACCGCGCGCTTTGTGGTGCGCGACGATCACGTTGCCGCGGATTGGCGCGGTGATCTCGCGCGCTACGGCCAGACGTACTGGACGCGCTGGCAGGGACGCTGGGCGTACACGCAAGGTGATGTGGCCATTCGCCACGCCGATGGCGGCTTCTCGCTGCACGGTCGGAGCGACGACGTCATCAATGTCTCCGGTCATCGCATGGGCACCGAAGAGATCGAGGGTGCGATCCTGCGCGACAAGCAGATCAACCCCGACTCGCCGGTGGGCAACGTCATCGTCATCGGCGCGCCGCATCGCGAAAAGGGGCTCACACCGCTCGCCTTCGTGACGGCGGCACCAGGCCGGCGCATCACGATGGATGATCGTCGTCGACTGACCGAGCTCGTGCGAACGGAGAAGGGCGCTGTAGCCGTACCGGAGGAGTTTCTCGAGGTCGCGGCCTTTCCCGAAACACGCAGCGGCAAATACATGCGTCGCATGGTGCGCGCGCTCGTCGAAGGGGCACCAGTCGGCGACACGACGACCTTGCGCAATCCGGAGTCGATCCCCGAGCTCAAGCGCGTGATCGATGCGTGGCGTGCGCTGCAGCGCATCAGTGAGTCGCAGCGCATTCTGTCGTTCTGGCGATACTTCCGCGTGCAGTACCACACCCTGCGCGCGGGTGTGCGCATCGCCATCGTGATGGTCACCAATCCGCCGGTCAACGCGCTCAACGAGCGTGCGCTCGATGAGCTGTGCACGGTCGTGGAGCATCTCTCGCGCCAGGACGACGTGCGCGCGGTGATCTTCACCGGCAGCGGCACATCGTCGTTCGTGGCCGGTGCGGATATCCGGCAGTTGCTCGACGAGATGCACACGATCGAGCAGGCCTTGCCGTTGCCCAACGTGGCGCATCTGGCGTTCCGCATGATCGAGCGCATGGACAAGCCATGCATTGCCGCGATCAACGGCGTCGCCCTTGGCGGTGGACTCGAATTCGCACTGGCCTGTCATTATCGCATTGCCGAACACACCGCCGTCTTTGGACAGCCGGAGATCAAGCTCAATCTGCTTCCCGGCTACGGTGGCACGCAGCGTCTCACACGACTGCTGGCCGATCGTGATGGCAACGAGGGCTTCATCACGGCGATGGAAGTCATCCTTGGCGGACGTCAGGTCAGCGCCGATGAGGCACTCGCGAGCGGGATGGTGGACGAACTGACCACGAACGGCACCGATGTGCTCTCGCGTGCATCGGCGCTGGCACGCGCGTTCGTGCATGACGCGGGAAGTCCGCTGGCCAAGCGCTTTCGACTGGTCAAGGAGCGACGGCTGGCGTGGGAGCAACCCGGACATCTCCCGGTCGACGAGCTCTTCGCGCTGGAACCGATCGCACGACTGGTGGCGCAGGCGGAACGCGTTGGTCGCGCCACGGCCGTCGCGCGCGTGCTCGACGCCGTGCGCACCGGTTGGGCGCGCGGGCTCGAAGCAGGACTGGCGCGTGAGGCGCGACTCTTCGCCGAGGCCGTCATCGATCCCGACGGCGGCAAGCGTGGCATCAAGGCATTTTTCGATCGACGCAGCGCACCGCTGCCCACCCGTCGACGTGAGGAGTTCGATGACGCGCGGCAGGCGTCGCTCATCGAGCAAGGTGAGCTGCTGCCGGTTGGAGCGCCGTTCTATCCCGGCTTCACCCCCATCCCACAATACCAGTTCGGCCTTGGCGTGGCGCGCGACGCCACCACGGGCGCACCTGTACACGGCGTACCCATCGAGGCGGAACGGGAGCTGATCGTGCCGGTGGACACGCCGGGAGCCAACGACGCGTTGGTCTATGTGCTCGCGTCGGAGGTGAATTTCAACGACATCTGGGCCATTACCGGTATTCCCGTCTCGCCGTTCGACAATCACGATCAGGATTGGCAGGTGACCGGATCCGGCGGCATTGGCCTCGTCGCGGCACTCGGCGACGAAGCCAAGGCCGAAGGTCGGTTGCGCGTCGGCGATCTGGTCGCGATCTACTCGGGGCAGAGCGAACTGCTCTCGCCATTTGCCGCGCGTGACCCGATGTCGGCTGACTTCCGCATTCAGGGCTACGAATCGCGCACGGGTAGCCATCAACAGTTCCTCGCGGTGCAGGCGCCGCAACTGCATCCGGTGCCACAGGATCTCACGCTCGAAGCTGGCGGTTCGTACATCCTCAATCTTGGCACGATCGTTCGCGCGCTCTTCACCACGCTCAAGCTCGAGCCGGGGCGCACGATGTTTGTCGAAGGCGCGGCGACCGGTACTGGCCTCGAGGCGCTCAAGAGTGCGGCGCGATTTGGATGCACTGTGACCGGCATGGTGTCATCGGCGGATCGCGCGGATGTGGTGCGGAACAACGGTGCGCGTGGCGCGATCAACCGGCGCGACATCGACATTCGCGACTGCTTCACGATGGTGCCGGGTGACGCCGCAGCGATCGCCGCCTGGGAAGCGCAAGGGCAACCGATGCTCGACGCATTTCGCGTCCAACACGAGGGTCGTCTCGCCGATTATGTCGTCTCGCATGCAGGCGAGCAGGCGTTCCCACGATCATTTCAACTCCTCGCCAACGGCGGCGCGCTGACGTTCTACGGTGCGTCGTCGGGCTATCACTTCACCTTCGCCGGTAAGGACGGCGCCGTCTCACCCGTCGAAATGTTGCGGCGCGCGCGCATGCGATCGGGCGAGGCGGTGTTGATCTACTACGGCGCCGGACTGGACGCGGGTGAACTGGTGGACGATGCAGGGCTCGAAGCGATCGAGGCTGCGGCATCCCGCGGCGCCCGATGCTGCGTGGCGGCGCGCACCGATGCACAGCGGGAATTTGTCCAGTCACTTGGGTTTGGCGACGCGGTGCGCGGTGTGTTGAGCATCGAAGAACTGTTGCGTCGCAGTGGCGGCGAATTCGACTGGCCGGACACCATGCCGCCCCTTCCGGATGTGCGACAGGACTCTGCCGCCTTTCGCGAAGCGGTGCGCGCGTTTCAGGAGCGCACCATCAAGCCGTTTGGCAGTGCGGTGGGCAAAATGCTCCGATCGGCCGACAATCCGCGTGGCGCGCCCGAGCTGATCATGGAGCGGGCGGGGCATGATGCGCTCGCGGTGTCGACGTCGCTGGTCCAGCCGTTCACCGGTCGTGTGATCTACTTCGAGAGTATGCGCGGTCATCGCTACAGCTTCTATGCCCCCCAGGTGTGGACGCGACAGCGTCGCATCCTGATGCCAACGGCCAGCATTCTTGGCACCCATCTCTGCAACGCGTACGAGGTCACACGGATGAACGAGATGGTCGATGCGGGCTTGCTCGAGGTCACGCCGCCCACGGTGGTGCCGTGGAGCGCGCTCCCCGAGGCGCATCAGGCGATGTGGGACAACAAGCATGCTGGTGCCACGTACGTCGTCAATCACGCACTGCCCGCGCTGGGATTGCGTTCTGTGGATCAACTTTACGAAGCCTGGGCGGCGATGGAGACGGTGCGATGACGGAATCACGGACAAGGGCGGCAGCGACGGGAACTGACGTGCGCACCGATGAATCAGCCGAGACGAGTGCGGCGAAGGAGCGGCGTCGCTCGGCGCGCGGTCGTCTCGCCGGCAAGGTGGCACTCATCACCGGCGCTGCAGGGAATATCGGCACCGAGATCACGCGCCGCTTCCTGACGGAAGGCGCCACGGTGGTGATGTCCGGACGCGATAAGAAGAAGCTTGAGGCGGCGAAGGCGAGCCTCCGCGAAACGCTGCATGTGAGCGCGGCGCGGATCATCACACTCCCCATGGACGCCTCGGAGCCTGGACAGGTGCGTGTGGCAATCGCGGAACTGATCGCGAAAGTTGGTCGCATCGATGTGCTGGTGAACAACGCCGGCACGGCAGGTCCGAAGTGCCGTCTGCAGGATCTGCCGCTCCTCGCCGAAGATCTCGACTCGCTGCGCGCGCGGGGCATCAGCGAAACAGAGACTGTTGGCGCAGCCGCGCGCAATCTGCTCGGCCTCGCCTGGAACCTCGTGCGGGCGGTTGCGCCGCATCTGCACGCCGGCGCCACGGTCATCAACGTGTCGACGATTTTTTCACGCACGCAGTACTACGGTCGGGCTGCGTACGTCGTGCCCAAGGCGGCGCTCAACGCCTTCTCGCGTGTGCTCGCGACTGAACTCGGCGCGCGCGGTGTGCGCGTCAACACCGTCTTTCCCGGACCCATCGAGTCGTCGCGCATTCGCACCGTGTTCGCCGCGATGGATGCCTTGCGCAAGGCTGAAAGCGGCACCACGGCGGACGATTTTCTCGGGTTGATGACGCTGGCGCGCAACCCTGCGCTCGATGCGACACGCGCGGCTGCGGCAACGCTGAATGAGCCATCGCCAGCCGAGACGGCGCCGAGCAGGGGATTTCCAACGGTGTCGGACGTGGCCAATACCATCGTTTTTCTCGCCAGCGACGAGTCGGCCGCCATCAACGGGCACAACTTCGAGGTGACACACGGCATGACCGTGCGCCCGGAATCGCGCAGCACGTGGGTGTCGCGACCCGAACTGCGCACGGTCGACGGTACGGGCGTGCGCGTGCTGGTCGCCGCCGGTGATCAGGTGACAGACGCGATCGCCGTGGCGCGTGTTCAGGCGGCGTGCGGCGCCACCGTGAGGCTGACGCTCGGCTCGGAAGAGGGGGTCCGCGCCGCAGTCGATGCGTTGGGCATCGACGCCGCCGATCAGCTCATCAGCGTCTCGCTGCTCGATCGTACTCGTCCCGCGACGGTGCAGGAGTTTTTCGACCAGCTCACGGCGAGTGGTGAGACGCTGCAGTCCGCGATCATTCTGCCGGCGTACGGCGCGTGGCGCTTTCGCGGACCATTCACCGCGCTCTCCGACGGCGATGTGGACACGTTTCTCGACGGCGAACTGGTTGGCATGATGGCCCTCGCGCGTGCACTCACGCGCACCTGGGAGACCGCGACGCTGCGCACCGCACCGCGCGTCGTGTTCCTCTCCAATGGCGACGACGGTCACGGCAATGCGTACGGCGACGTGTTGCGTGCGGCGACCGAAGAGCTGTGTCGGGTCTGGCGCGACGAATCGGGCGAACAGCAGCGCGCAGGTGAACGTCCATTCGTGGTGTGGTCCAATCAGATCATTCGTTGGGGCAATCGTGACGCCGAAGACGTGCCCTTCGCGGCCGGGCAGGCCGCGAGACTGTTGTACAC
>ENA-ORBV01008177-ORBV01008177.1-microbial-mat-metagenome-genome-assembly--contig:-NODE-8177-length-17690-cov-5.456822_pt1 | contig 17690 bp, 17 predicted proteins | sample MGYA00237777_ERZ505514 | MGnify/ENA primary metagenome ERZ505514 (study PRJEB26160, sample SAMN06269048) | microbial mat metagenome | isolation source: Oligotrophic lake microbial mat | place...
ATATAAAAGAAGGAAAATCCAAACTCAGCGTTTATTCAAATAAACTGTCTGAATATCCCGCAAGATTTTTGCCGCAGAAACATTTGCCGCAGTCTTGGCTACCGTTTTGTTTAATCCCGGAGCTAAGGCATGGGTGATTGTCGTCATTTCACAATACTTTCCACCACAGATCGGGCGAAGGAGCTGAACTGCCAAAAGCATTTCACTGCGTACCATTTTGGTACCTTGAACTGAGTCAGCAACAGCAGCTACTTCAGGCGCGCTGTCGCCTTCCCAAATGGATCGGTTCACCATGATATACGTTCCAGGAGCCGCCAAGGGTGGTTCCAAGGGTCTTGCGTGCAAGATAGATATAATTTCAATAATTCTGGGAACCATTTTAATTTTGTTGTAGGATTTGAGAATCTTGGCACAGCCAGGGAAACCGTATGGACTGTCCTCGACACGAGTATCAAACCCATCTTGAAATACAGTGCCGTCCTCTCTGCCTTGGCTCATGGTGTTGTATTGTTTGACGTTGGATGAATTCCACAAAAATTCGAGTAATTGGCGTGGTGTGGCAGGAATGATACCTCGCGCTTTTACCATAGGCCAGTCACTACCAAACCCACTGGTGTTCTTTACCATGCCATTCCAAATAAGAATATCTCTGATATCTCTTGTGCTGGAAGCATGCCACGGACGAAAAGGCCAGTCGGGGTCAATCTGTGGGCACAAGGAAGGATTTTGTTGTCTACTAGTCAATATTTTGGCTGTCTCTCGACCAGGTGTAAACCGCGCACTCTCATCAGTGACTTCAGAGAACCCCCTTTGAGTAAGCTGATCCAAAACCAACTTCAAATCTTGGTCGACAAAAAAAAGTGACGCCGTGGCATTTTTGTCAGGTCCACGGCGGCCACTCTGCGACCGCATGGATTCGTGCAGCATTGTGGATGGAATGGCATGACCTCCCTGATGCAACTCTTCGGGGATATCAAGATCGTGAACGCGCATGAAGCTGCCAGAACCTTTTCGATGTAAAGTCTTATGATTAGTTCGAGCGGGAGCTTGCTCGGGTCCCTTGTTTTCGTCATCCTCATCTTCCTGCTCCTTCTTTTCGGTAACTGATTCATCGTCACTTTTTGCGCTTACGTCCAACTTCTCGAAGTCAGAAATGCACGCTGATTCCTCTCCTGCGAGAGGTGTAGTTGCAGCGAGGGGTGTGGAGGTCATTCTACTGTAGTTATAATAATCGCTTTAACTACATTGATATTATGGCCGAAAACCCGCACAATGAATGCCTTCGTCAATGCAAACTGCCGATAGTTACTCGAACATCAATATCGCTCACTGACACGATGCAATACTGTAGCGCCGTAGCCCGTAGTAACAGAAACCCAGTACAACCGACAGGCTCGATTTCAGGCTCGCCATGCTGAAAATGATCTGATCTGCTAAGTAGTACCCGTGAATCGGTAATAAAATTCTCTCTGTTCGGAACGGTAAGGTCAGGCCAACTTGAGATCTTTGGTGATAGGTGTGCGACCGAACATGATCTGCAATAAAATGGATAGCACATTCATTCCTGCTCTATTTGGGTGAAGTTCTACGTAGCTCTACTAGCTAGACTTAGACTAGCTATGAGAATATTATTTTAGGCAATACTAATAGATGCGCTGTGTACAGTGCCAGCACCATGCGGCATAACGTGAAAGACTAAAATGGCCTTATGCCTGGGATACCCACCTACCCTTGTGCAGTCTAGCCCAACTGTGAAAAAGTAGGCTCACTAGTAGGAGAGAAAGAAAAAGCAATCCCACAGAATGCAACCGGTTCCAGCAGCGCTCCATAAAATAGACCTTCTCCGTTTTTTACTGTTTTTCCATACATAATGCATCCTTGTTGTGGATGCGATGAATGGCATTGGCCACTGCGGAATAATGTTTTGCCTTGATGTTGTAAGAAGTGTAGCCTCCCCAAAGGATGGGGTGGCCACTGCTACTTCCTGTATACCTGCAAAAGTCTATCTCCTCAGCCTGTTCAATAAGGTACATGGCTTTGACCCACTCCACAACAGAATCAATGGTATCGTAACCTCCAATGTCACTTTGCTCTATCAAATTGCGAATTGCTCGTTCATCACTATTCATTTCGGGATCGGAGGGGTCCCCACATCGTGCGCTCCTGCTGTCACAACGCAGCTTGCCGTGTTTCACGGCGGCGTCGTCAACGCGCACGTCAGACCCATATGCGTATAATGATTCTTCTTCTCGAAACGACACAAGGCGGACGGAGACACCAAGCCGGATGGCCATAAAAATCTCCAAAACACACCACATGCGAGTGTAAATATTGGAATCTGGGGTAAGCAAAGCTAGCATGACATTTGCTTGTTTCAAAACAGTTGCAAAGGGACCCCGGCTCACATCGCTTCCAAGCTGTTGCTCGATGGTCAGTTCGTGTATGTCCTCGCACTGATAAATGGCCATGGAGCATACCCAGAAAGCATCCTCGGTCTCAAGATCTGTGGCTGACAATGCCTGGATGAAATGCTCGTATGTCTCCATCCACCCATGCGATACCATATACGTTGCCCGCAATGGCTTTTGCTTGTTCAGCGTCAGAGCGTATGACAAGCCCGTGCCCTTGGTGGCAGGTTTTATAAACTTCTGCACTACATCCCACATGGTCATCGTTTCTGTGAACCCTGGGAGCTCCAATATGGACTTTAATTGTTCCAATGTTATGCCACACATCTCAGGACCAAGCCCGATTTGCTTTGCTCCAAGAAATCCTAGATCGGACCCGTATTTTGCTTGTGCTTCTTCGAGAGACAATGGTACCTTACTTCTGTCATTGAGCATCGGCTGGTTTGTCCCAGAAAAGAGTGGACATTCTGGCTTTTTTCCGTCCCACATGCGACACAGAGCACTTTCAGGAATTGCCTGGAGATCTGGGTGGTTTGGTACATGAACTTTATTCTCCTCGCACTGTCCTATAAGCTTGTACTTTCTGCCCGGCAGCACTGTTTCCACTTTGGCCTGGCCCCACTCAACTCCCTCTCTTACATCGTTGTTGTCGACTTCAAACCAAATCAAGTCTCCCACGGCAAAGGAAGTCCCATCAATATGATACGAGGCGGGATTGCTAAACGTCACATGGGGAGGAAATGGCTCCAATAATTCTGGATCTACCTCGCCACTCCTTGGAACTTCCATCTCTTTAAGGGCCGACCGCCGAAACTTGTTTTTGCGATCGTCGTTTTGAGGCTTCTTGTTTCGGACGAACACCATGATGGCGGACTCGGTCGGGAAAATCCCTGATGAATCAATCCAAGCCAGACACAACTGCAGGAGGCTGTCCCATCTATCTGATGGATGCCGATGGCCGTCAATCTACTGAACTCAATCAATCAATGGAAGATCACACGCTAAATTGATTGTCGCAACCGGTAGGTGGCTGAAGAACCAGTAAAGTCCAGGGAGTCGTGGATTCATATTGGTTTCAATCTTGCTTCAACCAGCGATTAATTTTTTACTGGTGATTTTCGCTCGGAGACATTAGAATAGGTGCGCGACCGAACAACTGTGAAAAATACTTTGACATCGAAGACTGCTGCTATTGTCTATATTACGACGTACCTATCTAGCTAGTAGGCGTATGTAGTAGTAGTTTCAGGCTTTATCTGGTGTGGTGGCAAAAGTGATACACTTACATGACCTCCTGTCTGCAATTCTGGTGCTCTGTCTCTGCACTTATACGGAAGTATGTTTAGCTGGAGACAGTTCTGATATGACTTTGAATCCAAGTGAACACCGCGAAAAGGACCTTTTGAGTTTGAATGCAGAAGCCACATGAACTACACTTAATTTCCATTTGGGTATCGGAGAGATCCCTAATCTTCTCTCCCTCGCTTTCGTAGCCTTTTAGTGAACTATATCGAAAGTGAGGAATACTTTAACCAAGAAGATGGGATTTTGCTATGAGTAATGTGTAAAAGAGGGCACCATTTGTGGGTACTGTATATCTCTGTACCAAAATACCGCGACGACATTTTATGATTCCTACTTGTTGATTTTCATTTGCTCCAACACAATCATAGATGCAGTCAGCGTACATGTCACTGTAAGTTCCAGGCACTAGTCCATGACTGGGTCCCAGACCCATCTGGAAGGGGGAATTGAGTAAGAGTATAAGCTGAGTTCACGCCAAATGTACAAGCAGCTAGAAAAGAACTATGAACTTACAAGTTGATCAGCCATTTCTCCCCAGCTGTAGGTTTTAAAGCTGCATGCTGACTGAAGTCATCAAAGTTTCCATCTGGAAGCTGTGAATAAAACAAAACAGCCTGACCTGCACGAGGCTTTACTTTCAGGGGATGGAACGTTTCAGCGTTTACCCACCGAGGAAAGCTAGTTTCGCCACCCTCCAAGCCCTCCTCGTTGAGATACAGCAATAAAGTGGCAAATCGGGCTCTCTGGTTCCGTTTGAGGTCTGAAAAAGAAGAAGCTGACAGATCAGACACGGAGTCGCTATTTGAGCACCACTCAACCAAAATATATGCAACATACCTCTGTAGCCGAAATCTTTCCCGTGCAATCACGAAGAAAAGTCTATAAGTGAGATGATTTTTTCTTGCCTTAGCGTTGAAGAACTAAACCCATACAATCTTACCGTGATGCGCCGTATACTCTTGCCCGGGGTCGTAGTGCACTAGCTGCAGTTGTTCGGCCAGTGGCTGCTTGCTGGCAAGGTCGGGTCTTTCATCCTCTGTTCTCTGACGAAAGAGGGCCTCGTCGATTCGCATGAGGTCTGCAGCACGCCTATAGATTGAATCTATCATGGGCGACCACGAGCGATGAACCCACGAGTTCAGTGACGTCCTTGAGGTCGATTTCACTTCCTCTTTGCTCGCATTTTTTCCCAAGTCCTTTTCCGCATTACCAACAGTGCTTCTTGCAAGTTTAATACCACCAGCAAGTTGTAAAATATGATCTACTTCCACTTCTGAAAGAAAGTTTTGTATGGAAAAGACTCGAGGAGCCACAGAAAGAACTTCCAATGTCATATTGAGCGCGGGTTGTTGGCTTCGATATTCCTCTAGCACTCGCGGGCCCATTTCTTTTAAGGGGCGACCCCAATTTCCATCTTCTTCTGATGATAGAACTTGATTCAGCTTTTCTGGTGGAGGCATTTGAGTATAGTGTGTTTCTGCACTCTCTATCCAATGCTTTTGACCGAAATACTCAGCCGGCCACATGAAATGCCTCGGTCTGGGGCGGAGATAGTTTGCCAAGTATGGCCTGCCTGTGAATTCTTGATATTGACGGCTGAATTCTATGGTATCTCTATATTCATCATACTTTCGCCTTTCTTCTTCATTCAAATGCTCTCGCAAGTTCCGTTCGGTTGCCTCTGAATCATTTTTTACCAAATATGGATCGTAAATTTGTAAATTGTCGGGATAATGACGAATAACGAAGCGATGATAGAGAATGCTTTCATCGTCGACGCCAGTCACCTTGAATTTGTGCCCCGGAAAGGATGCAGTGCCTGCTTCGTGAAAGGGGGCGACAATGTTCAAGGATCTGGACTGTCCCCCACCCGCTACCCTGATATTTTTGCATGGCACAGCAAAGCAAGGCGGAAGCGTGGTGAGTACTCACTGGACAAGCAATGTTTTCAAGAAAAATACAAAAATCAGTCTCTGACTTACCAGTGAAGCTTGACGCTGTAGTTGGCCAAGTTGATAAACTTTACAGAAAATCCTTGAAACAAAGGAACTACTTTTGTAGATGCTGGCGGGTTTCCATTATACATTTTCATGACATCTGCAGGGACCGGAAAATTGGAACTTGATAATGAGTTGTGACAAATCTGTTGGAGAAGTTGTTATACAAATTTTCCCGACCTACCTGGCTCTACGTATGCGCTGAAGGCTTGTGGTCCTTTCCCGATATCGTACGTCATCTCTCGGAGCCCAAGCTCTGCGTCGCCGCCTATTTCGGAACATGTCAATTGGGCTTGGCTTGGGTATATCAAGAAGCCAATCATTTTCAGAACAAATACAATTAATATCAGTTTTCTGTTGGGCAGTAACGTCATCTTCAAATTTTCTCTACCAGCAAACTCGAGTCGAGTGTAATCAAATGGTGCTATTCCTATTAATGCTACAGTCCGTGGAGGTCAAAATTGGAAGACCATGCCATGCGATTAGTACTATGTACAGTACTAATAGCCACTATGCTAGCTAGGTCTAGTATGCTATTCTATTATGCAATTGAATTTGAATCAATCAATGGCTTCTCATCGAGTAATTCACTCACTCTGTGACCATCGCATGAGGATCTTTCTGAAGGGGCAAGTGTGGGTCTCACGAAGACGATGATAGAACGAAACGGGACAGGATCCGGGGCTGCTGTACAACGTACTACAATTGTAGCACTTGGCAACTAGCTAGTACAACTTTTCGCTAACCAAATCAATACAGTACCGCGAGCTCTCTGCTTCGGATGCCCGGCCTTGCTGTCAAATTTGTAGTACAACTAAAAGGAATTCGATAACAAGCAGTTTGTGGGACTACTAAATAGTTATGATAGAACACGTTTGAATCTCTATGATAGAGAGCAAGTATATTGGGGAACATCTGTTTCTCAATGGTACGTGGGATCCCACACCCATCTAATTATTTTACAAGAACACACAGAAAACATATGTGAGAAAGGAAGCAAATGAATGTACCAAAACCGACGCTACATGTAAAACATAGACTCACAGATTGATCAACCATTTTTCACCTGCTCTTGGCTTGTCTGCAGAGTGTTGGGAGAAATCATCCAGGTTGCCATCTGGGAGCTGAGAGTAGAAAAGAACCGCCTATAGAAATGTAGGCGCAAAATGACAACAGGTGTCATTGATTAGAATTATTCCCGTAAGTATGTGTGGCTCAAACAAGATGCATGCAATAATTTCTGAAACTTAGTCCAAGCTTACCTTGCCAGCTTTTGGTTGCACCTTGAGGCGTTCAAATGACTCCGCATTGACCCATCTCGGGAAAGTGGTCTCTCCTCCCACAAGCCCTTCGTCATTCAAGTACAGCAAGAGTGTCGAAAAGCGAGCGCCTTGCAAGTCTGACAAGTCGGAAAAGCCAAAGTCGTGGTGTGCCGTATACTCCTGGCCGGGATCATAATGGACAAGTTGCAAATGTTCGGCAAGACTACTCTTACTGGGCCAGTCTGTCCGTTCTTTGTTGTCGCGAGGACGGAGCAAAGCTTCATCAATCCGAAGTACATCAGCGGCTCTCCTATAAATGGCATCCAAGATGGGCGACATTTCTCTTTTTACCCAGCTGTTGAGCGACGTACGGGTATCTGAGGCTCCTCCTTCGGACTTGCTTTGTCCGGAACCAACATCTCCTACACTGCTTCGTGTCAACGTAATGCCTCCCGCCAATTGCAGTATGTGGTCCACTTCCGTTTCGGACAAAAAATTGGGGATCTCGAATGCACGGGGAGCCACACTAATTGATTTGAGGGTCATGTTCATGGTTTTCTGTGTTGGGTCGCGGTACTCTGGCAACAGTCGTGAGTCTCCCTCTGTCAGCACTCGCTGTGAACCATAACCATTGATAGGCTGCAATTTATCTTTGGGCGGCAATTCCACAAAGTGAGTTTCCTTCGTTTCGACCCAATGCTCCTGACCAAAATAAGTGCAAGGCCACATAAAGTGTCGTGGAGGATCACGCAAATAATTTGCCAAATACGAGCGGCTGCAAGGTTCGATAAAATTTAAGAATTAACAATGGGTGAATAAGGAGCGATTCGGCTTTCGTATTCAAGCATCATTCGCCGTACTGGAAGGCTTCAACACAAGCGAACGTCTTCACAACATAGATTCAAGACGATATCAACTTTCAAAATCCAAGCCAACCCAAGTTCAGTAATATATATCGTTGGACCACTTACCCGGTAAAGTTGCGGTACACTTCATTAAAGGCGAGCGTATCCCTCCATTTCTGGTAAAACGCCCGTTCTCGTTTGTTGAGATTTTTATTGAGATTTTTTTCTGTCGCTTTGGGATTTCCTTCCACAAAGTAGGGATCATAGTAGTACATATTTTCGGGATACTCGCCAATGGAGAATCGTTGCAACAATTTGTCGTTTGAAGGATCTGTCATGATAAAACTATGCGTCGGAAAGCTGGCCGTACCCGAAGCCTCGAAGGGTGCAATTTTGTTCATGGGACTTGGTTTCCCACCAGGGCTTGGCTCCCATGACAACCTGACGTGTTTGTTGCTCATGTTGATGAACTGCAAATGAATTGAAAATTGCAAGCCAATCATGTAAGAGAAAGAACACAATCATACGATGAAGAAAACCTCACACATGTTTTCTTACCTTGACACTTAGGCCATTGAATTTCGGCACCACTCTGGTAGAGGAGGGAGGATTCCCACGATACATTGTATTAATATCCGGGTCCACATAAGCCATCATCGTTTGAGGTCCGTACCCAATATCGTAGGTCTGAAAGGAAGGATTATTTGTTGTGAGCCATAGTAGAGGTCAACAAAGAAGAAATACAACAACGCTACAAATAAACTCACCATTTCTCTGAGAGACTCATCCTTTTGTTCTTGTTCACGAATGGAGCATTCGAGGTCGGCACGGGAAATACCGAGACGGCAAATCACCAGCGAAAGGACCGCTAGAGCGAGTATATGTGTCATGGTCGATTAATCAAATGAATGTCCCACACAGGTTGACAGGGGGGCATCTAATGATGTTGTCGCTGGTTTGGTGTTGGCTTCTCTACGAAGTCGTTCATGGATGATTGATTCATTGAGATCGTGATTTTGGAGCAATTTCGCGAGATAAACTGTCCGCCTTGCCGCCGTCGGATAAAACAGATCTTTTTCACAACGACGCACAGTGACTCATTTGCCCGATGGATCTTTTAATTCGAGCAAATAATAAAGCGAAGATTTTTTTCTCTCATCATTCATTAATTTTGAGTATGAATGCATCGACCACAATACCATCCCACAAATGCACATGTTCATCCATCACCGACCTTCTAGCTAGCTAGTAGTGCAGGAGCCCAAAAGATTTGACGACCTCTATCCCGAGGTTGGTACACTTGACTGCTCTCTCAGGCAAGATGCGAAAGTTAGCAGGAGTGTCGCTAGTTTTTTCATCGTTTTGTCTCGCGGTCCTTTCCATCATCATCGCCAAGACTTGGGCCGATGGAATAGGCGCCAACAACAACAATAACGACGCTGCTGCTAACTCATGCCTCGTCGAAGAAGACGAGACGATTGCATCACCGTCACTAGACGTCGCTACAACTCTGCAACCACTAAGATATGCCATGGGGGGTGACAGCGGAATATTTTCCGCCTACATTGAACCCCACGTATCCTCCTTCTACCGAGACCCTCACCTCAGCCTTCAGCCTGTCGAGGCAGCCTTCAAGGGAAGGATTGGAAAATTTTTGAACTTGGGAAATGAAAGTCTGAAACTCTTTGTGTAAGTTTTTTTTCCCCAGCAATCCATTGGCCGGCCGGTTGCGGCGGACAACTTACACACTATTGATTCATTTTCTTGTCCGTCAAGTCTAACAGCTGAAGCAGGAATATATGAACACCCCGTTTTGCTTCGGGAATTTCTGCCATTGAGTGCTCACTACTTTACATGCTATCCAAACCAGACCTTTTATTTCACGTCCATGGATAGTTCCATGCACAAAATGATTTCCTGGAACTTTGAAGAGCAAAGCAGTACCGGGCTGTATGTATATGATCCCTACTCCGCCATAGAATTCGCCACCGACACACCAAACGAAAGCCAAATCATGCTTTCCCTTTCTTTACAGCAACGAATTCACTATCAAACGTTTAAGAAAGCACTCGACTTTCACCACCATTATCGCCAGTTTACGGGAAGGACCTACTTCCCAAGTACTATTCGCCAGGGAGTGAGCCATCACATGTGGGACGCCGACTACTTTGGGCAACAACACACCATTTCCACGAGAGAAACGCATCTTGTGACTGCTCCACCCCAACACGCACTAGAACCCATCTTTGAAAGTGGGCGATCCCGAATACTATCGAACAATCAACCACGCTTATTATCAGATTACAGAATGTCAGACACGACAACCATGAACTTGACGTTGACCGTCATTTCGTGTCGGCCTCGTGTGTTTATGGTGCGCAACTTTCTATCCGACATCGAAGTGGACCATTTGGTGAGCCAAGCAAGGGCTCGCGACATGAAGCAAAGCAAACTGGGCGTCGATGGCAAGAGTCAGGATTATCAACAGGCGAGAACATCCACTCATACTTGGATCCGACGAGAGCAATCGCAAATCATGGATGCCGTGTACCGGCGTGCTGCCGATCTACTCCGCGTTGACGAAGGCTTGCTTCGCAGTCGCGACCAAACCGAACATCCCAACACAATGGGGAAAAACTCCATCGCGGAATCATTGCAACTCGTTCATTACAAAACGGGACAACATTATGCTACACATCAGGTGAGTTACATAAATAACTCTTTGTTTAGGTCTGCACTAGGAGAAAAGACGCTGATGTGTTGATTTGATTTGTTGGGTTTCTTTCCTTAAAGGATTGGATTTCACCTACGATCGAGAAAGATCTCCAACCGAACCGATTTGCCACGCTCTTGCTCTATCTCAATGATTTCAACGATGGAATGAGAGGCGGGGAAACGGTTTTCCCAATGTGGCGTAATTCTGAGACTGAAGAAGCACTCAAGGTGAAGCCAGAAAAGGGAAAGGCGATTCTCTTTTACAACTTGCTCCCTGATGGCAGCATGGATGAATTCTCCCTTCATGCTGCAAGCCCTGTTTTGCACGGAGACAAGTTATTAGTCAATTTGTGGGTATGGGTACGTTAGACACAGCTTTGACCTTCTTGTCTACACGTTGCTCTCTTGTCTGTAGTAACTAACGTTTCGCCTTCTTCTTCTTCAAAACAGGATCCGATCTTGAAGGCATAATTTCAACAGGACAATCATGAATGCACAGCACGTGTAATAATTGCTGGAATGGTCCATGGAAGACAGTCTCGACTATCCACTGGATGTGCCATGCAAGGAAGCCTCAATGCGACTTGCAGAAATTCTGCCGCTTATCAAAGCTGCATGAACGCTTCCTTCATCGCCAGAAAGTGTTGCTTCTCCTGCGAACTCCAGCCGTCCACCCCATTCCGGTGTGGCCAGTCCTATCGTGTGCTCCTCGGTTGTTCCCAGCTTGTACCCACTGTAAGCTCCTCGTGAATACGGATCCTCCTCCCAACGAGTAATGTGACAATCTATACACCACCGTTGTAGTTGTGTATCAAGGTCCAATCCCATGGAACTAGCGAGAAAGGCAAGCACGGCATCTTTCACGTCCCCATCGGATTTTCCGGTAGCCCATTTGCCAGCGTTGCCAACCAGAACAGCCTCTACGCAAGGGATATTTTTGCAAGCCCAAAGATTGTCCAACAGCATATAATTCCCAATGCCATTGTCTGTTTCCTTGTTCCCGCCATGTCGAATTAACCCTAGAAAGAATTCTTGCGAGGGCCAGAAAATGCGGTCAAACGTCAGAAAGACTTTTTTATATGCACCCATATTCATGTGCTGAATTGCTAGTATTTTGGCATCACTGAGACTGGGTTGGAACATGATTCCACTAGCTGCACTGCTGTTGTTGTTGTTTCTCTCGGTGTCTGTCGCAGACTTGAGACCTTCCGCTAGACATCCAAGTGGTATCGTCACGACACAATAATCGGCTTCAATCACCGAGCCAAGCGACGTTTCCAGGAAAACATGACCAATGTCATTCTCATTGCCATCCGCTGTTTGCCGTTGGCGAATGCTACTGACGGGTTCATTCAATCGAATACAAGGTCCTACAACATCTATCAACGGCTTTAGTACGGTTTGCATTCCCTGTTTCATGGTACAATGGGGCCCCACAAAGTCTCCTTCATCTGTGTACTGTTCGTCTGTTTCTGCCAAATCACCACCATCATCCTGGTCTCCAACGTTGGCGGAGAACTCATGGAGCTGAAGTCCCGTAGCGCTTGTGGCATGCCAGCACTCAATGAGATGCCTGTAAAATCCAGAAACTTGAGTAACCATGTCTTCGTTGCCTGCATTTCCGTTTGGCAAGACGTTGTTCAGGGCATCTTGAAAACTCTGTTGCACTGCTTCGATCGCTTTGCCATTTACAATCAGATCGTAACCAATCTTTCCTACTTGCTGCATAATTTCATTATGAATTTTCAATGCGTCTTTGAAAATAACTTCATCTTGACTTTGTTTTGATGTTTCAGCAGCAGCCATTTTGCCACTAGTGGAATCAAAGGTTGTGCTACCGCCGACTTGTGTGCCATTGACAAAGACAACCAACTTCTTTGGCTCGATCAACGTATGACCAGGATGCATCCACGGATTTCCATATTTGGAAGTAGGCTCCAAGTGAGTCAAGCATACTTTTTCACCAACAGGAGTGATTTGGGCCAGTAGTTCCATCATGGGATTCACTCGTTTTTCTTCCTCCTCCTCGTTGTTGTTGTCGGCTGGCTCTTTTTGTTCGTCTGGAAGGTGGAAATTGGGCCATACAAATCCAGTTCCATGAACCCATGCAGCACCATGGTCTCGATAAATTATGGTACTATGAGGTGGATCCGCATTCGCAACAAGACTGTCGTCTTTGTTGGGACTCACGGAAGTCACACTCTCAGTAGTGGTGTGGATCCGACCGCCAACGTAATCACGAGCCTCCAACACAATAATTTCATCTTGTTGCACTACGCCCTGTTTCAGCAATTCGCACGTACACATCAAACCTGCTGCTCCAGCCCCGACCACTGCTACCTTTACCCGCTTGTTGGGTTCATGGTTGACTGTGGATGACATTCTCTTGTAGTAGTTGTGCGTTGATGAGTGCAAACAAAATAATGAAAAAGCAATTAAACCGCCAGTCATATCAAAAAATGAAAAAAAAAGTGTTGAAAATAATCGGATGAATTTGTAAAATGAATGGAAATCCTGTGGGATTTGGCCCTAACCCTATCACTTAGAATTAACCCTATCGTTTGCGTCCTCTATGTCCATCAGTTTCTGGTGCACGCGTGCAGGCAGAAAGTGCGCCTGACGATAAACTCAAAACTAAATCCCATTTCCGTTCCGACACAATCAAGCATGCACGATGGTGTCGTGCCACACTCCATCACTTAAAAAAATTGCTGTGAGTACTGTATTCTTGCAAACAAATACCATAATAACTTAACCTACTCACTGGTACGTTTGCTTCCTCGACGATCGCTGTCTATCCTATCTACCATCTCTTGACTAGCTAGAAGATCATCAATTGTACTTTTGCCGAGGGCTAGCAAGTGGTAGGAAGCCGTCCTTCAAGTTCAATTTCGGTCAGGACAATCACCACTGCTTCGTCACCTTCCGTTAAAGTCCGGAAAAACAACAACATTGATTCCCCTTGCTTTTCTGCATTTTCGAAGAAAGGAATCAATCCAACAAGTCATCCGTTTCTACTTGATTTATTTCCTTTTTCTATCAAATTGATTGCCAATTTTCACAATGGGGTTTGGTAGTCGACGCCGTTCCAGTCTACCTGGCGTGTCCAATACTAGTACTCAACAACGTCGGAGTTCTTTGAATGACTTGGCGTTATCTTCCAAGAAAACAACACCACAACAGCAACGACGACGCGCATCCTTAATGGCCACTGCACGACGAAACTCACAGACGAGTCTGCAGGAAAAAGTGCTACACATGCAACGATGTGCCACGGAAGAAGAGGGCCCCAGAACCAGCTGGGAACGGAAACAACGGCGTAAAAGTCGCAAAGAAGACTTTAAAGAGATCCAAGACAATCGATCCAATCGCATGAATGCTCTCATTGAGAAGAGGGCCAGTCTCCGCCAAAGTTTTGTCTCGGAAGAAGAGGAATTGGATCGATTAATGGGGAAAACTGGCGGCACTACTGGGAGCAGTCGGTGGTCGGCTTGTTGTGGTATTGGTTTGTGCTGCCAATGGTGATACTATTCAGATTTGTACAAGAATCCAAAAGGTTTATATTTGAGATGCTTTCTGCCGCTGACGGCAGAGCAGAGGAAAAGGCCCGTTGCACGTCTTGTTGGTTGTATCATGGAAATTATTTTGTCTCGTATTATTTTGTTGTTTATAATAGAAGAATGAATATAATAATGTCTTGTATTTGTCACCCAACTTTAGTGGGAGTAGCTGAAGCCTGAATGGGCCTCGATAGCAGGCATAGTGACGGCGGCAACTGGAAGCACCGCGGTTGGAAGGTCATTATTTTCATCACCACAGCCAGGCTTGAATTCATTTTGTTTACAGCAATTTCCTCCGCTGTCTGCAACACATCCCCTCAGATTTAGCCACACTAAGGTTGTAAAGTAAAGGAATGTCCCCAATACTTGAGTAGGTCGAAATGACACATTTCACTAACATGTAATGAGTTGGATCCAAACTCCACAAACGGGGTTATTACATCTTTTCTTTGGCAATAACATCCATGTGTAAGGCTCAAACTGGAGCGTCGAGTCAAATAGTGCCGACCAAAACTAGCAGCTAGCTGCAGTAGTAGTAGTCAAAGTATTCGAGTAGTGGCTAGACTATAGAGGGAGGGGCAGCCTTTGCAAAGCTCAGAAGATCAGTAGGTATTCTCCATCCACTGGAACCCCACTCCATCACACCCATCATCTAGTTGTTTGGGGGTTGGCCGGGACAGTACAGTTGCCTGCAGAAGACAATCCAGCTTCGGTTCCTGAGCCGGATGTACTTGGCGGCGAGCTTGAGCTGTACTTTCCAGGAGAAGCATTTCGTAATTGGAGCTGCATTACTCTGTGTATTGGTGCCATGGTTCGCCTGATCTCTATAGACAGGAGGTGTCCACGGACAGCACCCCTTGGAAGAGAGGAGACCGGAAAGAAAAAGAAAAAATGATTGAAGTATACCCCTATCTGAAGCTGCTTTAAAAAACTGATTTACCAAATCAAGCTGCCTACATTGGTCAAGTCAACAAAAACTATTAGTATTATTAATATTATTATTATATTAGGGCTGTGGTCACGAGAAGCCCGCTTGCTGCCGTCGGCACCCCGTGGTACAACTATCTGAATGGGTGATGATTCGCCCATGTATTTTTTGATAAGTTTCATTCGAGCGAAAGTGTCTCAGCCTACAATGTATTGAGAAGACCTTCCACTTCACAAAAGAGGTCGTGAAGCGACTGGATATTGGTGTGGACTTGGAACAAAACCTTGTCGAAACCAGAAGCATGAAAACCATTCCCGTCGTAAGCGGTTCCTTTGGGGGCGCGGGGACAACCAGAGGTTCCACCGCTTCCTTCAACAATCATTAGTGTCTCATCTTTGTAACGAATCCATCCCTTCTTGACTCGCTTATCCTTTCGAAACCCACCTAAAGCGGCTGTTTTCGGGAAGATCATGGCTAGATCCTTCTCGTTGCAGGTATTGCCAACGACCTTACAATCAATGAAGCCAGGTTCAAGGTGTGTGTTGTACTTGGTCAGCTTCTTCGATTTGGGAGGCAAGACAACCACTGAGTGCCAGTCGTATGTGCAAGAGGAACGGACGCTAGCTCCAGCATCAAGACACTCTAAGTAATGGTTCAAGGTTTCGGCTTTGTCGGGTAAGTAGATCATCTGACCGACATCACGCTGCCAGCGTTCCAAATAGCCGTAGTGCTGCTTTCGACCTGCTTGAAAAAGATTCACTTCTTGAAGGCAACCCGATGAAAGGGCCCACTTATTCAAAGACGAATAATCAGTATCCAAGTCGACAAATGTCGTTGAAAAGCATGTCATTGGAACAGGAGTTTCAGGCTTTCGACGCGGAAACTCGCCTGCATCAATGGACGCGCTGGCGCGTTTGGAGGAGATCACCGTAATAATATGCGTGCTTGTCGAGCCATAATCGTAAACCAATTTGAGCTTGGTACAATCCTTGAGCTTTCTACTGATATCGCCGAGGGTGGTGGTTTGAACGCAAAGGCCGTTCTCGTCGTCGCCGTACAAGTCGTACTTGTAGTTCACCACGGGTCGAAAGCGGTCGTTTTGATCCAAATAGCCGTCACCAAAATCGTGGTCATCACTGGGAGATCCATCGAGAATTTTAATGTGCCACAAGTGATCTTGCGCGGTCTCGTCACCTCTCGGATGACAGATTTCGAATGCAATGTCCACAAGATCGTACAGGCTGTTCGTCGAGAGAAGTTGCAGCTGTGCAGGAGAAGAGTCAAAGGAAAAGGTGAACATTTTCATGATCGCGCTTTTTGTTGCTTGATCAAATTTGATTTTGCGTTTTATGGCTCTATGAATGAGTTCGGATGATCAATCCATTCACAAAAAGAGCGACCTTGGGAGTCAACGAACTTTCTTTCTCAGTTTTTTCGGGAATGAAACGGTTCAAGCTCGGTACCACATTCGTTTGATGAGTGGTTCTCGTTGGATGCCACGTATATGGTAGAGCAGTACAATAAGGTCCTATACATGATGTCATCATTGTGACTATTGATTTTTTCATTCGGAAAGCAAAAAATAAGGATTGAGTTACAGTCAACATCTCTAGTCGTAAACTGAACAAGCTACTAATAACGAGTAACAACAAACATCGCACCGTCTATGTAGAGAGTCTTTGTCATCATTAGACAGCATTAGGACCCATATTAGCCTGCCAAAATCGGCGTATTTGTGGGTCTGTCATCAAAGAATAGTAGGCCAGAATTTGGCAGGCAAAAAAGGATAGTTAGCCATAGCTGTCCGCAGCATCAAAACAAACACAAATCGACGATTTCATTGATATCGGAACGCACCGTGGGGCCACAATAGATCTTGTTGCTCATACACCGCAGCTTTGCTTGCCCAATTTGTCCTGTGTTTTAATGCATATCCAAAGACCTTAACCGCGGAGTTTGGCAGGCAAACTCGACACTGTCAACATGTCAAGCCACAACGAAATAGCTGCGGCGTTTCTTTCGTATGCCAAACGACGAGCCGGAACGTTCGGCAAGTGGCATCCAACTGCGCATTGGATTGAAAAGATAGACATCGAAGGATTGGATAATGGTAAGCTACAACGATCCTTGGAGTCAACTGGCAACTACAAGACAAAAATAGAAGACAGTGCTCACGGTTTCTTGTACATTGAAACCATCAAGAGAAACATCAAAGGTGTTGGAAAACGCTGGTTCATTTGCATATCAACTCCAGATAAACCTGATTTGTACTCGAAGTCTGAAATGTTTGGCAAGACATTAGAAGCAGCGTGGGATACGTATGTCCAAAAAGGAAATGCGGCAGAAGACGACGACAACTTATCCTTGTTAGAAGTGACGGAACAAGAATTGCCACCGCAGCAAACGCCAAGCCCAGCGCAACCGACAGCACCGACCGTGTCTCCACCCGTGGCTAGTCCGCAACTCACACACGAGGATGGCGACTTGCTTTCATTCTTTCAAAGCATTATAAGTCCTGCTTACCTGTCACTAGGTGATTTGTTTTGCGTTCCGTCTACACATTTGAGAGCCAAAATCGTAGCGTTCGCGAAGCAAATCGAAGCCGAGAACCACGCAAGTCGGATGCGGTTCATGAGTGATTCAGTTCCTGACAAGTATGCCGTGAAAGAC
>ENA-ORBV01008179-ORBV01008179.1-microbial-mat-metagenome-genome-assembly--contig:-NODE-8179-length-17688-cov-5.582818_pt1 | contig 17688 bp, 15 predicted proteins | sample MGYA00237777_ERZ505514 | MGnify/ENA primary metagenome ERZ505514 (study PRJEB26160, sample SAMN06269048) | microbial mat metagenome | isolation source: Oligotrophic lake microbial mat | place...
GGGGGAGGTTGGCCGGGTCGGTGGGAGCGGCTGGGTCGGCGCCTTTCTGGATGGACACGCGTTGGGCCACGTTATTGAGACCGAGCGTAAAGAGACGCTGGGAGATGATCGGGAAGCGCGACACCGCGATGTAGACCCCGCGACCGGCTGTGTAATACTCCGGCCCCAGCGGCTTGACGGTGTTCTCGTACGACCCCGGCGCGCTCATCCGCGAGGCGAAGAAGAAGACGTCCGGGTCGCACTCGTCGATGATCTGCCTGGGGATGTGCGGGCCAGGCGGCAGGTCCGGGCCCATGGCGTTCCAAACCAGCACACGGAGTCCCGAGCCCTCCTTGGGCCCGGCGGGCCGACCGGTGAGGTAACGCGTCAGGCGGTACTCGAACACGCAGGCGTGTGCGCAGGCCAGGGCCAAGCTCACGGCGACGACCCAGCGGACCGCGCGCTCGACCCGCCCCGCGTGTCGGCGGGCTGTCAGGATGGCGAATGCGGCGTACGCAATCACGGCGAACACGGCGCATGCGAGGAGCAGCCAGGCCGGCGTCCAGTAAAGATATTGCGACCACCAGAAGCGATCGGTGAGCCCGCGGCCCAAGGCCAAGATAACCAGCGCGGCGAGCGCGGCCAGCAGCGGGGCCCAGCGGATAGCGCGCACGGTGAAGTTCATGCGCGGCCTCCGCGGAGTGGCGAGGGGGGCAGTGGTTGGGTGGTTGAGTGGGGAAGGGAACTGGTTAAGTGAAGACGCACTCCGACGTCATGCCTTAGACTCAACAACTCAACCACTTGACCACTTTCCTCGTGCCGCTTCCGTTCAAGAACTGCGGGCTTGTTCATCGGCGTAGGCCTGTTCGCCATAGGCGGGATCGTCGTGGAACGGCTCGTCGGCATAGATGGGCTCGCCGAACTCGTCGAGCTCAACCGCGGCGGCGCCCTCTGGGAACATGTGGATGGGCTGCCCCGCCATCATGTACGGCTTCATGAACGTGGCCACCACGTACATCACCACGCTGATGACCAGGAAGCCGGCCGAGACGAGCATGAAGAAGATGGAGGTCTCGCCGCGCGGGAGCGCGAGGATGTTCCCCAGTGCCGCGCCGATGGCGCAGATCCAATACGGGTTGGCCGCGCGCATTCGGGTGAGGCGATCGACGGCCCCGGTGATGACGCCGAAGGTGAGGGCGTAGTAGATGATTCCGATCCACGAGGCCTCGGCCCAGCCGTGGCCGAGGATCCCGGGCCCGAGGTTGGCGCCGAAGGTGTTGAACTGGGTCATGAGGATGATGCCCAGGGCCGAGGGTTTGTCATCGTAGAAGCGGCGCGGGATGGGGTTGGTGATGTACAACTGCAGGCCGTGCAGAGGCATGTAGGCGTAGGGATCGGGGTAGTTCTCCATGATGGCGATGGTGTTGAGGGGGGTATCCTGCCGCAGGAGTTCGCCTTCGACGTTGCGTCGGGAGAGGTCGGGGCTTTTGACGAGGTCGATCAACTGCGAGGCACGGGCGCCGAGGGTCGAATCAGTGAAGCCCAGGGCGCTGCGGCCGGCGTTGTAGACGATCAGGCTGAAGGCAATGACCCCGGCCGCGATGCCCAGCCGCAGGAGCACTTTGGAGCGCTTCTCGTAGCGGAGCTTGGCGTAGTACCACACCCAGGGGACGATGAAGAAGACCGAGAGGAAGTCACGCCGCCCGATGGTGTTGGTGATCGATACCAGCACGGCCAGTGCGAACAGCGGCACGAACAGCCCCCACCACACCGGGTTGCGCGGGCTAGAGAGCAGAAGATAGAACGCCAGCCCGGCGGCACACGAGGCCACGGACATGCGCACGAAGAAGAGAATGGCCTCGCCCACCGAGCCGCCGCCCAGGGGGATCGTCCCGACGACCACGGCGGCTAGCGCGAGCGTAATCAGCAGCACGCCGGAGTTGGTGACGGGAAAGGCGTATTTGGGGGCGTAGACATCCACCCACGTCCAGCGGTGGGCGAAGTACTGCGTGATCAGGAAGAGCCCAAGGAACAGCGGGACGGCGATCAGGAGCTTGGGAAAGGCTTCGCCGGTGGGCTGGTAGATTGGGGAGCCGAAGCCATAAGGGGCGGCGAGGACGATGGCCAGGCAGTAGAACTGGACATAGCCCAAGAGGAAGAAGTTGCGCCAGGAGAGCAGCTCGTAGGAGCCGGTGACGTACGTCCGGTAAATGAAGAAGAGGATGAAGAGCGTCAAGATCCCGCCCATGCCCATCAGTGCCTGCAACATGGTGGGGTCTCTGGAGAGGGCAAGGAACGGGGCCCAGGCGGCACGAAAACGGCGAGTGCGGCAGCGGCGGCCGAGGTCACACGACCAAGCCCCGCCCAGTTACTGTATGAACCTACTACGACGGGGCTCGGTCGGCCTGATCCGAGGACCCCTCCTGTCGTTTTCGGACATGAGCCCGGCGGGCTTGAGCCGCAGGTGATGATCGGCCTTTGTCCGGATCCCCGGTGTGCGGCGATAGTGGTTGGCCCCGCGCGATCGGCGTCGCCGGCTTGGTCCTGAGGGCCGACGCGATCGGGGTAGGTTGGCGGATCACACCGACAACGCCGAGCCGATGTCGGTGGCACGCAGCTCGGTGCCACCGGCCCGGTTGTACGCGAATCGCTCACCGCGGCTACCGGATTGGGGCGGACAGCAGCGAATAGGCAGATTCCCAATTCGCCAGTTCAACTTGTTATCTTCACCTGAAATCTCTTTCAAGATACGCGGGCCGTGGTGTTTTCACAAATGCTCAGCGTGCAACTGCATACGCCCCGTCTCGCCGGCGGTGGCGCACGCACCCCGCGCTACCGACTTCGCTTTCGAAGTCGGTGCTTCGGTCGTGCGTGGGCCGTTGGGGTGCCGACTTGCTCAGGGCAGCAAGTCGGAGGCACGGCGGGGAGGTCGATGGTATCGAGCGATCCAGCCATCGATTAACGGACAAAGAGCACGTTTTAGTCCATCGTTTCGATTGTGTGCGGTCTGGCTGTCGGGGCTGGCGCATCGAGTGGTTTGGCCTAGGTGCTTACCACGCTGGTGTCGTTCAGCGGCACCAACGGGACTAACCCCTATGCCGGGCTAACCCCTCGGGCAAAACCCTGGACGGGACGACCCCGCAGGCCGGGACCTTCGGCATCGACGCGGACAGCCAAGGCACACCCGCGTTCGATGTCACGGGGGCCACCACCGCCGCCGTCGGCGTGCGTTCCATCTCGGGCGTGGGCGGCAACTTCCGCTGCTTCGTCGCCGACACCTGCGGCAGCGTCACCAGCGACGAGGCCACGCTCTCTGTTTGTAAGATCGACTTCAACTGCGACGGCTTCCCCAATCAAGAAGACCTCTCCGGCTTCCTCACCGAGTACTTCACGCAGGTCGAGCAGCCAAGCAACTGCGTGCCGGGCTAAGCCATAACTCGGCGACGCGATGAGTTGGCAGCCCCGCGATCCGTGACCAAGTGGCCAGCTCGTCGCACGGATCAACGTCTGGATCCGTGTCATCGCCCGCCAATCCGTGTCATCCGTGTCCGCTTCCCCGCTGGGTACATCTGTGCCAATCTGTGACCAATCCGCTCGCTTTTCGCGGAGGCGTACCCATGAGGTAACCGGTGGCATCTGCATTGGTGGCGATCTGGCGTCGTCCCGTTGATCGAGATATCCAGCCGCCACACTTTGAGGATGCACCCATGAGTTACGAGTCGCTCCGCGGCCAATCCATTCTCGTCACTGGCACCACTATCGGCATCGGCCGCGTGACGGCGCTCGCGCTCGCGCAGGCGGGCGCTCACGTGACCATCACGGCGCGCCGGGCTACCGAGGGTGCCGCCGTCGTCGCGGAGATCAAGAATCACCTCGTCAAGGCGGCGTTTGTGCAGGGCAGCGTCGCTGACGAGGCCCACGTCATTAACGCCGTCGAGGCCGCTGCGGGCCTGACGGGTAAGCTGAACGGTGCCTTCAACAACGCGGGCGTGGAATCCGCTCCGACCGCCACGGTTGACGACATCAGCGAAGACTTCCGCCTCGTGTTCGATATCAATGTGCTGGGAGTGATGCTCAGCATGAAGCACGAGCTTCGCGCGATGCTCAAGACCGGCGGCGGCAGCATCGTCAACACGACCTCCATCGCCGGCCGCGTGGGCAAGCCCGAGGAAGTCGCCAAGCCCGTGCTGTTCCTTCTGAGCAGCGATGCTGCGTTCATCACGGGCCACGACCTGCTCGTCGACGGCGGCTTCACGGTGCCATGACCCGAAAGAACGCTTGTTGCAGCGGGAACCGCGCGGTGCCTACTGGATCGCGCAAGGCGGTTGCCTATACCTCTAGGGTGTTCTTGATCGAAGGTCTTCGCAAGAGGAATTCCGCATGTTTACCGCCATGGCCGCCCGCGCCCCCAAGGGTCAGCTATCTCCGTTCGAGTTCGATCCCGGCGCGCTCGGCGACGAACAGGTCGAGATCAAGGTCGAGTACTGCGGCCTCTGCCACAGCGATCTCTCGATGCTCAACAACGAGTGGGGGACTAGTCAATATCCCCTCGTCCCCGGCCACGAGGTCACGGGTGCCGTGGCCGCCGTCGGCAAGGGTGTCAAGGGGGCCAAGGTCGGCGACCGCGTGGGCCTGGGCTGGTTCAGCGCGTCGTGCATGGCCTGCCGCACGTGTCTTTCGGGTGATCACAATCTCTGCGCGACCGCCGAGCAGACCATCGTGGGTCGCCACGGCGGGTTCGCTAGCCGCGTGCGGGCGCACTGGTCCTGGGTGACGCAGCTTCCTGCGGCTCTCGACGCCGCCAAGGCCGGCCCGCTCTTCTGCGGCGGGATCACCGCGTTCAACCCCTTCTTCCAGTTCGATGTCCGCCCCACCCACCGCGTGGGCGTCGTCGGTATCGGCGGGCTGGGCCACTTGGCGCTCCAGTTTGCCAACAAGTGGGGCTGCGAGGTCGTCGCCTTCACCAGCTCCGACGCCAAAGCCGCCGAGGCCAAGTCGCTCGGCGCTCACAGCACGGTGAACTCGACCAAGGACGCCGAGCTGGCCAAGGCCAAGGGCTCGCTCGACATGATTCTGGTCACGGCCAACGTGCCGCTCAACTGGCCCGCGTACATCGACGCGCTCACGCCTCGGGGCCGCCTGCACTTTGTCGGCGCGGTTATCGAGCCGATCCCGGTCACCGCGTTCCCGATGATTATGGGCCAGAAGTCGCTCTCCGGTTCGCCCGTGGGCAGCCCTGCGACTACGCAGACGATGATCGACTTTTGCGCCCGCCACAAGATCGCGCCCATCGTTGAAGAGTTCCCCATGTCCAAGGCCAACGACGCCATTGCCCGCCTGCACAGCGGCAAGGCACGCTACCGTGTGGTCCTCAAGAACGACCTCGCCTGATCCCTATCGCCGGAACACTCATGCACGATCAGTTGCTCGGGCCGATCACCGTCGGCCAGTGGTCGCTGCCCAACCGCGTCTTCATGGCCCCGCTGACGCGCTGCCGCGCCGGGCCAGATGATGTCCCTCAGGCGCTTAACGCCGAGTACTACGCGCAGCGCTCCAGCGCCGGGCTGATCGTCGGCGAAGCCGCGCAGATTTCCATGCAGGGCCGCGGCTACCCGCACACGCCCGGCATCTATACGCCTGCGCAGATCTCGGGCTGGCGGCTCGTCACCGACGCCGTCCATCGCGCCGGCGGCCACATCGTCTGCCAGCTTTGGCACGTCGGGCGCATCAGCCACCCGGACTTTCAGCCCAGCGGCGCCGCACCCGTCGCCCCCTCGGTCGTGACGCCCCCGGGCACCAAGCGCGTCTATGGCGACGTTCAAAAGCCCTTCGTCCCCCCGCGCGCGCTCGGGGCCGACGAGATCCCCGGCATCGTCCACGACTTCGCTCACGCCGCCCGCTCCGCCATCGACGCGGGCTTCGACGGCGTCGAGATCCACGGCGCCAATGGCTACCTCCTCGATCAGTTCCTCCGCACCGGCACCAACCTCCGCACTGATGACTGGGGCGGCCCCGTCGCCAACCGCGCCCGGCTGCATCTCGAAGTCACCGCCGCCGTCTGCGAGGCCATCGGCTCGCAACGCGTCGGCATCCGCGTCTCACCCAGCGGCGGCAGCAGCGACCGCCACGACGCCGACCCGCACGACACGTTCGCGTATCTCATCGAGCACCTCAACCAGTTCAATCTCGCTTTCTTGCACGTCCTCCGCTCCCTCGATGGCGACGCCGCCGCCGGCTCGTCTGAAGTCAAGATCAGTTTCCTCCGCCCGCTCTTCGAGAACACCTTCATAGCCAACGGCCTCTACACGCCCGAAGAAGCCCGCGCCGAGATCGCCCGCGGCCACGCCGACGCCATCGCCTTCGGCCGCCTTTTCATCGCCAATCCAGACCTCCCCGCGCGGATCGCCCAAGGCGGGCCGTACAACACGCCGGACCCGGCCAGTTTTTACGGAACAGGGCCGCGTGGGTACACCGACTACCCGCGCCTCAGCCAGGCGTGAAGCCGAGTGCGCCGGTGTGTTTGACGCGGTGTGCCGGCAGGCGAGGGCGCGCCCCCACCGCCCGCTCCCGCGCCCCGCTCTAGCGGCCCACGCGCGTTCCTCGTGCGGCCCAATGAGCATTTGGTGATTCAGGAACTTGATCCCGACTCCCCGTTACCATCTTGGTCGTGCTCCCTCGCGCTTTTCCAATCCGCGACGCGATTCGCGCGGCCTTGCTGACGGCCGGGCTCTACGCCTTGGTGGTCGCCGCGATCATCTACTCCGGGCACATCAGCCAGCGCAACTTCGTTGACCAGAACCGTTTCCATCTGCGCGCCATCTTCCGCTTCAGCGACCAGTGGCCGCGCTTGGATTTCTCCAATTACGAGTCCGCCACCACGCCGGGCTACCACGTCACGCTGGCGTTCCTGCACGTCTGGCTCACCTCCGATCTCACAGCCCTCCGCTGGTTCGCGATGCTCTTCGGCGTGGCCACCGTCGCGCTCCTCGCCTTCGCGCTCGCGCGGCGCCTGCCCTGGCCGCACGCCGTCGTCTTGGCGATGCCGCTGGCCGCCTCGCCGTATGTCATGGCCTCCGGGGCCTACCTGCTGCCCGACAACTCCGCCTGGTGGCTTGTGCTGGCGATCTTCCTGGTGGCCCTCCGCCCGCGCGTGGGCACGCCCACGCTGATCTTCTCCGGCGTGCTCCTGGCGTCCTTGGTGCTCTTCCGCCAGATCCATCTCTGGGCCGCCGGCTTGGTCTGGGTGGCCGCCGCCGCGCAGGTGCTCACGCCCGCGGACGACGACGGCTGGCCCGCTGGGCGGCTCGCCGTGCCCGTGCTCGATTTCGCGCGGCCCTTGGAGCTGGTTCGCAGAGTGCTCATAGCCGTCGTATGCACGCTCCCGGCCTTTATGATCATCGCCGCGTTCGTCCGGCTGTGGGGCGGCCTGGCGCCGCCCAGCTTTCACGCTGGACGCGCCGATCCTGAAACTAACATGGCCACCCCCGTGGCTGGCTTCAATCTCGCCACGCCCGGGTTTATCCTCGCCATTCTCGCCTTCATCGCCGTTCCGCTATTAGGTTACCTGTGGCCCGTCCGCCGCCAGCTTTCGCCGGGGCTCGCGGCCCTCGGAGCGGGAGTCGGCTTTGCCATCGCCGCAGCTCCGCCTTCAAGTTGGAGCCTCCAAGCCGGCCGCTATTCAGGCCTCTGGAACCTCGCACGTTTCGCTCCACAGACGACGGTGCTGGATCGCTCCTTGCCCATCATCGCCCTCGCCACGGTCGGCGGCGCCGTCCTCGCCGTTGTCCTTGCGCTGCTGTCGCGACGCGAGCGCCTCATCTTTGCCGCGGCCTTGGCCGGCTTCGTCGCCGCTCACACGCTGGGTGCTCTCGCCTGGCAACGCTACTTCGAACCCTTTGTCATCATGTGGGCGACGCTGGCCATCGCCTGCATCGCCCGTCGGGCCGGCAGTCGCCCCCCGGGCTGGGCCGCTCTGGGCCCCCTCGCTCTCACCATCGTCTTGACCTTCGCCGCGTGGGGGTCGATGGCGTAGCAGGGGTTTGGCAGCGATCAACGGGCGTTGCGGCGCCCCCCCGGTTTCAAAGCGGCTGACAGGGCGGCGCTCCCGGATCAAGCAAGTCACCAAAAGGTGACCGGTGCTGGACGGGAGAAGCCTGTATCATCAGTGCGCACGCTCAAGACGCGCCAGATCGCCGAGAAGGTCCCGCGTCCGATCGAGGTATCGCCGGCGGTTCGCCCGTCGCGAGTGACGGCGTAAGGGCCGTCGATCTACAAGCACAGTCGCCCGTCGCGACGCGCCTTGGCGGTGATCGTCAGCAAGTGGGCGATCCTGGTGCTGCACCGCTTGCGGGAGCAGCCGCTGCGTTTCAGCCCGCTGCAGCGTGACCTTCACGGGGATCTCTCGCAAGGTGCTCGTCGATCAACTGCGGCGGCTGGAGCGCTTCGGGCTGGTCGCGCGAACCGCGTCCCCGAGCGCCCGCCACGGCGGCGAATACACCCTCACGCCTGCGGGCGAGGCGATCCAGGCGGCGCTGTGCGCTGTGTGAGTGGGCAGAGAAGCACCCGAGCGAGTCGGACGCCGGTGCGGAGGCGATGGCCGAGAATTGAGGGCGGAGGACCATTCCCACCGCGTTCCAGAGTTTGGTAAACCTGCGCCTGGGCTCCGAACCCGTCCGATTCAGCCATCTTGTCGTGATTCTCGGGGCGTGGTGGCCTTCCGGGCGTAATAGGGCCGGATTTATCTGGCTCTTATTCGATTCTGAGGTATGGTTATCTCGAGTGTCGTGGCTGCGCCGGTGGCCAGTGTTGGCTGTTTGCGTAGTAGAGAGTGTTTGGGGAGACCATAATCATGGATATCCGAGTTGCCGCGTGTTCTTTGGCGTTGATCGCTGGTGCACAGTCGGCGGTGGCTGATGTGGACCTGGTGACCATCGGTGTGTCGCTTGATTTCCCTGGCGCGGCCGGGCCGCAGGGTGAGACGGCGTTTCGGCGCTTGACGGGCCAGTCGGTCTTCTTCAGCATCCGGACAGGCAGCAGCACCACCGGCGGCCAGCTTGATGGCGTGACCTCGTTCGACTCCGCGAACGAAGTCCACGAGATCAGCTTCGGCGAGGTCTTTCCGGTGGTCGAGCTCACCGATTATCTCCGCTTTGGATACTTTGGCGTGCTCGAAACTGTCGAGCCCAACGGCGACGGCGGCGAGGTCGTGACCGACCGATCATTCGTTATCGCCACGGCGTTCGACTTCGCACAGGGCCTGCGCGTGGAGGACCTGTTCCCGATGCTCACCGAAGCCACGCTGGTGAACGCGTTGACCGGCTCCTTTGATTCTTCCGAGTTCTTCGCCGCGTTGAACGCGGCCATGGGCAACAACAACCTTTCGGGTGACATCGGCCTCTCGCTCGCGGGCGTGGGGCCCATCCGTCAAGGCAGCTCGCTGACGCTCTACTCATTCTTCCCGGACACCACCAACCCCGGCAGCGATGACGTGGGCCGCGACATCGGCTCCATCGATACCGGCATCGTCCGCGTGCCCGCACCTTCGGCCGCTTGCGCGTTGGCGCTCGTTGGACTCATCGCGGGCCGTCGGCGCCGGGCCTGAGTGGCCAGGACCGTTGGAGCCTTACCTTCAAAGACCCGAGCGGTAGCCCGGCGTCCGGTTTCCACCTCGAACCAATGCGCGATCAAACCCCCGGCTTCCGCCACGGGACCCGTTAGGGCTGCATCGTCGCGGGTCTCCGGTCTTTAGCGGGCGGCGTTCTGCAGCGCTAACAGGGCGTAAGCCGTCACGAGCACCGGGTTGTTTTCCATCCAGCGGTCGTCGAGCGAGAGGAAGCTGCCGTCACCTTGCTGGAGGGTGGCGAGTTGATCGTAGAGGTCGAGGCGCCACTCGCGGGGCCCGGCGAACTGGCCAGGTATGGACCGGCGGACGTTCATCTTGCGGCCGTTGACCTCGGTGCCGTTGAGCGCGTCAAAGGCGGCCTTGGCGTCCGCGTCGGTGGCCATGCGGACCAGCGCGGCGGAGTTGGGCCCGCCGTCGACCGGGTCGACCACGTTGGTGACGGCGACAACCTTGCCGTGGGCGGCGAAGAGGGCTTTGAACGGCTCGCTGCTGGTTTGGAGCGGGAGCGGGGTGACATAGAGCGTATTGCGAAGCGAGGCGTAGGACGTGACGTCGATGGTCTTGGCGCCGCTGGCCTTCATGGCGCGGGCGAAGGCGAGGATGTAGTAGTAGTACCCGTCGGTGCCGATGCCGGGGTTCTCGGCGAGGGTGTAGTTGGAGCGGGCCCAGTCGCGGGCGGCGATGACGCGGGGGTCGTTGGGCGTAAAGCCGGCGTAGATGTAGGACTTGAACCCGATGTACGTGACGGAGCCGTAAGCGCGAAGACGGCTGGCGACGGCGCCGTCGCTGAGGGTTTCTTGCATAGAGCCGGCGAACGACTGGCCTTGGCCGATGGTCTGGGCGTTTTCCGCCGTGGCGTAGATGAACCCGCCCTGGCGCGAACTCTTGGCGTAGGGCTGGTCGTTGACGACCTTGCCCGCGGGGTCTTTGTGAAGCATCTGGCAGCGCTGCAGGAACGCGACGGCCCGCTTCACGGCCGGGTCGTCATTGGGCACGCCGCTGTCGGCAAAGGCCTGGAGCATGAAGGCGAGGTTGGAGAGATCGGGCCGGCCGCGGTTGCCGTAGCCGAGCCCGCCGTAGAACGGGTGATCGGCGTCGATGAGGACGCCGTCGAGGACGGGGGCTTCTTTGCCGCCGGCGGGGCTGGCGGTGCCCCATTGCGAGTTGCGCAGGAAGTTCTGCGCAGGACCTATGGCGGCCTTGGCCTCGGGCGTGTCGACCCTGGCGAGCGCGCTGAGGCAGATGGCGGTGTTGTACGAGGGGAGGATGCCGTCGTAGATCCCGCCGTCGGGCTGGGCGAAGGAGAGGATGTACTCGACGCCGCGCTTCACAGCGGGGTCGGCCGCGGTCACGCCGGGCTGCATGAGCAGGCCGTTGATCACCAGCGCGGTGATGGCGGGCAGGCTGGGCTGCGGCGAGCCGGCGGGCGGGACGGACCAGCCGCCGGTTTTCTCATCCTGGGCTTGCCGCAGGAAGGTGATGGCACGATCAATGATCGGCTGGGCTTGCCGCGATTCGGCCCGTGCGGCTTCATCCACCGCCGGCGCAACGGCACGGGTTGGGGAGGCCCACAGGAAGACGCAGGAGAAGCAAACACCCAAAGCCAGCAGCACTCGGCGTGTCATAGGCATGGTCCCTTTCAGCAGGTTGGAGATGGTAGCGCGGGGTGGCGGGGATCTACGCTCCGCCATGCCCAGCGACTTCTCCATCCGTGCGGCAGGGCCCGAGGATGTGCCAGCGGTCTTGCCGATGGTGCGGGCGATCTGCGATCAGCATTGGGCGCTCGACCCGGCCCGCTACGGCTATCTGCCCGATGTGGTCGAGCGCTACGCCGGGTGGTTGCCCCGGCAAGCGCGCGATCTGCGCGGCGTGTTCCTGGTGGCGGAGGCGGGAACCTCGGCGGCAGCGGGGGGCGGCACGTTGGTTGGGTTCCTGATCGCCACCATCGAGCAGAACATCCCGATCTATACGCTCACGGAGTTCGGCTATATCCACGATGTGTGGGTCGAGCCCGAGTTCCGCGGGCGCGGCGTGGCCAGAGCGCTCACGGAGCGGGCGGCGGCTCGCTTCGCGGAGTTGGGTGTCCGCCAAGTTCGGCTGGAAACCGCGGCGGGTAACGACGGGGCCCGACGGCTCTTCGCCGCGTGCGGGTTCAGGGTCGACAGCGTGGAGATGCTCCGCGACCTTGGGCCGCCGGCGCGGCCTGCGGGCTGAGCCGGTGCGACGCGCGCCGGGCTACGCTCTGGCCCCATGTCACTCATCTGCACCGGCACCATCGGCATCGACTCCATCTATACCTCCACCGGCAAGGCCGAGAAAGTGCTCGGGGGCTCGTGTACCTACTTCGCGGCCGCCGCGTCGTTCCACGGGCCAGTGCGGATCGTCGCGGCGGTGGGCGGCGACTTCGGCAAGGCGCACGCCAAGGTCTTCGACAAGTTCCCCAATATCGACACCGCCGGTTTAGAGATGCGTAAAGACTCCAAGACCTTCGCCTGGGGCGGCGAGTACAGCGCCGACATGAACAGCCGCAAGACGCTGTTTACCGAGTTGGGTGTGCTGATGGAGGCCCCGCCGAAAGTGCCTGCGGCGTTTGCCGACAGCGAGACGGTGTTCCTCGCCAACTCGCACCCCGGCGTGCAGCTCGACCTGCTCAAGCAGCTCCCCGCGCGGCGGATCGCGGTGGCCGACACCATGGACCTGTGGATCAACACCGCCCGCGAGCCGCTGGTGGCCCTGCTCAAGCAGATCGACGGTCTGGTCCTTAACTACGACGAGGCCGAGCTCTTCACGGGCAAGAAGAACCCGGTCACGGCGGCCCGGCACATGCTGGCCGACCACAAGAACGGCAAGAAGGGTCTGAAGTTCGTGGTGGTGAAGAAGGGCGAGCACGGGGCCATCATCGTGCACCGCGACGGCATCGCCGCCCTGCCGGCGTATCCGGCGGAGAAGGTGATCGACCCCACCGGCGCGGGCGACACCTTCGCCGGCGGCATGATGGGCTACATCGCCGCCAAAGCCAAGAAGCGCAAGGGTAAAGACCCGTTCGCGTTCGAGCACATCCAGACCGCCATCGCCCACGGCACGGTGGTGGCCAGCTTCAACATCGAGAGCTTCAGCCTTTCGCGGCTCTTGAAGCTCAAGCCGGCGGATTTGAAGAAGCGGTACGCGGAGTTCTCGAAGATCGTGCGGGTGTGAGCGCGGCGGCAAAGCGGCCGAAGAGATTCGCGGCACGGTTAACGCGGGTGGAATTGGCGATGTGTCAATTAATCCTCATTCCGGCCGAAGAGGGCGGGTTCACGGCGATCGTGCCGTCGATGCCCGGTTGCATCTCCGAGGACGACACGCGCGAAGAGGCGATGGCCAACATCCGCGAAGCGGCGCAGCTGTGGCTGGTAGCGCGGCGCGACCTGGGGATGGAGATCCCGCCGCTGTAGATCGGCAAGTTGAACGGCTGCGAGGGCTGTGCTTCGCGACCCATGAAATCGCCAATCGCGGTCCCTATCCTCGCCGCATGTCCATCCTTGTCCTCCAGCATGATTCCGGCGGCCTCGGTCGTCTGTCGCCCATTCTCCGCGACAACGCCCACCGCACCGACATTCGCCGCCTCGACCTGCCCGTGGGCCGCGGAGGCGGCACGCTCCCGCGCGACCTCGATGGCGTCTCCGGCGTGATCGCGCTCGGCGGGCCCATGAACGTCGCCGACAGCGACAAGTTCCCGTGGCTCGCGCAGGAACTCGACCTCATCCGCGACGCGCACACGCGGCAACTCCCGCTGGTGGGGATCTGCCTCGGGCACCAGCTCATCGCCAAGGCCCTCGGCGGCGAAGTGGTCCAGGCGCCCAAGCCCGAGTGGGGCTTTACGCGCATGCAGCAGACCCCGTCGGGCAACGTCGACATCATCCTCGCGGGCATCCCGTGGGGCAGCTACCAGTTCCAGATGCACTTTCAGGAAGTGACCACTGCCCCCGAGGGGGCCACGGTGCTGGCCGGCTCGGCCGCGTGCAAGATCCAGGCGTTCCGCGTGGGCCTGCGGACGTACGGGTTCCAGTACCACTTCGAGCACACGCGGGCGATGCTCGACGCCCTGGTGCGTGATCAGGCCGCGGGTGCCGACATGCAGCAGGCTGGGCTGACGCCGGCGGAGTTTCAGAAGCAGATCGCCGAGCACGCGGAGATCTACGACCGGCTCTCGACGCGGCTGGTGAACAACCTGGTGACGTTCATGTTCCCGGCGCGGAAGAAGATCAAGGCCTGAGGCCGCTCCAAGCAGATCTGAGCCCCTCGGATTCGAGAGGCACGGGGGAAAGTGTGGGACCTCGGCTCATGCCCGCTTCCACGATGATCATCGACGTGCCGACCGACTTCGTGCTGGCGCGCGACGCGTGTTCCTACGGCTACTTCCTGCTCGAGCCCAATCACTGGGTGCCGACAGCGGGGACGTTCACGCGCGTGCTCAACCTGCCGGCGGGGGCGACGTGCGCGATCATCACCCAGCCGGGCGCGAAGCCCAAGGCGCGCGGCTTCGCGGCATCGCGCGGCAGGCCGTTACGCGTCGAGCTTGATCGCCGCTTGGGCCAGCCTGACAAGCGGGCGCTGACGGCGCAGCTCACGCGGATGCTCCGGCTCGACGAAGACGCCGCCCACGTCCGCGGGTTTCATCGGGTGGATCCGCGCTGGAAAACCAAGGGCCACGGGCGGCTCCTGCGCTCGCCCACGCTCTTTGAGGACGTGATCAAGACCGTCACGAACTGCAACGTCACTTGGCTCGGCACGATGAACATGAACCGCCGACTGTGCGAGGTGCTGGGCGCGGTGTCGCCGTCGGGCCGGCCCGGGTTTCCCACGCCCGAATCGATCGCGGCACAGCGCCCCGCGTTCCTCCGCGGGCGCTGCGGCGTGGGCTACCGCGACGCGCGGATCGTCGAGCTGGCGCGGATGTTCATCGCGGGCGACCTGGCCGGGCAGCCGCCGGCGTTCTTCGAGGATCCGCGCTCAACCGATGCGCAGGTGCGCGAAGCGCTACTGGAGCTCCCAGGCATCGGCCCGTACGCGGCCAGCAACGTGATGCAGTTGCTCGGGCGGTACGGGCACATCCCCCTCGACACTGAGACCGTCCGCCACGGGAAGACCGTGCTGGGGATGAAGGGCTCGAGCAAGGCGATCATGAAACGCGTTGACAAACACTTCGGGCCGTTCGCCCAGCACAAGTTCCGCTCGTACTGGTTCGAGCTGTGGCAGTTCTACGAGGTCAAGCGCGGGCCCGCGCACACCTGGGAAAAAGAGATAGTCGGCAAGAGCTTCACGGCCGCGCAGATGTGAGCCGCATCATGGAGTGCTTCGTGCGGCGATCGTGAGGCGTTCAATCATCGCCGCCAGCGGCTCGAAGCCGCTGACGATCGCGCGCGGGTCGGCCCCTTGGGCCACTAGCCGTTCCCCGTCGCCAGCGACGCGCACGCCCACGAAGCCCAGGCCCAAGAGCTGGGCGGTGCGTAAATCCCAGACGCCGTCGCCGACGTAGACGATGCCGTCGGCTTCGTTGCGGACGCGGTCAACAAACGCGCGGGCGGATTCGCGTTGCGGCTCGAACGCCGCGCCCAGCGCACGCCCGATGGCGAACGCGGCGATGTCGGCCCTGGCCCACGCATCGTCCGCAAACGCCGATGGAAGCCCCGCCACATCCAGCCCGGCGGCGGCGAGCTTGATGCGGGCCGACTCGCGCCACGCCCCCGTCGCCAGCGCGGCCCCCCAGCCTGATCGGCCCGCGATCTCCGCAAGGAGCGCGACGGCCCCGGGGACAACCGCGATCCGCCCTGCCACCGCCGCGGCCTCACGCAGCCGTTCGCAGAAACGCGCGTGGAAGTTCGCAACCTCCTCGGCCGTCGGGCCCGAGCCCCGATAACGGAGGCTGATCTCATGCACGAGACCGCTGTCGGTAGCGTGCGGATAGTGGGCCCAGTCCGGATCCACGCCGCGGACCCCAAGGACCTCGCCCACGGTGTCGATGAAGCAGCGGTCGTCGAGCCCAGTGGTTTGGGTGAGGGTGCCGTCGATGTCGAAGACGATGAGTGGCATGCGGGCTCCAGGAAAAACCCGCACGAGGGGGTGAGCGTACTGGTTTTGATCAAATTAACGCCGACCGGGCACGATTTTCGGGTCATCCGTGATAAGTGGGGTAATCTTATGCTGCGATCCGCGTGTGCCTCATGGTGGTGTGTGTTCGAGAGCCGGGGGCGAAGCTCGCTATGCGTGTGACTAGCCAGTTAAGTGTGTTGTTGCTGGCGTCCCTCAGCCTGGTGTCCACGGCCAGCGCTCAGCTGCGCGCCGACCAGGTGCTGGTGGTCTTTGATGACCGCATCCCCGACTCGGCGGCCGTCGCCTCCGCTTATGCCGCGGCCCGCCCGGGCGTCCGCCTGGTCAACCTGAACACCGTTCGGCCTCCGATCGGCGAGCCGCAGGTGCCCCCTCCTCTATTGGGCCCCGGTAACGCCACTTATCAGCAGTTCATCGACGGGCTGCGTAAACCGCTGCGAGACCACCTCGCCTCACGAGGGCTCACGACGGCGATCCGGTCCATCGTGCTCACCAAGGGGTTGCCGCACCGGATCACGGACATCAACAACGCCGGCGCGGGTGATTCGCCGGCAACGGCCCAAACCCTCCAGAACGCGGGCAACTACACCGCCGCCAGCGTCGACGCCGAGCTGTGTCTGCTCTGGCAGAACCTCTCGGCCAACGAGCGCAACGGCGGCGGCGATTCACGCGCCGATGGGTACATCTGGAACCCATACTTCAAATCGACGCAGCCGATCAACTCTTTCTCCAACGCCAATATCGGCTTCGCCAAAACGCTCGTCAACGCCAACGTGAATATCTACCCGCCCGGCTTCGCCTGGCGCAGCGCCGGGACTGCGGGCACCGCCGCGCTCACCGCTGGCGATTTTTACCTCGTATGCCGGCTCGACGGGCGGACTGTCGCCGACGTGCAGGCGCTCATCAACCGCTCGGTCGCGCCACGCGTCGATCTCTCGACAGCCTTCATCCTGCTCGACGAGTCGGGCAACCTCCCCTTCGAGGCGTGCACGCCAGCCGTCACCGAGTTCGACAACAACAACTTCATCGACATCTACGGCGGGGACGACTTCGAGCGGACACGCGACCAGATCATCGGCCGTACAACCGTCGCAGTCCCGCCCGCGCCGATCGGCTCGTGTACCTCGGCCACCGCCCGCGACTTCCGGTTCCCCATCGCCAATATTCTCTACAACTCATCGCCCGGCACCACCAGCTTCTTCGTCGGCCCGCGCGTGGGCGTAGCCACCGGCAACTTGATCGTCTCCAACCCCGTCCTGGTCATCTCCACCGAAGGCGCCAACCACGGCGGAGGGATCCCCGTCAACGGGCAGTTCTTCCCGGCGTCGTTCAACTACACCCAGGGCGCGTTCTTCAACTCCATCGAGTCCTACAACGGGCGCGACTTCGGCGGGCTGGGCGGCTTCGGGATCCAGGGCCAGGTCGCCGACTTCATCACGGCCGGCGGCACCTTCGCCCTCGCCAACGTCAACGAACCGTTCACCATCACCGAGCCCAAGACCAATCTCTTCGTGCGCAACTTCGTGCAAGGCTCGCTTTCCTTCGCCGAGGCAGCCTATTCCGCCCTCCCCGTGCTCTCCTACCAACAAATCGCCATCGGCGACCCGCTCGCCCGCCTCGTCCGCTCCACCGACGACGTCAACGGCGACGGCCTCCTCAACATCGATGATCTCTACGCCTGGCACGCATCCCAGCGCGACACCAACGGCGACGGGCTCATCAACAGCACCGACCGCCGGGCCCAGGAATCGCTCCAGCGCGCGATCGAGCCGCTGTTCATGTCGTCGCCGCAGCGCTGATGTCCATCACGGCGCGGCCCAATACACGATCGTGTCGGCACCCGCTGAAATAGCAATGCGGCTATCGAGCAGGCTCATCGCCTTGGGCGAATCGGGCAGGCCCAGGTTGATGGTCACCGTGAGCCGGGCGTTGGTCGCGTCGAGGCGGTGCAGGGCGAAGGCCGTGGCTCCTTTGGTCGTGGTGGTCGACCCGGTCTC
>ENA-ORBV01008180-ORBV01008180.1-microbial-mat-metagenome-genome-assembly--contig:-NODE-8180-length-17687-cov-7.784100_pt1 | contig 17687 bp, 17 predicted proteins | sample MGYA00237777_ERZ505514 | MGnify/ENA primary metagenome ERZ505514 (study PRJEB26160, sample SAMN06269048) | microbial mat metagenome | isolation source: Oligotrophic lake microbial mat | place...
AAGACGCGGTTTCGATGCACCGCGACCTCGACGCCCACCAGCGCCCGGGCCTCGCGGCGGTGGGCTTCGAGCACCAGCCGCGCAGACTCCTAGCTTGCAGCCGCGTGGCTTGATCGAACGGACACAAGGTCGTCGTCGCTGACCTCACGGAACTCGGTGCGCGTCAGGATGACAAGGGCCTGAGTACGTCCGGAGGCTGCCACGAATTCGATGGCGAATGCCTCAGGGCTGCACTCTTCAACGATGGTGCCGAGGTCGCCGCGCCGGAGGCCGTAAGCAGGGAGGTCCCGGTCGAGGACGATCACGTCGAGAAGTTTCGGGTTCACCGGTCGCCTCCTGGGTATGCGGTTACGAACCGCGGGAAGTCCTCGTCATTTCGGACCAGCCAAACGCTTAGCACCGACGCCTCACCCGCCGGCCCCTGGAGCTTAGTAGCCCCGATGGTGAAGAATCGCCCACGAGGATCGGGCGGGCCAAGCCGTGCCTGCTTGTTGAGGTGCTGCGTGCGCAGCGCATCTTCGAGCTCGAACCACCGCGCCGCCCTGAACCCAAGCGCGCCAAAGAACCGGGCCTTGAAGCGGCCGATTGGATGGGACGTCGAGAGCAGATAACCGTGCAGCTTCACGGGATCAATCACTGCGCGATTTGCTTGAGGGAGCAGCACTAGTTCCCTCCTATGGAGGGGACCTGACGGTGGCGGGCGCTCATGACCAACGAAGGTATCCCAACCGCTTGTCGGATCAGGTCCGGCGACTTGCGGGCCGTTTCGCCCAAGGCGCTGACGCGGGCGATTATGGTCGGCGGGGAGATAGCCGCTGGGGTGACCGTGGCAGGCGGGGCAAGGGCCTAAATCAGGACATTCTTTTCCCAAGGGTAGTCAGGTTGTCCAAAGTGCCCCCACCTTGCCACGCCTGCGAGATCATCCACCTGGAATTGCTGGCCACTCCTCGCCAGGGATAAATCTACGCACCCCGCTAGTTGAGTAGCCCGCGCAAGCAGCCCCGAAGGCGTCTCGATGCCGACCAGCCGCGCCACGCGATCCCCCGGGAACCACGCCAGCGTCACCCGCGCCTCGGTGGCCAGGCCGAGTTGCACCACCAGCTTCGCCAGGCGGCGTGCGTGCAGTCCGCCCGCGCGGTCGGCCTTGAAGAAGTCCTTTCCCGACCAGGCGCCGCCGCCGATGGGGATGCGCGGGCCGTAGGCGTCCATCACCAGCTTCTTGCCCGAGAGACCGTTGTCGCCCTCGGGGCCGCCCACTTCGAACGCTCCCGCTCCGTTCACCGTCAGTTGTTTGGGCAGCTCCGCCGAGAGCCCCGGCAGGATCGCCGCAAGAGACCGCAGTTCGTCCTCGATGGCGAGGCGCACCGCGCGATGCAGCGCCACGTCGTCGGCCGCGGCGCGTTGTTGCAGTGAGCAGCTGAATGCTTCGAGCGCCCACTTGGCGCCGTCCTCGCGCAACAGCACCAGCACCTTGCCGTCGGGCCCGAGCACCTCGCCTCTCAGCGCGTGCAGCCTGCGGGCGAAGCGGCCCGCGAGCCAGTGCTCCACCGGAAGGTGATTGGTCTGGGGAATGTCGTTCGCGTAGCCCACGCAGATCGCCTGGTCGTCCGACAACTCCCGGAACTCGGCCTCGCCGTCCTCGAGCGGGCCGAGGCACAGGTGAGACTCAACCACCACCTCCTCCGGCGAGGGATACCAGCCATCGCCGTAGCCCGCCGATCGATAGACATCGCGCACGGCCTTCTCGATGTCGATGGTCTCCGCATCCTTGCAGGCGATGCGGCCGGTGACGAAGACGCGGTTTCGATGCACCGCGACCTCGACGCCCACCAGCGCCCGGGCCTCGCGGCGGTGGGCTTCGAGCACCAGGGTGTCGGCGATGGCGTCGCACAGTTTGTCGGGGTGGCCGGGGAAGACGAATTCCGCGGGGAAAAGTCGGCTCATGATCGGCGTCTCCTGCTTGGTGGAACGGCGGTGGAGACAACCGGGGACATTGCGGGAATGGCACCTTGGGATGTCCTCCGAGAGCGGGGTTGCGGGGCGGGACCGGTTGGTTTTGGCGCTCTGTGAAGGGTTGCATGGAGTTGAGTCATGAAGACAACCACGAAGAAGCGGCTTGAGCGGGCCGGGTGGAAGGTTGGGAGCGTTTCCGACTTCCTTGGCCTGTCAAAGGAGGACGAGGCTTTCGTCGAACTCAAAGTGGCCCTGGCGAAGGCGCTGCGGCGGCGGCGGGAGGAGCGCGGGTTGACCCAGGCTGAGCTCGCGAGGCTGGTCGGGTCGAGCCAGCCTCGGGTCGCCCACATGGAGGCGGGTGAGGCGTCGGTCTCTCTCGACCTTCTGGTGCGCACTCTGCTCGCGTTGGGCAGTTCGCTCAGTGACGTCGCGCGGGTCGTGCGGACCGCTGGACGGGCGCGGGCGGCATAGACGGCTCGCGAAACGGGGGGTGCGCTTCGAGCACCAGAGTATCAGCGATGGCGACGGCACATGATCGGGATCCAACGGAAAGAGTGGCGGTGTGGTTGGCGACGGCTTCAAGGTCCGTCCGGTTTTGTCTCATGGCCCAGGAAGGCGACGGCGACACTCGCCTCCGCGAGTGTTCTGTGATGGCTGCCCGCGGGCTTCCCCACCCAGCCGTCGGTGATGAGCAGCGCTCGGCGGATGCGGTTTGCGGCCATGTGCTCGGCCACGCAGTCGATGCCGGTGCCTCCGGTGGACTCGCACGCGCCCTCGCGTAATTGGGCCAGTTACGGCATTCTTGTTGGGAAGTGGGCCCCGGCTTTCGCCGGGGTGACGGTGTGGGTTTCGGCGGCCGATTTGCCTCTAGATGCGTTGCGGCTGGTCTTCCCGCGCCAAAGCGGGCATCCTTCACGGGAGTCCTTCGCCGCGGTGACGCCAACGGCGAACCTTCCCCTGGCTTGCGCTGCCGCCCAAACCATCTCGCCGGCCGGGGGAGCCTGCTAGCACCTGCGCTATCATTACGCGTGCGCGTTGTCGTCGATACGAACGTCCTGGTAGGAGCGCTCCACAAGAACGGCGGGCCGGCCCGGCGCGTGATCCTTGCCTGCCTCCGGAAACACTATCGGCCGGTGGTCGGAGTTGCGCTCTTTACGGAGTACGAAGATGTCTTTCAGCGAGCACGTCTGTGGAAGCGGTCCCGGGTGGGAGCGGCTGAACGGACCGAGGTCTTCAAGGCGTTTGTTGCTACTTGCTTGTGGACCGAGGTCTTCTTCCTCTGGCGGCCCAATCTTCGCGACGAAGCCGATAACTGCATCATTGAAACGGCGGTCGCGGGCGGTGCGAGGGTGATCGTCACCCGAAACGTGCGCGATCTCCGCTCGGGCGACCTGCGCTTCCCTGACATCGACATCCTGACGCCCGAACAGCTCTTGACGAGGTTCCCATGTCCACCCTGACTATTCGCCTTCCCGAAGACAAACACGAGCGGTTGCGCGCGCTCGCTCAGCGTCGGAAGATCAGCGTGAATCGACTGGTCGATGAGCTTGCGACCGTGGCGCTCGCAAACCACGATGCGCATTCGCGCTTCATCGCGCTCGGCAAGCGTGGCCACGCGCGTCGCGCGATCAAGCTGCTTGAAGGTTTAGGCGACCAGTAGTACTTGTCCTGGCCCGGTTATGCGTGTCTCTCGCATCACCGTTCGGCCCGACGTGCTCACCGTTTGGTTTCTGGACCGGGGGAGGTCCACGCATTCCGCCGCAGGCCCTCGCAGGTCATTCCAGTGTTCTGCTGACGGAATGAGGAGGTGAAGGCGGCATGGACTCGTACTCATCGGACATGATCCCCGTCTCCTTTGTCGCCGGGCCCTCAGGCGGCTGGAGAGTGACTCGGATTGCGGCTGTCCGGGGAGAGTCACTCCCCGTGGCGGCACGCCTTGACCGAATGGAGGGGCTCCTCTCGCGTCAGCTCACCGGCTCGCCCTGGACCCTCCGGGGCGTCACCAGCCACGGCCGTTACATGACCGCGGCGGAAAAGGTCACGCTTGAGGAAGTTCAGCCCGGCCTCGGACGTCGAGAGGCAACCCGGGCCGCGCTCATCCCAATCACGAAGTCCCCAAGATGGTGGGCTCTCTCGCAGGACGAACGGCGGGCGATTTTCGAGGAGGGCTCTCACCACATTCGGGTGGGGCTTGAGTACCTGCCCGCGGTGGCTCGTCGGCTTTACCACTCTCGTGAACTCGGGGAACCCTTCGATTTTCTCACTTGGTTCGAGTTTCCAGAAGCAAGCACCGAGGCTTTCGAGGCTCTCGCAGGGCGGCTCCGAGAAACCGAGGAATGGCGTTTTGTCGAGCGCGAGGTCGACATCCGCCTGTCTCTTGACTAGTAGGGGCGGCGCTCTCCGTACTCCTGGCAACAGGGAAGTCGGAACCGGCTTTCTGTGAAGGCTGGCTCGCCGGGACCCTGGGGCGGCTATGAATCGGAACCGACGGCTCTTTGAGCAGATCGACGAGTGGTGGACGGCGTGCCTCAGCGGATCGTCGACGCCCCCGCGAACTTCGCGGCCGGGCCTAACTCCTCTTCGATGCGCAGCAGCTGGTTGTACTTTGCCACCCGATCCGTGCGTGAGGCCGAGCCGGTCTTGATCTGGCCGCAGTTAGTGGCGACCGCGAGATCGGCGATGAAGACATCCTCGGTTTCGCCGCTGCGGTGGGACATGATCGACGAGTAAGAGGACCGGGTGGCCATGGCCACGCATTCGAGGGTTTCGGTCAGAGTGCCGATCTGATTGACCTTGACCAGGATCGAGTTGGCGATGCCCTTGCGGACCCCTTCGGCCAGGATCTCGGGATTGGTCACAAACAGATCGTCGCCCACGATCTGACATTTCTTCCCGAGCGCGTCGGTCAGGGCCTTCCAGCCGTCCCAGTCGCCTTCGCCCAGACCGTCCTCGATTGAGATGATCGGGTACTTCTTGACCCACGACTCGTACATCGCGATCATCTGATCGGAGGTCTTCTCCTTCTCACCGGACTTCTTGAACACGTACTTCTTTCCCTCGTGAAGCTCGCTCGCCGCCACGTCGAGGGCCAGGGCGATCTGGGGGCCCGGCTTGAAGCCTGCGGCGGTGATGGCGGAGAGGATGGTCTCGATGACGGCCTCGGAGGACGGGAGGTTCGGCGCGAAGCCGCCCTCGTCGCCTACGGACGTGGCGAGCCCCTGCTTCTTCAGGATTCCCTTGAGGGCGTGGAAGACTTCGGCGCCCATGCGCAGCGCCTCGCCGAACGAGCGCGCCCCCACCGGCACGATCATGAATTCCTGCGGGTCAAGCTTGTTGTCGGCGTGGGCTCCGCCATTCACGATGTTCATGAGGGGCACGGGGAGAGTGCGCGCTCCTGGTCCGCCGAGGTAGCGATAGAGGGGAAGCCCGACGCTCGCCGCCGCCGCCTTAGCGTTCGCGAGCGACACCGCGAGGATGGCATTGGCGCCAAGGCGCGACTTGTTCTTGGTCCCGTCGGCGTCGATCATCAGTTGATCCACCACGATCTGGCCAATCCCGTCCTCGCCGCGCAGCAGCCGGGCGATCTCCCCATTCACCGAGGCCACCGCCTTCAAGACGCCTTTGCCCAGGTAGCGCTTTTTGTCTCCGTCGCGCCGTTCAACCGCCTCGCGGGACCCGGTGGAGGCACCAGAAGGAACGGCGGCGCGTCCGAAGCTTCCGTCTTCGAGCGTGACCTCGGCCTCGAGTGTGGGGTTGCCCCGTGAATCGAGAATCTGGCGGGCGTGGATGTCGGCGATCTGGGTGCTCATTGGTTTCCCTCTGTTGGTGCTGTACGAGCGATGCGCTTTCTCCGCCAAACATATCAGCGACGCGCCCCGGGCGGATCTGGTAGCGTCTAAGTCCACCCTATAAACCGCCACTCCAGCAAAGGACTTTCCCAAACCCAAATGACCAGCGGCTCGCCTGTTCACGAAGCACTAGCGCACCTCGAAGCCAACTTCGAAGGCTTCAAGAAGACCTTGATCGAACTTTCGAAGATCCCGAGCATCTCGGCGAAGCCCTTCCCGCCCGAGGAAGTTCAGAAATCGGCGTCTGCGATCGCCGATTCGCTCCGGGCGACGGGAGTCGAGAACGTCGAGGTCCTCACCATCGACGGCGTGCACCCCTACGTCTACGGCGACTTCATGCACAAGAAGGGCGCGCCCACCATCCTGCTCTACGGTCATCACGACGTGCAGCCCGTGGGCAACGAGGCCCGGTGGTCGACACCTCCGTTCGAACCGGTGGAGAAGGGTGGCCGTCTTTACGGTCGCGGAGTGGCCGATGACAAGGGCGGGGTGATGACCCACGTGGCCGCGGTCGCCTGCTATCTCAAGACCGGCGGCACTCTGCCCTGCAACGTGAAGTTCGTCATCGAGGGCGAGGAAGAGATTGGTTCCGAAAACCTGTCCCTCTTTCTCAAGAAGTATCGCAAGATGCTCGACGCCGACTTCATCGTGCTTTCCGACACCTCGAACTTCGACACCGGCGTGCCCGCGCTCACCTACCAGCTGCGCGGCATCGTTCAGGTGGATGTGGAAGTGGAGGTTCTGAAACAACCCCGCCACTCCGGAATGTGGGGAGGTCCGGTTCCCGATCCGGTTCAGGTGCTCTCGCGCATGATCGCCGACCTGACCGCGGCCGACGGCAAGCTGAACGTCCCGGGCCTGTACAACAAGGTCGCGAAGACCGGTGCGAAGCAGCTGGCCCGCATCCGCAAGCTGCCGTTCCGCGAGGCGCAGTTCAAGAAGGAAGCGGGCCTGCTGCCTGGGGTTCGTCTTTCCGGGGAAGCCCGCTATTCGATCTACGAGCGTCTTTGGACGCGCCCGGCGATGACGGTCATCGCCATGGAGTCCCACCCTCTGAAGGGGGCCTCGAACCAGATCGTGAGCGCCGCGCGCGCCCGGTTGTCCCTTCGCACGGTTCCCAACATGGACGGCACCGAAGCGGGCCGGCTGCTGGTGAAGCGACTCACCAAGAATCCGCCTTATGGCGCCAAGGTGACGGCGAAGGTCACCGGCAACACCCCCTGGTGGAGCACCGATCCCGAGGGTCCGGCTTTCGAAGCGGCCCGGCGCGCCCTTAAAGCGGGCTACGGTAAGGAGACCGCGATGATCGGGGCCGGCGGCACCATCGGCTTCGTGGGTCCGTTCGAGAAGCTTCTCGGCGGCGTGCCCTGTCTGCTGATGGGCGTCGAGGACCCCTACTGCAACGCCCACTCCGAGAACGAGAGCCTCGACCTCTCCGATTTCAAGAAGTCGATTCGCTCCGCGATCTTCCTTTACGACGAGCTGAGCCGGGTCGCGACGAAGTAGCTGCCCGAGGGTAGGGGCTTGCATGTGCCTGCCCTTGCGTGGCGAGCGTCGGGCGCGCCGTGAGCCTCGGGATACCAGGGCGGCCACCAGGGCCGCCCCTACGATTACCAAATCTTGCACCACATTCCTGGGGGACCGTGGAAATGTAGGGGCACCCACCCTGAACTCGTTCGTTGTTGGGGTGCCGCGGTCCTCGTGGGTGCCCTTTGCCGGGTGAACTTCCAGGGAAAGGCGGTCACCTGGCAATGGCGAGGGTCGAACGTCGAGCGTCGGGCGCGCCGTGAGCCTCGGGATACCAGGGCGGCCACCAGGGCCGCCCCTACGGTGAGTCGGCGTTACCGCGCGGAGGCCGGATGGGCCAGATGAGCTGACCGCCGAGGCCCACGGGCATCTCGGTCACTCCCGGATAGCCCAGCTGCACCGGTTCACGATCCCGGGGCCAGAACGCGGTTCCGAACAGGAAGTCCCAAAGGCTGAAGATGACGCCGAAGTTTTTGGCGATGCCTCCCTCGGCGGACTGATCGTGATGCCACAGATGCATGCGCGGGGAGTTGAACACATAGCCCAACCGTCCGAGTTCCACATTCAGATTCGCATGGTTCAAGTCGCCCCAGATCGTCGAAACCACGGCCACCGCGAAGGTCGCTTCGGGTGCGGCATCGAGCCAGGCGAGGGGCAGCCACTGCAGGCATCGGTAGACCACGATCTCCATCCAGTGGAAGTGCCAGTTGCCGATCCAGTCCATCGTGGTGATGGAGTGGTGGACCTTGTGGAACGTCCACAGCCACGGGACGCGATGGAGGAGATTGTGGATGCACCACTGCAGGAAGTCCGAAAGGACGAGGAACGCACAGAACTGCGCGATGATCGGCCATTCGCGGATCGGCGAGTGGCCCAGTCGGAGGCCCATCGCCTGAAGAGCGGAAGTGGCGGCGAGCGCGATCGCACCGGTGACCCCCGCGGCCAGAAGCGAAAACAGATGGCCATTCACGGCGAGAAACCCGAGGTCGCGTCTCACGCCCGGGCGGAGGGACTGCTGCTCCCGCCGCCAGGGCCAGAAACGCTCCAGGACGATAAAGAGGGCCGAGGTGCCGATGAGCCAGGTGAGGTAGGACATGGGCGCGGTGAATGGTAGCAGCCCGTATGCTGGCCCTGGAGAGGCTCAGGACCCCGTGTACTGAATCACGAACAGCCCGCCCTGAATGTCGCTGGCCACAATGAGGTTCGAGCCCGGGAAAATGTAAGCACCCCAGCAGCCGTTGAAGCCTTCGCCCTGGGTGGGATAGGTGTCGTAGAAGCCCATGAGGCGCGGCCGTTCCGGGTTCGAGACGTCGAGCAGGTGCACTCCGTCCACGTAGTGGGAAACCACCATCCGCGTTCCGTCGATCAAGACGTTGTGGGGAATCCCCGGCGAACGCGCGATGTATTCGGAGACCTTCCGGGGTGCCAGCGGGTTTGAAATGTCCCATCCTTCAAGGGGCCGAGAGGCCCGCTCGTCCGTGGTGAAGACGTATCGAGAATCGGCCGTCAACCAGGCGTTGTGGGTATAGCGGCCCCCCGTGTCGAATCGAGTGATTTCGCGAATCGCGTTGATGCGTGTCGAATCCAGGATCGCCAGAAAGCCGTTGTTAATGGCGGCGGCATAGATCTCATTCCCGCGTGCATAGAGATCATGGATGTAAAAGTCGGTGAACGATCCCACTTCGCGGGGTTGGCTCGGGTTCGTCCCTACGTCCAGCACCCGCATTCCCGTAGCGACCCGCGCGGCGTTCTTCGTGCCGCTCGCAAAAAGCAGTCCTCGATCGACGTCGATGGAGAGCGTATGCGCGGAGTTGAAGGTCTCGCTCCAGGTTTGAACTTTGGTGGGGCGATCCGGATCGCGCATATCGATGATGTCGAGGCCGGTGTTTGCCTCGGTGGTCACATAGATGAACTCCCCGTAGGTTCGGATCTCCCGCCATTGGCTGATTCCGCCCGGAATCAGGGCGATGTTGCGTGGCCGCGTCGGATCCGTGACCTCGACAATCGACAAGCCATTGCTGACCCCCGTGAGCGCGAACCGTCGGCCTTGGGAGGTCGTATAGCCCCAATTGCCCGCGGCGGAGGTCACGCCCGCCCCGAGGGTTTGGAGGTCCATTCGGCCGAGGAGCGTCATATTCATGACGTCAGTAGCCGGAGTCGCGGTCGCGGTAGCCAAGGCCGGGACGGGTGAAGGCGAGCTTCCGCCGCATGCCGCCATCGACAGCATCAAAGACACGACGGCGGTGCTATGGGACCAGGTCCCCAAGTCAGATTTTGTGGAGAGTCTCATTCCCATCTCAGTTTTTCCGTTCATATCATCCGACCGCACCCTCTCTATCTCTTCAATACACTTGTTTCAGGTGCGTGAGCGGACAGAATCGCCCCGCCCATGCCACCGCAGATTAAAGAGACGATAACTCCCTGACGCCGAAGCCTGGTTGAGCGCGGATTTTCGCCACGGACTGCTAAGCGGCGGAATCGTCCAACAGAACCTCGAGTACTTGAAGTTCGCGCTTCGCGAACAGCCGCTCGGCGATGGCGATGAGCACCGCGTAGGTGGCGAGTGAACCGAGGGCGGCCAGGCTCAGGAAAGCGTTCAAGTAAGCGCCGTCCGCGATGCGCGGGCTGAGCCACACAAGGAGCAGGAAGGGTGAAGCGAGAAGAACCGTGCCGAGGGTGGCGATGAGGCTCAGCACTCCATTGCTGCTCTGCCTCGCGTCGACTCTGTGCGCGAAGGGATTGAGACGGTCGCTCGGGAGAGCGAAGGGCCGCAGGATCGAGACGAAATGCTGAACGCCCAGGCTGATGGGAATGAGAGCCAGGGTCACCGCGGTCATCGACAGGGCAAGTTCGGATCGTCCCCGCCATGCGACCACCGCGATGATCGCAAGCAACGGGGGAAGACGGAACAAAAGCCCCGCGATGTCGCTTGCCACCAGGATCGAGGCGCGGGCGACCGGCGTGCCCACGATCATGGCGATGCCGCGGCCGATGATCAGGAATGCGTTCCCGCCCATGACGCTCAAAAACACCACCATGCCGACGGGAGTGAACCCGCTGGGCGAGCGCGCCAGCGAAAAAGCGAGAAAACCCATCATGAGGGCGGGCATGAACAAGGCCATGCGGGCGGCCGGAGTTCGCAGTTGCGAACGCATTTGAGTTTCGACCAGGGCGCCGAGCGCTCCGGGGAGAAAGATGCGGGCGGGGCGAGGTTTGGCCGGAGCCTTCGCCACCCGGTCGGCGCCTTCGCCCGCGAGAATCCGGTTGAGGAGATGCATCGAGATAAGGGTGGTGCCGGCCAGGAGCAACAAAGCGGGCACGGCGTACCTCAGACTTCGGGTGAAGTCGGCGCCTCCGGCATAGACGGTGGCCCGGGCGGCCCAGCCGAGGGGAGAGAGTGCGGCCAACGGTTCAGCCAGGCGGGCCATGAATTCACGTGGACCGCGATAGTTGATGAGGTAGGGAAGGAAGAGGACCGAGATGGCGAGGAGCCGGGCCAGGTCCGAGATCCAGGCCCGGCGCGCCATCAGCACCGCGATCAGGGACACGGTGTGCGCCCCCGCAAGGAGAGTCAGGTGGGCGAGGAGGGCGAGGGGAAGGGTGACGAGGACGAGGGCCGGCGACGAGGCGGCCCCGAGAGCGGCGCCGATCAGGACGGGCGATTCGAAGACGAGGGGTGTGATCACTCCTGTGAAGAGCGAGTAAGCGAGCATTTCGCCGCGGCGGATCGGGAGATGAAGGAGGTTCTGCAAAGAGGCGCCGGCCAGGTTCGTGAGGATCAGGGGACGAGTCAGATAGAAGACGCCGAACATCGTCACGATCAGCGCGGCCAGATCGGCGAAGCGTTCCACTCGGGCCCCACGGCTTTGCGAGAGGACGAACCAGGCCCCTACACCCATCGCACAGGTGAATGCGAGATTGAACAGACCCGCAATCACCAGGAAGATCGACGAGGCCCCCGCGGACACGAAGCCGCGAAACCTCGTGCGGAGAGACATCCCGAGGAGGGCGAGAAGGCGGTTCACGCGGTGGGTTCGATGGAGTCCGGGGCGATCACAGCCACAGGCGAAGGGCCGGTCTGAAGGAAGGGAGGCGGGCGCTTCGGCTTCTCGGCACCCACTACTTGCAGGAATACGTCTTCGAGGCGCGCGTCGCGGCCCATCTGCCTCAAGGCCTTGATTTCGTCGATCGTGCCCGAGGCCACGAGCTTGCCCTCGTGGATCACACCGATCTCGTCGCACAGGCGTTCGGCCACGTCCAGAACATGCGTGGTGAAGAAGATGGTGAGGCCCGAAGCGACCAGCAAGCGAAGCAGGTCGGCAATGGACTTGACCGAAACCGGGTCGACGCCGTTGAGCGCTTCGTCCAGAAAGAGGACGCGGGGACGGTGGATCAGGGCGGCGGCTAAGGCCAGCTTCTTCTTCATCCCCAGCGAGTACTCAAGGACCGCCCGTCCGCGCGCGTCCGCGAGGTCGAAGTAGTCGAGCAGTTCCATGCCGCGCTTTCGCGCTTCGGCGCTGTCGAGGCCGTGGATGCGTCCGATGAACAGGAGGGTTTCTTCGCCGGTCAGCCGGTCGAAGAGGGGCAGGTCGTCCGGCACGAGGCCGATCGAGGACTTGACCGCCATCGCATCGGTTTCGATGGACCGCCCCAGAATCAGGACCTCGCCGCTCGTCGGTTTCAGCAGACCGGTCAGCATCCGCAGCGTGGTGCTCTTGCCGGCACCGTTGGGTCCGAGAAACGCGTAGAGGATTCCCGGACGCACCGTGAGCGAAAGATCGCGGACCGCAGCTTTGTTTCGATACGTCTTAACCAGATGGCGGGCTTCGATGGCGGGTGGGTTCAAGCGTTAACTCCCGATCAGGCGCGCGTAGATCGCGCGGGCGCGGCCCAGATCGGCCGTGCCCTTGATGAGCGCGCGGCCATCGCGGAAGAGGAGCATCTCGGAGTTCGGCTCGCGCAGGCGGACCACGTGTTCGGAGAGCGTGACATCGCCGAGCGCCCGCCAGGTCACCGCGAAGTCGTCGATGTCGAGGGACAGGCCACGCGCGGGTGGCCGGATCTGGACGGCGTCGCGTCCGCAAAGGAACGTCTGGCCTTCGCTTTCCTCGCGGGAGACGAAGACCCCGCTCACGCACGCTTCGCATGAGGGCGCGGTTCCGCTCAAGTCGATGCGGTCGAACTGGTGCGACCAGACGTCGATGCTCACCAGACCCACACTCACCGCCTCGGGATGACCCGAAAGGATCTTCAAGGCTTCGGCACCCTGAAGCCCGGCAATGACCTGGACGATGGGGGCGATCACCCCCGCGGTGTCGCAGGTGGGCGACGAACCGGGAGGAGGCGCGTCACCCAAAACGCAGCGCAGGCACGGGGTCTTGCGGGCACCGCGCAACACCGGCAGCACCAGGCCGTAAGAACCCACGCACGCGCCGTAGATCCAGGGAACCGAGGTGTCGATGCTGAGGTCGTTCAGGACGTAGCGGGTGTCGAAGTTGTCGGTGCCGTCCAGGAAGAGGTCGATGCCTTCCAGAAGATCCCGAGCGTTGCCCCAGGTGAGGTCCTCGACGCGCGCGTCGAGGACCACGTCCGAGTTCACGGTTTCAAGCCGCGCCCTGGCCGCGAGGGCTTTGGGCCGGAGTGCCTTGGCGTCGGCCTCGGTGAAAAGGGTCTGGCGCTGCAGGTTCGACTCTTCCACGATGTCGCGGTCGATCAGCCTTACCAGGCCGACCCCGGCTCGGACCATGGTTTCGGAGAGTTGCGACCCGAGGGCCCCGCAGCCGATGACCGCCACCCGGGCCGCGCGAAGCCGGGCCTGTCCCTCGCGGCCGATGGGGGTGAAGATCTCCTGGCGGGAGTACCGCACCGAGCCTTTTGTCGCGGCGTTTTTGGAGGCGATCACTCAGGCGCTGCGCGTCTGAGCGAGGAGCAGGGCCGCCGCGCGCATGGCTTCAACCGGAGCTTCCACCCCGGTCCACACTTCGAACTGGGCGGCGGCTTGAGCCAGAAGCATTTCGAAACCGCTGATCACCACACACCCCGCCTGCGACGCTTCCCGCAGCAGGCGGGTTTCGAGGGGGTCGTAGTTCATATCGAGAACTATCGCCCCTTTCTTCAGCAGAGCCATGGGGGCGAGGGTCTGCTCCGGCATCGACGCCCCGCCCACCGGCGTGGCGTTGATGAGGATGTCCCATTCTGTGTTCAGGAGGACGTTGAGATCGCCCGAGGCGCAGCCCACCTCCGCTCCGACCTGGGCCGCCTTCTCCCGGTTGCGGGACAGAATGCGCACTCGAGCTCCGCGCTCTTCAAGGGCTACGGCGGCCGCGCGGGCCGCCCCGCCCGCTCCGAGGATGATCACCGATTTGCCGCGGATGTCCCCGCGTTTTCTCAAAGGCGCCACTACGCCCAGGCCGTCCGAGCTGCTTCCGTGGAGTTGCCCGGTTCCATGAACCACCACCGTGTTGACGCTGCCGCATTGGGCGACCGTCGCGTCCACCGCGTGCAAGCGCCCGACCATCTCCACCTTGTAAGGACGGGTGACTGCGAACCCCGACAAGCCCAGGTGGGGAAAGGCGTGGAAGAACGAGGCAAGGGATTCGGACTGAAGGGGAACGAAGACCGAGTCGAGGCCGGATTCACTGAAGCCGCGGTTGTGGAGGGCGGGCGAGAGGCTGCCGAGCACATCGCCGCCCAGGATCCCGTAGACCTTGGTCTGCGAATTGATGGCGCGAACGTTGTAGACCGTGTCCATCTCTTCGGCGGGGATCTGCCCGGCCGCCGCTTCATGTCCCCGGCCGGTCGAGGCATAAACGAAGGGCGCGCCGTACTTGGGGCCCACGATGCGAGTGATCGCGCCCAGGGGGCCGAGGGCCAGAGCGATGAGAGGCGTCTTGGCGGCGGCGTGCCGCCGCACCAGTTCCATGAGCCGGCCCACATCGGTCATCGACCGGGGGCTCACCGCGATCTTGACGATATCGGCGCCGGTTTTGCACATGCCGTCGTACAGCAGCTCAAGATCGGGCGGCGTCCCCGTCATGTCGTGGAATGACACGATCAGGCCCTTGCCGGCCTTTTCGGTCATCACATCGAAAAAGCCGCTCCGGTACTCGACGTCCACGTACTCGAACCTTCGGCGCACCGCTTCGTGGAGCAGAGCGTGACGCCTCGGGTCATCGTCCCGAAGTTTCCCGCCTTCCGACTCGCAGCGCGCGGTGAAGATGAGCGGCTTGGACGCGGCCCGCCGGACCGTCAGCAGATCGAGGTCGGTCACGAGGTCTCCGCGGATCTCGAACATGTCGGCGAGACCGGAGAGGTCGGTCATGCGGTCGATCAGATCGACGGTCAGTCTTTCGGTGAGAGAGATGCAGAGCGAGGCCACAGACGCAGTAGTCTAACGCCGCCAACTCATGCCGGACGCGATCCTCCTGTCCGCCCGTGACCTCGAACGGGCCCTTGACTTTCCCTTGGTTCTGGCCACACTGGCCGCGGCTTTTCGGGCCGAGCACGCGGGGGCCTGGGATACGCCGCGGAGGATCACGGCCAGTACCGCCGCGGGAGGGTTGCTGGCCATGCCCTGTGCCGGCGGTTCGCCCGTGGGCCTCGGGGCCAAGCTCGTCACGACATTTCCGGCCAACGCCGCGGGACTTCCCACGGTCTCGGGTCTTTACGCCCTGTTCGATCCAGAAACCGGGCGGCTGCAGGCCGTGATGGATGGCGGCTATCTCACCCTGGTCCGAACCGCCGCGGTTTCGGCTCTCGTCACCGATCTGCTGGCCGCACCCGCTGCCGAAAGTCTCGGCATTCTGGGGGCGGGCGCGCAGGCGGGTTTTCACGCGCGGTTCATCGCGAGAGTGAGGCCGATCAAAACGGTTCGGATCTGGGCGCGACGCCCAGAGCAGGCGGAATCGCTGATCGTGTCGCTGCGGGGAAGTGCTGAGTGCGATCGTGTGAAGAACTTTGAGGTGACTTCTTCTCCCGACGAGGCGGTGCGGGCCGACGTGGTGGTGACCGCCACCTCATCACCCACCCCGCTTCTCCGCGGGTTCGCGTTGAGGGAAGGTGCCCACGTGAACGCCATCGGGGCGCACACCCGGACCACGCGGGAGATGGATACGGAGGCGGTGACGAGAGCGTCGCGCCTTCTCGTGGAGAGCGCCGATACTCTTCTCGAAGCGGGCGATTTCCAGATCGCGCAAGACGAGGGCGGAGGGGTGATTGCGCGGGTGGAAACCCTGGCCACTCTGGTCGCGCAGAAGAGTCCGCTCCCTCGCGACCCTCAGGCCATCAGCCTCTTCAAGTCGTGCGGTGTCGCGTTCGAAGACCTGGCGGTGGCGGCGCTTGGGGCGGCCCGCGCGCGCGATCTGGGTCTTGGCCATTCCTTTCGTTTCGACGGCGGAGGGGTGGCATAGACTGGGTCCTCGAGGAACCTTCGTTTGAACGAACGCGACATCCTTCCGGCCTTCACTGCGGCCGCCTTCGCGGGGGAGGCGCAGGAGAAGGACTTCGTCGAAAACGGACGCGTTCTTAAGGCCGCGGAGGCCTTGAAGCTTCTTGAGGTGGCCTCGAACCGCGTTCTTGCTCAGAAGGATCCCGGACGTCACGCGAAAAGACTGAAGCTCTTCGCCGCACTCGCCGAGGGCTGGACTGACAAGGCGCTCTTCCTTCCCTTCGTCCGCGCCTTGCGACCGGCGGACGCACCCCTGCGCCAGGTGCTGGTCGAGGCCCTTCCAAGGGTCAACAACGTCGAGGCCCATGGAGAACTCGTGGGCCTGTTGCGGGCTCCCGAACTCCCGCTGCGCACGGCGGCCGGCCGCTCTCTGAGTCGTATCGGGGGTCGAACCGTTTTCGACCTGGTGGGAAAGCTCATGGCGGAACCCGGGTTTCCCGGGCGGATCGAGGCCATGGAAGTCGTCACCGCCCTGGCTCCCCAACACGCGGTGACTCATCTCAAGACCGTCCTCAGTGTGGGAAATCCCGCGGAGAAGCTCAAGGCCGTCCACCATCTGTCGTCGCCACCTTGCGCGGAGAAAGACCAGCCTGGCTGTGTGGCCGCACTCGGTCTGCTCCTCACCGACCCGGTGGAGGCGGTCGTTGCCGCCGCGGCTCAGGGTTTTTGCGCACTTTCTTCCGAGGACGAGTACTTCGCCCGCGCGACGCCCCTCATTGATGACACCCGGATCGAAGTGGCGCGTATCGCCCTTCAGGCCCTCTGCCGCTTCGGTAGCGCCCGCGCCACCAGGGTGCTGGCCCGCAAGCTGCGCGAAGGTCCGCACACGATTCGCCTGACCGTGATCGGCGTGCTTGAGGTGCGTCGGGAGGAGAGCGCGGTGCCGCTGCTGGTCGAGGCTCTCGGCCTGAAGAACCCCGTGCTTCGCAGTTCCGCCGCGAACCTCTTGGCTCAGCTCGGGCAGGAGGGACGGGCGGATATTTCGCGCACGGTCTTGTGGCTGCTCAAGAGCCGGGACCCGGACGTTCGTCGGTTCGGTTCGGAGCTCGCCCGATCGGCGGGAAAGCCTGACGAATTGTGGCCGCAGCTCGTCGAGTATCTGCGTGACGAGGACTGGTGGGTGCGCGAGAGGGTGGGCGACGTGCTGGTGGAGATCGCCGCCGCCTCGATTCTTCGCCCGGTGGCTCAGCTTCTCTCCGAAGCCGACCCCCTGCTCCGCCGTTTCGGGGCCGACATGCTCAAGCGCCTGAAGAGCCCGGCGGCCCTTGGGACTCTGGTCCGGGCCGCGGGATCCGACGCCGATTGGTGGGTGCGGGAAGGGGCGGTGGAAGCCCTTGGCGGAATCGGGGATCCTCGGGTAATTCCACACCTCGTGGACCTTATGACCCGCTCGCAGGACCTGCAGGTGGCCTGCCTTCGCGCCCTTGGACAGTTGAAGGCCACCGCGGTAGCCCCGCATGTGGCCGCACTTCTGGTGTCGCCCGATTCCGATGTGCGGGGTGCCGCCGTCGACTGTCTGACCGCGTGCGAGGCCGCGTCCGAGGTGCCGCAGGTTCAGGGCATGTTGGAGGACACCCATCCTCGCAACCGGATGAAGGCCCGAGAGTTTTTGCTTCGCTTCGCGGCCTCGAGCCGTACTGGCAGCCAGACCGTCACCGGGAATGCCCTGGATCAGCTCCTGGTGGTGGCGGCCGGATTGGACGCCGACGACCTGGTTCTGCTCTCCGGACGCCGGCCCGCGATGAAGCGGTCCGGGCGTATGGAGGAGATGCCGGGACCGGTTCTCACGAGCGAAGAGCTACGAGCTCTGCTTCTGCCGCGCCTCTCCATTCCGCAGCGTGAAGAGATTGCCGCCCTCAAGGACGTCGACTTTTCCTACGAGGTTCCAGGGCGCGATCTGCGCTTTCGGGCGC
>ENA-ORBV01008184-ORBV01008184.1-microbial-mat-metagenome-genome-assembly--contig:-NODE-8184-length-17681-cov-4.157180_pt1 | contig 17681 bp, 10 predicted proteins | sample MGYA00237777_ERZ505514 | MGnify/ENA primary metagenome ERZ505514 (study PRJEB26160, sample SAMN06269048) | microbial mat metagenome | isolation source: Oligotrophic lake microbial mat | place...
CACCATGACTCCCACATTGCCCCGCGGAGTCGTCGTCGAGCTTTCAGACGCGGACATCCAAGCCTTCGATGCGATCGGCTATCAGCGGCCGTCCGGATTCGATCCGCGCCAGGTGGCATCGATCGCGACGCTTAAAGTGGGTTGGTTCGATACCGAAGCCCCCGCGCCGTGCGTCGGATGCTCGTTGCCCGCGTTTCCGCGCGGCACTTTTGATGAATTCGAGCCAGCGCCGGAATTCAGTGAGTTGCCGGCGTCGCTGAAGGGCGCCGATTTCAATTTGGGCGTTCAAATTGGCATCGACCTGGGAGTCGATGGGATGCGGAAACGCTCGGGCATCGGCTTTGCCAATTTCCGCCAGGAGATTGCGAATCGTGAGCGCTTCACCTATGCGCCACTGGACCCGGTCGTGGAAGAGCAGAATTTGCTGCCGGCCGTTCAAGTGATGGAGTCGTTGCCGCCGTCGATTATGGACTTCTTCTTCCGTTCAGATGAGACCGGCGGCGCGCCGTTTACGTTCATCGCCGAACTGGGCGAGGACGGAGCGCCTTTCGACCCCGCGATCGGCGATTTCGGCGGCTATCGCATTTCCGGATTTCTTGACGGCGAGGCCGACGGCGTTCTGGGAGATATCGACGGCCGGCTCACGTTCTTACTCGCTGCCGACGGCGAAGGGGATCCAAATGGCGAATCAATGAGCCTATATCAGTTGTCCGCCAGCACAGAAAATGCCTTTTTCGACGCCGACGGCTTTGCGTTTGAGTTTGGCTTTTTTGTGCCGGGAGACACGTATCCATTTGACGGCAAAGTGGACGTCCACGACCTGAACAACGTCCGAAACCACTTTGGCGAGGAAGGTGAATTCGGCACGCCGGGCGATACGCCGCGGTTCGACGGCAAGGTCGATATCGGCGACTTGAACGCCGTTCGCAACAACTTCGGTTTTGGGAGCGAGTCCCCGAGCGCGGTGCCGGAACCCCCGTCGATTGTGCTGCTGGCGTCGCTGAGCGTCTGCGCACTGCTCCACGTGCGTCGCAAGACCTCCGCCTGATCGCTCGAACGCTTAGGAATACGAATAGTACTCGTCGCAAGCGACCAGGATCGCTTGCAGCCGCTCGTGCGACAAGCCCTGCTTCATTTTCTGTAGCCAGAACTGCGCGCCGCCCCCTTCAGCAGCGCGGTGCAGATAGTATTGGTAGTAGGTGTTGATTTGCTCCAGGCGATATTCGTCGCTGGTCAGGAAGCCCATCGCGACATTCGCCAGCGCCGTGTGCTGCAGGACGTTCACCCAGTAGTTGACTTCCGGTGTCGCCGCCCCACGACCTAACAGATCCTCGTAGAGCGCTCCCACCGCGCCTGCCGCCGTGCCGCCGTTCGATTGGAAGTACTCGCCGGAACCGATGAGTCCGGCGCGAATCCATTCCGGGCCGCCCATCCGGTCCCAGACGCCCAGCCAGAAGTTCTCGCCAGACGCATCGACGGAGCGGCCGAGGTATTCCTCGTAACACTGATCGATGTAACAGGCCCGCTCCTCGCGGCTGGATACGAAGGCGTAGGCGATGGTTTCGCGGCTCACGCCGACATTGATGACATCGGCCCAGTAGCCGATTTCCGCCTGCACGGCCGGACGATCCAACACGTCGAGGTAAAGGTTTTGCGCCCAGCCGGACGGGCCAGACGTGCTGGCCAATACTGTGATGTTGACCGTAGCTTCATTCGACAGATTGCCGTTGAGATCTCGCACTCGGTAGCGGAATTGGTCCGCGCCGGCTTGCGTCATTTGGGGTCGGAAGGTGATGAGGCCGGTGTCATTGTCGACCGTCAGCGTGCCATTGCTGGTAGTTGAAGTGATCACGACCGTGCCCGGGTCAATGTCGCCGTACAAGTCGGAATCGTTCGCCAACACGTCGATTTGGCTGGGCTTGCGAACCGTCGTGGTGATGGAGTCGCCGCTGGCCGTCGGCGCCGTGGTATCCGCGGTGACGGATAGCGTGAACGTGTCGCTCGATGTCGCGCCGGACGGATCGCGCACGTTCAAGGTAATCGTGCTGCTGCCGAGTACGCCCGCGGCAGGCGTGATCTTCAGCGTTCGGCTGGCGCCAGTTCCACTAACGACGAGGCCGGCCAACGGGGCCACGTTGAGGTTGGAGCTTTGCACTGTAACCGTCAGTGTGTTGGCGCTCGATTCCAGATCGCCCACGGTAAATACCACGTCGGCGAACGGCGCCCCGACCTGGGCGGAACGATTGCTGACATTGGAAATCGTCGGTGGATCGTTGACCGCCTGCACCGTGAGCTGGAACGTCCGCTGCGACGAATAGACGCCGTCGCTGACGGTGACGGTAATCGTGGTCGTGCCCGTTGCATTCGCGGCGGGCGCGGCGGTGATCGTCCGATTCGCGCCGGAGCCCCCAAGTACGAGATTGCCGTTGGGGACTAGTCCGGTGTTGGATGACGTCGCCGAAAGTATCAGATTCGCCACTGGCGAATCGAGGTCGGAGACTGTGAAGGCGATCGCGCCGGTGGACGTATCCTCGTTGACCGTGCGGTTCGAGATCGAGCCGATCGTCGGCGCCGTCGACGCCGGCGTGCGTAGCATCACGTAGGCCGAGAAGTTGCCCGAAAGCGGTACGTTGATCGTTCCTCCGCCAGCGTACACGCCGACGAACTCCGGCGTGCCGTAGAAATCCTCCACGCGCTGCAGCGAGAACGTATCGCCCGGGTTCAAAAAGGAGGCCACGTTGACCTGCACCGAGGCGGCCCCGGTGAAGTTCATGACTGCCAAGTTGGCGCGGTTGCTATCGTACAGATTCGGGTTAAAGAGCACCTTCGGCGCCGTGGGAACCGCATCGCCGCTCTCGGGCGTCGCCGCAAATCGCCAGTAGAAGTTGTCCTCGATGATCGGGTTTTCGAACGTGGCTCTGATCGTGTACTCGCTCTTCCAGATCGTGTTGTCCGTCGCGATCAGGCCGGTTCCGCCCTCGCCGCTGTATCCCAAAGAAAGCGCGCTGCCATAAAACCAGTTGTCTCGAACCGTGAGATCGTTATTGCTGTCTTCGTTGTTGCCGCCGAACAGCACGGCTCCGCCCTTACTGAACGTCGGAGTTGAGAAGCTGAGATTGCGCTCGAAGATCATTCGTTCGACAAGCGCCGAGCTGGAACCGTAGCCTTGCAGGTTCTGGCCCCAATTGTCGAACAGAAAATTGTCTCGATAGATCTTGTCCGAGGCCGTGTTGTTTTGCGTGTAAACGCCGTGTCCGTGATCGCGGTCAGGCCCCGTGTAGCCATTGTCGTAGATTAGATTTCCGTAGAGCTGACTGTCGCCAGTCACGCTTTGCCAAAAGCCGATCCCCTGCATGTTCGCATGCACGACGTTGTTGATGATCTGAATGTCGTGTCCGCTGCGGAACTCGATACCGCCCCAGGGACGCACCAGATCGGGAGGCGCGATCGATCCGGGATACGCCGAGACGCGAGACTGAGTCAGATTCTCGGACACGATCACTTCGAGGTCGCGAATCACCAGATGCTTGGCGATTGTCTGGTTCTTCGATTCCAGCCCGCCGTCAATGATCACGTGTTCCGACTGATAAGGACGGATCGTAATCCGGTCGTTGGGCGCACCTTCCAGGTATACGAGATAGCCCTGAGCGCCGGGCGTGCGATCGGGATGATGGTACGTGCCGCCACGGATATTGATCGTGTCGCCCGCGTCGACCGTGTTGACCGCCAAGAGCGCGGTTTGCAGATCCCACGGCGAACTAATCGTTCCGGCGTTTGTCGCAAGTCCGTTCGTAGCGACATACCAGTCCGTCATCATGCGACGGTCTTCAAGTTGTTCAAAATGCACCAGATTCAGGCGGCGGGATTTCCGCGCCTGTTTCCGCAGGGTCGCCTGGCGAGAATTCATGGATGTGCTCGGCAATGTAGAAGGTGTCAACTCCTGAGAAGCAACATCAAACGCCGAATCGGAAATCGCGCACTGCGCCGTGAAGGGGAATCCCCGGCGATCCAGGCCCAACAGGGCCGCGGCGCGAATGACCAAGATGAGAATCGAGAAGAGTCTGTCGTACATGGCAATCCTAGCTCATAATGACACGCCTGTCAGGTGGAACATTGGCGGCCAGCCTGCTGCGATGCTTCACCCCCTCGTATGGCACGGGAATCTGGCGAAATATTGAGCAAATCTGCCAGGAATATCGCCATCTTCGACATGCCGAGCCCTGAATGGCCAACAGAATTCGCATTTGATCCACTTCGAGGTTGCTCGCCCCCCTGCTAATTCACTACCTGTAGAAGCGGCCGGATACGACGAAGCGTCATAATTCCGTCCAGCGTGACTTTGCTGCCAGCCACCTCAATAACTTCCAGGGATCTCGATTGGCCTAAAGTTAGCAAGCCCTCATCCGTGACGTTCGTCCCGCGGAGTGAGACGCGCTGGAGCTGCGGCATAGCTGCTAGCCATACCGTTCCTGCGTCGGTAACAGCTGTCCTATCGAGCGCTAGCCAGCGCAGTTGGCCCCCCTGAAGTAAGTAACCAAGGCCGTTGTCGGTAACTTTGGTTTGCTGAAGGTTAAGCATCTGGAGGGCGTCCATCTCGCCGACTGCCGCCATCGCGATGTCGGAGACCTCGGTCTGGCATAGATTTAAGGTGTGCAAGCGCGCCAGCGATTTCATTTGGCTCGCACCTTTGTCGGAGACGCCTGTCCTGGCGAGCGAAAGCGCGATGACCGGGACATGATCGGAAAGCCGAGCCAGTTGCGCGTCGGAGACGGCGGTGAGATCCAGTGTGACGCGCCACACTTCGCCATTGGCCGACGATTCGCTTGCTGCATTCCCGCCTAACTGGCGGATCCATTCCAAATCCGCGTTCATCTCATTGGGCGGCTCGCCGTCCGACGGGGGGGGAGTGGCTTCGCCACGCACAATTGGCACGCGCATTGATTCCTGATTCGGGCTGGCGAAGCGTGTGAACCGGGATGACACTGCGAAGTCGCCGGCCCTGCCGACGAGTGCCATTCCTAGCAATAGAGCTGACGCCGCCTGGCGCGAAACAACGTCCGCGATTCCGCTTCGGCGAAGCTTGTCGCGCCGGCTGTTGGCGGCCCATTCGACTGAGACCCGGGGCGAACTTCCTTGCGTCCGTCGAAACGGAAGCGGATGATAGCAAGGATGAGCGCGAATCCTGCGGGGAACGGCTAATTGCAGCCATCCGGCAACGCTCTTTTGCAATGAGGACACGGACCTGTGAAAATGCATCGTCTTGATCGAGCCGGCCTGAAACGTGCGGAATTTCGCCGGATCCGCACCTTGATGGTTGCTGGTCTGTGCCTGCTGTTCACTCCGCTCGTAGCCCAAGCGACGCTGCTGACAAACGGCGGCTTCGAGCAATCCGTATCAACCTCCGGCGGCGTGCCATTGGTCCCGGGCGTCTGGCAAGGGGACTATTCTCAGATCGTTTTTGCTGCGCGAGGAGTTCAGGCTTACGATGGCCAAGGAATGTTGCGTTTCATCGCCACGCGACCGCTGCCGCCCGGAGATATCTCCACTGGCAGTGAAGTCTTTCAAATGGTGGATTTGACCCAACACCGCACATTAATCTCCACTGGCTTCGCCGCGGCTCGCCTGACGGCCCAGTTTAATCGCGTGCCCGGCGACGAACAAACGGACGAGCGATTTGGCCTTGGCTTATATTCGTCGGACAACCTATCCGGCGTGCTAAACCCAACCACGTTGCCTCGATTGGAGAGCACTATGTTGAGCGACTCCAATCCCGCCACTTGGGAGCAGCATACGCTGACTTGGATGCTTCCCAGTGAAACGGTTGGAATATACGCCCTGGTAGAAGCTTCGGAGAATATCTTCAACGACCGTACCACTATCGAATTCGATGGGCACTATGCCGATGGGGTGACTCTGGACGTTTTTCCGGCGATCCCCGGAGACACGAACGGAGACGGCAAGGTCAACGTTGTCGACCTGATCAACGTTCGCAACAATTTCGGTGAGGTTGGCGAAATCGGATTACTCGGAGATGCATTTCCGCCCGACGGTCGGGTAAACATCACGGACCTCAACCTAGTCCGAGGCAATTTCGGCGGTGGGCTACCGACGGCCGTCCCCGAGCCAAGCTCCCTTGCGTTTGCAGCTGCTGTGGCGCTCGTGATCGGCGTCGGGCGGTCGCGGCATTGCCGTGGGCCGCATTGAAGTACGCAACCGGTTGATGCAATTAGACTTGCGATCCATTTCTTGGCGAAACAGGAGCCAAACGGAGGTCCGCAACAACCGGAACAACCGCCACGTGTAGGGTGTGCGCTCACGAATTTCCCAGAAAACGCAAATCAACCAATTGACACGATCCCTCCCACGATTAAGATCAGCACTGTGCAGCAGCGTTCCCGCCATTGATCGTCATTTTCTACACCATGAGTCGGAGGTTCCCAATGAGACAGTTGCTGAGGGCAGCGGCAGCCGTGGCTTGCTTGTCAATCGTTTTCTCGGTCGCGACGCCGGCAGTTGATGCTTCGGTCATTACCGCGGCGAAGGCCACCAATTCCGGCGTGGCTCCATCGGTGGGCTCGGGCGTCACCCTGAACGGTGGCGGCTGGAACGCCGGTGGCACCGGTCCCTTCACCTACGATGTGAGTGTTAATCCGGACAACATTCGGTTCCGCACGATTTCGGGCGACTCTTCGACCAGCGCCTTCGTGTCCTTCTGCATTGAAGTCAACCAACACACGGACGGCTTTGGGGTCGACGAAGAGTACGAAGTGATCGCTTTGGAAGACGCGCCGAAGCCGGACACCGCGCTGACGAACCTGGATTTTGGCAACACGGCCAATGTCCTGCGGAGAATGTGGTACCAGTTGATCTCGTCGCAATTCCCGGGCAGCCCCGATGTGCTGAACGTTGCGAATGCGAAAGTCGCGTTCCAGATGGCGGTTTGGGAACTGGTCTATGACACCGGTACCGACTTGAGCTCTGGCTTGTTCACCGCGAATCAGCCGGGCGGAACCATCGCATTGCTGGCCCAGTCCTATCTGGATAGCGCCGTCGCCACTGTTGGTCAGAAGAAGGCGAATCTGTACGCCTTGTCGCCGACCGACGGCTTGGGCCAAGATCAAGTCATCGAGATCATCCCCGAGCCGGCTTCCGTGCTGGCCTGGACGCTGATCGGCGGCTGCTTCGTTGCGGGCCATCGCATTCGTCGCGGCAAGTGGAATTTGGGCTAAGGGCCTTAGTAGCTCTGATCGCTCAGCAAGCTCTCGTCGGGTGGCAGGAGATCGGCTCCTGCCACCTGGCTCGCTTGATTCGGCACCCATGACTTGAATCAACTTGGTGGAATACATGTATCAATTCTGGCGTACAAAATCCGCGAAGCTGACCGGGGCCCTGCTGGCTCTGGCCCTCGTGGTATCGGGTTTCGGGATCGCTCAGGCGAATCCTGTGCTCGACGAAGACCTGGAGGTCGGCGATAAAGTCTGGTTCCGTGATCGTGAAGGCAACATTGGCGGCGGCGAGTATGGCACCGTGAAGTTGCCGGCGACGAATTCGACGCCGGATTTGTTCCGCACTTTTTGTGTGGAGCGAAATCAGTCGTTGGATTTCTCCGACAAGGGATTTTTCGTCTCTGCCATTTCGGACCATACGTCCTCGGGCAAGGCCTTGGATCCCATGGCAGCGTTTCTCTATTGGCATTTCCGGATGGGCACGTTGGCGGGCTATAGCTACGGGAATAACACCGCTGCACATATCCTGAGTGCCAACGGGTTGCAGGCCGCGCTGTGGTTGATTCAGAAGGAGTCAGGCTATACGTCGTATAGCAGCAGCACCTTCAAGGGGCTCAACGACGACATTGAAGCAAAGGCGAAGGTCTTCGTCGACCTGGCCAAGTCGAAAGTGCTGGACGGTACCTGGACGGGTATCGGACTTGTGCGGGTCGCCCAGATCGTCTGGTCGGATCGCTACACGGTCGACAAGTATGGCAAGAAGAAGTATTCGCATCGCAAGGGCGATCCTGCACAAGACGTATTGATCTTGATTCCCGAACCGGCTTCCATCGTTTTCTGGCTCACCGCCGGAAGCATGGCTGGCGTCGGAGCGGTAATTCGGCGACGCAGGGAAGCCCTGGCGGTCTAACTGCTTCGATTCGCTGGTCTGCACTGATGTGATCTTTCAGAGCCATCCCGCACGGGATGGCTCTTTTCATTGGTTGCAAGCATTCGTCGGAGGCTCATGGTGCGCTGCCGGCCGACGGTGCACGCTTTCGGTTAATGCCACGGCAAGATCTCGGTTCCCTGGCGGTACGGCGGCTCGTGACCGCCTTGTCGTCCAGCGCCACCGGCAACTATATTTCTCGCCATGGCTGTCGATCCCATCGGAACCCGCGTCGGAGCCGTGAATTACTTGAACACCAAACCGCTAGTGTTTGGGTTGAGGGATTTGGCGCCGCACGTGGAATTGCATTTCGATCTTCCCAGCCGTCTGGCCGACGGACTGGCCGCCGGGCGGTACGACATCGCACTCATTCCATCGATCGAGTATTTCCAGGGCAGAAATTACGCGATCGTTTCCGACGCTTGCATCGCTTGCCAAGGCCCGGTGTTGAGCGTGAAGCTCTTTAGCCGCGTGCCGCCGGCTCGGATTCGCAGCCTGGCGTTGGACGAAGGCTCCCGAACGAGCGCCGCGCTGGTTCAGATTCTGCTTCGCAAGCGTTTTGGATTGCGGCCGGAATTGACCGCCTTGCCGATTGGCGATTCGCTGGCTCAGGCGAACGCCGATGCGGTGTTGTTGATTGGCGATCGCGCCATGCATTCACCGCTGGAGCGCTTTGAGTGCGTGTGGGATCTTGGCGACGAGTGGCAGAGATTCACGGGTCTTCCCTTTGTTTTTGCCATGTGGGTCGCACGCGCCGACACCGATTTGTCGGGCATCGGAGATACGCTGGCCGCGGCCCGCGATCTCGGAGTGCGAAACCTGAACGAAATCGCCGAACGCGAGGCCGCGCCGTTGGGTCTCACGCGACCGGAATGCCTGGACTACCTGCGAGACAACCTTCATTTCTACTTGGGCGAAGCGGAACTCCGCGGACTCGCCACTTTTTACCGGTTCGCCGCCGAACTTGGGCTGGCGCCGGAAGGACTCGACCTTGGAATCGCCATTGATCAACCTGCTCGATAAGGCGGTCGCCGGCGAGCGACTTGCCCCCGCCGAGGGCCTGCGGCTGTTGCAGTCGCACGACCTGACTGCGCTTGGCCGCGCCGCCGACGCCGTCGTGCGCCGCTTGCATCCGGAACCATTCCGCACGTTCAACATCGATCGCAACATCAATTACACGAACGTCTGTACTGCCGTCTGCGACTTCTGCGCTTTCTATCGCAAGCCAAAGCACGACGAAGGCTATGTCCTCGATCGCGAAGTGCTGTTGAAAAAAATCGAGGAAACGGTGGCCCTCGGGGGCGATCAAGTTCTGATGCAGGGCGGGCTCCACCCGGAGTTTAAGCTGGAGTGGTACGAGGAATTACTCCAGGACATCAAGCGCCGGTTCCCGCAGGTGAATGTCCACGGCTTCAGCCCGCCGGAGATTCATCACTTCACCAAAGTCTCGAAGCTTCCGCTAAGAACGGTGCTGGAGCGCCTCAAAGCCGCGGGCCTGGGCAGCCTACCGGGAGGCGGCGCCGAGATTCTCGTCGATCGCGTCCGCGCCGAGATCACACGCGGAAAAGTGATGACGGACGATTGGCTGAACGTCTGTCGCGTCTGGCACGAGTTGGGCGGAATCGGCAGCGCGACTATGATGTTCGGCCACGTGGAAACGTTGGCCGAGCGGATCGAGCATCTGGAGCGATTGCGGCAACTCCAAGACGAAACCGCAGGCTTCACAGCGTTCATCTGCTGGACGTTTCAGCCGGAGCACACGGATCTCGCGCACATCCCGGCGGCCGGATCATTCGAGTATCTGAAGACTTTAGCCGTGAGCCGCCTCTACCTCGACAACTTCGCCAATATTCAATCGAGTTGGGTCACCCAGGGGCTGAAGATCGGCGAGCTCTCGCTCCTTTACGGCTGCAATGACATGGGCAGCCTGATGATCGAGGAGAACGTCGTGGCGGCCGCTGGCACCGTCCACCACCTGACGCTCGATCAAATCAAGGGAGCGATTCGCGAGGCCGGCTACATCCCGCAGCGCCGCAACGTCTTCTACAACTACGTCGATGAACCCGAAACTGCGGCGACCAGTGCCTGACCGCGAACAACTCCTGCGCCCGACGCTACCAGTTCCACACCATACCGACCGTCGGGCCGTGATAGATCAACGTGCCGTTGTCATCCACTTCCGCCGGGCCTTGGGTGAGGATGTTGAAATCGCGTTGAAGGTTGTTCATGCCAAGCGCGAGGCCGTCGATTCCCATTGCCTGGTAGCCGGCGATCACCGTCAGGCGCGGAAACAACTGAAAGCAACTTTCGATGCGGACATCGCCCATAAAGGCCGTGGCGCCGGTTTGGGCTTCGCCCGAGAAGTCAGCGGCGCCCACGGAAAAGAAATCGGTGCTCTGACGGGCGGAATTGCCGAAGACGCCCACTTTGCCATCGAGGTTGAGCCACCAGCGTTGACTCGCTCGATAGATGACGTTGCCGCCGATCTGCCCGCCGATGAGGTCGTTCGTGGTAGCAACATCAATTTGGCGCGTCGTGCCAAACTGCGCCGGCACGCTCGTTGAAGAAAGGTACTGAAAAGTCTCCTCCACGTTGACATAACGCACACCGCAAAGCAGCACCGCCTCGAAGGCGCCGCAACGAATGGGGGCGCGATACCGGATATTGATTTCGGCGCTGTTGAAGTCGGACGTGTCGCTGATCGTCACCCGATCGTTGTAATCCAAGCCCACGATAGCGGCCGGGTTCCCGAATTGCGAGAAAAAGGAGAACAGGTTTCCATCCCCGCCAAGTGCGTTCGGCGATTCGTTGCGCACGGTAACGGTATCGTCCCAATGTTGCTGACCGAGGTAAGTGCCTTCGACGCGAAAGTAGTCGTTGATCGTTCGACCCAACGTGAAGCGCACGCCGGGGCGCAATTCATGATCCAGGTCTTCGGTCGACAGCGCCTCCGGTCCTCGGGCGCCTTGAGTCGCGACGGTGAAATCTTCGCCGTTATCTCGTGTCAGGAACACGCCTTCGAAGCCGGCGTACCAGCGAGGCATGTCGGTCCAAGACGGCAAGGGGAGATTCGCGTAGCCGTTTCCGTAGTTGACGTTGCCCCAGACGGTGTCGCAGTTGCCGCAGTTGGAGTTCTGGCGGGCCTGCTCTTCCGTCGCGACGCCCCCCTCCCAGGGATGAAACGCGGCAGGCTGCTCGCTGCCCCACGGATCAAAGGGAGCAACCGCAGGAGCGGTCACGGCGCCGACGGGCTGTTTGGCCTTGGTTTCCGCGGACACGATGCCAGGCGCCATGAGCAGCCCGCCACAGGCCCAGGCTACGCGGCGTAAGTTGATGGACGCGAACTGCATCGGTTTCCCCTCGTGTAGGCGCCGGACAGCTTGCGCAATCGGCAACGCCGCCCCTAGACTTTCTTCGGCAGGCGCGATCGGCAAATCCAGCAAAGTCGGCGTCTTCCGTCGGAAGCGAACCGTTTGCCCCAATTAACTGGGGAAGCGGCGATGACGCGGCGGCACACTATAAGCCCAGTGACGGCCCTAACAGTCGTGGGTGATGGTCGCGACTTTGGCGGCCTTCCCCGGGGCTTAGTCAGAGTCGCGCCCCTATTCCTATTCCGCCAGCCCTCATACCACTGCCTCCGCGATTCTGGCAAAATGAGTGGACTGGTCGCCGACTTAGGAAGAACGCGAATCGCCATGGACCCGATGCCCGCAACTCGCGAGGAACACCAAGCTTACCTCCGCATCCTGGCCAACGTGACGCCTGGCGAGCGCATGAAACGAGCGATGGACCTCTCGGACATGGGTCTGCGCATGCTAAAAGTCAATCTACGGCGACGCATTCCAGAACTGGACGAGGAGCGGCTGCATCGACTTTTTTTGGAGCGATCGGAGCAGTGTCACAATCGGGAGTATTGATGCATCTCGTCGATACGCATGCTCATCTCACTCAGGATGATTTCGAGGGTGACCGCGCCGAGGTCGTCGCCCGCGCCGCAGAAGCCGGTGTGGCGCAGATCATTGCGATCGGTTATTCCGCGACGACGAGCGCAGCGGTGGTTCGCTTAGCCGCCGGATATCCCAATGTGTACGCCGCCGTGGGAATCCAGCCGAACGACTGCGCGCAGGCGGGACCGGGCGATTGGGACGCCGTCGTGCAACTTGCCAAGAGTCCTAAGGTCGTGGCCATCGGCGAAACGGGGCTCGATCGCTACTGGGACTACTCGCCGCTGGAACTGCAACAAGCGTATTTCGATCGCCACCTGCGACTGGCGCAGCAACTCGACCTGCCCGTCGTGATTCACACCCGCGAAAGCGACGCCGAAGTCTTGGCGATGCTTCGCGAAGCGGCAGCGCGAGGTCCATTGCGCGGCGTGATGCATTCCTTCACAGGCACGGCCGAAACCGCGGCGGAATGCATCGAACTCGGCATGTACATTAGCTTCGCCGGCATGGTCACGTTCAAGAAAAACGACGCGTTGCGAGCCGTCGCCGCGACGATCCCCGCTGACCGCATTCTGGTGGAAACGGATAGCCCTTACCTCGCCCCGCAGCCGAACCGCGGAAAACGCAACGAGCCAGCATTCGTAGCCCATACGGCGCGCTGCCTGGCGGAAGTGCGCGGCGTCGAACTGGCCGCGTTTGCCGCGCAAACGACCAAGAACGCACAACGATTGTTTCGCTTGCCACGCGCGGTGTAAGCCCAGGGAAGGCCCTCGAGATCGTGGAGGACGGAACGATTTCGAGGGCCTTCCCTGGGCTTGGTGCTGCCGGCGCAATTACAATCAACGCTGCCACTAAGCCGCGATTCCGTAAAAAGCCCCGGCACACCGGAGATCATCGCCATGCGTCCCTTCGCATACCTGCTCGGTGCGTTGCTGGCCTGGCCCGTGGCAATGGCCTGCGCCGCCGACGGGAATCGTCTGGCGTACCTAGATGAGTGCGATCCGTACTACCCGCACCGTGACTTCGCGCGGCTAACCACGCCGCAGTGGGTCGGCGAGCCGGGCGTCGAGGCGGTCGTGATCCTGGCGATCGACGACATGCGCGATCCCGCCAAGTACGAAGCGTATCTGCGGCCCATTCTCGACCGGCTTAAGCAGATTGACGGCCGGGCGGCGATGAGCATCATGACCAACCAGGTCGACACCAACGACCCGCAGTTGCAGGCTTGGCTCAAGGAAGGCGTGAGTCTCGAATGCCACACGCTGGATCATCCGTGCCCGCTCCTGAAGGACGGCGACTTCGCCAAGGCTAGCGCTACGTATCACGGCTGCGTGGATTTGCTGGCGTCGATTCCCAACAACCTGCCTGTTGCGTTTCGGATGCCTTGCTGCGATTCGCTGAACATGGTGAGTCCGCGGTTCTTCTCGGAGATACTCAACAAGTCATCGCCTGGCGGCCATCGCTTGATGATCGATTCGTCGGTCTTCAACGTCATCACGCCCAATGATCCTGAATTGCCGCGCGAACTGGTCTATGAGCCAGGCACTACCAAGGATCGCTTCCGCAAATACTTGCCGTTCCCATCGTTCGTCAACACGATCGAGGACTATCCGTATCCCTACATGATCGGCGAGCACTGCTGGGAGTTTCCCTGCGTGGTTCCCAGCGACTGGGAAGCACAGAACATCCAGCAGCCGAACAATCCAAAGACGGTCGAGGACTTAAAGGCGGCTCTCGACTCCGTCGTGATCAAGCAGGGCGTATTCAATCTCGTATTTCATCCGCACGGGTGGATTCGCGCGGAGCAAGTTGTGGAGTTGATCGATCATGCCGTTGCCTCGCACGGTTCAAAGATTCGGTTTCTGTCGTTCGCTGAAGCGGCAAAGTATCTCGAATTGTGGGGCTTCGGCGGAACAAAACAAGGAATGCGCACCCTTGACATTGACGGCGACGGGTGGATGGACTTCGTGACAACCGCCAATGGAAATACTCAGTCGTTTGTAAAATGGGACAACAAAAGTCGCACTTTCACTAGTGGAATCTTTGACTCATCGCGCGGTAAAGCGGCGCTTGGCGTGATTGAACGCGATTCGCGTTCGGCAATGATCACGAAAGATGTGCATTCGTTGAACGAGTATCGATTTCACAAGGACCAACTTAAACAATTCCGTGACTTTGGGATCGAGACGAAGGCTTTTGACGTGCGAGGAAAACCGATTGCACTTGCGCCAGACGATCAAGAGGCACTACGAGGATTGGACGTCAACTGGCTCGACCACCGCCTCCGCGATCTCGACGGCGACGGAATCTGTGAACTGCTGATCACACCGAAGCAAGGCGCCGTCGTCATCCTCGGCCTGGACAAAGAGGATCGCTGGCGCCGCCTGACCTTCACGTTGCCGGCGGAAACGGCAATCGTCGATGCAGAAAAACACGACGCCGGCCTGCGGTTCGTCGACATCGACGAAGACGGCGATCTCGACGTGCTGTTCTCCAACGAAGCGCGGTTCTCGCTCCATCTCTTCGAGTCCCTCGAAAAAGGCTGGTCGCGCGAGATTCTGCGCGGAAATCAAGGGGACGCGCGCTCGATTCCGCCCATCGTGCGCAACGGCACGAACAACGGCGCCTGGTTTCATTCCCGGCATCTCTGGGTGCAGAACGAAGACACGGCGCGGTTACCCGATTTGGTCGATCGGCGTTCCTTCAACGAACTGCTCGGCAACGCGGAGTTAGGGCCGCGATCCCCGGAAGCCTCGCTCAAAGGTATGCGCGTGCGGCCAGGATTGAGGATCGAGCTGGTTGCCGCGGAGCCGCTCGTAATGGACCCAGTGGCATTCGATTGGGGTCCCGACGGCAAGCTCTGGGTTGTCGAGATGGGAGACTATCCGCTGGGTGCGGACAACGCCGGCGCGCCCGGCGGGCGCGTGCGGTATCTCGAAGACACCAACGGCGACGGCAAATACGATCGCTCGACGCTGTTCCTGGACGGCCTGAGCTATCCCAACGGCGTGATGGCGTGGGGCCGCGGCGTGCTGGTGAGCGCCGCGCCGGAAGTATTCTATGCCGAAGACACCGATGGCGATGGCCGCGCCGATAAACGCGAGGCGCTCATCACGGGCTTCGGCGAAGCGAATCCCCAACATCGCGTCAACGGTTTCACCTGGGGACTCGACAACTGGGTGCATTGCGCGATGGGCGAAAGCGGCGGCGCGATTCATTCCGTGCGGCGCAACGACGACGCGGAACTCGGCAATCGCGATTTCCGTTTCCGCCCGGCGACCGGCGAGATCGATCCGCAAACTGGCTCGACGCAATATCAACGTATCGCCGACGACTGGGGCAATTGGTTTGGCTCCGATAACATCCATCCCCTTTGGCACTACGTGCTGCCGGATGAATACCTGCGGCGCAACCAGCACGTCGCAGCACCGCAAGTCTTGAGAGAAGTGCCGGAAGTCCTCGGCGCGGCTCCGGTCTTTCCAACAAGCCGCACGCTGGCGCGCTACAACGATTTTCACCTGTCGAACCATATCACCTCGGCTTGCGGCGTCGGCTTTTACCGCGACGATCTGCTCGGCGCCGACCTCGCAGGCAACGCCTTCGTTTGCGAGCCCGTGCATAACTTGGTCCATCGCCAGGTGCTCACTCCGCAAGGCGTGTCCTTCACCGGTCGCCGCGCCGACGATGAACAGCAGCGCGAGTTCCTCACGTCGACCGACAACTGGTTTCGTCCCGTGATGATCCGCACCGGGCCCGACGGCGCGCTCTACGTGGCGGATTTCTATCGCCAGGTTCTGGAGCATCCCGAGTGGATCCCCGACGACATCGAAGCCAAGATCGACGTCCGCGCCGGGTACGAACGCGGGCGCATCTACCGCATCGTGCCGGTCGGGGAGCCATTGCGCAAGGTGCCCAAGCTGAATGAACAATCCACCGAACAACTCGTCGCCCAACTCGAAAGCCCGAACGGCACGCTGCGCGACATGACGCAACGATTGCTTGTGGAACGCGCCGACCGCGGCGCAATCGAGCCGCTTCAACAGCTCGTTGGGAACGGCGATCGCGCCACGGCGCGGCTGCATGCTCTTGGTGCGCTCGATGGATTGGCGGCGCTCGATGAAGCCACGGTGGTTGCAGCCCTGCGCGACGAACATGCAGGCGTTCGCCGTCACGCCCTGCGACTCGCGGAACGTTTTGCAAAAGGAGACAACGCAGTCGCTAAAGAACTGCTTGATGATCGCTGGTTGTCACCTCACGAAGCTGAGCTCGTGAAGTTGCAGTACGTCTGCACGATCGGCGCTATGCCTGCGGGATCCGCGACACTTCCACTGGCGACACCCTTGCTCACGGATTGGGAGAACGTCTATCGGCGATCCGCCGTGCTCAGTTCGCTGACGCCCGAGAATCTGCCGCTGTGCGCGCGAGTGGTGTGCGAAGCAGATCTCAACGCCGGGCCTACACCGGAGTTGATGCGATCCCTAGCGGACTTGGCGCTGGCGTTCGATGATCGGTCAACCTGCGGAAGGCTACTGGAACGCGCACTTGAGTCGCAGTCCAATGAAGCAAGTCAACTCGCACGAACGGCCGGCGTTCTTAGCGCGCTCCGCGAGCGCGACGTCACGCCCGCAGCGTTGTTCGCCGAGGATCCCCTCGCGGCGGAACGCGTTGAAGCAGCGTTGATGAAGCTCCGGCAAACGTCCGCCGCGGCCGTCGCGGACGAAAAAGCGTCGGTGGAACTTCGTTTGGCTGCTTTGGAAATCATTTCTCAAGATGAGTCCGGTGCGACGTTAGACTTAATCGAGTCTCTCTTGACGTCTTCCGCGCCGACGGAATTGCTGAATGCCGCGATCGAGCGTCTGGCCGCGATGGAGTCTGACGTCGCGTTCGACACCTTGCTCAACGCGTGGCGGACGCTGACGCCGCAGGTGCGCGCGCAGGCGCTCGAGGCATGTTTTCAGCGACCGCAACAAGTGTTGCGAGTGTTAAAGTCGCTCGAAAATGGCAGGATTCACGCAGGCGATTTCGACGCGGATCGCCGCCAGCGTTTTGCCGTAAGCGCCGGTCGACAGCTTCGGGAACGTGTCATCAAGGCGCTGTCCGCGGAGATCGACACGGATCGTCGCCAGGTCGTCGAGCAATTTCAAGACGTACTTGCGATCAGTGCCGACGCCGAACATGGCGCCGTCGTATTCCGAGAAAAGTGCGCGGTCTGCCATCGCCTAGGCAATGTCGGCTTTGCGATCGGAGCGGACTTAGCCGCGCTGACCGACAAATCGCCGTCTTCGTTGTTGGTCGCGATCCTCGATCCCAATCGCGCGCTCGAAACCAAGTTCGTCTCCTACACCGCGCAAACCAGCGACGGCCTGACACATACCGGGATGCTCGTCGATGAATCCGGCGCGAGCATCACGTTGCTCGGCCAGGAAGATAAGCGAGCCATCATCCCGCGAGGTCAGTTGGAGGCCCTCGAATCGACCGGCAAATCGCTCATGCCGGAAGGACTGGAGAAAGACCTCTCCAAGCAAGACCTTGCCGACGTAATGGCCTTCGTGGCGAAGCTGCCGACGCCGCGCAAGGAATTCC
>ENA-ORBV01008186-ORBV01008186.1-microbial-mat-metagenome-genome-assembly--contig:-NODE-8186-length-17678-cov-4.792853_pt1 | contig 17678 bp, 17 predicted proteins | sample MGYA00237777_ERZ505514 | MGnify/ENA primary metagenome ERZ505514 (study PRJEB26160, sample SAMN06269048) | microbial mat metagenome | isolation source: Oligotrophic lake microbial mat | place...
GATCGGCAATCTGCTCCGGGAACAGTTGATCCGCGCGATGTCGAACGTGATCGAGGGCGTAGAGGAGGAACCCGCCCGACCCGCAGGCAGGATCAAGTAACAATTCCTCATGGCCAGGATTCATCATTTCCACCGCGAACTGGATGATCTCGCGAGGCGTGAAGTATTGCCCGAAGTCGCCCTTGAAGAAGCCGTCAAGGAACTGCTCGAAGGCGACGCCCTTGGTGTCCAGGTCGGTCGCGTTGAAGTTGATGCCTTCCAAGTGTGAAACGCACATCTTGAGGGTGCCGTCATCGACCTTGATCGGCTCCTTGAAAATCTCCGGGTCGATGTCCTGCGCCTCGGTGTACATGGCCTTGATCCGCTTGGCCAGTTGCGGGGCGGGCTCATCGGTCTTGATCTGGAACTGGTACGGCTCGCCCTTCTTGCGGTCGGCCTTCTCATCGCGGACCTTGACAAAGATGATCTTGCAGAACTCGCCGAAGGCCGCCGGGGGAGAGAGCCGCCCGCCGCCCCAGAGGGTTTGGTGGCACTTCTTGATCGCGGCGATCAACTCGCCCTTACTGACGGGGCGAATGTCGAGCGACGGCTTGTTGCCCTTGGCCGTAACTTGCACGCCGCCCTTGTGGTACTTCCACTCCGGCGGGTTGCCGTACTCCGTGGGCAAGTCGGCGATGACGTTCCTGTCGCGTTCGAGCGCCCCGTACTCCTTGTCGCAGTCCAAGAACTTGCGGGTGCCGCCGGCCACGACGCCGACATAGGCCGCGCGGAACTTGTGGGCGTTGCCGTTCCCCCACGCCTGCTCCACGGCCTGGTTGAACTCGGCATCGCTGATCGTGTCCTTCTTGCACTCGATAACAGCGAACGGGGCCTTGCGGGCGTCGTCCTTGAAGACCACCAAATCGGCGAAGTCGTTGGGCGAGCGGTCGGGCACCGTGATCTCGACGCCGATCCGGTCGGGCGAGTAGCCGTAGCGGTAGATCAACTCGGCGTAGAACTCGGCGCGGACCTTTTCTTCGGGGTCGGCCCACCGCTCGGTTCGCCCGGCGGCGACGTAGACGATCTTCTCCGTCTTGCCGGACTTGTCGAGCCGGATATGCCCGTCGGCGAGCGCTTTGTCGGTGAGGCTTTGGTTGGTTTGTGCGTCGGGCATAAGTAGATAGGGTAACGCGGTGATGAGCGATTTGCCCATAGCCGCCGCTAATGCCGCGGCTGCCGCCCCTCGGCACCCCCGCCCAAGGCACTCGGAGCGCACGACCAGCGCGGCGGGCGGTCCTCATCTTGACGCGTGAGGTGCCGGAGAGGGCAGCGGCCCTGTCTGGCATCAAACGCCCGCTAATCTACACCCGTTCGCCGAGCCACACGCACAAACCACGTTAACATCTCTCCCATGTCTTCCGCCCTCCACGCCCTCCTCCGCCTCACGCTCACCCCCGGCCTCGGCCCCATCCTCATCGCGCGTCTCCTCGCCGCCCTCGGCTCCGCCGAACGCGTGCTCGCCACCAAGCCTGCCGAGCTCCGCGCCGTCAAGGGAATCGGCCCCGAGCGGGCGGCCGCGATGGCCAAATCGCTCCCCGAGTCCGCCGCGCTCGCCGATGCCGAGCTCGCGCTAGCCGCCAAGCTTGGCGTCAGCATCTTCGCCAAGGGCGCGCCAGGCTATCCCCCACTCCTCGCGCCGCTGGCCGACGCCCCGCCCATCCTCTATGTCCGCGGCTCGCTCCACACCGAGGGCGACCAGGCCCCCGACCGCTACCCGCTGGGCATCGTCGGCTCCCGCGCCTGCACCCACTATGGCACCGAGCAGGCCGAACGCTTCGCCGCCCAGCTCGCGGCCGCGGGGATCACCATCGTCTCCGGCGGGGCCCGCGGGATCGACACCGCCGCCCATCGCGCCGCACTCCGCGCCCAGGGCCGCACCATCGCCGTCCTCGGCTGCGGGCTCGCCCGCGTCTATCCGCCAGAGAACGAAGCCCTCTTCGCCGAGATCGTCGCCGGCGTCGGCCCCCGCAGCGGCGGGGCTCTCATCTCCGAACTGCCGCTCAACACGCCTCCCAACGCCGAGAACTTCCCCGCCCGCAACCGCATCATCTCGGGGCTCTCACTGGGCATCCTGGTGATCGAGGCGGCCAAGGGCTCGGGAGCGCTGATCACCGCCCGAGTCGCCGCCGAGGAACACGGCCGCGAAGTCTTCGCCCTCCCCGGCCGCGTCGACTCGCCCGCGTCCGAAGGCTCGCTCGAACTGCTCAAGTCCGGGGGGGCCGCCCTCGTGACCGACCCGACTGACATTCTGAGCCAACTCGAAGCCCCCGCGCGACACCTCTTCCACGACACCCACGCCGCCCGCTACACGCCGATGGGGGATGGCGACGAGCTTTTCGCGCCGACGGAGTCGTTAGCTGACATGTTGTCCACAAGTAGACCGGCGGCGAAATCTGTGGGCGAAGCCACGCTCTCGGCGTCACAGCGAGCCATCCTGGCCGCCCTCGACTCTCCGCTCACCGTTGACGAGTTGGCCCAGCACACCGCCTCGGAGCCTGCGGCCCTTCGCGTCGACCTGACGGTGCTCGAACTCCGCCGCCTCGTCGCACGCAGCGGGCCGCGCATCGCCCGCACGCGGCCCGGCTGAGCATCACGGCCCGATCAATCCCCAACAATCGGAGACCGCGTGAACGCCGCCTCAGAAGGGGATTCCAGCGTCGCCGGGGTCCCCAATATCGAACAAGCACCAAAAAAACTCTCTAGAATGCTTGCCGTGTGGTCGATGATTGGCTATCCTTTACCAAACAGACCGGCCCTCAAACACCACACCTACGGCACCTTACCCGACTGACTCGCGCCGCTACCTGAACTCTTGATCCTAGTCACAGACCACGTCAAGGTACACCCGACCAGGATGGTCGGGCAAGCACGACGGTTTACGAAGCCCTTGTGGTGGAATCCATCGGCTCCTCACTCGACGCCTCGAAGCGCGCAGATCCGAGAGGACAACTCCGATGCTGAATCAAGAAACTGCCCCCGACAATCGCCAGTTTTTCCACACTGATGATGAGGCCCAGCTGCCCGATCGCCTGGCCGATCGCCTGGCCGATCGCCTGCCCGGTCGTTTGTCTGAACGTCTGCCCAGTGCCCGACTGGCCCACTGGCTCACCGGCGTAACCGCGGCCTTGGCCTCCAACCTCACCGCTGTAGCGGGGTGGTCGGCTCACTTGCTGGACCTCCCCGCCACCCCGACCACCGCCCGTGAAGCCATGCAGCAATCACGGATGGCTCTGGTCTGCTTGGGCCCTGGGGGTGAGTTCGTCACCCCGATCATGGCCCAGGCCGATGGTTCGCTGGCCGTCGCCGAATCCGCCGCCGAGCCTCAAGCCCACCAGTCAGCCATCGATCGCATGCTCTCGTCGCCGGTGATCGGGACCTCTCTTCGCGAGGGGCTCGCCGTGCTGGCCTGCGAATCCCACCTCGCCGCCCAGGCCCGGTTGCTCGCGAGAATCCGCAGCCTGCTAAGCACCACGATCCCCGCCCGCGCTGCCAAACCCGAGTCGGGGTTTGGTGTCGGTCGGCCGGTTCCGCGTCATCGCAGTCATCTCGCTGGGCATCTCGCTGGGCATCTCGCTGGGCATCTCGCTGGGCATCTCGCTGGACATCTCGCTGGACATCTCGCTGGCCACCCCCCCGCAGCACACGACCACTTCATCCACCTTACGGAGACCCTGTCCGATGAACCTCACCCCCAAGCAGCTCCGAATCCTCTCCTTGATCCGCGACTGGCGCGTTCGTCACGGCTATTCGCCGACGATGCAAGAACTGGCCGACGAGATCGGCGTGAGCAAGGTCACCGTGTTCGAGCACGTCGAGGCCCTCATCAAAAAGGGTGCCCTGACCCGCGAGGCGAACAAGGCTCGCTCTTTGTCGATCGCTGACGGCGTCTCAGTCCCCGACGAGTCGCGGCCCCTCCGCTTCCCCCTCGTGGGCAAGATCGCCGCCGGCTATCCCATCGAGAAGGTCGCCGAGGACGACGAGCTCGACGTCATGACCATCGTCGGCCCCCGCCCGGGCCGCAGCGCGTCCACCTTCGCGCTCAAAGTCACCGGCGACTCGATGCGCGACGAGGGCATCCTCGACGGCGACTTCGTCCTCTGCGAGCGTTCTGACGTCGCAGCCAACGGCGACCGCGTCGTCGCGCTCCTCCCCGATGGCCAAACCACATTGAAGACCTTCTTCAAGGAAGCCGACCAGATCCGCCTCCAGCCCGCCAACCCCGCCTTCTCACCAATCATCGTTCGCGAGTGCAAGGTCCAAGGCATCGTCCGCGCCGTCGTCCGCAAGTACTAGGCCGCAGGTGCTCAGCGCTTTGCCCATTGGTATCGACGCGCACGGCTATCTCGCTACGGGCTCGTCCTGCGCTTCGGGATTCGGCTGTCAATATCACCCCGCCGACTTCGTATCCTCTTCTTCTGGCAGACCCGTGCCCAATATTTGACACCTCTTGCCTCTTGCCGTTCGCCTTCGCCTCTTGCCACTTACCCCCTTCTCGCCCCTCACCACTCCCTCTACATCCCGCATTCGGAGCAATCCATGCGTGGCCACGTCCGCACGCCTCTAGGCACTTTCTCGGTCCTGCTCGACGACGCCCATCGGCTCGCGAGGATTGGTATCGCCGACGAGCCGCTCTGGCTCGATCGGTTCGAAGCCCCGGCTGCGGCCGTCAAGGCCGCGCTCGCGCAGCTCGCCGAATACGCGGCCGGCGAACGGCTCACCTTCGATCTCCCGCTGGCGGCAATCGGCACACCCTTCCAACAGCGCGTCTGGGCCGCCCTGTGCGGAATCCCCTTCGGCCAGACCTTCAGCTACGCCCAGCTTGCCGCCGCCATCGGCCAGCCGTCCGCCGCCCGCGCCGTTGGTGCCGCCAATGGCCAGAACCCGCTCGCCATCGTCGTCCCCTGTCACCGCGTGATCGGCGCCTCGGGCCAGCTCGTCGGCTACGCCGGCGGCCTCGCCTTCAAGCGTCGCCTGCTCGACCACGAAGCCGCCGTCATGTCTCGCCGGGGGCTGTTTGCCCATGCACTGGCGTGACCATCTGGTCAGTGTGCCACTCGCTCGCCGGCTTGGCACACCAGCGTTCCAGCAACAGGTCGAGTCGAGGATCGCCGCGGGCGTATCGACCGATGATGGCCGACGCACCATCTTCGCGTGACAGCACCGCAGTCGGCCATTCGCCAGAGCCGTCGATCACGAGCACCGAGTCATGGCGCGAGAACACGGTTTCCTGACCAAGCGTCGCGATGCGCACCGCGCCAGGGCTGCCGGTGATCGGTCGACATGGCCACCGGACCTTTGAGAGAAACGCGATTGCTGCGGCAAGAAACATCAAATCACCGAGGCCCAATGAACTGGGACCGCGCAGCATGAGGTTGTTGATGCTCACACTGGCCGCCCCGACGAGAGCCAGGCCCACAATGATAAGAATGAAGTTGCTTGGTTTCCCTGTCGACCCGACTCCACCAACTCGGCGCAGATTGACTTCCTCTGAGATGTCTTTAGGCGTACTCACTGGCCTCGGGCTTTGATCGATCCACAGCACTCGGGGCCCGTTGGGACCCGTGTACTTGATGAAACCCCCGGCATCGATCCGGCCACTCGGCTGCCCGGCGAGTGCTGCGTCGAGCACTGCGGCCCTCGCCGCTTGCGCTGTGCAACTCGGCTTGCCGATCGCCCTCCTCACCTCGTCCCAGAACCGTCGGTCGCCCAGAGCCACGCTCCAATGGAAAGTGGCCTGCAGCACAAACAACAGCGCTAGCGCCAGCCAAATCACAAACGCAATTAGCCCAGCGGCATCAGTTGGCGGTGTCCAAAGCATCACGGCCAAACTCAACAAGAAGACCATCAAGAGACCGATCTTCAGACCTGCTCTCAACGGCTTTCGCCACGTGCGAATTCCGTGGAGCTCAACCGAGTCCGCAACCACATCCGTTACCAGCATCGCTCCGGAGCCGCGATGCCCGTCGTCCGTTGGCAGCGTCGGCGTCGGCGTCGGTGCATGCGAAGTGGCGTGTTCTCCGTTCATGTAATCAAAGCTAGCGCCCGCGTCGGCCTGCGATCAGCACGAGATCGCCGCTCAGCTGCTGCCTTCGCGCATCCGATTCACGCCTGCGGGGAACGGATAGCTCGGGAAGACGCCGACGTGTCCGACTTTCCACATGCCAGGAGCTGCGTACACATCGCCGCGGAAGCCCGAGCTGTACATCGTCCGCAGCACCGTCTCGAAGCTCGGCTCTTGCCCGCCCGTATCAACCAAACGATTGGCCCGGGCGTTCAGAAAGCTCACGCTCGCTACGGGCAAGCGGTCGCGGCGATCGTTGAGCATCTTCGAGACGGTCGCGAAGCCGCGAGACAGATCGTCAATCGTGAAGTGGTCGCGGCCCTTGGGACGGAGGATCCCCAATACCAGCAAGCTATCGAGATCGTACTTGAGCACGTACGGCTCACGATCACGCGCGGCGTGGATCGCCACCGAATCCTGGAACATCTTGGCATAGCTCGTCACAGAGCGCGAAGACCACTGGCTGGTCTGGATGAGATCGACAAGCTGCGCGATGATGCCGTGGGAGTTATCGCTGTCGTTGACGCCACAGACGATCGCGCGGTAGCGGCCATCGAGCACGTCGCGGAGCATGTCCTGTCCCCACATGATGCGGAGCCGCTCGCTGGCGGAGAGGGCTCCGGCCGTCGGTCCCCCGCCGACGCCGGGCAGGAGCGTAACGCGGTCGGGCGCGAGCTCCGCCGTGACGAGGTTGTCGGTATCGCCGTCGTAAAGGCGCAGGGGGTGCGGTGTGTTTGACATGGTGCGCTCGGGGTGGAAGGAAACGGACGAGTGACGATTTAGTGTACAGCCGCCGGGGGCGGCGCGGGTGATTTCACGGCTTCGCGTGCAAACATGACATTGGCCGCCAGAAGTCCAAGAAGGATCAACGTAGCCGCGGGGTGCAGAGCCACGTCGCCGGCCTTGAAAACTACGTGCGCCGCTGCCATCACCAAGCAAACGGCCAGAAGCAGCACAGACCGGCCGTTCGCGCGATCGCGGAAGACCGCCCAGCACGTCAGGGCCGCCAGCCCCGGCATCAAGATCGGCTACGACACGCCTTCGGTACGCGGGTTGAACAGCGTGAGGTACGCCGACGCGAACGTGAGAACAAGGATCCATCCCTGCCCCGGGGCGAAGCGGCGCAGGGCGAGCCAGCTGAGTGCGAGCGTGCCGAGCGCGGCGACCACCCTGATCGCCGTCATCAACGCTCGCGGCGGGTCGATGCCCAGTGTGTTCAAGAGCCCTCCCAGATCGGCATGGACCACGCCGGTCGGACCGGCGGCTTCGAACACTTTGGACGCGCCTGCACGCTGGATCTGAGCAACATACGTCCAGTTCGGATTCGCAAACGGCAGCAGCGTGCCGGCGAAGATCAACAGCAAGCTCGGCGCGATCCAACCCGGCCTCAATGCCCCAGCCAGCAACGCCAAGATCAACCCCAGCGGCTTCGTCAGCCAACCGAGCGCCAACCAACCCGCCGCCACCCACCCGCGACCGGCGGCCATCGCCACCGACGCAAGTGCCATGCTGGCGTCCAGCGCGATATTCATCTGCCCGTTGCGGATCGCCCCGGCCGCCAGCGGCATCGCGAGCAGCGTCATGGCCGGGAAGTAATCGCCCAATCGCTGCGGGCTTGCCAAGATTGCCACTTGCCACAATCCTCACGCGTACAGCGCCGTGATGACAATCCAATAACCAATCTCGCCCACCCACACCGGCCCGAGCGTGAACGGCACGTACAGCACTGCCGACCCCGGCAGATACAACCAACCCTGCGCGCCAGGGTTGTACATCGGGGCCGAGTCCATGAACGCCTGAGCCGCGTCGCGATAGCTGGGAGTCACGCTCCGGCCCACCAAGTCGGCGTAGACCAGCACGGACACGACGATCGCCAGCACCGCCCAGCCCACCCAGGCCACCACAATCTGCGCCCGATCTTGCCTGGTTAACGCCAGCTCGCTCAATCCGCCGAGCATAACGAACCGGCCGCCGCTGGCGCTCGCCTAACATCGGTCGATGCGGGACATGCGTGACGCCCTTGGTTCGCTCTCAGTCGTCATCCCCGCGTACAACGCGGCGGGAATCGCCGCGCAAACCATCCGCGAGTGCCACACGTGGCTGGCCCAGCAAGGGCTCGAACACGAGATCATCATCGTCGACGATGGCAGCACCGACCAGACGGTCGCCGTGGCCACCGGCGCGGGCGTGGCCGGGGCGCCGGTGCAAGTGCTGCGCTCGCTCGAGAACCGCGGCAAGGGCGCGGCCGTCCGCCGTGGGATGCTGGCCGCACGCATGAACTGGGTCTTGTTCATGGACGTCGATCACTCGACCCGCATCGAGAACGTCGCGCAGCTCGCCGAGGTCGCCGACCGCGCGGACGTGATCATCGCCTCGCGGCGGCTGGGCGGCGCCGAGATCGTGACCTCGCAGCCGCTCGCCCGGCGCTTCCTGGGCAACCTCTTCCCGTTCCTCACCCGCGGCACCGCCCTGCCAAACGTCAGCGACACGCAGTGCGGCTTCAAAGCTTTCCGGGGCCGCGTGGTCAAGCCGATCTTCGACGGGGCCATGGTCGACCGCTTCGCGTTCGATGTCGAGATCATCCTGCGGGGGCTGCGCCTCGGCGCGCGACTGGCCGAAATCCCCGTCCGCTGGGATAACCCCACGGGCTCGACCGTTCGCTGGCGCCTCGACGGGCCACAGATGCTCGCCGACCTGTTCCAGACCACTTGGCGTCATCGCGCCGGCGGGGCCGAGGCCCGGCGTCTGGCCGCGTGGCAGGCCGCGCAGCCGGCCGAAGTGCTCACCGAGCCCAAGCCGCTCGCACCCAGTCGGCCTCGATTGGCCCCGTGATTAGACCGTGATTCCAACCAACGCGAGCGCCGTGCGCATCTGCGCCGCCGGGTCGCCCGTGTGATCGATATGGACCGCCCGCCAACCTGCCGCCCGCGCCGCGGCCACGTTGTCGGGCAGATCATCAAAGAACAGCAACTCCCCCGCTGGTCGACCCACGCGCTGGGCGAACGCGTGATAGATCGCCGCCGCCGGCTTTGCGAGCCCCAGCAGGTGACTCGCATGCGGGTGATCGATGAGTTGGATCGAACGCCGGCCGGCCAAGGCGAGCCAGTGCGTCGCGTTGGTGTTGGAGAGCAGGCCCGTTCGCACGCCGCGGGTGTTGAGCCCCTCGATCAGCGAGGTCACGCCGGGGTAGTCGCCCAGGATCCACGACTCGTGCACGCGCCGCACCTCGGCCGGGGCGTATAGGCCGTTCGTCGCCTCGGCGAGCGTTTCGAAGTACTCCTCGCACGAGAGCTGGCCCAGTTCGTATCGCTGCACCACCGCCTTGCGAGCGGCCATTCCCTCCGGCGTGGCCACCAGCTCGTGGAACGTCACCCCCGCCGCCGCGCACGCCTCGCGCCACGAGCGGCAGATCCGCACCAGCACGCCGCCCGCGTCAAAGACCACCATGGTCCCGCCCGCCGCTCGCGTCGCGCTCAACGTTCGTCCCCCTCGGCCATGCCCACGGTTGTGCCGCCCGCCAGCTCGGGCTTCATCACCTCGCGCATCACCACCGTCGCGAACGACCCCGGCGGCAACTCAAAGGCGCAGCGCACATACGGCCCAAACTCGTCGCTGCCGCCTTCATAGTCCGGATACGCCACCGGCACGCGCAATGGTCGGCGCTCGCCCTTGACCTGCTCGCCCGTGCGCTTCTCGAACGCTTCGAAGTCCTCTGGCTTGATCCCGAACTCGGCCAGCGCCGCCGCCTCCAGCGGCGCCGACGCGCCGGTCACCTGCGGCATCGCCGTGCCCCACATCGCCCCCGACGGGCTGATCTCGATCCGCTCCAGCCGCCCCGCCGTGTCCGGGTCGGCCAGCACCGCGTCATCGACCACGAACACCGCGCCGTTGTCGTGCTTGAACGCCAGATCGCCCGCAAGCAGCTTGTCGAACGTGCCGCCCAGGAGCCGTCGGTCGAGAAGCCCGTTGAAGATCGCCGATTGCAGGCTCGACATCAGGAACTGCCGCTGCACGTGCCCGATCGAGGCGATCGCCTTCGCAGGCGTCGCGCCCCGCGCCAGGGCCACCATCACCGCCCGCTCCGTCTCCGCCGTGTCGGGCATCAGCGCCGCGGCCTCGGCATACTTCCCCTCGCGGAACAGTGCTCGCTGAGTATCCAGCGTTTGGCGCGTCTCGCCCGGCGGGTGCAGCAGGAAGTTCACCGCCGCCGCGTCGTCGCCCAGCAATATCGCGCGGCCTACCAGGTGGTTGTTGAGCGCGAATCCGAAGCGTTGCTCGCCCAACCGGTTCGGCACGCCGCTCCGCTCCAGCCGCTCCAACACGCGCTTGGCCAGCGTCACCTTGCCCGGCTGCACCCCGCGCACCCGGATCGAGAAGCGATTGCCCTTGAGGTGCCCGCGCCGCAGCTTGTTCTCGTGCTGATCGGCCCACAGCACGGTGATCTTGGGGTGCTGGATGCTGGGGAAGTCCGTCGCCGTCTTCCCCGGCGTGTGTACCGAGATCAGCTGCCGCGTGATGGCGACCTTGTCCTTGAGCCCGGCGTAGCCGACAGCGTGTACCGGAACGCCGAAGTGTCGCGCGATGATGTTCACCATCGGCATCGTCGCGATGTTGGTCTTCTGCACCATCAGATAGATGTGTTCGCCGCGACCCACCGGCTCGTACGCGGGGATCTCCTCCACCAGGAAGTCCTCGGGCCGCTCCTTGAGCACGCCGCCCGTGCCGGGCACATCGCCAGTCAGATACACACTGGGGATCACATGCGGCGATGGTTCGCCCGGGGGCGACACACTTGGTGGGGTGGCACTGGACGGGCTCAAACTGGGCGGGTTTTCGTGGGTCACAAGCTGAACATAGCCCCGCTCCGCCCTGGCTGGCCACCGAAGCCGCCGCTACGGCTTGTCGTTCTGCGCTGATTCCAGCACATGCTCCGCCACCAGCACCGGCACGTTGTTGGCGATCCCCAGCGCGATGGCGTCGCTCGGACGCGAATCAATGTTGATCGCCTTGCCCGACTGATCGCGCACGTTCAGCTGCGCATAGAACGTGTGCTCGGCCAAGTCGTTGATCGTGATCGACTCCAGCTTCGCTCCCAGCGCCGCGATCGTGTTCGCCAAAAGGTCGTGCGTCTGCGGCCGCTTGATCTGGATCCCCTTCAACCGCCGCTCGATTGCCTGGGCCTCCATCAGCCCGATCACGATGGGGAACGACCGCCCGCCCTCCACCTGCGAGAACGTGGGCGTCCCGTCGTCGCTCTCCGACGCAGCGACCTCACGCAACTCAATAAGCTGATAGTCACTGAGTTCCTTGATCAAGATTCGGGCCAGCTCCATGCGGACCGGCATTGTGACGACCTCCGGGCCGACGGGCCGCCCGAAAGGGCGTCGCGAAGAGCCTTCTAGTTGTACGCACTAGGAACGCGACGGTTTGGCCGAAGTTCGATCCGGCCGACGCCGCGGGGCAGGCCCGCCCCCGCCGTGCGCGTTCAGTTCGACCACGCGGCCCAGTCGCTCCGCCAGCTCCGCCGGGATGCCGATGTCGGCGATCATCACGTCCCCCACAAACGGCTGCGCATCGAGCGTCATGAACCCAACCTTTAGCCCCACCATCGAAACCGTCAGGTCCGCCCGCACCGCCGTCCGCCGACCGCCGTCCGCGCCTTCAATCCCCCCGCTCCCACCGCCGCTCCAGTCGACCATCGGCTTGCCCGTGTCAGCGTCCAGCCCGGAGGGGATATCGACCGCCACCACCCGCGCCCGCGGCCGCGACGCCGCCGGCCTCGACGCGTCGTTGATCGCGCACACCAAGGCCGACAGGCTCGACTCGGCCACCACCGGCCGATCGAGCCCCGTGCCCAGGAGCGCGTCGACGATCACGCCCGCCCGCCCGAGATGCGCGTTCATCGCGTCAAAGGCGTGGTACGGATCGACCGCCTCCGCACAGATGATCTCGATCCCCATCCGCACGCACACCTCAAGCTGCGTCCGCGCATCACCCTTGAAGTCTCGCGGCTCATGGCTCAGCAACACGCCGATCGGCACCCCCGAGTTGTGCAGGTGCCGCGCCGCCGCCAGACCGTCGCCGCCGTTCTGCCCCGGCCCGCAGCAGATCAAGACCGACCCCGTGGCCGCCTTTGGCAGCTCGTCGAGCACCGCCGCGGCCACCTGCGACGCGGCGTTCTCCATCAGCACGATCGTCGGCAGGCCATACGCCTCCGCCGCTTCCGCGTCGACGCGGCGGATCGACTCGCGGTCGAACACATAAACCGCCGCTGAACGCGAACCGGCGGGGAGACGACGAACTGGACGCGGCGTGCTCATGGGCCGAGTGTATCGATGGTCCACGAACTCCTCACATGCCCGCCGCCAGCTCCGGCAGCTCCAAACTCAAAAGACTCGTCGTGGGCACCGGCGGATGCTCGATCACGACCCGGAAGCTCTGGAGCGTCGGCGGCCTCAGACCCTGCCCGTCGCAAAGCCATTGCACCATCGCGCGATAGGGCTCCAGCCCCGCCGGAATCGGAGTTTGATCCGCCCGACCGAGGCTCTCCACCCGACGCCGAGCCGTCAGCCGCGATTTCCACTCGCGTCCCACCGGAAAGTGCCCGCCCGCCGCCAGTTGCGAGATCAACTCGTGCTCGACCGTCCGGCCGCGCTATACACCATCGAGCAATCGCTCATCAATCAGGCACTCGTGCACCAGCAACAGCGCGGGGATCCCGACTCGCGCGAACAGCTCGGCCCGCTCCCCGCCCCGCGCCGCGGTCGGCGGGAACGCTCCGGGCAGCGCCTGCCCCATCGCCAGGTCGACCGCACCGTCGAGCCCCAACGCTCCGTCACTCACGTAGATCGTCCGCATCCCGTTGACATCCGGGTGGGCCGCGAACGGAGCGATCGGACCCGCGGAGAACCGCCCCACGATCGGAGCCCTGACCCGCTCCGCGGCCTCCGCGTCCAGCGCCCCGGCAAACTGCTCCGGCCCCTCGCCTCGCCAGAGACCGATCCGAGCAGCGCAATGAACCCCGACCGCGACCCGGCGCAGCGCTCCTGACACGCGCGCAGCGCCGCCGTCGCCGAGCGCGCCTCGTCGCAGCGCCCCACATCCGCCCCGAGTCGAGACGCCGCGCGCAGAACGAGATCAACTCCTTCGGCACCGGACAGGTGCTCGACGACCGTTCCCAGATCCTGCGCACTGATCAAGGAAGCAAGGTGCCAGGCGAGCGACTTCTCTAGCCCCTCTGACGCGTGAAGTCGACCCCCCGCGAACCAGCCCGACACGCCCTCGCAAGCGGACCAAACGCATCCCAAACTCGTACCGCCGCCGTCGGCACGTCGCCGACCATCAACTCGGACCGCGCAATCAGATTCGGCTTGGGCGTGTCTGGATTCTGGTGGACGATCCGGGAAAACGCCAAATAACAACTCCAAAGTAATCTGCAAAGAAAACTCGACAGGTTCGTCAAATAGTGTGTGCTCGATCCTGGCGTAAGAGACGTAGCCGAACGGTTCTCATCTATTTGGGGCTCTCCAACGCCAGCTTCGCGACTTGGAGGAGAAACGGCGATGAGACACCTGAATCTGTCCTTGGCGGCAGGGTTTGCGTTTCGTTGACCGGGGCCGCCCTGGCCGGCATCAGCGTCGACGCGCGGACTTCCAAGATCTTCGGGCGGACCCTTGTTGGAAACGGACCGATCGCAACCGGGGCTCGACATCACGTTCCGAAACCGGCCTGCTGACGGATTGGGCCGATGAAGTCGATCGCCGTGAGACGCTCAACGACGCGTTCTGCGGTGCTGGCAATGCACGGGCGCAGGTCGGTCAGAAGATCGACATCGCCGCCTTCGGCTCCGACGTTCTGCTGGTCAAGGGCCCATGCACTTGAACCGTTCCCGCGCCGCCGCCACTGCGCTGAGCTCGCTGGCCACGCAGCCGATCGTCAGTGCCGACACCGACAATTTCTTCGAGTACATCTTCACCCTGGCCGAGCCCACCGCGTTCGCGATCACGGTCAATGCGGCCCGCAACCCTGTCGCGGACTTCGCGGCCCTGCTCCGCAACCTGAGAACGGTCTCGACCGCGTATCTCTCGCGGCTGTCGGTGCCGGTTGTGGACGCCGTCGGCGGCGTGTACCCCGCGGGCCAGTACCTTATTCCGAGCTCGCGCACATCAGGGGCCAACGCTCTCACGCTGGGCATCACGGCCGACGACGCCTCCTTCAGCGACTTCACGCTGCAACTCGGCGTCATTCCCGGTCCCGGCGGCGTAGCGCTAATGGGGTTGGGGCTGTTGTCGCTGGGTCGGCGTCGCCGCTGAGCTCATCACAGACGGCTGGCGCTTATCGCCCTTCGATCGCGTCACGCATGAGCGTCGCGAACGTGCCCGCCGCCTCCGGGCTCTCCGGGTCGGCGTCGGGGCGGGCGTGACGCATCGCATACCGGCCGTCGGGCTGCAAATCCCACGCATGACGTCGGTCGGCGGCCATCACGTCGATCAGGCGGCGCAGCTTGGCACGCCCGGCCCGGTCCAGCACCGGGCAGCAGGCCTCCACGCGCTGCTCAAGGTTGCGATACATCCAATCGGCCGAGCCGATGTACCAATCGCCGGCGAGCGGATCCAACTGCCCCGAGCCGAAGTGGAAGATCCGCGAGTGTTCCAGGAATCGCCCGACAACCGAGGTGACCGTGATGTTCTCTGAGAGCCCCGGCACGCCGGGTCGAAGGCAGCAGAACCCGCGGACATAAAGCTCGATCTTGACGCCCGCCTGCGAGGCCTTATAGAGCTCGCGGGCCACGGCGGCGTCCTCTAGCGCGTTCATCTTGGCGATGATCCGCCCGCCGACGGGCGAGCGACCCTCGGCGTGCGCGCGGGCCAGATCGATCTCACGCTGGATGTGCGTGAGGAAACCCGGCTTCATCGTGGCGGGGGCCACCAAGAGCCGCTGATAGTCACGTTTCCGCGAGCGGCCCGTGAGCAGATTGAACAAGTCCACCACGTCGGCGGTGATCTGTGGGTCGCAGGTGAACAGCCCGAGATCGGTGTAGAGCTGAGCCGTGGCCGGGTTGTAGTTGCCCGTGCCCAGGTGGGCGTAGGCCCGCAACACGCCTTCCTCGCGGCGGACTACCAGCGCGGCCTTGCAGTGGGTCTTGAGCCCCATGACGCCGTAGGCCACGTGGACACCGGCCTTCTCCAGCATCTGGGCGAGCTTTACGTTCCGACTTTCATCGAACCGCGCCCGCAGCTCGACCAGCACCGCGACCTGTTTACCACTCTCGGCCGCGCGGATGAGATGGGCGATGAACGGGGAGTCGCGCGAAGTGCGATAGATCGTCTGCTTGATCGCCAGCACCGCCGGATCGGCCGCGGCATCGGCGATGAAGCGCTCCGCCGAAGCCGCAAACGACTCGTACGGATGGTGCACCAAGAGGTCGCTCTTGCGGATCACCGAGAAGATATCGCGGCGGTCGTCGTCAAGGCGGGCTGGGCAGACGGGCGTCCATGCCGAGTATTTGAGGGCCGGCCGCGGCAGTTCAGCAATCTCGTAGAGCGTGCGATAGTCAAGCAGGCCCTGCGAGACGTCCGTGTCCTCGGGCTTGATCTTGAACATCTCGACAATCTGGCGGACCAGCTTGGACGACGCGCCGCGCGCGATCTCCAGACGCACTACATTGGCGAAGCGGCGCCGCTTGAGCTGCCGTTCCACGAACGAGAGCAGGTTCTCGGCGTAGCCAGCATCATCCTCGCCATGCCCGTCGGCCGCGCGGGTTACGCGGAACGGCATCACCTCTTCGATGTGCATGCCCAGGAACAGGTCGTCGAGGTTGTGACGAACGATGTCGATCAACTGCACAAACCGCCCGCGGCCCGGATCCGCGCGAACGGCCCCCTCGCCCTCGTCCGCCGGGATCCGCACCCATTGCGGCATGCCTTGCGGGATCTTGACGCGCGCAAACAGTGATTCGCTCTTGCTCGGCTCCTTGAGGAGCACTCCCAGGTTGGCCGAGAGGTTGGAGATGAACGGGAAGCGGTGGCCGGGGTCGACCGCCAGCGGCGTCAGCACCGGGAAGACGTTGGCATGGAACCACGCGTCGAGTCGGTCGCGCTCGCCGGCGGGCAGCGACGGGTACTCCAACAGCTCGATCCCTTCGCGGGCCAGGGCCGGGCGGATCGACCGCTCGAACGCCGCCGCTTGCTCCTCTTCGAGATTCTCAAACGTCGCTCGAACCGTGGCCAGCATCCGCGTCGGTGCCAGACTCTCGTCGAGGTGTTCCACTTTTCCCTCGGCGGCCCGCTTGAGCCAGCCGATCCGCTTCATCACAAACTCGTCGAGGTTGGACGTGAAGATCCCCAGAAACCGCACACGGTCGAGCAGCGGCGTCCGTTCATCGACCGCTTGATGCAATACCCGCGAGTTGAACTCCAGCCACGAAAGATCACGGTTGAACGACCGGCTCTCGGGTCCGATGTCGGGGCGCGCCGGAGCACCAATGGGGGCCGTCGGGCTCGCCGCGGGCACCGCAATCGGCGCGGCGGACGCGGGTTGGGCGCGGTTCGACATCCCCGCTCGCGGATGCGCGATGATCGGCGGGGACATCTTCTCGGATCGGCGCGTGGGGTCGGTGACGCTCATGGCAGTTGTTGAAGTGGTGGGTGAAACGGTCGGACGCGAACGCGGAGATCAGATGACCTCCACGCTTACGCCCGCGAGTCGCTGGGTGTGCGGGAAGGTCGATAGGTGGCCACGCAGTTGGGGGCCTCGGTCACGCTGACCGAGTCCACGAACCACTGGGCCGATAAGTCTGTCTTCGGATCGCGCGGGAGCCGAGTTTCGAGATGGCTCAATAATCGATCCCCGATGTGCCGCGCAATCTCCTCCGCCGTCGGATTCACCCTATCAAAGGGCGTACATTCGTTCAGGTTCGTATTTCGGAAGGGCTCGGTGATCGCGCAAAGTTCGCGCTCCACCGCATGGAAATCCACCAGCAATCCGTCCGGATCGAGCACGCCACCCGAGATCACCGCGACCACGCGCCAATCGTGACCGTGCAGCGACTCGCGCACCCCACGGATCAGGATCGCGTGAGCGGCTGAGAACTGGGTTTGAATACTGATCGAGAACACCCGAGAGCTTAGATGAGCTGCCCGCACGGGGCGCGGCGAGGGCGACGAGGCCGAGGTGTCGACCGGCGGCGGGACGCGCACCTTCACGATCGCGCGCGTTCGCTGACTCCCTCTCCAGCACCCTGACGGCGCGGGCCGGCTTGCTGTGGTGCGCCGTTCACGGACCACCCCGGTGCGCGGCGGTCGGCGCTCGGGGCCGGGTGGCACATCGGTTGCGAAGGCACCGGGCGTGCACCACGCGATCCGGTTGCTCCTCGTCGGCGCGTGCGTGCTCGGCTCCTTGCCTGCGGAAGCGCAAGACGCGGCGGAGGACGCCGGTGCCGCGCGCGAGCTCGACGCGATCGAGGCGAGGCTCTTCGACTGCGTGCGACGCGCGTGCGACGTGACGCCCGGGGCGCTGGTCCTCACAGACTACGTGGCGGGCGTCACCGGCGTCACTGCCGGCCTCGCGCTCCTGCCTC
>ENA-ORBV01008187-ORBV01008187.1-microbial-mat-metagenome-genome-assembly--contig:-NODE-8187-length-17678-cov-3.910687_pt1 | contig 17678 bp, 15 predicted proteins | sample MGYA00237777_ERZ505514 | MGnify/ENA primary metagenome ERZ505514 (study PRJEB26160, sample SAMN06269048) | microbial mat metagenome | isolation source: Oligotrophic lake microbial mat | place...
GTACAGGCTGCACAACCCCAAACATATTTATTTAGGCTGCGGAAGGATTTTAAGGATGGCAGACGCATATTCTGAACAGAGCTTTTTAGATAAACTGAAGGCAGCGGCAATCTATGCCGGACGCGAGGTGGTCGAGAAGGCACTAACACTTTACCTGACGGCACAGCGACCCGAAACTCCGCTCTGGGCAAAGATGGTGATTTACTCAGCCCTAGCCTATTTTGTGCTGCCAACCGATCTGATCCCCGACTTTGTGCCTCTAACGGGCTATGCCGATGACCTGGGTACCTTAGCCACCGCACTGGGCACTGTGGTGATGTCGATTACGCCTGAGATTAAACAAACGGCAAAGCAGCAGGTGAATCAGTGGTTTGGGGATCCGACGGTAGAGGGCGGTGGCTCGCCTGCGCAGAGCGCGGATCGCACGGTTCCCCGAGCAGGCGACCCCATCCGTGAAATCGCCATCGACTAGGCTCAAGCGGTTGAGGCTCTCAAACGGCATTAAAAAATGGCAGAACGGTGTTATCGTTCTGCCAAAATGAACTCACTGGTTTGATAGACAGCTTGCCGCACTATCAACAATTCGCCATCTTAGGGTTTGGAATGAAACGGATCATACTCTGCCAACAGCTTTTCTAGCTTAGCTTCATCGACCCTGGACAACAGACGCTTAGACTCTTCAATATCTCGAGTGGTTTTGGCAAGGCTCATGGTAGAGCCGATGGAAAATAGCATGCCCATTCCCAGATAGCCTTTCATCCAAGGGTTGATCGGAAGATAGAACATTCCGATGGTAGTTGCGGCGATCGCAATGGTGAACGAAGCCCAAGTTTGAACAATCCAGGCATTGGTGTGGACTAGGGGAAGGTTAGCGTTGTGTTTCATACGATTGCTCCAGAGTATGTTTTGAGAGGCGGGTTAACGGATTACATTACTTTGCCGATGGGCACATTCTGTAAGGTGAAGCCGTGAATATGCTATGAGCAAGCATGACTGCGTAGTCGCGAATAGAAGCGACATCCATTAAGCTGAAGGTAGGTGTAGTGACCTGAAGCAAGGTGAAACAAATCTGCCTATGATGCCCGATGAACTAGAAATCTGGGTTCCTCTCCAACAACAGCGAGAGGTCATTGCGTGTTTGGGGCAACGGGTAGGCATAACGCGTATCCGAGCTGAATGTTTTGTGCGTTTGTGGGTATATTTACTGGTGAAGTACTATCAGGAGCAGAAACCCTTGCTCAAACCACCGCTGGGAAAGCTGGAATTGCCGCCGGAAGCAGTAGTGTGTACGCACCGGGAAGCCGCAAACTTGTTTTATGGCGATAAAGAACAAGGAAGCGATCGCGCAGCCGGAATGATGCTCGACAAATTAGTTGCCCTCGGCTTGATCAAAACTTACTTTGATGGCAACTGTACCTGCATTACCATCAACCCCATCCCAGAAGTTTTAGAACTTGCCCCAACCCATCTCCCCGCTCAACTTCAGCCCGATGCTTTTAACGCACGCTGTGATGCTATTCCCATTGCCAATTTGCTAGCCAGTAACTACAACTGGATGAATCGCAATACCAATGCCACTCCCCAACGCATTGCTCGACTACTGCGGCAATGGGCAAATCAGTATGCCACCGGAATGCGCGTTCTGCGTCGATTAGACAATCAACATCCGGTCGGCTTTTATCTACTTTATCCAGTGGCTCCTGAATCAGAAGCCAACTTCTTTACAGCACCTCGTAAAAGCCTGCACCTTAGTGCCCTCACCGATGTTGATCCGTTCACACTGGCGAATCTGGATGATCCAGAGTGTATGGCAGTTTTTATCCGCAGTTGGATGATTGATGCAGCTTACTCAGCCGCCTATCGAGTCGATTTTCTGCAAGATATGCAGCAAACGCTGAAACAGATGCAGCAAGACTTTCCCAATCTTTGTGATTTGTATACGTTACTAATCCATCCAAGTTACGAAGAACTGGCGCAAAAATTAGGCTTTCAGTTCACCGTTAAAGATACCAAACTCTCGGTTTATTGGGCCTATCTAGCCCTCGATCGCTTTTTAGCATTAGAGATGCAAACTGTCTTAGCAAATTAATCGACTTGTCGGCAAATATAGAGAGAAGCAAGCTATCTACCACGGCTAGCGCCGATCCAATTTATAGTGACGTGGGTTTGGGTGAGGCGACCGCGATCGCCTGTACAGTAGTAGTGGGATCGCATCCCCCCGCAATGACTCAACTCCTGTGCTATGGCTGCAAACGACCTGCCTACTTCTAAACCCACCACCTGGAAACAGGTACCCCGCTACTACTTTCAGCGAGAATTATTGCCGCTGCTGGCCGATTTGCGGCTGGCGATTATGCTATTGCTGGCGATCGCTGTCTTTAGCATTTCGGGCACCGTGATTGAGCAAGGTGAAACTCCTGCCTTTTACCAATCCAACTATCCTGAGCATCCGGCGCTGTTTGGCTTTCTCACCTGGAAAGTAATCCAGGTGGTCGGGTTAGACCACGTTTACCGCACCTGGTGGTTTTTGGCGCTGCTGATCTTGTTTGGCTCTAGCCTCACGGCCTGCACCTTTACGCGGCAGTTTCCCACCCTCAAAACCGCCCAAAAGTGGAGCTACTACACACTGCCCCGCCAGTACGAAAAACTGGCGCTGAGTGCCGAATTAGATGCTGTTGCAATGGAGGCGCTGACGCCGCTGCTCCAGAAAAACCGCTACAAAATTTTCCACGACGGCAATACGCTCTATGCTCGCAAAGGCATCGTGGGACGGATTGGGCCGATTATTGTCCATGCCAGTATGTTGCTTGTGCTGGCGGGGTCAATTTTGGGCGCTATGACTGGCTTTTTTGCCCAAGAAATGGTGCCTGCTGGCGAAACCTTCCGAGTCCAAAACATTTTTGACGCGGGTCTCTGGGCACAGCCGCAAATCCCCAAGGATTGGTCGGTTAAGGTTAACCGCTTTTGGATTGACTATACGCCGGAGGGCGGCATCGACCAGTTTTACTCAGACCTGTCGGTGCTGGATGCCGACGGCACCGAAGTCAAGCGGAAAACGATTCACGTCAACGAACCCATGCGCTACAAGGGCGTGACGATGTATCAGGCCGATTGGGCGATCGCCGCTCTGAGGGTGAAGTTCAACAACAGCCCGGTGTTTCAACTGCCGATGTCGAGACTGGACGGCAGCAAGGCAAGGATTTGGGGCACCTGGGTACCGACCAAACCGGACTTGAGTGACGGGGTATCGGTGCTGGCCAAAGACTTGCAGGGAACGGTGCTGGTGTATGGCAACGACGGCAATCTGCTGGCGACCATTCGTCAGGGCACCGCTGCCGAGATTAATGGCGTTAAGCTCACAATTGAGCAAGTGGTAGGCAGTACGGGTCTACAAATCAAGGCCGATCCGGGCATTCCCGTCGTGTACCTAGGCTTTGGCCTGCTGATGATTAGCGTCATGATGAGCTACGTGTCCCATTCGCAAGTGTGGGCGTTGCAAGCGGGCAATACGCTGTACCTAGGCGGCAGAACTAACCGGGCACAAGTAGTATTTGAACGCGAGATGCTAGAAATACTCGACACGCTAGCTGCCACGTCAGGGGTGGGCGATCGCCCCAGCGAGATCTTAGAAACGGTTTAAGGCGGTTGGCGAATTTTAGCCAAAAAAATGCCTCTGACTGGGGCGATCGTGACTGAGAAACCAGTCCAACTATCGCTCCAGTCAGAGGCATGACATCTACTCCCGGTCAAAGCTGGCTCAAATCCTTAACAAAACTAAATTATTTTTCTCAGAAAAGCTTCTTGTCTTTAGGGCAACGTATTGGCCTGAGTAGCCATTAAAGCCACCACCCCAACACAGGCCAACACCAATACAAGCGCGAAGGAAAGGGATTGACCCAAATGATTAGCACTTTTCATCGCATCACTCTGTTGTGGGACTGTTAAGACCAAAACAATAACAGTCTGTTGCGGAGCGAAACGAAAGATGACAAAAGTTTAAACAAACGTAAACTTTCTTAAAAGGTGTCTCGGGTTTTCCGCTATTGGCAATGTGTTGTGAGAGCAGCCCTTGGCGGGTCAGGATTCTAGCGATCGCCGTGCCGCCTCTAGCAGCAGTCGTTGTTCTGCCCGCGCGATCGCCCGATAGGTTTGGGCAATGGCCGCAGGGTTAACAGAAATTGAGCTGATCCCCCAGCGGACTAGGTCGTCGATGATTTCGGGATGCAGCACCGGGGCTTCGCCGCAAATGCAGCAGGGAATGCCGAGCTGCCGCGCTGTTTCAATTAACTGTTGCATCGCCCGCATGACTGCCGGATGAGCCGCCGTGTAAGCGTCTGCCATCTGCGGATTGTCGCGATCGACTGCCAGCAATAGCTGAGTTAGATCATTGCTGCCAATGGCGATGCCCTGCACTCCGGCCTGCACAAACTCGGGCAGCAAAAACAGCACAGCAGGCACCTCGGCCATGATCCAAAGCTGAAAGTTAGGCGCTTGAGTTAGCCCTGCTTCGACTACGCGCTGCTGGCAAAACTGAAACTCTTCTACCGTGCGCACAAACGGCAAAATCAGATGTAGGTTCGAGTCCTCTGTTTGTTGTACCTGCGCCTGCTGTACCTGTGCCTGCTGGATCTGGCGCAGCGCTGCTAGTTCTGCTTCAAAATAGGCAGGGTGGAGCCGATAGCTGAAGGTGCCATGACAGCCCAAAATGGGATTTGCTTCCGGCGGTAGAGGGGGGTTTGAGGAGAGGCTGGAAAATTTGTGCGATCGCACATCTAGCGATCGGTAAAAGACAGGACGAGGGGCAAAGGCTACCACAAAGGGCTGGAGTTGAGTCACAAGCTGTTGGGTTAGCGCCGCCGGATCGGTAGCCCAAGGCGGCTGGGCAACGGGGTCAGCGCCGGACGGCAACCCACCCAGCAGCAGGTGTTCTGCTCGCAGCAAGCCGATCCCATCCACGGGCAGTTGGCTAGAGCGGGCGATCGCCTCTACCTGACTCACGTTGAGCATCAGCTGGGTCGCATTTGGCCTGCCCCAGGTCTGCACTGGGGGGTCGTGATTGGTCTGTTGCTCTAGATCGAGCAGAGTGGTGTCGGGTGCTAAGCGATAAATTGAGCCGCGATCGCCATAGAGACCCACAATATCGCCCGTTTGGAGCAGCTGCGTCGCCTGCGCCACGCCCACGACCGCCGGGATGCCCAACTCACGCGCCAAAATTGCCCCATGGCTGGTCATGCCGCCCTGCTCGGCAATAATGCCGCTCACCTGTTGCAGTTGGGGGAGCCAGTTGGGGGTGACGCACGGTACCACTAGCACCGTGCCGACCGGGATTAGATCCAGCGGCGGGTAGCCATCGGCCACCACTAGCACGCGGGCAAAGGTTTCGCCCGGAGCGGCAGCAATACCTGTCAAAACTAAGTCAGGAGCCGCCGCTCGTTCGATTGATCCAAGATTGGACGAGAGCTGGGATGCAATACTCGATGCAGCGATGGAGGGCGTGCCTGCCGACAGATGCGCTGCATCTGCCGCTGACTGCTCCTCTGTCGCAATCAGCGCCGCTGCACGAGTTGACACGGACGCTGCCCGTTCGGGATTGGCAGCAACGCGATCGCCACCGGGTTTTACCAAACAGCGATGAACGTTGACTTGGGTAATGTAAGGCATCGCGGTGATAGCGGCGGCATCGGCACTCAGGGCTGGAATTGTCCATTCCAGATCTAGATCATGACCCAAACTGGCATGGACGTGGCGCACCAAATTGGCAACCTGCTGCCGCTGAGCTGCCGTTAAAGCCGGGTGGTGTTGGGCACCCGAATCTAGCAGGTCGGCTTTGAGACAAACAGCAGACGCACAGCCTGGCTGATCTTGATCTGCCATTTTGGCCTCTGCAATTTCTGCGGCAGCAGCCAAGCGATAGGCATGAGTTTTTAGACCCGTCGTTTGGGTCTGTAGCGCTCCAGTAGCCGGATGAAGCTGCGCCCTGTCGGGGGTAATGTCTCCCCAAGTCAGCGCCATGCCCAGCCCACAAACCGAGCGAATTTCTAAGCGGCAGCTATCGATATGGGCATCACCCGCCGCGATCGCCGACTGAATCGGTTGCACCAACACCCCCAGGCGCAGCTGGTGCAGTTGCAGGCGCGATCGCTGCCAATAAAACAAGCTTTTGGCTCGAAATAACTCTGCCCACACCTGGCGCAATCCGCGAGCGATCGCCCCCCGTTCGGCTCGACATACTTGGGCACTCAGCAGTCCCCGTATGCTGTGCGTCAAAGCTGGTTCTAGGTCGGGCATTAGCGCCAGTGAGGGGCGCAAGATTAGCATGGGAGCCTGCCATGCCTGCACCTGGGTCTCAACCTGCGCTAGCCAGTCGTCCCCCAGCGGAGTGGTGACAATCGCCTGACGAATTTGTTGGGCGATCGCCTGCAACTGTCGAGCATTGTTCACATCCACATAGAAAGCCGAATCGGGTAAATCGCCAAACAGCGGTTCTAGCCAGTTAATGTCTGACAAAAACCGACGGAACACCCGATGCGGCACCACAAAGCCAGGAATTACCCGATGCCCACGCTGCATCACCAGTGCCAAATTAGACGCCTTATCTCCCACCTCTGAGCGATCACCGGGCTGCACCTGCTCCAGCCAACAAAGGTCTTTCAGTTGATCCACCTGCACACCACGCTGTTGCTCACAGAGTTGCACCCATCATACGATTCCCGGTGGGGTCGAAGTGGATGGCAGACTTTATTTTCGCGAAAACGCCAACAATGATTACTACCCAGGATGGCTCCCAAAAATTACGATTTCTAACGGCGCGAGGCGGATAAAGCCAGTGGAGGCCGCGTCTCTGGAGGCAAGGCGTTGCTGCCATTGGTTGAGGGTGCTGGGCCACCGTTAGCCACTCCCGGATCGGCGGGCAACAAAAATTCTCGGATAAACCGAGCCGCTGCCCGTTGGGCTAGGCCGCCAGCAATTTGCTGACCCATCCGCTGAGTTTCGGGACGCAGCAGCAGATTGGGCACGAGCGGCACTAGCTGCATTGGGTCAAAACCGGGCGTCTCGCGCAAAATGGTCATAATCCGAGCCAGATGTTCCAGATTTTTTTGCTCTGGCGGTGCTGCTACAGGGGTAGGATTGCCTAACCCAATCCGGTCGCGAATGGCTGAGGTAAAGCGCTGCACGGTCGTTTGACCGAAACCATCCACCCCTTTAACAATTTCGTCTACCAGGTATTCGCGAATAAAGTCGCCCCGCTCTGAGAACAAAAAGTTAGCAGCTTGGTCAAGTGCCGTGCTTAGGTCATAATCGGAACTGTCTTTAGCATTGTTGAGCAGGTTTTCTAAACGGTTCCAGCGGAAACTGCCGTTTTTGAACAGCAGGTCTTGCAGGGACGCGCGCAGCTCCGGAGACGAATCGGTTAGCAGCCGTCTTGCCACATAGGGGTAGGCTTTACTGAGTACCTTAAAGTTGGGATCAACGTTAATCGCAATCCCTTCTAGGGTCACCAGCGAGCGAATGATCAGCGCATAGTAGGCAGGCACCCGAAACGGATATTCGTACATCACGTCGGAGAGCTGATCGGTAATGCTCTTGAAGTTCAGCTCTGCCACGCTGGAGCCAAGGGCATTGTTGAACACCGTCGATAGGGCTGGGATAATTGGCGTCAGGTCAGTATCGGGTGTGAGAAAATCGAGCTTAACGTAATCGTTGGCTAGCCCTTCAAAATCACGGTTTACCATGTGGACGATCGCTTCAATCAGCCCATAGCGCTGTTGAGGCTTAACTTCGCTCATCATGCCAAAGTCGAGGTAGGCTAGCTTGCCATCGGGTGTGGCCAGCAGGTTACCGGGATGGGGATCGGCGTGGAAAAACCCGTGCTCTAACAGCTGCCGCAGGGAACACTGCACCCCCACATCCACTAAGTAAGCCGCATCTCCGCCTTGGGCGCGCACCTCATCGGGCTTGGTCAGTTTTACCCCATTAATCCACTCCATCGTCAGCACCCGCCGATGGGTATATTCCCAATAGATGCGGGGGACGTAGATGTCGGTCATGTGGCCGTAGAGCTGGGCAAACCGTTCGGCATTTTGCCCTTCGTGGGTGTAGTCCATCTCCTCAAAGATGCGGGCACCGAATTCGTCCATAATGCCTACCAGATCACTCCGGATGCGCGTAAAGAACTTGCCTGCCCAACTGGCAAGGGTGCGCAGAATGTAGAGGTCGAGGGTAATGTTTTCGGCTAGGCCAGGTCGCTGCACTTTGACGGCAACTGTTTCACCTGTTTTGAGTTTTCCCTTGTACACCTGCCCCAAGGAGGCAGCGGCGATCGGGTCAGCTGACAGCTCGGCGTAGATATGTTCAGGGCGATCGCCCAGTTCTTCTTCAATAAACCGAAATGCGATTTCGTTGGGGAAGGGCGGCAGCTGATCTTGTAGCTTGGTCAGCTCGTCCAAATAAACGGTAGGCACTACGTCGGGTCGGGTAGATAGGGCTTGACCCACTTTGATTGATGCTGGCCCTAAGTTGGTCAGCATTTCCCGTAGACGAATGGCGCGACGCGACTGATTCCGCTCTGTGTGCCCAAGTTGCTTGTCCCACCACAGCCCGATCGCAAAATTGATGAAGGGCACAAAGATGGCAATGATGCGTCTGCCAACCTGGAAGGGACGAGACTTGTAGTGCTGGGCGATCGCCACTGGATCGTAGCGGAGTGGTTCTGTGAGTGACGCATCGTGAGCAGATTTGAGATGTCCCTCTTCTGGCTTGAGGGATTCAGCTACCGCTAACCGGGTGGGTACATCTTTAGTCTGGGCAGTCTCGGCAGTTTGCATGGGTTTTGCGGGAGGAAGAGCAGGAATTACGCCTCTGTAACGCATTGTAACAGTTTGTTTCAAGCAGCTTCTCTATCTTCATAGATGACGCTGTGGGGAGGTGGCCTGTTCTCTGTAATCCTTAGGGTGGAAAATCCGTCGGTTTGCCGGGGGATGGGGGAATCGAGCCAACAGCCTTGGGGGCTTCCCCCAAACCCCCAGCAGGGGACGAAGCCCGTCCCCCACACCCCCTCTGCAAGGCTGTTTCGGTGGGTGTCAAGGGTGGCTGGGAGTGTGGCGCTACGTATTGTGGTGGTGGTAGGGGGCGATCGCTTTTGATGCTTTTCTGTCTCTCCTAGGCTATTCGTAACTGGGTGGTGTTTCTGGTTCTGGGGCTGGCTCTGGTGGTGGCTCTGGTGTTGTTTCGCTGGATTCTAGCTTGACGACTTGAATGGTGAGTCTTCGTCTGGCTGGTTGGGTGGCTGGTTGGGTGGCTGGCTGGGTTGATGTGTCGTCAGTTGCATCGGTTGCGTCAGTCGGATCGAATTCGCCCTTGAAACTCTCGTCTACGATGCTTAGAGAGGTGCTTGGAGACTCGTCGATTACACTCAGCGACTCGCCTACGACACTCAGACTCTCGTCGAGCAGGTTTGAAGATTCGTCGAGCAGGTTTGAAGACTCGTCCACGACACTCAAAGACTCGTCCACGACACTCAAAGATTCGTCCACGACATTTGGAAACTCGTCGATGATACTCAAAGATTCGTCTATGACACTCAGACTCTCGTCGATGACAGTTGGAGACTCATCGACGAGAGTTGGAGGTTCGTCGATGTCTGGTGGGGGGGCGATCGCCTCATCTTGTTCAAGAACAGCTATCTCTTCGGGGTGTTCGATTGGCTCCGGTTCGGGGATGGTGCTCAATAGTTCGGAGAAATCTTCGGTGGGGAAGGCGATCGCGTCTGTGTCTTGTTCTGGCAGCTCTAAGAGCGCGGGTGAGGGGACGATCGCGTCTGCATTTGGCCGATTGGATTCTTCACTGATCGGGTCTATTTCTGGTTCAATCAGCAGGGGTAGAACAGCAGGAGGCTGATCGGCTGCTGGTTCTGCCCAATTTTCCCATTCGGCCTCGGCTGATGCTGCATCACTGTCTAAGTTGAGGTCTAAGTCAGAGTCTAGGTTAGGGTCTAAATCAAGCTCAAGCCCTGCTGCCAAGTCTGTCGTAGAGTCTGCTGTAGATTCCGATAGGGGGTCTGGCACAGGTTCTACCAACAATTCTGCCGCAGGTTCCGGTGCTGATTCTGGTTCAAAGTCCGGTAGCGACTCTGCCTCAACGTCCGCTAGCGACTCTGCCGCAAATTCTGCGGCGGCGACTTCTTGAGTCCAGCCCAAGTCCCACTCTTCTGCCGCAGAGCTATCGGACATAGGGTCAGTTTCTATGGCTGGAATGATCTCAGCTGCAACGGTAATGGTGACAGACCCTTCTGGTTCTGGAAAGCCCGTACCCTCAAATTCCGCCGCTGCTGCTTCTGCTGCCGCCACCTCAGATGCTATCGAATCTTCTGCCCAGTCCAAATCCCAGTCTGCGTCTGAGCTGGGTGTCAACGTCTCAGCTTCAACCGGGATGGCGATCGCCTCTACGGCCTCCCGATTCTCTGCTGTGGCTGGAGCCGACTGCTCAGGGTTAGCGTCTGGGGCAATCTCTGGAGCAATCTCTGGGGCAGTCTCTGGGGCTGGAACCATTTGGTCAGACGAGATCGGTTGAGGCGATCGCCGACCAGAGTTGCGTCCTCGCTGAAGGCGCAGTTTGAGCGTTGTGAACCAGTTGGGGCGACGAGATGCGGCAGATTGTGCCGTTAGCTGGCGCAGTTCGGTAGCGGTGGCGCGGATAGGAGTCATGTCGTCGTCAAAGTCAAAGTCGTCATCGCTAGGGGCAGGAGTGCGCAGCGCTTCTGGCAGCGGAGCTTCTGGCAGCGTAGCTTCTGGCGCAGCAGCAGAGGTGGGGGATTCGTCTGGTAAAGGGTCGGGGGCGCTGGCTTGCCTGAGCGGATCGCGGATCGCCTCTGGAGCAATCGGCAGATCGGGCGGCGTGACGCTGTCTGAGACGGGTGGTTCGACCGGATTAACAGGCCGTTTTCTAGTGGGTGTGGCAGGGTTTACAGAGTTAGCACTCGGCTGTTTGGCCGTGGGTTTTAGGGAGCGATCGCCGTCTTGTAGCTGTTTGGGCGTTCGGCTTTGCCGTCTCGAAGAGAATCGCGCTGGCGTGGTTCCAATGGCGCGGTTTGTCTGTTTCGAGAATCCCCCCAGGGCAGTGGGTAGAGAGAGCCGCTGCACTTGTTGCTGTAGCTGCCCCGGCAGTTCCTGAGCCGATTTCCGCAGCACCTCCCCTAACGTGCGGGCAGCACCAGGCAGGCGGGTTTGTTGGTCAATGGGCGTGAGCGATCGCCGCATCTCCAGCGATTGCCATGCCAACCAGCCCAGCAGCGTCACACTTGCCACCTGGCCGAGCAATACCCCTCCAGTCATCCGCCCCGCGCACACCCACAGCACCAGCGCATAAAACATGCCAATACCACTCAGCACAAAATCGTTTTTGCGGTAAACCTCTGGAAAGAAAAATGCCGCTATGTACAGCCCAACGCTGCCAAAACCCACGATCAGTGCCAGGATGTATGCCACGGTTCTGCCTCCAGTTGAGGACTACACTCTCAATTCTGCGTGAGAATGGCTCAATTCGTGAGAGATGTAGAGAGATTCAAGCCATAGATCCACTTGCAGGTGATGACGCTGTTGAATCAGAGTATGATTTGTGCCAGATTCAGATGCCAGATTAATTAATGGTCACGGCAGATCAATGGTTGGGTTGGGGCATGGCAGTGCCATGCCCTTACAGAATGTGTGCCATGCCCCTACAGAATGTAATGTAGGGAAGCCCTACCTAGGAGATATCCTGTAGTGGGCAGCCCAACCCCCGCAGCTCCAAACCCGTTTCCCATTCATCCTTCCTCTTTCAAAATGAACGTTTGGCAATCTCTCACCCTCACCACTACTCGTCTACCCACCTGGATTCGAGGCAGCCTGCTGCATAGCTGGGTGGGCGCGCTGCGGGCATGGCGCAAGGGGAGCGTGCTGATGCAGGAGTGGGCAGAGCCAATTGGGGCACTGATCGCGGTGATTGTGTTTTTGCTGGCTCCGTTTGTTTCGACAGCGTTAGTGGGGGTGCTGTTAATTGCCTGTGCGGGCTATTGGCTGTTGCTCACTCTGTCGGATGAAAGCGACACGGGACTAACGCCGATTCATTTGCTGGTGTTGCTGTATTGGTGCATTGCCACGGCGGCAACGGCGCTGTCTCCGGTCAGGATGGCGGCAGTTTCGGGTTGGTCAAAGCTGACGCTCTACATGCTGCTGTTTGCCTTGCTGGCACGCGTATTGCGATCGCCCCGCCTGCGGTCTTTTCTGGTGACTGGGTATCTGCTGACGGCGCTGGCGGTGAGTGTTGAGGGCATGCGACAGTGGTTTTTTGGCGCAACTGCACTGGCCACTTGGGTGGATGTAGATTCAAGTCTGGCGGGCACCACTCGCGTGTATAGCTACTTGGGTAACCCCAACCTGCTGGGCGGCTACTTAATTCCGGCGGTGATGCTGAGTGCATCGGCAATCTTTGCCTGGAGCCGCTGGTTGCCCAAAGCATTGGCCGTGGTGATGACATTGACCAACACGGCCTGTTTGATTTTGACCTTTAGTCGCGGAGCCTGGATCGGATTTGTGGTCGGCGGCTTTGTCTTAGTCCTGCTGGTGGTGCACTGGCTGAGCATTTATCTGCCGCGTTTCTGGCGACGTTGGGCGATGCCGCTAGTGCTGGGCGCATCTGCTGCGTTTGTGGTAACGGCGGTGCTGGCGGTAGCTCCCCTGCGCGATCGCGTCCTCAGTATGTTTGCCGGACGGGAAGACAGCAGCAATAACTTTCGGCTCAATGTGTGGGCTGCCGTGCAAGATATGATCCGCGCTCGACCTGTTCTTGGCATCGGCCCTGGCAATACGGCGTTTAATGCGGTTTATCCCCGGTTTCAACGCACCGGATACACTGCCCTCAGCGCCTACTCAGTATTTTTGGAAGTGTTAGTTGAAACGGGCGTTATTGGGTTTACCTGTTTCCTGTGGCTGCTACTGGTCACCTTTAACCAGGGCTGGACACAGATCCAGCGGCTGCGGCAGGCGGGCGATCGCAATGGTTTCTGGTTGATAGGGGCGATCGCTAGCATGGTTGGGATGCTAGTTCACGGGCTGGTCGATACCGTCTGGTATCGGCCTCCCATCAGTACGCTTTGGTGGCTAATGATTGCGCTGGTAGCCAGTTACTATAATTTCCAGCCGTCAACAGTTAACGATCAAGTGAGCGCAGAGGTCGAGTAGGCGTTAGTTTTCTTTAACTAGTCTTAACCACATTTTTGAGTGGCCGCTGTTACATTGTGTAAAGAACAGGCGTGTAAAGACCAGGTTGGCAGGCTCCTTCAGACAGATGCCCCCATCTCTAACGCCTAGGCAGGGTGCCTCTACATAAACGCTGGGAAATCATTTGCTGGCAATTTATTTGTCGGCAGATCATTTGCTGGTAACAATAGCTATCTGCAATAGCATTCCGCATTACCAATAGGTACAGGAGATGTCTGTCCAAGGTGCCTTAGAGTTAACTGCGACGGTGGGTGAGTTACCTGTTTGGGAGACCCACATAGAAGTGATTTGCCCTGGTAAAAACCTGACAGCCGCGTTCGAACGAGAACCTCTACTCCCCGGCGTGATCCTGACTCAAAATCATCGCTATCGGGGGATGATTTCGCGGCGGCGCTATTTTGAACGGATGAGTCGCCCCTACAGTCAGGAAATTTTCACGCGACGTCCCATTGAGATTTTGTACAGCTTCCTGGCCGCTGACCATCTCATCCTTGCAGAAAATACGCCAATTATGCAAGCGACTCGCATTGCCTTACAGCGATCGCCGGAACTCGTCTACGAGCCAATCATAGTCCAATTTAAATCTGCTGGAGCTGAAACCTACAAGCTACTAGATTTTCATCAGCTATTGCTAGATTATTCTCAAATTCCTGACCTGGCAATGCATCATCTTCAGCAAACCGAACAAGGTGCCCGGATTGCTGAGGCGAATTTGCGCAAGCTTCAAAATAACTATACTCGCTATCTGCAAAATGAAAAAATGGCGTCTTTAGGCCAATTAGTGGCTGGAGTGGCGCACGAAATCAATAACCCGATGAACTTCATTCACGGCAACCTTAAGCATTTAGTAGAATACAATCAGCATCTCCTCAAACTGATTCAACTGTATCAACAGCAGTGCCCTGAGCCAACAGGAGCCATCAAAACTGCAATGGAAGCCATTGATCTAGATTTTTTGCAAGCAGATATCCCACGGCTGCTTGAATCAATGAAAGTAGGCAGCGATCGCATTCGGCAAATTGTATTATCGCTCCGCAATTTTTCTCGCAGCGATGAATCCGAATTCAAAGTGGTGGATATTCATCAGGGGATTGACAGCACGCTGATGATTTTGCAGCATCGGCTCAAGGCACGTCTACATTATCCACCGATTGAGGTGATTAAAGAGTATGGCCATTTACCACTCATTGAATGCTTCCCTGGGCAGCTGAATCAAGTGTTTATGAATATTTTGGTCAACGCGATCGATGCTTTAGAAGATGTTGGCGGTAGCAGCACAGCACAGGGTTCAGATCACCCTCTGGGGCAAATCACCATTCGAACATCTTTCCAGGATGCAGGATGGATACAAATCGCGATCGCCGACAATGGTCTCGGTATTCCCGAATTGATTCAGCAACGCATTTTTGATCCATTTTTTACCACCAAACCTGTTGGCAAAGGCACGGGAATGGGCATGTCGATTAGTCATCAAATTATTAGCGAACGCCACGGCGGCAGACTCAGTTTTCGCTCTACGCCTGCCACTGGGACGCAGTTTTTGATTCAATTGCCGATTCATCTTGGCGCTGATCCGCTAGCCTAATGCTGTACGCCGCGCCTTCCGACCAGAGCAGATCGATGTGTTGAAAAACGCCCGGAATGACAGCGATGCACAAGATTTATGATCAGCTGTGCTTGTAGTTAAGACCAGTGGTCACGTCATGCCCTCCTGTAGCTGCCGTGCCAGAGCCATGCCGACTTCAACGCACAACAGACCCAATATAGGGCTACCGATCCAATACAGCAGGGCTTGACTATAATTGCCTGCCCTCAGAAGGTTTGAGCTTTCTAGTTGATAGGTTGAGAAGGTAGTATATGACCCTAGAAACCCAACCGTAATCAGTGAGTTTAGATAGGTGGGCGTTGCCATTAATTGCAATAATGCTGCAACAAAACCGATGCATAACGCTCCAGATAGGTTAACGATTAGCGTTCCATAGGGAAAGCTGTTGCCCAATAACTGCGTACACATGCGGGTGAGATAGTAGCGGCTGAGTGCTCCTGGAATGGCTCCTAGAGTAATGATCAGTGGAATCAAGATCGGAGAATTCATGAGGGTTAAGGCATAGGAGTTAAGTCATGCAAAAAGATGGCCGCGATCGCATGACGTGAGGGTTACTTACTCGGAACGTTTGCGCCCCACCTGATTGAGCACCCGTTCTGCTAAAACAATGCCCAATTCTAGACTGAGCAATCCTAAAAGCGTACTGCCCGCCCAATAAAACAGGTCTGCACCCAGATGCTGCTGCTGGAGTAAGTTGACGCTATCTAACGCATAGCTAGAAAAGGTGGTGTATGACCCTAAGAAGCCAGTGAGCAAGAGCAACCGCAGGTCAGGATGGATAGTAACGACTTGCCCCAATGAAACTGTCGTCATCACCCCCATCACAAAGCATCCAGTCACGTTAATGATCAGCGTCCCGTAGGGCAGCTGAGTGCCTAACAGCTGCCCCAGATATAGACCCAGGTAGTAACGGCTTAACGCGCCTGCGATCGCCCCTAATGAAATTGCCGCCACCGTTCGCACCATTAATGTTTTCCCATGTAAACTGCCAACAAACAGAATTCAAACGACAGCTGCTGGGCTTGACGAATCAGGGGTGCCCACTCCAATGCCTGAATGCCACGATAAGTTCTGAGCGATCGCGCGGCATAGTCCGCAAATCCCTGACGCTCAACTTGTCCTTGAGTCACAGCATAATAATCCTCTAGAAACGCCACCCCACTCCCAGCGTTAGCCACAACAAAATCGGGCGAGTCATGGAAAAGGGGGAACTTGCAGCAGGTTTAGTCATAACATGCAGCGGATCATTAAAGCAGACGCAAAAGCACTCGCAGCGAGAGTTTACAGTCAACTCTTTTAGTTTTGTAACTTGAGTTTTGGCAGTCAACCAGGTTTGTTTGTCACTCAGAAGTGCTGGCGACACAACCGATTTGTCTAGGCCAACAGCAGGCTAGTGCCGCCCATAACGCCATAGAAGCGATCGAGATTGAGATTGCCCTGCGGATCAACGCTAATACAGCCCTCATTATCATCAAATAATCGCTGAATTCTAAAGCGATGATAGTTTGCTAGCACCTGCCAGAGACTAATATAATAAACGGTCTGCTGTTGATTAATGGCCGCATCTAGCTGAGGCAAATTATACCAAGGGCATTTCATTGCAGCATGGTGAGCATTATGGTAGCTGAAGTTGATTAAAAGCAGATTCAGCCAGGGATATCGCCGCGAGATCGGTGTACTGAACGTATGGGACTGCTCGTCAGCAAGAGACTTTTTTGGAATCACTGCGTCATAGGGATACAGCTCATAAGTATGCTGAAGGCAGTCTATGATTGAAATGATCTGAATTGCACCGACATAAGCCAAGCTATAGAGCAGCAAGCCCTTAGGCGAGAACCAGCCAAGTGCGGCAAACATAGCCACCCGCAGCAGCATCACAGCTATCACCCGCACTTGATCGCCATAGGTTCCTTGCTGATAGATTAAGGCCACCCCAGCTACCTGGCGAATTAGAAACAGAGCTGGAAAATAGAGCCACTCCAATGCAGCAATGAGAGTCTTCAAAGCAGCGGGCAAGCGGTTAACAAAAGCAATGCGATCGAAAAGATAGAGGTCAACGCCCTTCATATGATGGTCGATATGTCCCTGGGCGAGATCTTGAAAACGAGCATAAGAAGTGCCATGGAGCCACTGCATGAGCGCGCCCCAACGATGATTTGTTTTGATACTGCTAAAAAATGTGCCATGCATCAACTCATGAGCCAAATAAGCTGAGAGCGCCAGAGCATGAGTCACTAAAAAAATTCCCAGAGCATTGAGGCTAAGCGCTTCAGCACAGAGTAAGCAGACGCCGCCATAGTAACCCCCGATCGTATAGAGCAGCGCCGCAGCATTCCAAAGCGGCTTTTGCTGCTGAGCATAGGAATTCCAATTTGACTGATTTGACTGACTGAACGTTGAGGTCAACATAAGCAGGGCTGGGATAAAAGCTGGTTGTTTTGACTATCCCAGTTTTCCCTGCCATCTGCCTTGAATGTTCTTGCTCAACTGCATGGTTTGAGTCTGTTCTTGCTATGAGCGCCACTGGTTAGGCGTTAACCCCGTCAATTGCTTAAAATGACGGCAGAGGTGGCTTTGATCAGCAAAGCCCACACGATGCGCAATCTCCCCAACAGTCAGGTCATTGTGTAGCAGCAATTGTTTGCTTCTCAGGAGTAGCATCAACAACTTTTCTTTCGCCCCAAACGTTCTGAGAAACAGAAGTTCTAATAACAAGCCAAGAAAGAGCATCGTACTCAAGACCAACAGTTACAGGAAGTGTAGTTTGAGTAAATTTCTTGTCAGCAGTTGTTCCAGCAGCAGGAAGAGATGAAGAA
>ENA-ORBV01008190-ORBV01008190.1-microbial-mat-metagenome-genome-assembly--contig:-NODE-8190-length-17673-cov-8.891794_pt1 | contig 17673 bp, 14 predicted proteins | sample MGYA00237777_ERZ505514 | MGnify/ENA primary metagenome ERZ505514 (study PRJEB26160, sample SAMN06269048) | microbial mat metagenome | isolation source: Oligotrophic lake microbial mat | place...
ACTTTCGCGGGCGTGATGGGCCTCATCGGCGGTCTGCTGCCCGCTCTCCGCGCGGCGCGCATGCCGATCACCCGGGCACTGCGCGACGCATAGGGCGGGGCAGAGGCCGGTCAGTCCGGAAGAGCCACGAGGGCCTGAACCTTGACCCGCTCCTCGGGCGTGAAGGAGGGGTCATTAAGAACCGCGTCGACGCCCTGAGCGGAGAGGGACACGGCTACGACTTCTTTCATGGTGTCCTCGATCTGGCCGATCACGTGTCCTCAGAAGAGCCTCTCCCTCGAACTCCCTCGAGTCCCCATGCCAGAGGCAGAATCGAGGCCGTCGGCCCTATTCCGCCCCTGCGTCTCGACGGTGCGGGAAGTGCGTGCCGGTAGTGCAAGCAGGGCTCGACCGGCGTCGTGGCGTGGCACGCCCGCTACCACCCATCCACCCGCCGCCGGCACAGCGACCGGCGCCTACCGGCGTCATCGGCCTGAGAGCGCAAAGCCTGGGCGCTGCGGCGCCGCGGCCGTTTGCTTCGGCGGCTCTGTACCGCCGAGGCTCGATGTTTCGACTCGCCGCGCGCCTCGTCCTCACCGCCTTCATCGCCCGGGTCTTTCCCGCGATGGCCTTCGCGGATCTGTCGGTGCCGTTCCGGATTCCGATCGCCGAATGGCGAAAGGCGATCCGCAAGGAGATGCTGAGGGAGTTTCTGTGCGTGATGCTGCCGAAGCCTGGCGAGGAGGGGAACCGGGGCCAGAGGCCACCACGCTCCGCAGCTTTCCAGATGATGCGCGTCTCGATTGCCTCGCCGCAAAGGACCGCTCCGCGCGCCGTCGAGGAGGCCATTGCGCAGGGCTACACTCGTCAAGAGGCGAGGGCGGTCGATGCGGGTTCGGTGGGATTCGGAAGGGGCTGAGCACGGGGTCGGCTCGATCTTGCGAAGGCACCGACATCGAGTGAGGGCTGGCGAGCGCGGATTCCGATCGAGGAATGGCAACTCTCGCTCAACTCAGATGGTGACTTAGTCCCAGAGAGACCAGAGTTTCAAGCCCATGATCGAGTCCTTCTTGGTGAGGGGCCAATCCTTGGCCACCAGGCCATCACACTGCCACACGATGGCCATCGCAACGTGGATAGCGTCCGGCATCTTGAGGTGGTGGTGGGCTCGTATCCGAGTGGCCAGAGCAACGACGTCATCCGAAACGCTGACGATCACGAGTCCGCAGTCCCGGAAGAAGTTCTCGAAATTAGCCACAGATGGCTCGTTGTTCTGTCGAATCGGCATAACGAGGCATTCGGCCCTTGCGATCTGCGATGACAAGAGCGTCCCGCCTGGCGTTTTCTCGACTCGTTCAATCCAGCCGACAGCCGCGTCGTGTTCCGCATCGTTGGCTTCGACGCAGAGTCGGAGGATACTGGATCGAGGTAGAGCTTCACGACCCCCAGGAATCTCGTTCCGCGGCCAACTCTGCGGAGATCTCGGCGCCAGTTCGGGTGCCTTTGGGCATGTTGCGAATGTACTCCAGCATGGACTTGCGCGGAGCCGCAGGGGTGTATGCGACCACTTCGATTCGTTCGACCTGGGGCGGCAATGGTTCGTCGAGGTGGATTACGCCGTTCTCGACGTGTGCGGCACAATCCAAGGCCGGGCTGGCGTTCTAGTAGGGGCGGCCCTCGTGGCCGCCCTGCGAGATCGGAACGGCCGGGCACCCACAAGGGGTGCCCCTACGCTTCGGGGGAAGGCCCCCGCCCCCCAAGGGCAGGCTGCGCGCTCGACCGAAAGCGCTCGATGACTCAGCCACCGGTATCCAACGGTCGTTGAGGGAGGTCCGTACGGAACTGCGGTCTCGGTGCTGCTGCGGACTTTCACCACAGACTGCTAAGCCTTCCGAATTCGGCGTATGGTTTGAAGATGATCAGGACTCTTCGGCGTTTCATCGGGGCCATCGCCACTGGGTCGCTCGCGGTCGGATTGATTGCCGCCCCGGCCGTCGCGGCCCCGGCGGTCGAGGAGGCCCTCTTTGGGAAACTGCGGGCGCGGATTGCCGAGGTCGAGGATCGGCTCGACGGTGTCCTCGGGGTTGCGGTCAAGGACCTGACGACTGGCCGCGTGATCGAGATCCGCGGCGAGGTGGTCTTCCCCCAGGCCTCTTCGATCAAGCTAGCGCTGATCTACGAGCTGTACCAGCAGGCCGGGGCCTCGAAGGTCGACCTGAACGCCCTGCGCTCCCTGCCGAAAGTGCGTGCTGGAGGCAGCGGTGTGTTGCCCCTGCTCTCCGACAAGGCCCAGATGACCGTGCGCGATCTCGCGGTGCTGATGATGTCGCTCTCCGATAACGCCGCCACCAACATCCTCATCGACGAGGTCACGATGACCGCGGTGAATTCACGGATGGACGCGTTGGGTCTATCCAAGACCCGTTTGCGTCGGCGCATGATCGACCTGGCCGCGGCTCGTCGTGGAGAAGAAAACGTCTCGACACCGCTGGAGATGATCGGGCTGATCGAGGCGATCCGGAAAGGCGCCGGCCTTTCCGAGGCACTCGCGGCCGATCTGCGCGCGGTGGTTGGAGTGTCGAAGTCCACCGGGTTTCGCGACCCGCTGCCTGCCGGGCTCATCATCCTCGACAAGCCGGGGTCGCTCGAAGGCGTGCGCACCGCCACCGGCCTCGTGGATCTGAAGTACCGGCCCTACGCCGCCGCGATCATGACCACCGCGCTGCGGAACGATTCCGAAGGCGAGGACGCGATCCGCGAGATCTCGAAGCTGGTCTACGAAACCTTCGACCGCCTCGATCGCGCGTCCCCCGAAGGACGTCTCCTCGGGCGTTAGTCTCGGTGGCTCGGTTCTTACCCTGCCCAATCCCGATCCCTTCGTGTTCATGTACGTGAGGAAAGAGGCAGTCCTCTCAAGCCAGATCGAAGGTACCCAGAGTTCCTTGCAGGACCTTCTTGAGGCGGAGGCTCAACTCGTCGATCCGGGCGCTCCGAAAGACGTGGATGAATGGCAACGGCCGGGTGGGACGCCTCTTGATCACATTCCTCCTGACCAAGCGCAGCATCCTTCATAAGCCAGTGCGGTCTCTCTCGCACTATTTCAAGCACATCGACAGCGGTACTACGACCCTCTGCAGGCGGTGCGGGCGGATGAACGGGTCAGCAGCCGGTCAAGGAATCACGATGGCGGGCAGTGTGGCCCGGTTGAGGGCGGTGATCTCACCGGAGAGAAGGGCGGTCCATTCCAACGCGATCACATCGATCTCCGCCTTGTAGGTCGCGAACACTTCGCGCATGCCCTGAGTGGGCACGCCGTCGTTCTCCACCACGAAAGAGTAGAGGGGCGAAATGCGGGAGTAGAGCGTGGCCCCGCCCTTGAAGGCGAGGATGTCGTAGACCACCTCGGCCTTCGGATTGTGGAGCCTCTCTTCGATCGCGTCGAGCCTGGGCAACAACGCGTCCGCGAGCTTCATCCAGTCGGCCCCCGCCGGGTTGTCCTTGACGAGATCTCTTCGAGCCCTCACCTGCGCGCGGATGCTGCGGATAGCGTCCACGATCTTCGTGAGGCGGGTGATTTCGTCGCGGATTGACAAGGAGAACGCGAGCTGCTGGTCGTAGTCCGAAGCGCTCATCTTCAGGTTCAGGCGTGGATCCGGGATCACCGTCAAAGGCTCGGTGTAGGACTTCCCCATCACGTTCAGTCGCACCGTGTAGTTGCCGGGAGGGGCGAGCGGACCCGCGCCCGGCTCGCCCATATCGATCTTGGCCTGCCAGATCTTCCTGGCACCTTCGTGGCGGAAGTCCCAGAACGCGCGCTGCACGCCCGCGTCGTTCTTGAGATCGGCCTCTGTCGCCTCTTCGATCCAGCTGTCTGGATCCTCCACCGGCCACGGCATGGGCTCGGGGGTGTTCTTGAGCGTGCGGATCACGACGCCCTGGCCATCGAGGATCTCCACCGTGAAATCCTTCTCGGACTTGGCCTTCAGGAAGTACTCGATCATGGCGGCGGCGGGTGGGTTCTGACCCTTGACGCCGTAGTCATGGAAGTTGCCGGAGTACCGCCACCGGGTGGCGGGCGCCACAGGGAAGAGATGAGCGTCCGCGTTCTTAGTTCCGGGCGTCCACTGACGGAGAGCCCTGAGGTTGTCGAGGATCCAGAGCGACCGGCCCATGGTCCCCACCACCAGGTCATCGCCCTGCACGCGCAGGTCGCTCACCGCCACCGTTGGGAGGTTCAGCTTCAGCGGCTCCCACGTTGCCCCGTCGTCGCGAGAGAAGATCACGCCGCGTTCGGTACCCGCATAAAGCATGCCCCGCTTCTTCGGGTCCTCCCTTACCGTACGCAGGTAGACATCCTGCGGCAGCGAAGAGGAGAGCGTTTTCCAGGTCTTCCCGTGGTCCGCAGTCTTGAAGAGGTAGGGCTTCATGTCGTCGAGCCGATGCGCCTCGATCACTACATAGGCGGTTCCCGCGTCGAAGAGCGAGGCCTCGATCATCGACACCGTGGCGAAGTCGGGGAACTTCGGCATATTGGGAGTGACGTTCGTCCAGGCCTTTCCGCCGTCCTCGGAGATCTGGACCAGGCCGTCATCCGAGCCCGACCAGAGAACCCCCGCTTTGAGCGGGGATTCAGCGAGAGCGAAGACCGTCCCGAAGTACTCGACGCCGGTGTTGTCGCCGGTGATGGGACCTCCCGCCCACTGCTGCTTCGACTTATCGTTCCGGGTGAGATCCGGGCTGATGATGGTCCACGTCTGCCCGGCGTCGCGCGTCTTGAAGATCAGCTCGCCCGCGTGGTACACGGTCTTGGGATCGTGGGGCGAGATGAGGATGGGTGCGGTCCATTGGAAGCGGTGTTTGAAGTCGGCGGCTCCGTGGCCGGATCCATTCTCGGGATACGCGGACACGTTCCGCGCCTGTCCGGTCTTCCGGTCGAAGTGAGTGAAGATGCCGAGGTACTCACCCGCGTAGACGACGTCTGGATTTCCGGGCTCGGACTGAGTGTGGCCGGCCTCTCCGCCGCCCACGTCGAACCATTCGCCTTGCGCGATCCCGCCACTCTTGAGCGAGTTCGACGGGCCGGAGGCGGTTCCCATGTCCTGCATGGCGCCGTGAACGCGATAGGGCACCGAGGTGTCGGTGGCCACGTGGTAGAACTGCGCGATCGGCAAGGGGGGGGTGTACCAGGTCTTGCCGGCGTTGGTGCTCACCGAGACGCCGCCATCATGGGCGACGATCATGCGGGCGGGGTTCTTCGGGTCGATCCACGCATCGTGGAAATCGCCGTGATGCGCGACCACGCTTTGGATCGACTTGCCGCCGTCGATGGTCTTCAGCAGGGGCACCTGGGGAAACCACACGATGTCCGCGTTCGTCGGATCGATGGTGAGGGTCGAGTAGTACCAGGCCCGCTGCCTCAGGGACCGGTGGGGACTGGCGAGCGAGAACGATTTGCCCCCGTCGTCCGAGCGGAACAATCCGCCCTTCTCCGACTCGATGAGCGCGTAAACCCGTTGCCCGTCCGAGGCGGCCACGCCGCAGCCGATCTTTCCTTTGATTCCCGCGGGGATCCCTTCGTCCTCGCCCAACTCCTTCCAGGTGTCGCCTCCATCGCGAGAGGCGTAGAAGCCGCTGCCCGGGCCGCCGCTGACCAGGTCCCAGGGTTTGCGCCGCGCCTGCCACAATCCGGCAAAGAGGATGCGCGGGTTGTTTGGATCCATGCAAACGTCGGACGCGCCGGTGTCCGCATCTTTCTTGAGAATCTGCCGCCAGCTCTTCCCGCCGTCCACCGTGCGATAGACGCCGCGTTCGGGATTGGGCCCGAAGGCATGGCCCAGCACCGCGGCAAAGGCGATCTCGGGATTCTTCGGATGGACGACCATGGTTCCGATCTGGCCCTCCTGCTTAAAGACGTGAACCCAGGTCTTTCCAGCGTCCGTGGACTTGTAGATACCGTTGCCGGCGGCGACGTTGCCGCGGATGTTGGCTTCGCCCGAACCCACGTAGATCACGTTCGGGTCCGACGGAGCCACCGCGATCGACCCAATCGACGAGATCTCCATCTCATCGAAGATCGGCTTCCACTGAATGCCGCCATCCAAAGACTTCCAAACGCCGCCGGATGCCGTGGTCACGTAGTAGGTGAATGGATCGCCTGCGAGCCCGGTGGCCCGGGTGGCACGGCCCCCGGTGAAAGGCCCCAGCAGACGGTACTTGAGACCGGGGAAGTCGATCGGCGGCTTCTTTGTCTCTTCGGCGGTGGCCAAAAGAGCGATGGCCGATACGAAGATTGCGGAAAAAACACGGATGCGTGGCAGCAAGGGAAGGCCTCCTGAAGACGTGGAACGTGCGCGGACCGGAATCCTAGGAGTCTGCGCTTCAGAGGGCAAGGGTGCTTGAGCCCTTTTGACAGTTGGCGGCGACGGCGCTAGTGTTCGCCCGCGATGCGACACGCCCTTCTCGGACTCAGCCTTATTTGCCTCTCGTCAAACTTGGCCGCGACGGCGACCGCCGCCGATGTCACCTACGCCGCGAGGGTCGACAAGAAGAGCCGCGTCTATGTTGATGTGGAGAACGACTCGAAGGTCGACATCCGGGTGACCTCCGTCGTGCTTTCTTTCTTCGATCGGAAGCAGCGGCTGCTCGACAAGAGCACCGTCGAATGCAACCAGGATTGCGCGGTCGGAGCCAAGGACGCCGAGTCGTTCGGGCCCATCGACGCTCCGGAGAACTGGGACACCGTGAAGGTGACCAACGTGTTCTACGAAGACGCGCCGGATGAGGATTCGGAAGCCCCCGAGCCGGCTTCGGCTCCCCGCGTGCGAGTTCCGTCACGTTCGACACCGTCGGCCACGGAGCCTGAGGCACCCTCGGCCCCTCGCGCCGGAGCCCCCACATCCCGGCCTTCCGCGTCCGCCCCGGCGGCGATCCCTCCTCCGCCTGCGCCTATCGCGGACGGAAAGAAGGAGTCGATCGAGGGGTACGCCGAATGGTGGAAGAGCAGCACCCTGATCGTGGACGGGCAGCGGGTGCGCCTGCAGTCGGGCGGGAAATTCAAAGGATCCGGCGGTGCGAAGTCCTTCTCACAGATCCCCATGGGTTACGAAGTGAAGGCGAAGGGCCGGCGCGACGAGGACGGGGTTCTGATCGCCGAACAGGTAGAGGCCAAAGAGAATGGCAGCGCGCTCTTCGAGAGTGACCTGCGAACGGCCTTTGACGAGATGGAGCAAAAGTACCTCTCCGAGCGCCGGATGTATGAGGAGGACGAGGACGGGGAGCGGGAAGACTACGGCCGGATGTTCACGCGGGGCCCCGAAGTCGAAAGAGTCCGCGGGATTCTCGATCGTCTCATCCCGGGCTATCTCGAGGAGCGTGATTTTCGGATCTACGTGGTCCAGAACAAAGAGTGGAACGCCATGGCCGCTCCGAACGATTCCTTGTACATCTTCACCGGTCTTCTCAACGACATGGACGACGACGAGGTCGCCATCATTCTCGGTCACGAACTGGCCCACGCCACCCACGAACACTCCCGCAAGGGTTTTAAGAAGAACATGCTGATTCAGCTTGCGGCCCTGGGTATCGCGGCGGTGGCCGAGGAGACGGTGAAGGGGAAGAACCGCAAAGAGGTCATTCAGGTCGCGGCGATGCTGGGTGCGACGGCCTGGGTGAGCGGTTACGGCCGCTCCCATGAGGACCAGGCCGATCGCGTGGGAATGCGCTACGCGTATGAAGCCGGATTCGATGTTCGCAAGGGCCCGGCCTTATGGAATCGGTTCGCGGCCAAGTACGGAGATTCCCCGAAACTGCTCAACTTCTTCTTTGGCGATCACTCGGTGGCCCAGGATCGAGCCCGGAATCTCACCCGCGAACTGAGCCTTAACTACCGGCGCTAGCCCGGCGCAGGGGCCGCAGGAGACGGCGTAGCAGCAAGCTCTGGAAAGTGGGCTCTCCGTATATGCCGTGATGATCGGCCTCGCCGAAGAGGACGTGCGATATCTCGGGCAGGCCCCATTCCCTTGAGCCGTCCTCGTCCAGGTGGGATCCGAGGACGCTCGAACGGGCCACTCGTCCGTCCCCGGCCTCGAACATCGCCTCCACCTCCGCGCGATTCCGAGGCTCGAACCTTGGACTTTGGCCGGGCCGATCCGGGGCCACCGCCCGCGCCAGCGTGGGGAGGCAGTCGCCCCCGAGTGCTGTCACGGGAATCGGACAGATCGAGTCCGGGGTCTGCGCCATCGCCTGATGGAAGGCGCGTGCGTGTTCGATGGCCGCGGCGACAAAGGCGCGTTCCTCATCCGAAGCGTTCCCATCCGGCTTCCATGGACCCCAGCCGAAGTCCATCCACGTTTTGGTCTGGTGCAGGTCCACCTTCATCGGTTCGCCCTTGCGATCGATGAGGGGCTTGGCTCCGAGCGGAGGCATCAGCTGATAGATCGCGGGCATGTGCGCGATCACCCCGGCCGCGAGGGTGGTGTTCGACATCCCCACCGGATTTCCATTGAGCGCGGCGCTGAGAGAGAAGATGCTGCCCGCATTTGGCGTGGCCACGAGGATCAACTGGGCGATCCGCCTCGCACCCGCCCAGGTCACCGGCCCTCCGGGCTCCGCGCTCCCGTAGCGAAGGTAATAGCGGGCGACGAGTCCCCCCATGCTGTGACCCACAACATTGAAGCGGGCGTCCGGCTCACCCCGGGCCACCGCAAGGGCATCGAGGTACTCGCCCAAACGCGTCGCCGACTCCACCAGATCCCGCCGCCAGTCGTAGGTGAAGACGTGGAAGATGGCGCCTCTGGTTCCGGTCGAGCGCTCGTTGCGGTGGAAGCCGGCGTCGCGCAAAAGGCCCAGAAGGTCCGCGTATTCCGTGAAGCCGAAAAACCGGGGGGTCATTTCGTCGACCCCGACCTTGTTCCCCCATGGCCAAATTCTAGTAGGGGCGGCGTTTGTAATCGTAGGGGCAGGCCTTGTGCCTGCCCGGCGAGACGCGCGGGGTGATGCGAAGGACGCCCACCAGGGGCACCCCTACAACATCTCGAGCCGCAGCGCTTCGATGTCCTCGATCAGCCGCTCGATGTCGAAGGCCTGGGTTCCGTTGTAGATCCCGCGCAAACGCCGATGTTTGTCCACGAGCAGCACCTTTTCGGTATGCAGAAGGCGGCTTTCGGTTTCCCCCTCCAAGACGCGCGCGTCATCGGCGAAGTAAGACTCGCGCATCACCCTTTCGATCTCGCCCAGATCGCCGGTGAGCAGGTGCCAGGTCTCGGGCTGGATTCCGCGCAAGCGTCCGAATTCCGCGAGAACCTTCGGGGTGTCGGTCAGCGGCGTGACTGAATAGGAGACCATCACGACATCCGTCTGGCCCAACACTGCGGCCTGCAACGGTTTCAGCCGCTGCACCAGGGTCGGGCAGATGCTCGGACACGAAGCGAATAGAAAACTCGCCACGTGGATCCGGCCATCCAGGTCGGCCTCGGTAAAACGCCGGTTGTTCTGGTCGACGAGTTGGAAGGGCGCCACCCGATGGTCTACCTCGGCCCATCGGGGGGTGAAATCCCGCGACTCGTAGAACGGCAGGGAGGCGGCGCGCGACCCCCCGGGTTCTTTGAGCGCGCAGGCGGCCCCGCCCACCGTGATGGTGGCGAGGACTCCTAGTGTTAGCACCGGCCCTCTCACATCGAACCTGCGACGGGGAGGCACGGCTTCGAGTTCACCAGGCCGTAGGGCCTTCCTTTCCGGACCTCGACATTCAAGAACAGTTCGCCCTTGGATGACCAGGCCTGCTGGAGCCCGTTCTCGCGACCTTGCGAATAGTGCTTCAATTCGGCGAGTTGTCCGTGTGGATACCAGGACCGATAGACGCCCTCGATGACGTCGCCGTCATAGAACGTCTCCACTCGAGGGCCGCCCCCGGGCCAGAAGGCCACGTGACGTCCGACCTTGCGACCGTCCCGAAATGCGGTCTGACTGGCGAGGCTGCCGTCCTCGTGGAACGACTGAACGAGCCGGTCCGGTCGTCCCGGGACGAGGGTTCCGGCCTGAGCGAAGCCCGCGAGACTCGCGAGTACAAGAGCCCATCACCGTCTCGGTCGCCAGACCGTAGCCCGACAGGGTGCGCGAAAGGTCGTACCCCATCATGTATTCGGCCGGGTGCCCCGTCCAGGAAGATCGGGACAATGGGGGCGCCACCCGCGATGAACGCGCGGATGATCATCACTTCGGGAACCGTGTCGAAGGCGCCGCCGGTGTGGCCCGACAGACCCTTGGCCAGAAGCTCACCGTATGAGGCCGCGCGGTGTCTGACCGCTCTGATTCCTCGACGACGAACGGACCCCAGACGGCGCGAGCCCAAGTGATACTCGCGGCCTCTCCCTCGAACTCCCTGGAGTCCGCATGCCAGAAGGCAAGATCGAGGTCGCGCGCCGTACTCCGCCCCGCTGTCTCGACGGTGCGGGAAGTGAGTGCCGGTAGTGGAAGCAGGGCTCGCCCGCCAACCGGCATCGTGGCATGGCACGCTGGCTGCCACCACGCCGCCCAAGACCGGCGCCGCACCCGGCGTCTACCGACGCCATCGACCCGAGACCACCGCGCTCTACGAGGTCGTCCGCGACAACATCGAGACCCTGTTCGGCGCGATCGACGACGGGGCGCTTGCGGTCCGCATCCCTCGCCATGCCCGGAACGAACTCCTCGCCTATCTCGACTGCGGGCTTCTCTGTGGCCCAAGGCCAGGCTTCGCGCTCGCGGCTTTGCCCGACTCAAATGCCGTGCGTGCAGCGAAACCCGGCTGGTGGCTTTCAGCTGCAAGGGGCGAGGTTTTTGTCCGTCGTGTATGGGGAGACGGATGAGTGGCGCGAGCGGTCCCCTTGGGGAGCGCAAAGCCTGGCCTTGGGCCACCACGGCAGCAAATCTGATCGAGCGCGTGCTGCCGCCTTCAACCCCGCTTTGGCCCAAGGCCAGGCTTCGCGCCGGCAGTGGGTGCTGACCTTCCCGTTCTCATGGAGACCGAGGCTCGCCCAGGAGCGCGAAGCCTGCCCTTGGGGCACGGTGAATTGCTCGGTCGGCTCACCCAGATCTTCGTCGATAGCGCGAAGCCTGCCCTTGGGGCACGGTGCAGGCGTTCTATGTCCGTCGAGCGGCGCAGGCGGGCGCCATGGGTGCGAAGACGGGTGCTGTGACCGCGGTACAGAGGACGTCATCCGACATGCGCTTAAACCCTCATCTGCACACAATCGCCCTCGATGGCGCGTGGCACGAGCAAGGCAGCGGCCTCGTGGCCCAAGGCCAGGCTGCGCGCTCTTTGCAGGCCTTGGACATCTGAAGACCAGCGAAGTGGGCGATGTGCTGGAGCGTGCGGTCCGGCGGATCGAGAGACACCTTGGCCGGTGTGGCCTCCTTGGGACCAACGACGAGCGCGAAGCCTGGCCTTGGGCCATGACCTCGAGCTGAGCGGCGAGGGCGATCCCGAGAGCAACCTCGCCTCTTCCGCGGTCTCCGGCCAGTCGCCGCCCGCCGGGCCACAGTACCCCAAGGGTAGGCTGCGCGCTGGTCGAGTGGTCTCCGCTCGCTCAGGCTACGCGCGCTCGCCTACGACAAACCGCTCTGCGCATCGCTTGATGGGTTCACCCTGCATGCGGCGACCCGCGCGGGCGGGCTCGACGCCGAGGGTCGTGAGGCGCTGCTGCGCTACGTCCTGCGTGGCCCGAGGCCAGGCTGCGCGCTCCTCCGATTGCGCAGGAGCGAGTGGAGCAGCAGCCCGATGGCCTCGTGGCCCGAGGCCAGGCTGCGCGCTGCGCATCACTCTGAAAAAAGCCTACGCCGATGGGACGGTCGCCGTTGACATGGACCCCCTCTCCTTGCTGTGCCGGCTGGCGACGAGCGTGCCTCCACCACGCTTTCACACAATCCACTACGCGGGCGTGGCCCAAGGCCAGGCTGCGCGCTACTCGCCGCTGCGAGTCCATGGCGCTCGCGCATCAGCGCGCAGCCTCCCCTCGGGGGACCCCGCCTCCGCCCCCGGCGAGCGACGATGAGGAGCCCGAGAAAAGAGTGCGTAAGGGCGGATATCGGCCATGGGCAGAACTTTTGAAGCGAACCTTTGGGTTGGACGTGCCCCAAGGGCGCGGCATTCCGGCGAGGTGAAGCAGGCCGAGACTCATGGCAAAAGTGAAGAGGAACAAGATCAGACCCAGCCAGAGGGTTGAGAAGTGATGGACCGACGACGTGCCGCACACCATGAGGACCGCGACCGCCAGGTTCGAGGGTGAGGGCAGTTCCCAATACTGCACCCAGGCGAGCAACGTGAAGGGCAGAAGTGCGAGAACGAGCAAATTCGCATACCCAGCCCAGGCGATCATGTCCGGACCGGCCGGAAATAGCGCCACTAACAGGGCGGCGACCACAGCGGCATCCGAGCGCCGGAACAAACGTCGGGAAAGCAGGAAGACCCCTGCCACCTCTAATGCGCCTGTAAGCGCGGTTACGCCGGCGATATCGAACGCGCTCCAGCCGGCCAGGTTGGCAACAAGCGCATAGATCATTCCCGTGCCCGGCAATGCAAGCCAAGAAGTGAGGCCGCGCTGAAAGTACTCATTGACCAACGGCACGTAGCTGGTCGTGCGATAAGTTTCGGCGAACTGGAGGTGGTGGCCGTAGTCTCCGCCCGCGGGGTAGGCCAGCCCGACATACGGGTAGGCCCGGATCACTGTGGCGGTCGTCAAGGCGAGCACCAGCAGGAAGGCCTGCCCACGAGTCAGGCCGATCGCTTTCTCTCCGGGGTAGGTCATTCTGAAGGTGCCTGAGGGCTGCAACGCCCGCAACTCACCCTTCGATGTCGATCGACTTGACTCCGACGAGCACGCCCAGCCAGCGCCTCGACGTGAGTCGGAGCTTCTCAATCCTCGCCCCTTGCATGCTCCAAAGCCTGAAGCTGCCGTCCTCCATTCTTTCGAGTTTCATCTTCATCGTCGCCCATCGCCGGAAAAGTCCATTGCTGATATAGCGGAGGTGGGTGATGCCTGACTTCGCGAGGTCGCAGCCAGGGCAACTGAGCGTGACGGAGTCTCGACCCTCGGTTCGCGCAATGCCCACCGCGCTGGTTCGCGGTTGTTCGGGAGTGGCGATCGTCTCGTTTTCCTCTCCCGTCGCACGATGTGGCGAAGCGTGCCATCTGGGGCGGTCACCATAAGGAGATGGTGAACCAGGTTGTCCTCGGATTCGCTGATGATCGTGACCAGCAGCTGTTCGCGGTCACGAGCGGTCGGAGTCTGGGCCGGGGCCGAGGTCACGGCCGGATAGGCCAGCCGTATCGGGAGGGGTGCCGCGAACATGAATCAAGAGCCTATAGGAGTCCTTCGTGGGCGTACCACTTCGCCGTTGCCGACATGCCCGCGATGATTCCGCGATCCGCCACGAATCCCTTGGCTGCCTGGAGGCTCTCGGTCCGGCAGGTCCAAGCCGGAGCCAGATACTCGGGTGCCTTCCGACGCTCAGGTGCAGCAGTGTTCGGTCGCGGATGTCGGCCCGTGACCTGCTCTTCATCTGGACGCCGGTCGACAGTGACGGATCTTCGTCATGCGTCTGCCCTGACTCGAGGACTCTTGGAGGTGGACGATCTCGCGGCGCCGCTTTCCGGCGCTCCGCTGGCATTTACCGCCGTAGTTTGCCAGAGCCTTTGAACTGATCCGGCATCTGCGTGGTTTCTATCCGCGAGTCATCGAGTCGGATCGCGATCCGTTCCAGCTCCAGGTGGCCCAGCCTCGATACGCGGTTCACAACCTGAGTCCTCAGGCTTCCTTGAGTCGCCATGAACCGTTTTACCTTCGAGCCCTCGCCGTGGCCGTCGCGGTCTCTGTGGACCTTGGCGCACAAGCGCCAACCCCCATCGCATGGGTGAAACGAAGCCTCCCGTGCCCGACGACCGCCTAGAATCGGTGCCAGGCATGCCCGTTGTTTCAAACGTCTGGACCTGGGTTGCCGCCCTGGCGGGGTTGCTGCTGCGCACCGTCGTCGGGCGCCTCAACCTGACGTTGCTGGGCATCGCCTTCCTGGCTGCGACGTTCCTGTTCACGGATCGCATTACCAACCGGCAGCCGACGGCACCGCGTATCGACCGCGCGGAGGTCGTAGCCCGGCGGCAACCACTGCCGGCCGCGCGGCGCGTCTTCTGTTACGTCATCGACTCGCTGCGGTTCGAGACGGCCGTCGACCCGGCGATCATGCCCAACCTCGTCCGGCTTCGCGCTGAGGGCGCCTGGGCCCGCGTGGAGTCGGGCTTCAACTCCGGTTCCGCGGCCGCACTGCGCGACGCCTTCACCGGCCGGGAGAACGCCGCGGTGGTGGCCGCGGTCGCGACCCTGATCCGCAGCGACGGCGGCGGGGAGTCGCTGTTCCACCAGATGTCGGCAGCGGGGATCACGAGCGCCACCTACTCGGCCGGTTTCTTCCGCCAGTTCGGCGAGGCCGTCACCCGCGAGGTCGACCTGGGCCTGGCGACGACGCCCTCGCTCGAACAGCAGGAGGAACACGTCCTCGCAGCGGTGGCGGCGTTTGCAAGCGGCGAATTCGACTTCGTCCTGGGGCACCTGGCGCATGGCACCGACCACGCGGCCCACGACCTCGGCGTCGGGACGCCGGCCTACGCCGCGGTGTTCCGCCGGGCCGACGCGCTGATCCCCGTGATCCGCTCGCGCCTGCCGCCAGGCGTTACGTTCCTGGTTACGGGCGACCACGGGCACGATCTCGCCGGCCGCCACGGCGTCGGTCTCGACGTGCCGACGGTCACGGTCTACCTGGGGCCGCGGTTCCGGCGCGGGGTTGACCTCGGCTCCGTTCCGATCATGAGCCACCGTTACCTGCTCAGCCAGGCGCTCCAGTTGCCCCTGCAGACCCAGGGTTACGTCGGTCGTTACCTCCCGGACGCCCTCGAGCCCGGGACGGGCCCGCCGCCCCCGCGGGCCGAGAACGCGCCGGTCGACCGGGGCGACGCGAAAGCGTGGATCTGGTTCTACCTGTCGGCGTTCGGCATGCTGTGGTTCAACCTGGTCTGCCGAGCCTGGAGCCCGTTCGATTTCTCTCACGGGCGCGAAGTCGCCCTCTGGCTCGCGGTTGTGCCGCTCTTCGTCCGCGGATCGTGGCAGGTGCCGCTCGCCGCAGCAGTGCTGGCGGGGCTCCTGTTCCTGCACGCGCGCCTCGCGTCGGCGGGCCAGTTCGTGCGGTGGGGCGTGCTTCCCGTCGTCGCGCTGCTTGGGCTGCGGGAGTGGGGTCGCGTGCTGCTCGCCGCGCGCCCATGGCTCGATGCTCTGCCGCCAAGGGCGCTCGCGGTGTACTGGGTTGTCGCCCTGATGGCGGGCGTCGCCCTGGCGACCCGGGCGCGGCGCACGCGCGTGATGGCCGTGATCTTCGGCGTCCCCGCCCTGTTGTTCCCGCAGACCCACTACCACTACGGCTTCCCGGGAACGCTTGCTCCCCTTATGGTGTGCTGGTTCGCCTTCTTTCTTGCCTCACTGTTGCGCGACGGGGCCTGGCGCGCCCGCGGCGTGGCCGCACGCGACGCGCTCCGGTTGAGCGTGGTCGCTGCCATCCTGCTCGTGCTGCTCCAGCCGCTGGCCTCGCCGTGGGCGGTGGCGGGATCGTTCGAGCGCTGGCAGGCGCTCCTGCCTGGCCTGTCGGCGGACGACTTGGTGTACTTCGGGGCCTGCGCCTTCATCGGCCTGCTCGTGGCATTCTTTCCCTCGCGCCCGCGTTGGACGGAGTTGCTGCCTGGCGTGGCGCTGATCGGCCTGCTGTTGCCGATGGCCTCGCGGGTCTGGGTGCCGGACTTCGACCTGTGGTCTAAGATCGCGCTCTCCACGTTCGCTGGATGGGCGGGGTTCGCCTGGTGGCGTCGGTCGGCCGCGCGGGTCTTCGGCCTAGCGTTCCTGTTCCTACTCTACTTCGACTTCGTCGCCCTCACGCCCCGCAACTTCCTGGAGACCGCCGTGATGATCGGAGCTCTGGCGCTGTGCGCCCAGTTTGTCGCCTGGTTTCCGCAACGGGAGAACACGGCGGCGGACGCGATCGTGCTGGCCGCGTTCGGCGTGATGATCGCCGGCTGGGCGAGCATGCGGTGGTCGGTCACCCACATCGAGTGGCACGCCATCTACGAGTGGACGACGCGGGAAGCGTTTGAGGCCAACGTGGTCTGGTTCGTGCCCTGGATCGCGCTGAAGGGGCTAGTGCCCTGGGGGATCATGATCTGGTGCCTGCGCGACCGGCTGCACGCCTTCGGGCCGTTCCCGGCTGCACCCCTGTTCGCTATCTTCGCCGCCAAGACGCTGGCGATGACGATGGTCAACACCGGCCTCGGCACCGCCGACACCTTCAACCGCAGCTACCTGGAAGCGGCGTGCGCCCTCGGGGTGATGACCATTCTCTTCCTCGGCCTGATCGTGTTGCCCGGCGCATGGCCGCCGGCTGACGCGGCCCAGCGGCGCACGGACGCCGAACCGGCAGACTGAGCGTCGCCCATGACCCACGATGCTCCGCCCGACGGTCTGCGCCCACCCACGCGGCGAGTGCGGCTCGCCGCTGCCGCGGCGCTGGCGCTCGTGGCCATGGCGGTCTTCTGGGGCCACACCGAGTGGGGACCCGCCTACGTGCGGGGCAAGGCGTCGGACCTCGGCGGGCCACTCGAGGGCGCGCGGCGCATCCTCCAGGGCGAGCGGGACATCTACGCCAGGCCCTACGCACCCTACGTAACGGCCTACCCGCTGTCATATCCCCTGACGACGTCGATCCTCGTGTTGCCGCTGGCCCCCCTGCCGCCACGCCTGGCCGGGCTCCTGTTCGTCGGGCTGACCACCGGGCTCGCCGCGTACATGCTTACCCGGCGCCGGCTCGACGAGTTGCTGATCTTCGGCTCGGCGCCGGCATTCTTCGCCTGGGCTTGGGCGCAGTGGTCGCCGCTGCTGCTGATTCAGGGCATGACGGCGTGGAGCGTGCTGCTCGGCATCGGCAGCCAGTCGCGCATCGTGCGCACGAACCAACACGGCAACAAACGGGTTTATCGAAATTTCTTCCGACCATTTGGGGATTCAAGCTTCGACCAATCGCGCCCGCACTCTGCTGGCGCAAAAAAATGTCGTGATCACCAGCACGATGGATCAATTGCGGGCCACGGCGGACCAGGCGTTTTTCGAAGAAGCACGCGGCACCTTGCAGTTGCGCCAATTGGACGCCCAGGCGGCCACGCTCGGAACGGGTTCCGCGACTTCGCGCATTCTCGTTTCCTCCGGGGCTCCGACCCCGACGAACGGCATGGTCGGGGCCAATCTCGCCCTGTGGGGCGGCGCGAACATGCAGGATTCGGCACAACCGCTCTTTGTGACCTACGACGGCACGAACGGGTTTCAAGCGGCCGGGTTTGATGTTTCTGCCACCACGCTTGCCTTGCTTCAGGGAGCGACGGCAGGACAGATTGTCAATTTCGACGCCGTCGCAGGCACCCAGACCATGACGGCCAATGCGTCCATGCAGGCCTTGCGACGTCGCACCACGGCGAATACGCAGTTGCTTAACAGTCCGGCTAATTTCGCCATCACGTTGGGATCAACGGGTGCCGTAGGACAGGGCGCCGGTCTGTTTTTGGCTCATACCGCTGACAACGAGGTCACTCATACCGCCAATTTCACCTTTGGTGGCGGGCAAGAGGGCATGATC
>ENA-ORBV01008192-ORBV01008192.1-microbial-mat-metagenome-genome-assembly--contig:-NODE-8192-length-17668-cov-5.506168_pt1 | contig 17668 bp, 11 predicted proteins | sample MGYA00237777_ERZ505514 | MGnify/ENA primary metagenome ERZ505514 (study PRJEB26160, sample SAMN06269048) | microbial mat metagenome | isolation source: Oligotrophic lake microbial mat | place...
TCGCAGGGTCGTGATCAGCGGCGTTGGGCAAGGGCGCTTCGAGCTACGAGCTTCGAGCTACGAGCTTCGAGCTTCGAGCTACGAGCTACGAGCTACGAGTTTCGCCGCCAAAGAACCACGATCATGGTGAAATTGAGCCGTGATGGAGCACCAGGGGCCGATTCGTCGCTCGTCGCTCGTAGCTCCATCAAAGTTCCGTCCCCCCGTTGACACCCCTCAACGCCCGACCTACAAGGTGCCGTTAGCACGATCCGTCGTGCCGACGCTGGTGGTGGTCAGGTTACGGTTTCGACTGCGGTCGACCGACTCCCGATCAGGCGTCCCTCCCACCCACAATCCGGTTTTTCTCGCAGGCCTGCGCTGCAATGGCAGGCCTGCGCTGCATCCCCCGGATGTGTTCTGTACCCGTTTATTCCTCGGGGTTTGATGCCGGCTGAAACGCTGGTGGTCATCGACGGCCACTACTACGCCTACAAGTTCTTCTTCGGCATGCCGCCGCTCACCGGTCCCGGCGGGCGGCCCACCGGCGTGACGTATGCCTTCGCCAACATGGCGCGTGATCTGCGGCAGAATCCGCTGCTGACGCACTTGGTGTGCGTGTTCGACATCGGCGACAGCTTCCGCAACCAGATCTTCGCCGAGTACAAGGCGCACCGCGATCCGATGCCGGATCTGCTCGCCGCTCAGCTCGATGACGTGGAGGATATCCTGCGCGCCAGCGGCGTGCCGATCATCAAGGCACTTGGCTTCGAAGCCGACGATGTCCTGGCGACCTTGGCCAAACAGGCGAGCGCTGCCGGCATGAATGTGCGGCTGTGCACCAAAGACAAAGACATCGATCAACTGCTGAATGAGCGCGTTCGCACCTGGGATCCAAGCAAGGACATCCTGCGTGGACCGAAGGAACTGCAGGTAGAAAAGGGCATCACGCCGGAGCAGGTGATCGACTACCTGTGCATGATTGGTGACAGCGCTGACAACGTCCCAGGCATCACCGGCGTTGGACCGAAAAACGCGGCGAAGCTGCTGGCCCAGTACGGCAACCTCGCAGCGGTGCTGGCCAACAGCGACCAGCTCAAGGGCAAACAAAAGGAGAACGTCGAAGCGTTCAAACCGCAGGCCGAGCTGACCTGTCGCTTGATCCAGCTCGCCGATGTGCCGGATCTGCCGCCGCTGGACACCTTCCGCATCGATCGTTCGCTCACCGGTGATGAAGCTGCGTTCACCAAGTTCGGTTTCAGCCGCGCGCGTTTTTTCCCGACGCAGGCGCAACCAGCAAGCACCGCGGATGCGCCGTACCGCATCCTCGCGCTCACCGATCTGCCTGGTTTCATCGCCGATCTGCGCAAGGCCGGGCGTTTCGCTTTCGATACCGAAACCACCGGGCTCGATCCGCTGACCGCCGACCTGGTCGGCATCAGCATCGCCTATGGGCTGCCGGACGTGTGCGCGGCGGCGTACCTGCCGATCCGTGGTCTCGATCATGCGCTGGTGCCGTGGGACGCGGCGAAAGCTCTGCTCGCACCGCTGTTCGCGGATGCGACGGTGAAGAAGGTCGGGCAGAATACCAAGTACGACGTGCGGGTGCTCGCGCACCACGGCATGACAGTGAACGGCGTCGACGGCGACACCATGCTCGCGAGTTGGTTGCTCGACCCAGGGCGTGAAAGCCATGGCATCGATCACCTGACCAAGTCGTTCCTGAACGAAGAGAAGATCGCCACCGGCCAGGTGGTCGATCTCACCAACGGCCAGACCATGGCGCAGGTCGCGGTCACCACCGTCGCCAAGTACGCCTGCGAGGACGCCCAGTGCTGCTGGCGTCTGGCGCAACTGCTGGAAGCCAAACTCGCCGAGAACAACCTGCTGGAGGTCTACCGCACGCAGGAAGTGCCGATCGCCGGTTGCCTCGGCCACATGGAAGACGCCGGCCTGCTGGTGAACCGCGACACGCTGGCGGCGACCCAGCGACATCTGGAACAGTACCTCACCGAGGTCACCGCCAGCATCCGCAAACACGCTGGTAGTTCGTTCAATCCGGCGAGTCCCAAACAAGTCGCCGACCTGCTGTTCACCAAGCTCGGTCTGCCGGTGATGAGCCAGACCAAGTCGGGGCCGTCAACCGATGCCAGCGTGCTCGAAGCCCTGCGCCACCTGCACGAACTGCCGGACCTGCTGCTGCAACACCGCATGTTGTCGAAGCTGATCGGTACCTATCTGACCAAGCTGCCCGAATACATCGCCGCTGATGGTCGCATCCACACCAACCTCAAGCAGACCGGCGCCGAAACCGGACGCCTCGCCAGCGATTCGCCCAACCTGCAGAACATCCCGAAGAAGAGCGACCTGGGGCGCGAGATTCGCGCGGCGTTCATTCCCGGCCCTGACCGTTTGTTCCTCGCTGCTGACTACAGCCAGATTGAACTGCGCGTGCTCGCACACCTCTCCGGCGATCCGACGCTGAAACAGGCCTTCGCCAGCGGCGCCGACATTCACCGCTTCGTCGCCGCACAGGTCGCCGGCATCGACGAGGCCTCGGTCACGCCCAAGCAGCGTAACGCGGCAAAAGCGGTCAACTTCGGCATCATCTACGGGCAGACCGCGTTCGGTCTGTCACAGCAACTTGGCATCGCACGCGGCGAGGCGCAGAAGTTCATCGACGGCTACTTCGCCCGCTTCGATCAGGTGAAGGCGTACATCGCCTCGGTGATCGAACAGGCCGTGAGCCGCGGCTACGCCGAGACCATCGCCGGACGCCGTCGTTACGTGCCGCATCTGAGTAGCGGCAATCGCAACGAACGCCTGCAAGGCGAACGCATCGCGCTCAACAGCACCATCCAGGGCAGCGCTGCTGACCTGATCAAATGTGCGATGCTGCGCTGCGACACCATGTTGCCGGCCGGCTCGCGTCTGGTGCTGCAGATCCATGACGAACTGCTGGTCGAGGCCGACGCTACGGTGGCGGATGCTGCCGCCACCGCGTTGCGCGACGCCATGACCGGCGCCTGGATCCTCAACGATGTCGCCTTGATCGCCGAAGTGCGTCGCGGCGACACCTGGTTCGCCGTGAGCTGATGTATGCAGACCACAGACCACAGGCTACAGACCACAGGTCGTGCCTACGACGTCGTTTCTACGACCTGTGGCCTGTAGCCTGTGGTCTGTAGCCACTCCCATTTTCGCCCCTGATTTCCGAACGAAGAAAAAACATGAACGACAAAGCCAAGAAACCCGCCCGCACCACCAAGCCCAGGCCCACGAAAGAGTCGGCGAGAGAGTCGACGAGAGAGTCGACCAAAGAGTCGACCCGTGAACGGGCACCGCGTCGTGAGTCGTCAGGCGATCACCTGCCGCCGATCGACTTCGATGCGCCCTCTGAGGCGGTGAAGGCCGGCGCGCAGCCAGCCGAGCCATTGCTGGTGGTGCCAGCGGAAAAACGTGTGCGCATCGGCATCACCGGTGAACCAGGTGCGGGCAAAAGCGCGCTCGCGCGTCAACTCGGTGCCCTCGGCGGCACGGTCATCGACGTCGATCGTCTGGGCCACGAACTGCTGGAACATCCGCGGATCAAACGCGACCTCGCGCGCGCTTTCGGTGAGGACATCCTCACCGGCGATGGCGAGATCGATCGTCGCGTGCTGGCGGCCAAAGCCTTCGCCTCCGCCGATGCGACCGCGACGCTCAACGGCATCATGCATCCGCCGATCGCCGCCCGCGCCAAGGCACTGGCGGCCAAGGCTGGCAATTTCGTGGTGGTCGACGCCGGCCTGCTCCACGAGATCGGCCTGGGCGAGGAGTGCACCATTTCCATCTACGTGAAAGCCAACCGCGACAACCGCGTGAACCGCGTGGCTGAACGTGGCTGGGACGAAAACGAACTTTCCCGCCGCGAACAAGCGCTCGGCGACGCCGATGCCCGCCGCAAGAAGTGCAACCTCGCGGTCGACAACACCGGTGATCCCAACTTGCTGGCGGCCTACGCCAAGACCATCCTGGCGCGTCAGATCGGTCTGGATCTCTCAGCGCTGAAGAAACAGGCACCGATGCCGATGCGCAACGTCGACAACGGCAATGGCAATGGCAATGGCAGCGGCAATGGCAGCGGCAATGGCAGCGGCGATCACGACGACGACTCGCAGGACAATAACGACGACGCGTCCAGCGATGGCGACGCGGGCGACCAGAATGATCGTGCGCCCCAGCCCGAACCGCAGCAGCAGCGCCGCGATCAGCAGCGCCCAGGCGACCGTCGTTTCGATCAGCGTGGCAATCCGCAGCAGCAGAACCGTCAGGGCGGCCAGCAGCGCGATGGCGGCCAGCAGCGCGATGGCGGCAACCAGCAGCGCGATGGCGGCCAGCAGCGCGATGGTGGCAACCAGCAGGGCGGTCAACCAAGCGGTCAACCTGGCAACGCCCAGCAGCGTGACGGCCAGCCAGGCAATCAGGGCAACGACAATCGTCCGCCGGTGAAGATCATCCTTGACGATTACCTGCGTCGCACCCTGCCCGACCTCCAGGGCGAGGCCGACAAGCTCGACGTGCGCGATGTGAAGTGGCTGAAGAAACACGACCTGATCTGCGAGATCCTGCGGCGCGTCGCCGCCGGTCGCGCGGATGAGATCGTGGTCGAAGGCTACATCGAGCTGATCAAGGATCAGCAGGCGTACATCCGTAGTCCGCTCAACAACTACCTGCCGGTCAACACCGACGCCTTCATCGCCAATCCGCAGATCCGCCGTTACGGCCTCAAGGCCGGCATGCAGGTGGCCGGTCTGGCCCGTGCGCCGCGCGGCAACGAACGTTGCCCGCAGCTGCTGAGCATCAACACGGTGATGGACGAGCCGGAGAACAAGCGCACGGCGGTGCAGGACTTCGAGCACCTCGTGCCGTTGCATGCGCATGAACGCCTGTTCATGGAACTGCCGGGCGATCCCACCGACTACTCGCTGCGCATCATCGACCTGGTGGCGCCGATCGGCAAAGGCCAACGCGGCCTGATCGTCGCCCAGCCAAAGTGCGGTAAAACGGTCTACATGACCAAGATCGCCAAGGCCATCACCACCAACAATCCGGAAGTGGTGCTGATCGTCCTGCTGGTCGACGAACGTCCGGAAGAAGTCACCGACATGCAGCGCAGCGTGCGCGGCGAAGTTGTCGCGTCGACCTTCGATCAGCCGGCCTCGCGCCACGTGCAGTGCGCCGAGATGGTGATCAACAAGGCCAAGCGCCTAGTCGAACGCGGCAAAGATGTCGTCATCCTGCTCGACTCGATCACGCGTCTGGCGCGTGCCTACAACAGCGAAGCACCCAATTCTGGTCGCATTCTCTCGGGCGGTATCGATTCCAACGCGCTGATCAAACCGAAGCAGTTCTTCGGTGCGGCGCGCAAGATCGAGAACGGTGGTTCGCTGACCATCCTTGCCACGGCCATCGTCGATACCGGTTCGCTGATGGACACGGTGATTTTCGAAGAGTTCAAGGGCACCGGTAACATGGAACTGGTCCTTGATCGTCGCTTGGCCAACCGCCGGGTCTTCCCCGCCGTCGACTGCGCGCAGTCGGGCACGCGTAAGGACGAGCTGCTGATCAAGAACGACGACGAACTGCGTCGCGTGTGGGCACTGCGCAAGTTCCTGGCGGAACGCAACGGCGCGGATGCCATCGACTTCCTCAAGTCGAAGCTCAAGAACTCCAAGACCAACATCGAGTTCCTGCTCACCATCGATCCGGACAAGCTCAGTTCGTGGTAAGCTGAGCACGGTGACCGTTGCCCAGCAGCAAACGCCGTGATGCGCTTGGTGTTGCCTCCCTGACGAGTCAGCCACACTGGTGGCATGCTCAGCTGTCCAGCGTGCCAAGAGCGTTTGCGTATCGATCAGGGACATCGCGGCATGAGTTGGCGCTGTGATCGCTGCGATGGTGAACTGTTTTCATTCAGTTCGTTACGCTCGAATCACCTGCAGATCGCCGATGCGGTGGTTGCTGCCCCGCGGTTACCTAGCACAGCGCTGAATCGCAACTGCCCATTCTGCCGCGATCCAATGCAACAAGTTCAAGCAGGTAGTCCGCCGCCAATTCCTTTGGAAGTGTGTGATCGCTGCCGCGCGATCTGGTTCGATGATGCTGAATACCACCGTGTCTTCCCTTTTCCGGTCGGACGCCCACGTGGGGCACCGTCACCCGTCCGAGCTCCACCAAACTTCCGCGCGTGGTTTACCTACGTGCTGCTGTTACTCATGGTCGGTATATCGCTGTGGGCAATGATTGATCATCCTGAGTGGATCCGCGCCTGGGGATTCATCGCGGCTGATCCCTGGCGGGCCTATGGCGCGACCATGCTGACTGCGTTCTTCCTGCATGCCAATCTGGCGCACTTGATTGGCAATGCGCTGGTCTTCTGGTCATTCGGCGAGGATTGCGAAGAGGTGCTTGGTCGGTTCAGCTTCGTGCTCCTCGTGGCGTCTGCGACCATCGCTGGTTGTGTCGCCCATGCCGTCATCGATCCACGTCCGGATGTTCCCTGTATCGGTGCCAGTGGCGGCATCGCTGGTGTGTTGGCCTACTACTGCGCACGTTTCCCGCATCGTGACGTCGTCGTCTACATGTGGTTCGGGATGTTGCTCTACTCCTTGCCGATGTCTGCAATCACATGGCTGGTCGTGTGGTTGTTATTCCAGATTGCTGGCGCCGCCTTGGAATATCATGCGGGAAGTTTTATCGCCTACGGTGCGCATGTGGGTGGGGCGTGCATGGGCCTTATCTTCTACCTGTTCCATCGCCTGCTGAAACCGATGTCGGACGCACAGCGTCACGCCGCGTGGTGGAAACGCTGATTGGCGCTGACACTACGTGCTACGTGCGACACCCGCGGGCATCAGCCCGCGGGTGTCGTGTCGTGCAGCACGTGGTTGATGATCAGCGAGGGATCAGAGACGATAGCCAAGTTGCAGGCCCACGGTGAGGCCATTGAGGTCGATGGTGGTATCGTAGGTGGTGCCCGCGCTGCCGTCGATTTCACCGTCGGAGGACGCGTACAGGTAGCCGATCTGGAGGCCCAGCTGGACGCCATTGCTCCAGGTATAGTAACCCGCCGCGCGGAAACCGACCTCCCAGTAGAGTCCGGTGCCATCACCAGCGAGCTCCTGTTCGAACTGCGCATACCCGATGCCGAAGTATGGGTTCAGCTCAATGTGGAATTCATCGTCGAGCAACCAGCCCAGACCGGGATGGAGCGTGAGCTGGTAGCTGCGCAGGTCGATCTCGGGTGAACTGCCGCTGCTTTCGATCACGAGGTGGTTGGTGCTCAGTTCCAGGCCAACGATGAAGTCGCCGTCCTCGGACATGCCACTCCACGGCGTCATCCACATCAAGCCGGTGCGACCAGTCAGGTCCCAGTTGGTTTCGCGCTCATAATTGGCGGGATTCGCGTCGTTGCTCGAATCGATGATGCTGATGTCGGCTCCGGCCGGCAGCATGCTGTAGCCCAAGCGCCAATCGTTGATGTGGTGCGGGTCTTTTTCTTTGCGTGCAATGGCGTTGAAGTCCTCGTCATCGTCATCCGCCGCCTGGGTGCTGGCGATGCCGGCAAACAGCAGCGATAGGATGCTCATGGTGCGCACAGTGGTGCGCGCGATGGTGCACGCGATGGTGGAAACAGCCGGTGAGGGACGGGACGTAGTGGTCATGGGCGCTGTTTCTAGGTGTCTCGCCCAGGGCCCTCAAGGGAAACATGCAGCCAGCGTGCGCTGGCCCTGCTACAGCTGGTCTCCCTCAGCATTTCCGGTTACGCAGACGCAGTGGGCGTCCTAACCAGAAAAGCAGGAATAGCGCGAGGGTGGCCAGACCTCCGCCAAGTCCGCACGACCTCCCGCCGCCGGAGGATGACCATCCGCCACCGCCAGCGTGGGCACCTCCGTCCGCTGCCGTCACGGTCACCGTGGTGGCTGACGAGGTACCGGTGCTCCCGGTGCGACCGCTCTGGTTACCCCCGTCGCGCCTGTTGTTGGAGGTCGTAGAGCAGGTCGTGTGCCTGGCGCGGGCTCATGCCATCCAGTTCCAGATCGCGTAACCGTTTCACCAGTGGATTTTCAACCGGTGAAAACAGCGTGAGCTGCAAGGCCGACGCCTCGCCGCTACGTGCGGTCGGACGTTCTCGTTCCGTCAGGTCGACATTGAGTCGTTCAAGCGTGGCGAGTACTTCGCGCGCACGGTGGATGACGGGTTCCGGTACACCCGCCAGACGCGCGACATGGATGCCGTAGCTGCGCGTTGCCGCGCCGTCGACGATGCGGTGGAGGAACACCACGGTGTCGTCCTGCTCAGCAACACTGACGGTCAGGTTGCGGATGCCTGAGCGATCGACCGCGAGGTCCACCAACTCATGGTAGTGCGTGGCGAACAACGCCCGGCAGCCGATGTGATCATGCAGGTGTTCGGTGATCGCCCAGGCCAAGCTGACACCGTCGTAGGTCGAGGTGCCGCGTCCGACTTCATCGAGGACGACGAGTGAACGCCGAGTCGCGTGGTTGAGGATCGCTGCGGTCTCGGCCATCTCGACCATGAAGGTCGATTGCCCGCGTGCGAGTTCATCACCGGCACCGACGCGGGTGAACACCCGATCGACCACGCCGATGCGCGCTGAGGTCGCGGGAACAAACGAGCCGGCCTGGGCCAGGATCACCGCCAGCGCGACCTGACGGATGTAGGTGGATTTTCCCGCCATATTGGGGCCGGTGATGACGGCTAGGCGACTGGTGATGTCCGATGTCCGATGTCCGATGTCCGATGTCGAATCAGGGACATCGGACATCGGACATCGGACATCGGACGCATCCAGCCGACAATCATTCGCGACAAAGCGCCCGCGTCCGAGCACGTCTTCGACCACCGGATGACGGCTCTCAATCAGCTCCAGGACGGAGGAATCATCAACCACCGGTCGGCACCAACCGAGGCGGCGTGCGACATCGGCCAGTCCGGCGAGCACGTCTATCACTGCGAGCGCATGGGCGCAGGCCTGGATCTGGTCGAGCGTCTGTTCGGCGCGATCACGCAGGCGGGTGAAATGCGCCAGTTCCAGCGCATTGATCTTTTCCTCGGCACCAAGCGCTTGGTCTTCAAACTCTTTCAGTTCGGGCGTGATGTAGCGTTCGGCGCCGACCAGCGTCTGTTTGCGCACGAAGTGCGGTGGAACCTGATCGCCACGCGCGCGTGAAAGTTCGATGTAATATCCGAAGACGCGATTGTAGCCGACCTTGATCTGTTTGAGGCCACAGGCGGCGGCTTCGCGTGCTTGGTATTGTGTCAGCCAAGCATCGGCATCGCGGCGGATACCACGCAGACGATCGAGGTCGGCGTCGACACCATCGCGCATCAGACCGCCGTCGCTGATGGTCAGCGGCGGATCATCGACCAGCGTGCGGGTGATGTCGCGCACCAGATCCACCGCAGGGTGCAAGTGTTCGTGCGCCAGCCGCAGCAACCCAGGTGCTGCGGCATCGTTGCCGAGTGCCGTGGCCACGGTCGCGGCCGCTTGCACAGTGGTGGCAAGGTGGACCAGGTCGCGCCCATGACAGCGGCCAGTAGCGATGCGCGCCAGCAGACGTTCGAGATCGTAGACCTGCGTCAGCGCCGCGCGGACCTCGTCACGGCGACGATCATCGGCGACCAGGAACGCCACCGCATCGTGCCGTCCGTTAATCGCGCTCAGCGTGGTGAGCGGTCGGGCCAGCCACTCCGCCAGCAAACGAGCTCCGGCCGCACTTTTGGTGCGGTTGATCGCGGCGAGTAGGCTGCCCTGTGGTCCCTGGTCGCGGCTGTTCTTCAGCAGTTCCAGGTTACGCCGGCAGGTGGCGTCGATCACCAGATGATCGTCATGGTGCAGACGACGGATGCGTCGCACGTGGCCAAGGGCCTTGCCGGTGCCGCCGGGATTGGCCGCGCTATCGGCGTAGCGTAGTGCAGCTGCCGCTGCAGCGGCCAAGTGATCATCACCCGCGGTGATGCCGAAACCGTCGAGGGTTGTCACGCCCAGGCGTTCGTTCAGCCAACGACGCGCGTCTGCGGGTTTCCACGCATACGCTGCCAAGCCGGCGATGGGCGGCACAGGTACGGGTGCACACAACGTGGCGAGCAGCACGGGGGTGTCCTCACGTCGGCGCAGTTCCTCTGGCACCAGCAGTTCCGCTGGGGCCAAGCGTGCAAGGATGAGCGCCAAGTGCTGCGCATCACTGGCGGACTCGACGGTGAATGCGCCGGTGCTGGTATCGAGTGCGGCAACTCCGACCACGCCGCCCGCAACGTCGAGCGCTGTCAAGGCCACCAAGTGATTCGCGGCGCTGGCGTCGAGCGCGCTTTCATCGATCAGCGTGCCGGCGGTGATGACGCGCGTAAGGCCGCGTTTGACCAGACCCTTTGCACTCTTCGGATCCTCCAATTGATCCATGATCGCCACGCGTTTGCCGGCAGCGAGCAGGCGCGGCAGGTAGGTCGACAGGCTGTGGTGCGGCACGCCGGCCATGGCGATGGGATGGTCGGCGTCCTTGTTGCGGCAGGTCAACGCGACGCCGGCGTGGCGCGCGAGCTCCTCGGCATCGCCCATGAACGCTTCGTAGAAATCGCCCATACGCATCAACAACACCGCATCCGGATGTGCCGCCTTGGCTTCCAGGTACTGACGCATCATTGGGGTGTCGTGGGCGAATTTAGCCAAGGGGAACGTCCGATGTCCGATGTCCGATGTCCGATGTGGACCTGGAAACTGCGCGAACGTCGCCGTAGATCATGCGATGCGCATGAAGCGTTTGCGAAACGAGGTTACGCTCACAGCGGCGGTGACTTCGTCCCGACATCGGACATCGGACATCGGACATCGGACAGTCTTTATTGCAGCAACGCCACATCCTCGACCAGCACCAGCGGGATCGGTCCGCCGCCCTGGCCGTGTTTCTCTGCTTCAATCGGTTGCACATCGCCCTTCACCCCGACTAGGCGCCAGAAGAATTCCGAGAGCTGCAGGTCGACACCCGGCTTGGTCTTCACGAACGCGCAGATCTTGCCGTTTTTGTCGATGATGACGTGGTTGGTGCCGGTGCCGGCGACGGCACGTTCTTCGAGGAAACCTTGCGCGGCGAAACCACCGACGACTGCTGGAGCTTTGGTCGCGGCCTCTTTTAGTCCGCCGAGATCAGCGGGTTTCTCCGGCTTGGGCAGCGGATCAACCGCTGGTTTTGGGAGTGGTTCAACCGCGGGTTTGGGCAGCGGATCGACCTTCACCACCACCGGCGGTTTTCCTGGCACGTCGCGCACCGGCGTGATCTTGTTCGCGCGCTGCACTTGGAGCGCGGCCGCGACCACTGGTGCGATACGATCCTTCAGACGTTTGGCGGCGAGCTTCACGCGCTCGTTGGGATGGCCGTCGACCACCTGCGCCAACTGCATGTCGAGGTATTCCCAGTCGAGCTTGGCGGCGATCTCGATGTCTTCATCGAGCGCTTGTTTGTAGGCGGCGTAACGCGCCTGCGCTTCGACATTCACATCGTCGAGCTTGTTCGCCTGCTGCTCGGCCTCAACCAACCCGGGAACTTTTTCCTGCGGGATGACGAGCACGCTCTTGTGCACGTAGGCCACCGCGCTCGGCGGATAAACCGGCACCCAGTCACCGTTGCGCGCCCGTTCCTTGATCTCGACCTCTTCACCGAGCGCCAGTTCGGCGACGATGTTGCCGCCTTGCCGTGAATCGTCGCGCACGCGCGCGCGGTCTTCGATGACCGTGGCTTTTTTGCCCGAGGCATCCGGCTGGATGACCTTCTGGTGGATCCACGCCGAGCCTTCGCGCGGGAAACGGATGACGTACCACTCGGGCAGGCCCTGGGCGATGCCGAGGACGTCGACTGCGACGCCGACTTCCAAGGTTGCCACAACCTTGGCCTGGGTGCTCGGCCCGAAGCGCACGTTGCCCTTCTTGGACATGGTGGTGGCCACTGCCTGCGGCTGCTCCGATGGTGCGTCTGCCGCCATGACCTGGACGGTGCCAGGGATCATCAACGGCCAGGAAAGGGCGAGCAGGGTCAAGGAGCAGGCTTTGAGCATGGACAGAGTCTCCGCGCCGGAGCCTAGATTCGACGCTCTATTTGCAATGCTGCTGGTTTCTCAGCGGCTTCGCCGGCTTTGCCCCCACGGCTCTGCGGGCCTGCCTCCACTGGCTTTGTCGTGGCTCGGTTTCGTCGGCTTCGCCTCTTCACCCGTGGGCGGATGGGCTTCGCACACTGTATCCAACAACAGGATCCGCCCACCGCCACTCGGCGCCCGGGACGGTCCAGCAGTCGCTGGTGAGGAACTGGGGGGTGGGCGTTTGCGCCCTGCGGTGGCGCCTTAGCATCCCGCCCCGGAGAACCGCATGGTGCTGGAACGTCTGCGTCGTGGTGCGCCTGGTCATGAGGCGAAGAAGATCCCTGACGGTCTGTGGGTGAAATGCCCCGGCTGTGCCAAGACCGTGTTCAAACGTTTGGTCGAGGAACGCCTCGACACCTGCCCGGAGTGCAACCACCACTTTCCGATGCCGGGCTCGCGGCGCATCCAGAACCTTATCGACGAGGGCACCTGGACCGAGTTCGACGCGAACATGACCTCTGGCGATCCGCTCAAGTTTGTCGACAGCAAGCCTTACCTCGACCGCATCATCCAACAGATGGCCAAGACCGGCCTGAAGGACGCGGTCATCTGCGGCACCGGCAAACTCGCTGGCATGGGCGTCGGCATCGGCGTGATGGACTTCAGCTTCAACGGCGGCTCGATGGGTTCGGTCGTTGGTGAAAAGCTCACGCGTATGATCGAACGTGCCACCGCGGCAAAGCAGGCGGTGATCATCGTGTCGACCTCCGGCGGCGCGCGCATGCAGGAAGGCGCGCTGTCGCTGATGCAGATGGCCAAGACCAGCGCCGCGCTCGGTCGCCACGCGCAGGCCAAGTTGCCTTACATCTCAGTGCTGACCAATCCGACCATGGCCGGCGTGATGGCGAGTTACGCCAGCCTCGGCGATGTGATCATCGCCGAACCGAAAGCGCTCATCGGCTTCACCGGTCCGCGCGTGATCAAGGAAACCATCAAGCAGGAATTGCCGGAGGGTTTCCAGACCAGCGAGTTCCTTTTCCAGCACGGACAGCTCGACCAGATCTGCACGCGCCAGGATTTAAGGGCGGAGCTGGCGCGGATTCTGCGCTACCTCATGGCGCGGTGAACCTCCGTCTGATCGTTCGCTGCGCTCACCCGTCCGATGTCCGATGTCCGATGTCGGACAGCAACGACATCGGACATCGGACCTCGGACATCGGACAGATCGAATGCCTTCCCCTGACATCCGCGCCCTGTGGGCTTCCGCCAAAGCGGTGTGTTTCGACGTCGATTCCACCGTCAGTCCTGACGAGGGCATCGACGTCCTTGCGGCGCAGGCCGGTGTTGGTGATCGCGTTGCTGAACTCACGCGCAATGCCATGGGCGGATCGGTGTTGTTTCAGGATGCGTTGAAAGCGCGCCTCGATCTCATCCGCCCGTCGCAGCAACTCCTCGCTGATTGTTTGACGGCGCATCCGCCGCGACTGACGTCCGGCATTGCTGAATTGATCGGCAAACTGGAACGTCGCGGCACGCACGTCTATCTGATTAGCGGAGGTTTCACCCACATGATCCTGCCGCTGGCGAAACAGCTGAACCTGCCGCAGGAACGCGTGATCGCCAACGTCCTGCTTTTTGCGCCCGACGGCAGCTACGCCGGTTTCGATGAGAACGCTTTTCCCAGCCGTAGTGGCGGCAAGGGCACGGCGATCCGCGATTTGAAGAACCGTTTTGGCTACGCGCCACTGATCATGGTTGGCGATGGCGCCACCGATCTGGAGGCGCGCCCACCGGCGGATGGTTTTATCGGCTACGGCGGCATCGTCGTGCGCGAGAAGGTCAAGGCCGGTGCCGACTGGTTCGTTACTGATTTTGCTGAGTTGATCGCTGCGCTCGACGCACCGACCGGACCTCGGCGCACTCCCCAGCCTTCGTGAGGTATCGGCGATGAAACACTGGCTGATGAAAACCGAACCGGACGCCTTCAGCATCGACACGCTCAAGCAAAAAAAAGTTGCCCCGTGGGACGGTGTGCGCAATTACCAGGCGCGCAATTTCATGCGCGACATGGCGGTGGGTGACCGCGTGTTGTTCTACCACTCCAACGCCAAGCCGAGCGGTGTCGCCGGCCTCGCCGTGGTCGCGCGAACCGCGTATCCCGACCACACCAGTTGGGATTCCAGGTCCGATCATTTCGATCCGGGTAGCACGCCAGAAAAGCCACGTTGGTACATGGTTGACGTGAAGTACGTGAGCACCTTCACACGTTTGCTGCCGCTCGAAGAACTGCGCGGCATCCCCGAGTTGTCCGGCATGATATTGTTCGCCCGCTCGCGTCTGTCGGTGCAGCCCGTCGAGCCACACCACTACGAGTTCATGGTAAAAATAGCGGACGGCTAAAGCCGAGCGGCAGCACGAGCGCGTGGGCCCGCGTCACGCGGCCACCACCGTGCCGCCCACACCGCCGCCACCGGCACCAGCAAGCCGACCAACAGATTGAGCCATGCCGCGCCGCGCAGGCTCACCCCCAGGCTTTCGCTCAAGCGCACGAAATCATTGTCGATGCCGCGTTTTCCCATCAGGTAGGTGTGTTGAAACGCCGGATCGAACAGCAGCATCCAACACATGCCGAGCGCATGGCCGAGCAGCGCCCAGGCGACCATGCCATAGAGCCAACGTTCGCCTGGATAGACCTCCGCCACTCCGGTGAGCGCGCGGTGCAGGAACACCGTGGCGATGATCAACTCACCGCCGAAACCCATCCACACGAACCATGCTTCATCAAGGCCGGTCAGAATCAGCAACGTCACTGCGACCGTCGCACTGCCCAGCGCCCAACGGATCCAACGCTGCTCGCCGACTTGTCGCCACAGCATTACTACGCCGATGACGTACACCGCCAACAACCACCAGCGTCGTTCACCGGTCATGGTCACGCCGCCGCCAAAACTGAAATCGAACGCCGGCAATGCCGGACGCCCGACCAGCAACGCCCCGACGGTATGGCCCATCTCGTGACAGAGCGTAGTGAAAATCCACAGGATGTGATTGCCGAACGGGAACAACCAGCACAGCAGCCACGCCAACGGTAGAGTCGTCGCACCGACCAGCAGCCCGCGCACGGTGACGCCGAGCACGTGGCCATCCAACCAATGCGCAGGCGGCAGCGACGCATCAGGCGATGCCGGCAGGGCCACGCTTGGCGAGGCGACCACGTCACCGCCCGTCGTCACCGGCTGGCCACAGCGCGCACAGATCCACCCGACGGCGGATTTACGCAGATTCGGATGGCTGCACTCCGCCATGCCCTCCACCCTGCCGACGCGCACCCGTTCTGGCAAGCTGCGGCACGTCGTGGAGTTCCGCACTTCCCTCCGGCGTCCGCCTGCCGATGCTCACCCTCGTTGACAACTGAAGACATGGGGGCGAACAGGTATCGACGGTTTTGCACCGGCGATTGCCGCGTGTCGTGGTGCGGGAGGCCACGTAAATAACCCGCAAAAAACTAAGTGCCGACGATCACGTCGAGTACGCTCTCGCTGCCTAATTTAGCAATAAATTAGATAGTGAGACGAGACCATCCCATTGCCGATGCTGGCGATGGTCTCCCTAATAATCATCGGCTGGCTGAGGGAGTTGTCCGGTTACCCTTGGCGAGAGATATCGGGCTGGTCTATGACTCGGGCTGGCAGTGGCCTTGGTCGTAGATGAGAACTAATTTACTGCCTACACACGTAGACGCGTCGTACGAACAAAGCCGGACCCGGGTTCGATTCCCGGCGCCTCCACCATAGCAGGGTTACAAACCCATGATCGGCCCATCGGCAAACCCGGTGGGCCGCGTCATTTCCCCTGGTATTCCGCGTATGGTTCGCGTTGCCGCCTGCGGCTGACTCGGACCCGAGAAGTGCCGGCGACCGGCACTTCTCCTCTCTCTTCGCCCTTCTCTCTCTGATTTCTCGGACCCACATGGCATCGGGTCCGAACTCGTAAGACAGGTCGTTGTTTTGAGTTAGAAAAATGCCCGGTTTCTGGAACCGGGCTGGGGTGGGCAACGAGTCGGCGCCAGAGATAAAGAATGGGTCCGGCGCTACAGTCTCAGAAGGCGACGTCGGACGTCGGAGGCGCAGGGGAGATCGCAGGAGGTGGAACGGCATTTGTCTCCCTATCTAACTCCTCAGTTGGCAAAGCATAAGTATCTTCAGCGGCCGGCATGTGATGAGGACGCAAAAAAAACAGCATTGGCAGCACGTGCAGCGAGCGCCACTGTGGGATCGGGATCGTGTAGCGCGGCCTGCAAAAGTTTTGCGTCATCGGGAGCGCCAATGACTCCCATGGCGGCAATTGCCACCCGGCGCATCGAGGGAGACGGATCCTTGGTAGCCTCCCTGAGCGTGGGTCGGGCACCCACATCCTGTCGCTCGCGGCATATGCCGACAGCGGTCATCCTCGTCAGGATATCCTGATGCCGATCTGCAATGACGGCCCTCAGGCGTTCGAAAAAACGCGTATCAAGGTTGACCAATCCGGCTTGATTCAAACGGTGGAGATGCAGAGCCGCCGTCCCCGGGATGGCCAATTCGCCACGCTCAAACTGATCCCGCAAAACCCTTTCACAGGCCGCCCGGTCCGAGCTAAAGTGCGCCGCAACGGCGAGGTGTTGTAATGCGTATTCGCGCCACACGTACGGTTCCTGGCGATCCATGATCATGGAGATGAACAGATTATAGATCTCTGGGTCGTGCTGATCTTGAACCAGGAGTGCGTTCGCTAAATTGTTACGTATCGTTTCATCAAGATCGCGGTCTAGAATTGCCATGCGAAAAAACGAAAGAATCTCTTTGGGTAATTCATGTTCCGTCTGGAGAAGCGAAACGACCTCTAGCCGTCGAGCAGCACTCCAGTCCCAGAACCAATGGCGTTGCGATAAGAAAAAACCTCAGAAAAGCCCGTGGATTCAGCAAAATTGCACTTGACATCTGGCCCGGAAAAATTTTCCGGACTTTATGGTCAATCCCCGTCCCTTTCCTCGCGCGGCGAGTTTCGCTGCCATCTTCCACCTTTTTGACCGATTCGATGAATCGTGGCTGCGCCAGCGTGTCTGGGGGCCGATGCAGACGCTGTTGACGGTGTTCGCGATGATGGAGCCGGGTCGTGCGTCCAGTTACCAGTGGGCTTGCATGCAGGCACACTCGTGGGCGAGTAAGCGATTTGGCTGGGGAAAGGAGCCGGTTCCCAGCGGTCTAAATCGCGCGCGCAATCGGGTGAAGGAGTCTGACTGCACGTTATTGTTGGCGGGCGCCAGGACGATGGCTGAGGGCAAGTTGCGGCAGGTGAAACGATTGGTCTGCGGGCTGCTGCCGGTGGCAATCGACGGCAGCATTTTGCACATGCCTAGAAGTCAGGAACTGCTGCGTGAGTTTGGCGTTCCGACCGATCGACTTGGGACTGCGTTGTGCCATTACCCGCAGGCAATGTTGGTCACGGCGTGGGATGTGGTGCGCCGCATTCCGATCGCATGGACGCTGGGGGCCCACACCGTTGGCGAACGCGAGGC
>ENA-ORBV01008193-ORBV01008193.1-microbial-mat-metagenome-genome-assembly--contig:-NODE-8193-length-17667-cov-6.239113_pt1 | contig 17667 bp, 15 predicted proteins | sample MGYA00237777_ERZ505514 | MGnify/ENA primary metagenome ERZ505514 (study PRJEB26160, sample SAMN06269048) | microbial mat metagenome | isolation source: Oligotrophic lake microbial mat | place...
CCCCATGGCTGACACCCCACCGGACAAGCCCTCGCCGGAAGCGCCGGAGTCGAAGCCGACGGAAAGCTTCTACGACGCGAAGTTTTCCATCGAATCGCTTCAGCACGAGCCGTACGAGAACGGGTTCACCTGGCGCACCGTGATCGGGGCGTTCTTCATCGCCTTCGTGATGCTGCCGGGCATCATTTTCATGGGTCTGATGATCGGGCAGGACATGGGGACCGCGGCGGACTGGGTCACGATCATCCTGTTCGTCGAACTGGCGAGGCGTTCGTTCATGACGCTCCGCAAGCAGGAGCTTTACATCCTCAAGTACACCGTCAGCCACCTGTCCCACATCTCGGGCGGGGTTGCGTTGGGAGGGGGGGTGTTCGCGTTTCTCGTTTACAACGGCTACCTGCGAAATTCCGAGGCGTTTCACAGTTTCGGCATCGCCCATCAGACACCCGATTGGTTCGCCCCGTTGGGCGATCTGGCTTATCAATCGTTCACCTCCTCCGTCTGGTGGCCGGTCATCTGGGTGACGGTGCTCTCGATGGTCCTCTCGAAGCTCACCCAGCTTTCGCTGGGATTCCTCGCTTACAAGGTCACCTCCGACTTCGAGCAACTGCCGTTCCCACTCGCACCGATCCACGCCGAGGGCGCCATCGCGCTGGCGGAGAGCAGCCAGGACAAGGGGGACGGCAGGAAAACCTTCCGACAATACTGTTTCTCGGTGGGGGTGGTGATGGGCGCGGTGTTCGGTCTCCTCTACGTCGGCGTGCCGGTTTTGTCGCAGACGTTCATCGGACGCAGCATCCAACTGCTCCCGATCCCGTTCCTGGATCTCACCACGCAATTCGAGCGGTGGCTGCCGGCCGGAACCATCGGCATCAGTCTCAACCTCGGCCTGTTGCTCACGGGCTTCGTCCTGCCCTGGCGGATCGTGGTCGGGATGTTCACCACGACCATGCTCTTTCAGATCGTGTTCAACCCGATCTTTCAGCGCCTGGGGCTGTTGCCCGGCTGGGTTCCGGGCAAGGGGGCCATCGAAACCCAGGTCTCGAACACGCTCGATCTCTACCTCTCCGTCGGCATCGGCACCGCGCTTGCCGTCTTTTTCCTCGGCGTGTTCGGCATTGTGAAAGCGGTGGTCGCTTACCGCCGCAAAACCGATGCCGCGGGCGGGGTTCGCCTCAACCCCTCCGACATCTGGCGCCGGGATCGCGAGCGTGGCGACCCGCCTTTCTGGATCCCCGTGGTGGTCTGGATCGTGGCGTCCCTGGGCTACGTCCTGCTCTGCAACCGCCTGATCAACACCGGCGTGCCCGAGGGCCAGCGGTTCTCCGTCTGGTGGCTGGTCAGCTTCGCGTTCTTCTGGACCCCCATCAACACCTACATCAACGCCAGGCTGTCCGGCATCGCCGGCCAGCACACCGGCGTGCCGTTCGTCACCGAGGGCGCCATCTTCCTCAGCAAGTTCAAGTCGGTCAGCATCTGGTTCGCCCCCCTCCCGATTGCCAATTACGGCGGCATGGCCGATCTGCTCCGGGAAACGCAACTGACCCGTACGCGGTTCACCTCGCTCCTCAAGGCCGAGTTGGTCATTTTCCCGATGCTGCTCATCGCCTCGTTCATTTTCTGGAGTTACATCACGGGGCTCGGACCGATCCCCTCGGACAACTATCCGTTCGTACAGAAGTTCTGGCCGCAGTATGCCCAGTTGAAGGCGGTCTGGGCCTCCTCGATGCAGGAGGGCGATTCCGTCCTGTTCCAGGCTCTCAAGCCGACGGTCATCCTGGCCGCACTGGCGGGCATTCTGGCCCTCTTCGGGGCTTTCAGCGCCCTTGGAATCAGCGCGCAATACATCTACGGCGGCATCGGGGCGATGAACGGATTTCCTCACATGGCAATCATGGTTTTCGCGGGAGCGTTGCTCGGGCGCTTCGTCCTCCGCAGGAAGTTCGGGGTCGATCAGTGGACCAGTTACGCCCCGATCCTCGCCGTCGGGTTCGGTGCCGGCATGGGCCTGATCGGCATGCTGTCCATCGCCATCAATTTCCTTTGGACCTCAATCGGAATCAATTACTGAGATGAGCGCGCAGTGGAAGATCGGCCAGCTAAAACTCAGCCTCGCGCTGGTGGTCCGGATGGCGTTCAGCAGCCTCAAAATCCGGCTCTCCCGCACCACGCTCACCGTCCTGACCATCGCCACCTCCACCGCGTTTCTCATCTACGTCCTCACCCTGGAGAAAAGCGGGGACAAGGCGGAGACGGAGAATTGGTATCTCATGATGGGCCTCTGCCTTCTGGTCGCGGCGGCGGGGGTGCTCAACACCATGCTCATGTCGGTCACCCAGCGTTATCGCGAGATCGGGACCATGAAATGTCTCGGAGCGCTGGACAGCTTCGTGCTCTACAGCGTGCTGTTTGAGTCGGCACTGGTCGGGCTGGCGGGATCCGTGCTCGGGGTGGTGGCCGGGCTGTTGGTTGCCATCGCGCTCGGGTTTGCGGAGTTCGGCGGCCAGGTGTTCGCCCGGATGAGCTTCGACGCGATCACCTGGAAACTGCTCGGGACGTTTCTGGTCGGCATGCTGCTCACCACCCTCGGGGCCGCCGTTCCCGCCTGGATCGCCGCCCGGATGCCACCCATGGAAGCCATGCGGGGGGAGAAATGACCATGGAAACCGCCGCGCCGCGCCAGCATCTGCTCGGCGATTTTTCCGGGAACCAGGACCTCACGGTCATGACCCGCAACGTGTTCAAGGAATACCGGATGGGGGAGGAGACCATCCACGCCCTGAAAGACGTGAGCGTGACCATCGCCACCGGCGAGTACGTCTCGATCATGGGCCCGTCCGGATCCGGCAAGACCACGCTGTTCAACGTGGTGGGCGGGCTGCTCAAGCCGACCAGCGGCGCGGTGTTCATCGATGAAGTCGACGTCGCCCAGCTCGATGCCAACGAACTCGCGTGGCTGCGCTGCCGAAAGATCGGTTACATTTTTCAAAGTTATAACATCATCAAGGTGATGAGCGCCCTCGAGAACGTCACGCTCCCGATGCTGTTCGCCGGCGTGCCTCCCGATGAGGCACTGGACCGCGGGGTCGACATCCTGCGCCGGGTCGGCCTGGGGGATCGCATGCTCCACACTCCCAAGGAACTTTCGGGCGGACAGCAGCAACGGGTCGCCATTGCCCGCGCGTTTGCGAATCGTCCCGCGATCATCCTTGCGGACGAACCGACCGCCAATCTCGATCTCAAGACCGGGGAGGAGATCATCCATCTCATGAAGGAGATGAACCGCGAACAGGGGGTGACGGTCATCTGCTCGACGCACGATCACAAGATGCTCGATATCTCCGACCGCATCATATGGATGGAGGACGGCGCCGTGAAACGCATCGCCCGCCGCGACGAAGTGGAGATCCAGATCGACGTGTTGCAGGAGCATTAGCCCGGATTTGCCGCCCGCCGTGGGAGATCCGCACGGCCTGCCGGCGGCGGACCCGCCATTTGAACCCAGCCCTTTCCACGATGAACCCCGTCACCCAGTCCGATCTTCCCGATCCCTTCCGGTTTGCGGACTCCACGCGCGTTCACACCCCAGCGGATTGGGAGCGCCGCCGGGTTGAGTTGGCGGACCTGATCGTGCCGCTGGAGTATGGGGGTCTTCCGGCGCGCCCGGCGTCGACCCGGCACGAGTTGTTGCATTCGGCGACGGTAAAAGGGTCGGGCGGGGTGCGGATTGTTTCCTTGCGGGTGGTCGCGGAGTGCGAACGCCCGTTTGGCTTTCTGCTCCAGCTTCTGGTGCCACCGGGAGAGGGGCCGTTTCCAGTGGTGCTGACGGGCGATGCGTGCTGGCGTTACGTGACGGATCCGGTGGCCGCGGATGTTGTCGGGCGGGGGCTGGTGCTGGCCCAGTTCAATCGGGTGGAAATCGCGTCCGACACCGGAGGATTGGAGAGATCGTCGGGGGTGTATGCCGCGGGTCCGGACGGTGTTTACGGCGCGCTTTCCGCCTGGGCGTGGGGGTATCATCGCTGTGTCGATGTGCTGGGTGGGATGGCGGAGGTCGACGCTGCGAGGATCGGGATTGTCGGGCATTCAAGGGGGGGAAAAGCGACGTTGCTGGCGGGGGCGACCGACCCCCGGATCGCACTCACGTGCGCCAATGGTTCCGGGTGTGGTGGTGCGGGCTGTTTTCGGGTGCAGGGTGCCGGGTCGGAGCAACTCGGGGATATCCTGCGTCTGGCGCCGTATTGGTTTGGATCCGGCATGGCGGCCTATATCGGGCGGGAGGCCGACCTGCCATTCGACCAGCATTTTTTAATGGCGCTCATCGCTCCGCGTGCGTTGCTGACCACCGAGGCGCTCGGCGATCTGTGGGCGAATCCAACCGGCACCCTGCACACCCATCTCGCGGCTCGGGCGGTTTATCGATTCCTGGGCGCGGAGGATCGGCTCGGCATCTGGTTCCGCGAAGGGGAGCACGAACATTGTCCCGGGGATTGGGGCGCGTTTCTCGACTTTTTTGAATGGACACTCTGCGGGCGACCGACGGAGCGGCGGTTTGACAGGAACCCCTTCGCGTAAGCCCGCGCCAGTCGGCGCAGGCCGCGGGGGCCGATCAGCCCGCGATCAGGCGGTCCAACCCTTTTCGCACCGCCGCGAAGAGCGTGTCGACTTCGTCGTGTGTGATCGGGAGCGGCGGGGCGAGGGCGATGAGGTCGCGGATGCCGCGGACGATGACGTTCTCATCGCGGATCAGGGCCGCGGCTTTCACGCCGAGCAAGGCGCCGGGTTGGAGTGCGGCGCGGCCGCCCTCGGGCACGAGTTCGAGGGCGCCAATGAGTCCAATGCCGCGGATCTCTCCGACGGCGGGGTGATCGGCGAGTGCGTGGAGTTTCGCCTGGAACCGGGGGCCAATGTCGTCGCGCACACGGGCGATCAAACCCTCCCGCTCGATGAGGTCGAGATTGGCCAGCGCGGCGGCACAGGCGGTGGGATGGCCGCTGTAGGTGAATCCGTGCGCGAAGGGGCCTCCCGAGATGAGATCCCCGGCGATCTCGTCCGAGACGAGCGTGCCGCCGAGCGGGAGGTATCCGCTGGTGACCCCCTTTGCGATGCACAGCAGGTCGGGATCCAGGTCCCACATGCCGGAGGCGAACCAGTCGCCGAGCCGTCCGAAGGCAGTGATCACCTCATCCGCGACGAATAGGATGTCGTATTCGCGGCAGAGGGCACGCAGGCGTGGGAGGTGGTTGGGAGGGGGGACGATCACCCCGCCGGCGCCCTGGACCGGTTCGGCGAAGAATGCGGCGATGGTATTCGGCCCTTCGCGCTCGATGATCCGGCGGGTTTCCTCGATGCACCACGCACCGTAGTCCTCGCGTGAAAGCGGGCTGCCGACGGCGTAGGGATGTGGCGCAGGGACATGGATGAACCCGGGGAGCGGCAGATCGAACGGCTCGCAGCAGGTCGGCAACCCCGTCATGCTGGTGGTCGCCAGCGTGACGCCGTGATACGCGAACTGACGGGTGAGAATCTTCTTTCGGCTCGGCCGGCCTTTCAACTTGTGCCAGGCCCGGATGATCTTGAGCGCGGTCTCGTTCGCCTCCGAACCCGAGTTGCAGAAGATCGCATGATTAAGTCGGGCGGGAGCGAGATCCGCGAGGCGTTTGGCCAGCCGGATGGACGGTTCGGTCGTGGTGTTGAAGAACGAGCAGTAGTAGGGGAGCGTCAGCATCTGCGCATGCACCGCATCGGCAATCTCGCGGCGCCCGTATCCGACATTGACGCACCAGAGACCGGCGATGCCGTCGAGCAACCGACGCCCGGTGGCATCGGTGAGCCAGGATCCCTCGCCCGAAACCATCACCTGGGTGCCCCCGGCGTGCATGGCGCGGTGGTCGGTGAACGGGTGCAAATGATGCGCCGCATCGAGCGTTTGAAGTTCACTGAGTCGGGCGTGGGCCATGGCGGTGGAAAGATTGGGGCTGGAATGATCCTACACCGTCCGCTCAACCGCCGCCATGCTCGAAGCAGACATTGCAAGCAGACATGCTTCAACCTGCAGGAATGCTGCCGGGCTGGAGCGGCAGCGCAGGTTAGTGGGTGCAGGCGACCGGCAGGGGCGGATCGGGTTCGGCCAGGCCCAGGTGGGCCAGCAGTTCACCGATCAGAAAGAGCGACCCGGCGGCAAGGATGCGCCCCTCGGATTTCATCGCGGCGTCCAGGGCGACCCCGGGCGAGTCGAAGCGGAAAATCTCGGCGCCCGGTGCGGTGGCTCGGATGAGGTCGGCGAGTTCCCCGGCAGCCAGGGACCGGGCATTGGCGACGCGGGTGACGATCCATCGCCGGGTCAGCGGGGCCAGGGCGCGCACGATGCCTGCGGCGTCCTTGTCGCGAAGGACCGCAAGGATGACCGTGGCCGGTTCTCCCCCAAAGGTCTCTTTCCACGTGAGCGCGAGCCGGGCGGCCGCATCGGGGTTGTGCGCGCCGTCGAGCACCAGTCGTTCGGTGGCGAATTGGAACCGACCCGGCCAGCGCACGGAGCGGATGCCTTCGAGGCAAACGGCGCGGTCAATTCCGAGTCCCGCCCGATCCAGCGACCGGATGGCCAGTTCGGCATGGAGTTGTTGATGCCTGCCCGCCAGCCCGCACGGGATCGGGGAGGCCGGTGGGCGGACGATTTCCAACCGCAGCCCGAGGTCCGCGGCCCGTGCCGCCAGGACGGCTGCGGCGTCGGGATCCTGATCGACGGTCATCGCCGGCACGCCCGGTTTGAAAATGCCCGCCTTCTCACCGGCGATTGCGGTCAGGCTGGACCCGAGCCATTCACGGTGATCGAGGGCAATGCGCGTGATGATGGAGACGAGCGGGGTGACGACGTTCGTGGCGTCGAGGCGCCCGCCCATGCCCGTTTCCAAAACGACCAGGTCAACGCCGCCCGCCGCGAAGTGCTCGATGGCAAGCGCCGTGGTCATCTCGAAAAAGGTGGGGTGGGGATCCCAATCCTCGACCCATTGCCGCATGCGATGCACGCCCGCGACGACCGCCTCAATCGGGATCGGTCGGCCATCGGTCAGGATGCGCTCGCGAAAGCTGCACAGGTGAGGGGAGGTGTACAGCCCCGTGCGCAGGCCCGCGCCGCGGCAGATGGAATCGAGCAGCGCGCAGACCGAGCCTTTCCCATTCGTGCCGGCGACATGGAGGAATCGGAGCTGGCGTTCGGGCGAGCCGAGCGCCGTGAGTAATCGGCGGGTGGTGTCGAGGCCGGGTTTGATCCCCGAGAACCGCGCGCCGTAGAGCCACGCGAGCGACTCCGGATAATTCACGGGGCGGGGGCGAAGTAGCGCAGCACCTGGGCGATCACGCCCCGCAATCGGCGGCGCGGCACGATGAGATCGATGAGGCCGCGTTCCTGGAGGAACTCCGCGGTCTGGAATCCGGGCGGCAGGTCCTGATGGGTCGTCTCCCGAATGACGCGGGGTCCCGCAAATCCGATCATGCATTTCGGCTCGGCGATGATCAGATCCCCGACCGATGCGAAGCTGGCCATGACCCCTGCGGTGGTCGGGTTGGTCAGGACCGAGAGATACGGCAGGCGGGCCTCGGAATGGCGGGCGAGCGCACCGCACGTCTTGGCCATCTGCATGAGGCTCAGCATGCCTTCATACATCCGGGCACCGCCGGAGGCGGAGACGATGACGACCGGCCGTCGAAGGGCGGTGGCGCGCTCGATGCAGCGCGTGATCTTTTCCCCCACCACCGATCCCATGGTCGCGGCGAGGAATGCGAAGTCCATCACCGCGAGCGACACCGGGATCCCTTCGATCCGGGCGTCGCCGCACAGGACCGCGTCGCACAGCCCGGTTTTCTCACGATACGTTTTCAGGCGATCGGCGTAGGTCGCCACCCCTTTGAATTGAAGCGCATCCACCGAAGTGAGGTTCGCATCCCGTTCCTCGAACGTGTCGGGGTCGGTCAGCAGGCCGATCCGGTCCCAGGCGCCCAGGGTGAAGTGATGTCCGCATTTCGTGCAGACCTGGAGGTTCTCGCTGAGCTCGAGATTATGGATCACCGCGGAGCAACCGGGGCATTTCTGCCAGAGCCCCTCCGGCATTTCCTTGCGGCGTTTGCCGCCCCAGAACTCGCGCTTTTTGAAGATGGCCATGGGGTGCAGGTGGGGGGATCAACCGCGGGCGGCGGTGACGACACGGACCGAGGCCGCCCCGGCATCGAGCAGGACCCGGGAACAGGCGTCGGTGGTGGCGCCAGTGGTGAAGACGTCGTCCACGACGACCAAATGAAGACCAATCACGGGGACATTCTGATCCGGGACGAACGCCCCGCGCAAGTTTTCCATCCGGGTGGTCCGGTCGAGGTGGGTCTGGGTCCGGGTCGCCCGGATTCGCCGGAGCGCGGGGAGGACGGGGTGACGGGTGGTTTCCGCCAGGGTCTCGGCCAAAAGGGCCGCCTGGTTGTAGCCTCTCCGACGCAATCGGCCGGGGTGCAAAGGAACGGGGACCATGGCATCGAAGGGGCGGCTGGCGAGGCGGGGGTCGTCGAGCGCCTCGCCCAGGAGGCCGGCGAGCGGGCGGCGCAGGTGGCGGGCATCGTTGTATTTGAACCGGTGGATCATGTCCCGGACCGGCCCCGCCGCGCGATAGCGGGAGACGGCGCACTCGAAATGCAGGTCGCGCGTCCCGCAATTGGCGCAGGCGAAGGGTTCATCAAGTGCCCCGGCGAACGGCTGCGAGCAGCGCATGCAGAAGGGCGGTTCCAGGCGAGGGAGACGGCGCAGGCAGGCGGCGCAAAGCGTATCGGGGGCATCGCCGCCGCAGGCCGGGCAGGCAGGCGGATAGAGCAGGTCAAGCCCCGCGCGGAGCAGGTCACGGCCGGCCGTGAACCAGGGTTTCATGCGAGCGATGGCGAAGGCACAGGAGCACGGCGACCCAGGTGACCGCGAGGACCAGCAACGGTCCCACCCCCTCGAGCAGATTGTCGCCCAGCCACGGGAGCACGTCGCGGTCGAGGCGTTTGGTGAGGCGTGAGAAGGTTTTCAACGCAAACACCCAGCCCGCGTGCAGCCCGATGGCAAGGGCGAGGGATCGGGTTCGCAGCGTGACATGGCCCAGAATGAGCCCGACCGCGAACAGGGTCGTGAACCCCGCGATCAGCCGGGCCGGATCACCGAATTGCCAGAACGCATGCGGCACCAGAGCGAATCCCGAGCCCCACCCGACCTCCGCGATGACTTCCTCGCGGGGTTTGAGGAAATGCACGATGGAGAACAGGGCCGCGACGAACCAGAGTGCGACTCGGGGTCCGGCCGACCGGGCGACAAGGCCCTGGATCCCGCCCCGGAACAGACTCTCCTCGATCGTGGCAACCACCAGGGCGGTGACGAGAATCCCGGGAAGATCGTCCCAGGGGAGCTCCGCTTTCAGGCGGAACGTGCCCGCCTGCAACAGGACCGCGCCCAGCGCGAACAGGGAGAGGGAGGCGATGGCAAATCCGATCCCGAAATCGCGGAACCGGCGGGGGTTGGGCTCGAGTCCCAGCCCGCCCAGACTGCCGATTCGGAGCCAGCGGATCGTCGGCCACAGGAGCAGGATTGCCGCGATCAGAATGGCCCGGTTGAAAAACCGCTGGAAATCGGTGGTCTCGAGGAACGCAAGCCATGGAAAATGCGGGGCAACCGCCTGTCCGGCCCACCAGAGCGGGGGGGCCAACAGCGAGCCGAGCACGACGATCCCGATCAGGTAGGCGAGAATTTTGGCGGCTTCCTTCACGGGGCAGCAGGTTTAGCCGGGCGTTCGTTCCAGAGCGAGGGGATTGAGCCGGGCCCTCCGCCAATTTGGATCGCGCCCCGATCATCCCGCGTGCGATGTTGACGCTTTCAAAATACAAGGTGCGGAGGTAAGTGCTCAATGCACGAGGGTCGGCGGAGACCCGCCAGCCGCCCGACTTTCAGAGCCATGCACCAACGACACGGATGGACAGATCGCACGCCCGAGGGCCTCAAGCGCGAGGTCCAGGCGGTGAAGTTTGCCGGGAAATGGACCTTCCAGGCCCAGGTGCGAGGTGAGGATTGGTGGACCCCGATCGAGCCGCCTTCCATCGAACTGCTGCAGGCCCTGCGCGATATCCTTTGGCGAAAATATCAGCGGCGACGCGCCTCATTCGAGGATGTGCAGGGCATCGATCTGCTGATCGAAAAGGCGAGGGGCTGATCCCCGGCCCGGGTTTGCCCGGCCGGAAGAATCATCGGGAGCCTTCCCGATCTCACACGTCGGTGAGGAACCGGAAATCGTCCCTGGTCAGCAACCCCGCACTGCCGTCGAGGGCGGCTCCCTCGCAGATGCTCTGGAATAGGGCCGCCTTGCGCGCCTTCAACGTCATCATCTTTTCCTCGATGGTATGGCGCATGAGGAGTCGCTGCACGAACACCGTTCCGGTCTGGCCGATGCGGTGCGCGCGATCCGAGGCCTGATTTTCCACCGCGGGATTCCACCAGGGATCGAGATGGAACACGTAGGAGGCCCGCGTGAGATTCAATCCGGAACCGCCCGTGCGAAGGCTGATGAGGAACACGCCGGGACCCTCGCCGGCCTGGAAGCGGCCGATGATATCCTTGCGCCGGGCGGTCGGGGTTTTCCCATCCATCCGCACAAACTCGATCCCTTCGGCGGTGAGATGCCCGCCCAGGCAGTCGAGCCCGCGCACGAACTGTGAAAAGACCAGGGCCGAGTGACCCTCCTCGATCAGTTCGGACAACGTCGCGCCGAGCCGTTCCAACTTCGGAGCGGGCTCGGCCTGCGCAGGATCCAGAATGGCGGGGGAGACGCAGATCTGACGCAGTCGCGTGAGCGCGGCGAGCGCCACAATCCCGGCGACCTGCACCTTCTTGTCCGCAAACGCCTGGAGCACCTCCTCGCGGACTTCCGCCGTCGCCCGCGTGTACATTTCCTTCTGGATGGGCGAGAGGTCCAGCACGGTGTCCGACTCCACCTTGGGCGGCAGTTCGTCGAGAATGGCGGTCTTGGTGCGGCGCAGCACGAACGGTCGCCCTCGGCGCAGCAAGGTGTCGTCCTGACGCAGGCGATCCCGAAACTCCGAGGGTTTGCCGAATAATCCGGGGATCGCCAGGTCGAGAATCGCGAGGTATTCGCCCGCATGGTTCTCGACCGGTGTTCCGGTGAGGCAGAGGGTGAACTCGGCCCGGATCCGGCGCATCGCCTGCGCCCTGGCCGAGGCGATGTTTTTGACGTTCTGGGCTTCATCGAACACCGCGATGTCGAACGCGAGCTTTTCCAATCGCTCGATGTCGCGTCGCGCGATTTCATAAGTGGTGAGCACCACCTGACCGGGTTTGAATCGCGTCCGCCGGTTCTGGCCGGTGTATTCGACCACATCGATTCCCGGATGGAACGTGGCGAGTTCGTGCTGCCAGTTGAACAGGAGGGTGGGGGGGACGACGACGAGCAGGGGCAGTTGGCGCGGCTTCCGGCCTGCGGGCCGGAGGCGGCCCCGGGCCACCTCGCCGAGCAGGGCGATGGTTTGGATCGTTTTGCCGAGGCCCATGTCATCGGCGAGACAGGCGCCGAACCGGTGTTCGTACAGGAAGGCAAGCCATTCAAATCCGCGCTGTTGGTAGGGGCGCAGCTTCGCCTTCAGGCCGTGCGGCGATTCGCGCGTGGGAAGCTCCTTCAGGTCGGCCAGCGCGTCCAGCACGCGTTCGTGGGAACGGGGAAGCGAGCAGGCCACTCCTTGTTCCCGCAAGCCCAGCCACTGGATGAAATGCAGCCGCGAAACGAGTTGGCGCGGACCGTGCGCGGTGTTTGCCAGCATGGCCGCCAGCAGCCCGAGCGACCGGCGGGATTCATTCCGGATGCCGTCGAACTGTTTGGCATCCGGGGTTCCGCCCTGAATCAGCCGCTCCCATTGCTCCTGTGGGATTCGCAGATCGCCGCACCAGACCTCCGGCTTCAGTTCGAACCAGTCGATGTCGTCCGATTCGACCGCCTCGACGCAGATTCGGAGCGAGGCCATTTGGAGGGGACGCCCCTGCGTGCGCACCGCGATCTGCAAGCCCGGGCAGGCCGCGAGGAACCCCGAAGCACGATCCGCGAGGTCCGCCGCCGGTGTGACCAGGCGCGGCTGCCTCCCGATCCGGGTCTCGATGCCGAGTCGGGCACGCAGGATCCCAATCACCCGCGCCGCCTGCTGCATCGGCCGGGCCACACCCACCCAAGCCGCATCCCCCTCCGAGCCCGGCACAATGATGCTCTCGTCCGCCGCCGCCAGGTGCATCCGCATCCGGTGCAACACCCGCACCAGCAGATGATCGCACGGCTCTGCGTTCGCGCCCTCCCATGCCTCCGCCTGTGCCGCACGCGCTTCGTCCGAGGGGGCCGCGAGCAGGGCGTTCATCCGGTTCCAGAACGGCTGGGCGTGATTCCGCTTGGCGAGAGTCTCGATGACCCGGCGGTCGAAGCAAAACTGCTGTTCCGCCTGAAGCAGTCGTGCGGCGCTGTCGAGCGGGGTGCCGGCCGCCTCCATTCGGACCTCGACCTTCAGCGGCCCCGTGCCGTCCGCGGCTGCGCGCTCGATCTCGATGCAGAAGCGGGGTTCCACTTCGACCGGTTCGCAGACGGCTCCGTCGGCTCCAAGGAGTTGCGGACGAATCCGCCGACAGGTCTCCGCATCGAGTCCCGCAAAATCTTCCATCGCGAGAGTGGTTCGGGTGGCTCCCTGCTCCGCGCCAAGCTGTCTGAGAAACGAGATCGCCGCCAGAGCCCGGTCGGGGTCCATGAGCGGACAAAGTTCGCCTGCGTCCAGGGCGTGCACCAGCCCGGCGCCACAAGGCTGGAGTCGGCCCGCGTAAGGGGCCTCTCCCAGCCGGATCGAGAGCGAAAGAGTGACTGACTTTTTCCCGTCCGACTGGATCACCAATTCGACGTGGGCGGGCCGGGTTGGAACGCGGCGGACAGCATGCGTCCGCTCGCCTCTCCGCACTTCAAGGTCGAAGGGATCCGCGGCGGTCCCGAGCCAGTTCAGAAATTTTTCTGGATCCCGAAGGACCCGTTGCAGGCCGGGTTCCGTCGCTTCGAGGAGGGGCGAGGGAAGATCGCTCGCCGCGACAGGCCGTCCTTTGCGACGGGTGTACCGGCCCAGCCAGGGCGGCCCGGTGCCGTCGATGGCGTGCAGGGCGATGATCTCCTCCGCAGGCGGGGACGGTTCCACACGGATCTGGGGCCCGGCGTCCGAGGTCGCGCGGGCGGCGGCCGGGTGTCCAAGTTTCTTCCGGATGGGATCGAGGTACTCCTGCCGATCCTGCTCCGTGTAGAACGGCGCGTTTCGAGTGGCGCGAAGCGTGACGACCAACACGGCGAGTGCGTGCGTGCAGAACCGGTCGAACCCGGAACTGCAGGTGCAGGCGGTGGTCAGGCCTCCCTCGTCGTCGCGCAACAGATCGGTCTCGAACGGACCGCCCCTTGCATCGACTTTCGCGCGGAGTTTGGTGCCATCGCCGTTCCATCGGAAGTGGGTGACCGCTTCGTTGCGAACGAGCTTCACCGCCTCACGCACGCGGTTCTGGGATGCAAGCGCATACACCCGGTTGGTCGGGAGTGCGGCGAGGGTCTCGAGGAGGGGGCGGGCGGATCGGGCAACGGACACGGCAGCGGGGAGAGTAGCCTGCCTGCCGCCGCTGGCAATGCTCTCTGCCGGCAGGGGCACGCTCGGCAGGCCCGGGCGCGGCAGCGTCTGGTCCATGCCCGCCGGATATCGAGCCCCCCCAAAGAAGCATGCGACTCCCCTCTGGTTATGGTGCATTGTCACCACACACCCATGAACGACACTGCGCTCCGCACCATCGCCCGAGACCTTCGCACCACCCCGCCGCGCAGCCCGCGGGAAATCCTTGGGGGCTTCGTCATCGCCGCCCGCATGCTGGATAAGGCACGGGCCGATGCGCTGGGCTGGGCTGGAGACTACAACTTTTATCCGTGCGGACTCGGTGCGTATTTCTGGAAATTCACCGGCCTCGATCACGAGGCGTTTCGGGCTCTGGCCGCAACCGGAGCCGACGATGCCGCCGTGGATGCCTGGATCGGTGAGCACGCGGTGGTCAGGGATCCCGGGGCAATCGTGAAATGGAACAACGAAATGATCGCGCTCCGACTGTGCGATCTCGCCATGCCGGTGCAGATGTACCTCGCGGAATACATTCCCAAATTCTGCAAACCGGCCAGCAAGGTGAAGTTCTTGTTCGACGTGTATGACGTTGAAGAGGGCGTGCTCTGAATCGCCCTGCTCACGGCCCCGCACGGACGGAGGCGTCAGGCGGCGACGCCCGCGGAGTTCCCGAGAGCGGATTCCTCGGCGGGTAGGAATTTCTTGAACCGGTTTTTGTCGATGGCCTTCATGTAGGCCTCGTGCGGCGAGACGATGCCCTGCTGAAGCACGGCCCAAATGGCGTCGTCCATGAACTGCATGCCCTCGCCCTTGCCCCCGACGATCACGTCCTGCAATTTCTGCGTGGCGCCTTCGCGGATGATCGCGCCGACAGCGCTGTTGGAGACAAGGATTTCGTTGACGGCCAGACGCCCGCCCCCGTCGGCTTTTTTGAGCAGGAGCTGGGCGACCACCCCCTTGAGCGAGGCGGCAAGCATGGTGCGGACCTGCGACTGCTGATCGGCGGGGAACGCGTCGATCATGCGGTCCACGGTTTTGCGGGCGTTGTTGGTGTGGAGGGTGCCGAAGACGAGCAGGCCGGTCTCGGCCGCGGTGAGCGCGAGCGAGATGGTTTCGAGATCGCGCATTTCGCCGACGAGGACGATGTCGGCATCTTCGCGGAGGGCCGCCTTGAGGCCCACGGGGAAGTTCGGCGTGTGTTCGCCCACCTCCCGCTGGGTGATCACGCATTTCTTGTTCTGATGCACGAACTCAATCGGTTCCTCGATGGTGATGATATGGCGCGAAAACTGGCTGTTGATGTAATCGATCAGCGCCGCAAGCGTGGTCGATTTGCCGGAGCCGGTCGGGCCCGTGACCAGGACCAGCCCGGCGCGCAGATGCCCGAACGTCTTGATCACCGGGGGGACGCCCAACTCCTCGATGCTCGCGATGCGCGTGGGGATGAGACGGAACACGGCGCCGTACCCGTTCAATTGACGGAGAAAATTGCAGCGGAACCGGCTGCTCTCGTTCATTTCGTAGGCGAAATCGAGATCGCCGCGCTGCTCGAACGTCGCCCATCGGCGCGGGCCGCTGATCTCGCTCAACATGTGCGCGGCTTCCTCACGCGTGATGAGCTCCTGCCGGATCGGCACGATTTCGCCGTGGCGGCGGATTTTCGGGGGTTGCCCCTCGCCAATGTGCAGGTCGGAGGCGCCGGCCTCGATCAGGACCTCGAAAAATTGGTCGATGTAATGGGCCATGGGATCAGCGTTGACCGAAATGGGCCCGCATCTGCTGCTTCTGATCGGCGCGCGCGAACGCCTCCTCCTGCGAGATGAGGCCCTGGTCGTAGAGTCCGCTCAGCGAGTCGTCCATGAGTTGCATGCCGACTTTGCGGCCGGTCTGGATGATGCCCGGCAGCATGAAGGTCTTGCCTTCGCGGATCACGTTGGCGACGGCCGGGTTGTTCATGAGAATCTCCAGCGCGAGGCAGCGCCCGGCGCCGTCCTGGCGGGGCACGAGCTGCTGGGAAACAATGCCGCGGAGCGATTCGCTGACCATGACGCGGATCTGCTCGCGCTGGTCGGTGGGGAAAACATCCAGGACGCGGTCCAGGGTTCGGGCCGCGTTGCCGGTGTGCAGCGTGCCGAGCACCAGATGCCCGGTCTCCGACGCCGTGATCGCGAGCGAGATCGTTTCCAAGTCGCGCATTTCCCCGACCATGATCACGTCCGGATCCTCGCGCAGCGAGGCCCGAAGGGCCGCTGCGAACGATTCGGTGTGCGTGTGAACCTCGCGCTGGGTGACGTGGCAATTGCCGGACGCGAACGTGTACTCAATCGGGTCCTCGAGGGTGATGATATGGTCGTGCCGCGCCATATTGATCTCCTGGACGAGGGAGGCGAGTGTCGTGGATTTGCCCGAGCCGACCGAGCCGGTCACCAGGACGAGGCCGTTGTGATACTGGGTGAGGAGCCGCAGGCACTCGGGCAACCCGAGTTCGTCCATGGAGCGGATCCGGCTGTTAATGATGCGAAAGACGAGGTCGGTCCCGAGCCGGTGACGGACGACCGAGGTGCGGAAGCGGCCGAACTCGTTTTGGTAGGCGAAATCGACATCGCCCCGCTCCGCGAGCAGCTTTTTTTGAGCGTCGTTGAGAAAGCCCATCGCGAGCCGCTCGGTGTCCTGGGCGGCGAGTTTCTGGGCCCGCAGCCAGATCGGTTCGAGCAGGCCATGCCGTCGCCAGAGGGGCGGGGCGTTCACGCCGAGATGGATGTCGGAGGCGTCCGACTCCTTGCCGACCATCAGGTACTGGTCCACGTGGCCGAGCACGGTCTGCTCGTCGTGGGCACGAAGTTCGGAAAGATCGGTTAACGCAGAAGTCGACTGGGGGTCGGCCACGGGGGTCGTCATGGGTCCAGGGTGCGGGGTCAATCTCAGCGGCGGGCCACGCTCCTCGCGATCAACGCCGCAATGGCGGGTTTTAGCAGAGGGAACAAAAATTTCAAGAGGACAGGCATCAAGCCGGCTGCCGCAACTCCCGAGGCAACTCCCGAGGCGACGGGGAGGGCGTTGGATTCGCCTTTGCCCCGCCGCTTTTTTCCCCGGCGCAGCAGGCCAACCAGCAGGCCGGCCCCCGTGGCAATGCCGATGAGTCGCAGCGGGCGCCCGCCGAGGGCGGATTGCAGGCGGGACCCGACATCGAGATCCTGACGCAACTCTCCCATGCCGGTGGTGAGCCGGGCCCGGGCGCTTTCGAGTCGGCGGATCAGCGCGGCTCGGTCGGTGGGTGCGGATTGGTGATCCATGCGCGGTCCTTGCGGAATTCCCCGAGGGAGGTGGCAAAATGCGGGTGGCGGACGATGCTCCGCGCGGCGAGGCCGAGCAGGAGGGCGGCAATGGCGTTGGCGGCCGCGACGAGCAGGACGGCGGTGATCCAGCCCATCCCGGCTTGTTGGTGCAGACCGACGATCACTGCAACGAGCAGGCCCATCAGGCCGAGGTGGGCGAGGATCGCCCCCATCAACACCAGGATCGCCGCTTTGGCGATCCGGGTGCCCGACTCGCGGGCTTCGAGCCCAAGCAGTTCCAGCCGGGCCTCGGCATAGTCAATGCCATCACCCGCCAGCGCGCGGAGCTTGTCCGCGACGCCGGGGCTGTCCGCGCCGGGTGGCACCATGGCAGCGAGGGTCAGCGACGGATGAGAAGCCCGATGAACAGGCCGACGCCAAAAGCCGCCAGAACGGCTTGGAGCGGGCGTTCGCGGACGTAGGCTTCGCCATCTTCGCGCAGACCGTCGGCGCGGGTGCGGGCCTCGACCCAGGCGGTGCCGGCTTTGCCGCGCAGTTCGCTGACCCGGGCCTCGGCGGCGCTGACCCCAGCCCGCGTTTGATCGGCCTGTGCCAAGGCGATTGCGCGATCCAGCGTGGCGATCTCGTCGCCGGCATCCACCCGCGCGCCGCGCGCCACGCGCAGCGCGGCCAGGCGCCCCCCCAC
>ENA-ORBV01008195-ORBV01008195.1-microbial-mat-metagenome-genome-assembly--contig:-NODE-8195-length-17663-cov-5.430399_pt1 | contig 17663 bp, 16 predicted proteins | sample MGYA00237777_ERZ505514 | MGnify/ENA primary metagenome ERZ505514 (study PRJEB26160, sample SAMN06269048) | microbial mat metagenome | isolation source: Oligotrophic lake microbial mat | place...
TCGTGGGCTCGGAGATGTGTATAAGAGACAGGTCCGTAGCATTTGGTTTTCCTGAAGTGTGATTTGGTGTTGTCTAGGATGTAAGCTCCTACTAGATCTGCTAGTCATGCTGATTCATATCCACCAATGGTGAGCCCTTTTTCCTCAGGGTCTCTATCACCGTCATGCTCATAGTGTTTGTCCACGAAAGCAAGCAGTGTTGACTGCATTCCAAATTTGATTAGGTCTAGGCAGTGTTCGATGGTGATTTGATCTTCTTCTGGTAGTTTAAGATTGGTGTTTGGCATTTGGACGTCCAAATGCCCCAACTCCAAATCTATGACCCCCCAACCTCCATGCTAACAGCACGCAAAACATTTGGGCAGTTAGAGAGGGGCAAATAACCCAACAGCATCATCGACAACAAATGATAACAAAACGACTAATGCACTTCATTTTGAGCTAGCTTGCCGACCATGATGCTCTGTTTGTTACTTCTCTTGTTGTTATGTTGTGTTGACATAGCTGTCTGCGGTGGAAGGGATGGGTTTTCTATCTACAACAAGGTGGAGTTGGTCACGATCACTCTCTCTTTGTTGGCTGCATCCATTCCTGAAGAACTGAACCTGAGCGACAAAAAAAGGGTCATGCAGAGAAGGAACGCCCACAACAACAGGACTAGAAGACCAATCAACAGCATCTTCAAAGAGCAGGGTCCTTGCTATGTCAGGCGTGCCTACCGGATGCATTCGCGTTCATTTTGGACTCTGCTGGGCTTTCTTCGGCCGCACATGAAACCACAACCCAAAAAGAATCATAAAAGAGGAGCAAAGAATGGCTTCATGTCACAGGCAACAAGATTGAGTGTTGCGCTGAGGCATTTCGCAGGAGGACGAACGAACGACATTGCTCTTGTCCACGGCATTTCCCACACTTCTGTGCATGAAAGTGTTTGGCAAGTTGTAGATGCTGTGAACATGTGCAACTCCCTGAGCATTAACTACCCAGAAGACCACAACCAACAACGACAAATTGCTGCAGGGTTTAAGCGCCGAAGCCGCGCAGGATTCGATGTTTGTGCTGGAGCGATCGACTGCATGCTAGTTTGGATTGACAAGCCAACAATGCGGGAATGTGAGAAGGCCAAAGTGGGCCCACGCAAGTTCTTTTGTGGCCGCAAACACAAGCATGGTGTCAATCTACAGGCCGTGTGCGACAATGAAGGTCGCTTTTTGGACATAGCCATTGGACATCCTGCTAGCACTTCTGAGCATTTGTGTTTCAAGACATCCTCGCTGTACAAAAAACTGGAAGGGGGAATGCTTGCAGCAGGACTTGTGCTCTTTGGCGACAATGCTTATGTCAACAACACATGCATGGCGACACCATTCAGGGCGGTACAAAGTGGGGACAAAGACGATTGCAATTTCTATCACACACAGGTAAAACTTCAAGTGCAACTGCAATGGCCTGTCCTCTATGTGCTGACATTCATTCTTTTCTTTTTGCAATGAGAAGGTCCGAATCAAGATCGAGTGTGCCTTCGGAATGTTTGTCAACCAATGGCAGACATTGCGGCGTCCCATGCCGGCTGCCATTGGCATCAACAAGACCAATCAGCTTGTAATGGCCCTGGCAAGATTGCACAATTTTTGTATCAATGAAAGAGTAGGGATTGATCCATCCTTGGCGACCGATGCCGTTGAAGTTTCGGCCCACGGTGGCATACCCCTCCTTCGACGCGACTGGAATGACAACTCTCCAGAGCAACTCCTACGAGGTGGACATCACTTTCATGATGTAAATCCTAAAGAGCCTAGACAAATTGAAGCACGGGCAAGAAGAGCTCTTGGTGGTGTGCTTCCACGAGACTTGTTGATGCAGGCAGTCATCGACAAGGATCTGAAGCGACCTGCACCCGCAAAATGGAAGTAACAAATGAACAAACAAATTGTTATTTCTACTAGAATTGTTCTTCATCAAATTGTCATTTCTACTAGAATTATTCTTCATCCGCATCCGCATCCTTTTTCTTCTTCATCCGTGTCCGCATCTCATTGTTCTTCATCCACATCTGCATCCGTGTCTTTCTTCTTCTTCTTGTAGCCGAGACCCTCCCTGTTGGACATTTCTTGATCCAATTCTTCCTTGATTTCTTTGGCTATGTCTTCTTGTTGTTTCTGAAGCCTTTCACACACAAGCCTCACCTTCTCGTTCATCTCCACAAGTGCGTTGACTTCACATTCGGCAGCTTTGGCAATTGTGGCTCGCAAATTCTCCCGGATTGCTGTGATTGCGACAGAAGTCATAGCTTGATTCAAACCAGCACGGAAGTTCTGACGGTCTTTCTGCTCGGCATCATCATCTGGCTTCTTCCTCTTGTGCTGAACTTGAGACGTATCCACACGCATGTGGCCATCACAGTCAATGCGAACGTCCTTCGCGAGTACATTCAGCATGTTCTTTAGAATGCCTTCCGTGTCAGCAAGGTGCCAGAAGTACAACAGATGCTCTTTGTTGGCCAAATCACTGTGTAGGAAAGAACCACGATTGTCTCCGTCTTGGTGCTCTTCAGAGTAGTGCCCCCAACTGGAATCTTGAGTGCTGCGTTGCCCAAAGCCATTGCCGCTTCGTTCCCAATCATGGACCATTGGAACGAGAAGGGCGCGCGAACCTCCATAACGACCTCTCACTTGTTCACCAGTGATTTCACCTCCCAGCATGTCTTCAAACTTCAATTCAATTGGTTCACAGGACCGTGGGTGCAACTCTGGAAGGGCCTCAGTTTCGCAGGCGTTGTCAGCATCGTTGCAGAGTTCAGCTACCACATCGCACCACGTTTTGGGCCTATCGTCATGGTTTCTCGCGTCCAACTCTTGTCGATCCCAGCCATCATCCTTGGAAAGCAATGCGTCACGGGCCCTGTCATCGCACATGCAGCAACAGAGCCTCAAGTGCGGACACATGGCGTTCCAGTTTCCGTTTGACTTCACCCTCTCTTCTTGAAGTTGTTCACGCTCTTTGACCTCGTTCTCCAATTCGGCACGAACTTTGGCCTCAGTTTCAATCAGAAACTCAACATCACGAAGAGCCTCTGTTGGGTTCTCCACTAACCACTTCTCAGCCTTGGTTTTTGACCACCACCTTGGCTTGGGCAATGGATCTGACCCATTGCACTTGGCCCGACGAGTCACTTCGTCCTTGAGATCCTCCAACACGGGTGTGAAAGCACTCTTTTGTCGCATGCTTGCGTGCGGTTCCAAGGTGAGGTCACCCAGTTTCCGATCTTCAGCATCAACTAGACCCAGCAACATGGCGTTAAGTGTTCTCTTACAGTTGGATTCCTCGTACTTTAACTGACACGGTCCCTTTTCATCTTCCTCATCTTCCTCTTTGACTTCATTGTTGTTGTCTTCGTTATCGGATGGCGGAGGAAGGCCTTCACCTGCACCCATCTCATGCGTTCCTGCATTTGCGAAAATGTCTTCCTGTTCATGTCGTTTGGCCGCTTGCTCCTCACGACAAAGAGCAAGTTCCCCGGCAGTCAACTGTGCCAGGTGCGAAGGAAGCATGGAGAATTCAAGAGTCGCTTCGCTGTCTTGTGTTCCTTGTGAAATGCCCATTTGGGACACATCTACTGGCTGGTTCACCACTGTCCGTGGGAGAGACACAGCTGTGCGTGCGATGTCGTTCAGCCTGTGGCTATGGTTCACCATTGACTCACATCCATAGAGACGGTTTCCTTGGCGTTCCACTTCTTCCCGTGTCATGAGGTTGCGAGAAGCAGCCGCGGAAGCCTGCTTCTTCCTTTTACCTCTTTCCTTTTCTTTAGAGGCCATTTGCATCATGGTCACCAAACCTGCTAGAGCTGTTGCAAACAGCTGTCGATTGGAAGCAGTTGTGCTAATGACAGAATCAAGAGAAGCGGCACGGTTGTTAGCAATGTGGTAAGCTCCTTTGAGGAAGGTGCTTCTGTTTTTTCTTTTTTGGCATGGCTGGCACCATGGGACTCAGAGCTCGTGAGCCAAATAGACCAATGAGGGCGCACCCCAACTGCAATGTCCAAACGATTTTGCGCGTGCAAGGAAACAGCAAAGTGGCACGCGAACTCCGAATTTGGACCCCTCGTTACGAGCTATTAAAATCGCAAAAAGTGCGCCAACCACTTCAAAAGTCCAAAAACCCCAAAACCCTCCCGATGGGAACACCTGTTAGGACTGGCTCTTAGCCTCCACCAGCCCGCAACTCTTGGCAAACAACAGTCAGAAAATGATCAAACACCTGCGAACTAGCTAGGGAACACAGCACACGGAAAACCTGAATCCTGGGGAAAACCAACATGATTAGTGCCTTGATTGCACTTTTGTAGGAATTGTAAACTCTGCCATGTTTTTTTTGGCAAACAACAACGTCTTTGTTTCAACCATGTCATTTTGTGTGCATTGGGGACTGCAACTTTTGATCCTGTCTGCCAAATGTGATGAAGGTGGCACCCATTCTCCAAAACCCATGCCATCAATTGAAAAATTATGGGCTTGCAATTTGTGGCACAATGGAATCAGTGACAAAATTCCAACTCTTCGTGATGCAGCTGAGGCACTCTCAACTGTCTGATTTGAGCCCCTCACTGAATGGACCCTTTTCATCTGCCTTCCTGCTGCTGGTGCCACATTCACAAATTGACTCAAATGACTCTTGCACTTGTTTTAACTGTTTGAGCAAAATTTGATCACTGTTGCATCGCTCCATGACACATCTGGACACGGAGGCATGAATTGACCTTTTGGTTCACATAATCAAAATCTGGATTCAAGACTTTGCTGCATCTTCTTGTTTCAACAAAGACCCTGAAAAATGTGCAACTGCTGCTGAAAAGACAAAAAAAAACAGCAGACAAAATGTGACAAGAATGCTTTTGTTTTGGCACCTTTGTTGTCTCCGTGGACATAATTCACGTCAATGAAGTGATCATTCCTCCATGGCGTGTTGCCCATTTTCTCAGTAGCCCAATTTGGATGTCTTGAACAAAAATTGAAATTTGGTCAGTTTGAGCCACCTGATCGTGTCTCCACCACCAACATTGCCTGTCATCTCCACAACCAGTGCTTCTGAAGAAGGCTTTCAGCTGAATCAACAATGTTCAAACCCACTTTTCCAAAATCAACAATTGCAATGGACCATCCTTGTTTTGGTGTTGAACAAAAAGAGTTTGCACAACTCAAGAGCAGCAGAGACCTCCCATCTGCACAGTTGGAAATGAGCATGAGCCTGGTCCAAATTCAGGTTGGACCCTGGAGGATTAGAAGTGCAGACACTGGGCTTCCCAGAAATCTTTCTTCCCACTGAGGACACATTCCCCGTTCTGACTTTACCAGCCCGGGGGAAAAGACCTCAACACAAGATTAGACCAACAAAATTTACGTTCCGTTTCCCTCTAAATACTCCTTGAAGTTCCTGGCACAACTCGACTTTTTTGTACCGCGAATAATCCAAATCAACGAATTTGCATGTGTATTGAACCACACACGCTGACACGCAGTCGCGCGACTTGAAGTTTCGGACAGTCAGTGATGATGAGACAGCCTTCAGAATTCGAAAGAAAGAAGGAAGGATGTCTGGCTCGCACCTCACATTTTTCCAATTGTCCGAACAACATCTGACAAGATTATAAAAGTATCGAAGTAAAGAGAGACGAAACAGAAAGACACATAAATTCAGAAAATAGCAAGCTATACACACACGCGCACATACACCATGAAAGACAACAAATCCATCAAGATTTTAGAAGATCCTACCAAGGTAGTTGAAATTCCAGCGCATGATCCATCCCGAGGTCCCTTTGGAATGAGCGTGACCGACACAGAATCTGGACATGGCGGCGGTAGCGGCAGTTTCAGTGACGATGAAATGTTGGCACGCAGTGTGCGTCGTGCGTCGTCGAGAGAGTCCAACAAATCATTGGACCTTCACATGCTAACTTCGTACCGTGAGGGTGCAAGCAAAGTGGAAAAGATGGCAACCAAAATCGAGACGAGAATCCAACAACGAGTGCCCACAACCTTCAACGCGAGACGCGCCTTTTTAAAATACTGTCGTCGCATTGCCATTGCCAAAAATTACACCAAACATTCGCGCATTCTTTACAGCGATGTCTTGGCATATCATGATGAAATACAAGAAGAGGCGACCGACAATGATGCCGAAGGAATCTTCACGCGAGTGATTCATTGGTGTGGTGTCTTGAGTGATAAGCAGTGTCTCGCACTCATTCTGGAGAAGGCCAAGGAGATCGGAGACCACGTGGAACTCAAACCAGAAGATGAATTCCATTACCAAGATTTTAATCAGTTCCATACGGTTTTGGTGTCCCGATGGCCATGGATGAGGCACGAGCTTCTCTTTGCCGTGATGACTGTCTTTTGCTTTTACTTGATCACTCCCGTTCTTTTTTGTGTCATTATGCACGACGAGGGAATCTGCCCTCAAAACACTAAAGTTCCAGGCTGGGTTTCGGCTCTGTATTTTGCAAGGTGAGTTTTATGTCGTTTTTTTCTTTGCTCTACTACTTTGCGTCCACATCTTCTCACACTCCGCGCTTTCGTGTCTTCCCCGATCCATAGTACAACTATGTCGACAGTTGGTAAGTTGAATGCGGGTGCCGTGTCGAGCAAATTGTCCTATGCATGCCCCAAATAAAAAGCTCATTCATAATTGTATGACTCCAACTTTTTTTAAACCTTACACAGGTTATGGCGATCTGTCTGTGGAAAAGGACGAGTACTGGAAAGTTATTATCGGAATGCTGTACATGATTGTTTCCATTCTTGTGGCCTTGACGGCCCTGAGTGCTGCTGCCGAGTCGGCAGCGTCACCCATCAAGTCACTGGTCAAGCGCATTGCGGAAATTACGCCTCTTCGGTATCCAGAGGGGCCCCTCAAGGAAAATGAATATATCTACCAACGGATTCGAAAAGTACAGGCCATAATGTTGTGCGATGTTGCCTTTCAGTTTCTAATGTTGAACTTGGTCGGCATTTTTGCAAGTCAAATTTTCATTGAATACACCGAGGTAGACCCAGATCGCCAGTGGGACTGGATAGACTCCATGTATTGGGCTGTGCAGGTTAGTGCATCTTTTACCGGAAACTGCAGGATTATCTGCATGCTTGTGTCGGTTCTTTTTCTAACTTCATTTTTTTTTGCCATATACTCATTGGGCATCTGTTTACGGTCCTCTAGACAACTACTACAATTGGTACGTTTAGCTCGCGTTTTCAGCTGGCGCGGTTAATAAAACAAGCGTTCTAACCCCCTTCTCGATTTTATCTCTCGCAATATTCTCAGGTTACGGTGATTACAGCATGCCTGAATACATGAGACCGTTTCAAATTTTCTATCTCTCGTTGAGTACGTACTTTACAGGTAACGCACTTGGAAAATTGGCTACTTTGAAACAAGACATTGATGAAATTCGCCGCCAGCATGCTTTTGACCGCCGTGAAATCAACCAGAATATGATGCATTACATGGCGTCTACAGTAAGTTCCAAGGATGCCACTAGATCCAATGCAGTATAATATTTCTCCAGGAATGTTTACTCAGCTCGCATTACTCTGCCTTCTATTGCGACACCCCAGGATGACCCTACCCGTGTTGATCAGTACGAGTTTGTCATTGGTAAGTCTGATAGCTGTATTGATCCCTCTGTTGCATCCTGCGGATTCAGCCATTGGCTTACGTTTCAACGCCATTTTTGTACATGGATCTTGCAGCAAGTCTCCTGAATCTGGAAAAGATCACGTCGGATGATATTGCGCCTATCATGAACAAATACCGAGCTCTGGCAAAAACGTCTGGCAACTGTGGATATATACGAGTCGACGCCGTACCTGAAGAGACGGATATCAATTTTGAGGAGTTGACCGAAGTGGAAGGAGTGGAAGGGGCCTAAATCATGTAGACTTGAGATGCGCCTTTTCGTTTGGCGGTGCCGTCTAGCTTAGCGGTCAACTAGCTCGATACCGTAGCGAATCATTACAACAGTTTCCATACAAGTGTATATCCAGGCAAGTTTACTCCCATGCTGAACTTCTAGATACTTCTTCATAGAAATAGCAAGCATCCATCACCCTCCTAGCTTGAAATGGCACTTTTTCTCTTGCTACTGCGATGTGTTCGGCCATGATGATGCAACAACAGAAGCACTGGAAGTTGAACAAGAACCCCCACATGCACAAGCGCAAACTAAAACATGGAAGCAAGCAGGAGAGAAAACTCCAACAAATTAGCAACACCTATTGATTCAGCTACCCACTACAGAAGCACTAGTGGTAGTAACAGCTTTTCCTTCTTTAGTAGTTCTGGCCAACAGAAGTCTTTGCCCTAACTTGAGGTTGCAAGACTAGCTAGCAGACCTCTAATGGCACCCATGCAAAGAGGCCCAGGACTTGGCATGACATGAGTAGCTCTTGGATGCATTACATTGGTCGCACATTAGCTCTTCAGTAACTATTTCGGATTTGTTGGGATGAGGATACCAAGATTAGCAACGCCTTTCCCGTTTCTTTGACTTCATACATTATTTTCCGACTGGAGCCACTCTGCACTTGAATCAATGTATGCTCACCACTCCACCATCAGTAGCAGGATTGGAACGAAGTAGACGGTGACGGTACCACAGGAGTCCGAACATAATTATGACATCTATTCGAGGCAACGAAGAAGAAGGACTGCCGGTGCCAGAATCGAAGTACCTGGCCAGGTGGAAACTTGAAAGGTTTTGGCAGGAAAACAGGTGGATTGACGTTCCTACGGTTTTTCCTCCTCCAGCTAATAGACAGCCAATAGAGCATGATTACCATCTCGTCTATGAGATTCTTCAACGGCATCCTGATCTTGCAGCGGAGAAATTTGGCGGTTCGTCGGCCACAGAGGGCGAGTTGCCTATTGAATTCCTAGAACGAAACAACGCAAGGAAGGTGTTTCCGTTGACTCACATGCTTGCTGCAAAAGCACCTTTGGCTGTCGTAAACGAAGTATTTGCGATGTATCCAAATGCAGTCAGAGAAAAGGCTGGGAAAGAGAAGGACCTACCGATACATATGGCATGCCGCCTTGGTTTGGATTTTGATGTTGTGCACTTTTTATTGTCCAAATTTAAGGAGGGTGCAAGCGAAGAAGATTGGGTGGGACAGCTTCCCATCTATTTGGCTTTAAACTATCGCGATAGGTGGGCGGTGCCTGAAGAGGCTTTTAAGATAATTGAGATGCTGATTCGGCAGCATCCCCAAGGCGTGATGAGATGGAATCAATATGGGCATTGCGCCATCGCTTTCTCGGTCAGAGTTGGCATTCCAGATAACATTGTAGCTTTGATGCACCAACAAATTCCTGACAACTTTGACCACGTTTTCTTTGGCGTGGAGCTTGTGGATTTGGACCACTGGAGCATACAAAATTTTCACAGTCTAGTGAATAAAATTAGACCAATCCAAAATGGCAGTGAGGATGGAACCCGAGGCGACTACAACCTACACTTAATGAGCTGTAATTGCACAGATGGGACACTTACAGATATTTTCAATTCCATTTCGTCGCCGCTATCAGTTCTGCTGGAGGATTGTGTGTTGGAGAGCCGTGTGCTCACTGAGAATTCTGAAATTGCCCCAGCTAACAACGAGTGGAGTCAATCGCAGGTGGCAAAGCTTTCCATATTACGATGCGATAGTGATAGTGACAGTTGCTTTCCTTGGCTGCTTGAAGCTGTGCAATCTATGCCAAATTTGAAGACTCTTCAATTGTCTACTCAACTCTTCGCCATTGACGCAACAGCCATTGACGTAACAGAAGTCTTGATTGGCTTACTACAGACCACGCGGCTTGAACACTTGCTTATCGTCGAATATGAGGTCAATGAAGAACGATTAATACAGCTTTTGAAGGACTCATACGTGGCCACGCACATCGAGTACAAAAGGCTCAGGTATTGGCCACGGGACATGAAAATTATCTACTTTTCCGCGCTGAATCGACACGGCCGCGCTAGAATCAACCAACCAAACGTCACTGTCCACTTCTTGATCAACTGTCTTGTGGGCGTCCAAAGAGATGCGAAATTGGACGAGACGGTGAAGTCGCAAGTGCTTTTCTTTCTTTTGCAGCAATCTCCTAATTTATGGGCTGTCGCTTGAGGGGCGGGTAGAGCAGCGCACAATTGCTCCTTGGGATTAGTTGAGGGTATTTGTCAAGGACAAGCTTTCGCAGATTAAGTTTCGAAGAACAGAATATGCCACGACGCCAAAGGAAGGAAAACAAAGAGGATTCATAGTTAGCTAGAAAGAAAACTACTAGCTTGGAGCAAATTGTTTATTTATCGCCAGCTATAAAACTAATTCTACTATAGTCGTCGTTGCAATCAAATTCAATAACGTAACAAAGACTCGAGAGCTGTCTTGGCCAAGAGGCCATACGAAGATTGTTCCGTCTTCAAACAGACTTTGCAGGCATTGACGCCTTGCTTGAAAGTAAGCTCAGCGAGGAACTCCATTCCAGTGACTGTGCGCATACTGAAGTACACAACTTCTTGGCCTTCAGCGCCGGGGACAGGTCGCCGAGCAATAAAGAAGACATTGTTCTGCTTGAATTTCGCCGTAACACTTTCAATATCGGCAGCACCCGGAGGCAAATCACTCACAGTTCCATACAATTCACTGCGATCGTCGATGCTCTTCCAGCTCTCGATAAAGGCAGAACGCTCCATTGCACCATCGGCACTGAACAAAGCCTCCAAGTTGCAGTTCACTGCAAAGTAGAAAACACTTCCAGACTGCATATTCTTGATTGCAATTTGCACCTGAGGAGATGCGGGTTGTCCAGCTGCCGGAGGGGGTGACATCATGTTTGGAGTTGTCACTAATTCGCAGAAGGTACGGCCACTGTTGCCCTGAGAAACAGGTGGATTGCACACGATTTGTTGAGAGGAGGGGCTTAGACCAAACGCATTCTTGTTCAGTTGAATTGCCAAGCTGGTAACTTCCGTCGGACTGGAGATATTCTTGATCTCCATTTCCAAACGAATCTTTTTCTTCTTCTGCGTGAAGGCTGCAGAAATTTCGAGACCTCCGCTTTTCTCTGGACCGCAAACCTTCTGCAAGGGTACCTGGCGCTCTCTAGCAGCTGGCGCAGCGCCGCCATCGGCAATGCCAAGTCCTCCCATATCCAACAAATCAACTTCACCATCGCCGCCTGCTGCTGCTCCCCCTTCGTAATCTTCGTCCTCATCTTCGTCGTCGTCGTCATCGTCAAACTCATTGGCCTCGCCGGCACCACGGCGGACAACAAAAGATTCAGGGGGTTTGTGGTAAACGCTGGAGAGAGTTGCAATCTGTCCAATCAATACGTTCAACAAGGATGGGTCCAACTTGAAGGTGTCGTCCTCGATCACAGGCTTGTCCCCAAGCACGACCATCTTTGCGGCCTCGGGATCCGTGGACAACAGACGCCAGTAGATGAAACCGCGGTCGCGCAAGTCAGGATTGTCGCTTTCTTCCGTTGCCATGTCTAGCACTCTCTGAACCATATCTTGGGTATCCTCGGGATTCTTCAAAAAGCATTTGACAGTGGCAGAAAGAAGCTGCAACTGGACGGCAGGATCCTCCTCTTCGAAAGTTTCCAAGAAGGTATCCAGCAACTCATCAGCATTGTCAATTCGCTCGGCGTATTCTGAAAAATGCGAGAAAGAAAAATCGACATATTAGTATATGCACGCTTCTGAGGAAAAATCGATTGCAAAAAATAAAATAGCCAAGGCCAACTTACCTCCAATGATCCAAATCATACTGGCCTTGGCAAGAGGCTCGTCGAGCGTGTCCAAATTATCACAGAGGGTGGCAATGATAGATTCGTAACGATTGGGGTAACGGCGGAAAATATCCTTGATAACGATAACTGATTCTTGCACAACGTAGTTGACCTTGGTTTGGATGAGCTCCAGCAGCACACCAATGCATCGTTCCGCAGCCCGTTCCAACTTGACGGCGCAACGTCCAATGGCACTGACAGCCTTACGCACGAAATCAACATCAACTTCAGTTGCATATTCCTTTAATTCGAGAAGCACCTGGTCAATGTTCTTCTCACTAACGAGCTTGATAATGATCTCGAGCTTCTCCATCTTGACATAGATAGGGTCGTTGTACTTGCAAAAGAAGACTTTGATTTCCTGTTCCAAAATATGGGGGCGCTTTTGGACAATCAAGTTGATGTTACGGAGTGCCACATACTGAATCTCAGGTTCACTATTCAAGAGGGTAACAAGAGGTGGAGCCAACTTGCGTGTCAAAGCCCGAATGACGTCCGAGTTTTGAGATCCCATCAATTCCATGTACGACAAAATGACCTTGACAGCACTCATCACAACGGCTGCGTTGGCGTGCTGCAAACGAGGCGTGACACGCTCAATAATACCCTCGGCCTCTCGTCCATCTGCCGGAGTGTACTTGGCCAAACTATCCAAGATGAAAACTTGTCCCCATTCGGTACATTCGTTCAAAGCTGCCAAGAGTTTTTGCAAGACACTGGCACTAATCTTCATGACATCGCGTCCCGACGTTTCGGCAATTTCACTCAATGCCGCAACACCATTGGCCACCACACTGGGGTTACTGTCACTGATCAAATCGTGCAAGATTTCCAAAAATCCACGCTCGGCCACCAACTCGGGAGCAATGTCGTATAATTTGGCCACACAGACCGCCGCGGTTTTTCGCACGTAGGGATCTTCATCTCGCAAGGCACGAGAGAGGGGTTCGCACAAGTATTCCGTGATTCGATCGACGCGAATGCATCCCATAGTACGAACGGCCAAGGCGCGAATCAAGGGATTGGCATCACTGGCATCTTTCACAAAGGTATTGACGGCCAGCAAAGTAAGCTCCGGCTGTGTTTTGGCATAATTGATCAAATAGAGATAGACAAGCTTTTTCAATTCAATGTTTCCTGTCTGAACACAATTCAAGACATCGGTGAACAGCATGGAAACGTCCTTTCCAACTGTCATGGAAGCAATGACCTTTTTCACGGCGTCCACTTTGACATTCTATGTGTGTGCATTCATTGTTTGTGTATTGCGTATTTTGAGTTGGCATTGAATGGAAAAGCAAAAGAAAGGCAGATTCCATGTTAGAAAATCATACTTGCAGTATCTATCGAAGCACAGTAGTGTGCCGTTTGAAAGACAAAATGCCGTTACGTACCCGATCCGTGCTGTGCAACTCCATACTGAATTTCATTCGGAGGGGGAAATTGGTAATGAATTAGATGCTCTGCTTGACAAGAGGCCATCGAACCATAATGATAAAATACCGGAATAATATTTACGTACCGCAGCTCGTGCATTTCACCCTTCTTCTGGGTAGTGAAGAAGCGGCTATCGCTGCCCTTGTCATTTCCTCCCGCAAACTTGGACATGTTGCCTGACAAAATTAAAAAAATCCTGAATGAAAAATGATTGGGATTTTAATTAATAATAACAAACAGGAGAAGAAGAAAAAGATTGCCGTGAGAAAAAAGGTTTGTATCGTCAACAGTCAGCGCTATGAATCAGCAAGGCAGCAGCAGTGGCAACAACAAATGCAAATGACCACTACATCACGTCGGCCGTCTACCAGACGGTTTTGCTATTGTTGTAAATTACAACCATCTTTCAGTGCCAGTGATGTTCTACCTGAATCAACCTACCTCTGGAAACAACCAGTTTAATAGAGAGAGTTGTCGACACTACTGGTAGCTACTACAAGCTAGCTAGTTTCACTTCTAATCTAGTTATCGAAGCCTTCTTTCGCAGTCTCTTGCTGTCTCAAGTGTGTTGCCGCGGTCGGTGCATGAGGATCCTCCACTCGTTTCACGGTGGTGGCTGCGTGCGCCCGCCACAGCGTGCGGGGGCGATGCCAATGCCGCCGTCAAAGAATAGCTCGTGTTTCGCAAAAAAAGCTCGAATCCTAATGAGTGAATGTGCGTCATGCAATGTTTTCGCCAAACGTATGAACGCCAGGTGAGCTTCCTATTCATTGACCGTTGGCATCAATTTCAGACACGGATAAATAGTTGCTAGCTAGCTAGCTTGCTTGCTTGCTTGCTTGCTTGCTTGCTTGCTTGCTTGCTTGCTTGCTTGCTTGCTTGCTTGCAAGAATAGAGAAGTGCTAACTAGCTAGCTACTATCTACTAGTAGACTTAATTGTTCTGCTAGAATACTGTTAGAATTGAGTACAGTAGTAGATGCGTGCACGATGAACAGAAAGAACTGAGCGTAAGCCCACTCACCTCAGCTGACCACACCCTGTAATATTATTGTACCGTTCATTCTCTGTTAAAAAAGCTAATCTCATTTCAGATATCAAGGCATAACTAGATTGGACTCCGCATCGAAAAAGATTATGAATGTTCTGCAACTAGTAGAGAAATGTTTCCAAAAGTGGATGCAGGTGGCACTACTCGTCCTCCTGGCCATCGCGATATTCTTCCCAAATCCAGTGAATGCAATGAATGGAACTTTTCCAGCCGTCGTCTTTGATATCGATGGTACGCTTACGCCGGATTGCATAAACTTGTTCGACATCCGAGAATACGCTGTGGATGCTGTGAATCTATGGCTCGACAAGGGATACAAAGTCATCACTGTGACGGCACGTCCCCAAGATTTCATTTCCTTTACGGATTTTTATCTCAACTTGATTGGCATCCCAACCGATCGATTAACTTCCTCGGTATATGCACCCATATGCTATACGGTCAATGAGGAACGACGAGCCTTTAAACGAGACCAGATTCTAGAACAAGCCGAAAGGTTTGACCTAAACTTTATTTATGCGTACGGTGATAGTGCTACGGACTTTCAATCCTATGACGATGTCGGCATTTTGAAGGAAAACACCTTTGCTCTACTGCGATGGGGATGCACGGAATGTGAACCCGGAAACTATGCCGATTGCTTTTCATCGTATGAAGACCATTTGAATTTTATATCGGCACAGCCCAATGTGTAATGTCAGACGGATGTTCCTGTACTAGTGCAGATGAGATGTACTGCACTAGGATGTAGAGGATCGATCATGCTTTCTGCGTCGTAGGCCACTTCTTTCAAACGCTACATCATCAAGACTTTTACTGTCGAAAGAAAAATAATGCATAGGTATGAAGTACAGTAGGTAAAACTAGACACAACCATTTTGTGGATGGCTTTTAATACTTCCTAGACACTGTAGTAGAGCTTCATTATTTAGAAACCAAACCACGTTTTCACATTCACATTCATGTCTATATGGTTTCAACCTGAAAAATGCTCTCCGATGACGATGATGCAGTCCAGTACAGTAGATACTAGCGAAGTCTATGTTCAACATCCATAGCAGTGCTAGGCACACGTGGAGACGAGGATGGGACCGATGGGTGGCAGTCTAGCTAGCAGAAGATAAAGTATTACAGTGCTTGTTGGTATTTTACCTGGCAGGGGTTGTGCCAGACATTGACATTATTAGGGGAAACGAAAAACGGAGGCTTAACAGAGCAAGTGTGCGTTTTTAACGAAATGAGTTTTCCTCTCAATGGAAGCACATGGGATCAATGAAAGGGATTCGTGAATGCCGTTGGAGCGCGCCAGTTGGAACCAGTTGGCCCGGGAGCGGTAAGTCAGTTTATTAATTTTCACCACGTGCCAATGCCTCGCGCAGGGTGCCACGGAATTGAATTCAAATTGATGGAGTGAACCAATAAAAGTGTTACAGTTCACTTTTTTGACGACCAAAAATGGCCGTCGAATTCATGCACGAAACTTTTTGGTAACTCGCTTAGTTAGTACTACTTAACTAGTAGCTAGCTCGTACCTTTACATCTCATTTTAGCATTCGATAATAACAAAAAGTAATACCCGGTGTTGATTTCGTTTGCTGCGCGCCACCTACTTACACTACCGACATTCCACGCTAGCACGATGTTGGGCTTGGAACCACCAAAGACCATCACCATCACCTTTCAAACGCCTCCTTCGAAAGATGATCGAGACTCTTTTGAGTACCGAAATTGTTACTATGACAGTCCTACAGATCATGACTACATGGACGTTCCTTCTTCCATGGCAACTCCCTTGAGGCCGATCTTTCCGTGGGAATTGGACGAAACCGAAGTCAAGACGAGCTACAACAACAACAATAAGATTCGTCGGTATGTCAACGATAGCAGCAACAACATGAAGCAGAATAATCGACGGGGTTTCTTGCATCAACATAGCTCCTTATGGGGAGTCGTCTTGTTGGTGACCTTGGCGTTGACGGCTGGGACTTTGCTCGACGGAGACAACAACCACATCAACACAGCACCATTGTCCAATGCTACTACTACTACTACTGTTGTGCCTCATTCCACGGCAGCTCATAGTGGCAAACAGCGTGGCAAACACTTGCCAGCCGCCAGTAGCACCAAAAATGAAAACGACATGGCACAAGAAATGTACGCGGCCTACAAGGAATTAGAAGAAGACTATCATGCCAAAGCCTTTGCTCTTGAAAATCAAAACGATTGGAAGGTCCTAAAGGAAAAGGATGGTGCCAAAGTTTCCTTGTTGGAACATGCCTCTGATCCAGCGTGCCCGTATGTTCGCATGGAAACCATCATTCCCACGAGCGTGGCCGATTGTTGGGAATTTCTCAGCATTCACAATTGGCACTGTAGCATGCCCAAAATGGATCCCTTTTATGACGGACATGAAGTCTACAACAATTTGACTACATCCCAAGGCGTCAATATGATTTTGGTCCGCAAGCAAACCCATCGTATTTTGACCTTTGCCAAGCGCGATTTTGCCTTTTTGAGTGTTTCCGATGTCCCCTTGAAGGACGGGACCTTTGTCTCGGGCAGTGTCAGTGTGGAAACACCCGATGTTCCTCGACAAGTCGGATACACACGGGCCTTTCAAGATTCCATTGCCTTTTATAAGCCCATTTACGATGAAGTGACAGGTGAAGAATATTGTCATTTGACCCTCTTGTGTCGTATTGATTTGAATGACAGTTCCGAAGAGGGCAGTGGAGGATTTGTGCCCATGTGGCTCTATGTCAAAACGATTGGAGCTACAGGAATTCGATCGGTGTTGAAGATGAGAGATGTCTTGTTGGAAATGAAACTAGAAGCGGCAGCAAAGGAAACGAGTGTCGTGCCGACATCGACCCTCCCACCGACGCAATCTCCAACCACCGTGGTTCCACAACGAGATTGGTGGAGCATTCTACCACGAGGAGGTGCCTTTTCAAATGTTATAATGCCACAAGTACATGCACGCAAACGAACAACTAGCAGCAGCAATCATCATCATGAGCAACAGCACCACCGATGGAGACCACTGTATCAGGTTTATACGCATTATCAATCTACGAGTAGCAGAAAAGAGTCGCGGCCCACAAAGAACGACGCGACAAAACTTTGGGGAATAGCAAACACAGCGAAAGTACACGCTTGGATTCAACAGCTCCCCAAGCTGTGGCCATCTTCCAGATCTCCAAAACGAAGGAGGCAATAGAAGAGGAATACTTTCTTCATTTTGGTTCTCTTCTGGATTATGCAAACGTAAAGCTAGCTACTACATACAGTAATAGACAAAAATCAATTACAACACGCGCCCAAATTAAAAAAGCAGA
>ENA-ORBV01008196-ORBV01008196.1-microbial-mat-metagenome-genome-assembly--contig:-NODE-8196-length-17660-cov-4.084741_pt1 | contig 17660 bp, 21 predicted proteins | sample MGYA00237777_ERZ505514 | MGnify/ENA primary metagenome ERZ505514 (study PRJEB26160, sample SAMN06269048) | microbial mat metagenome | isolation source: Oligotrophic lake microbial mat | place...
GGGATTTCATGCCTCCACGGTAAACTATGAATGTGTAAGGTTAATTGCTGCAACAAGAACAGATCTTGTCATCTTCCATCTCCCAATCCCCTGCCATATACGTTTCGCCGATGCCGAGCGATTCGGAGCGCAGCGCCTCGCGGTACACACGCTCGTTCTTCACATGCAACACAAGCTTCTCTTTCTTTGTATCGCCAAACACATGGATGCTTCCATCGGGGCTGTGCACCTCGAGGTGGCCGGACGAGATGCCCTGGAGAATCTGGAAGATAAGCTGCTCGGCGCGAGGCATAGCGCGTAGCGTAGAAGATTTTGCGAGGAGAGAAAAGGCTACTAATGAGGCCTGGAAGCAAGCGAGGAGTATTCCAACAGAAGAGAGATATGCATATACTTGCACACTCATGAGCAAGAAGAAGAGCAATGGGGGCCGGCGCGTTGCGCTGCGCGAGATCTTCGCGATGTATTTTCACATTGCGCGGAAGTACCCTCTCTCGGGGCTGAGCGTGCTTCTATTTTACGGCATCGCGATTGTCGTCGGCAGCATCCTTCTCACTCTCTATTACCGCGATATTTTTGATGTATTGGCCTCTTATGAGCCAAGCGAAGCATTGTGGCCCGAAGTCCGTGCACTCTTCATCGGCGTTGTCTGCATGATCGTCCTCTTCAACGTCGCCTTCCGCATCGCGGATTTCTTCATCGTCTACCTGCAGGCCAATGTACTGCGCGAGCTGCAGAACTACGCGCTCGAGCATCTGCAGCGTCATTCCTACAATTTCTTCATTGGGAATTTCTCGGGCAGTTTGGTCGCCAAAGTGAAGCGCTTCACACGCGCCTTCGAGACGATTCATGACAAGACGACCTTTAATTTCTGGATGACGGGTATCCAGCTCATCGGTGTCTTCATTGTGTTGATCTTTACGATTCCCTTGCTCGCCGTACTGTTTGCCGTGTGGTGTGTGCTGTACCTCATCATCACGTTCTTCTTCGTGCGCTACCGCCTGCGCTACGACATCATCGAGGCCGAGGCGGATTCGGCTGTGACTGGCCAACTCTCGGATATTATCACCAATATTTTGAACCTGAAGATATTTACTTCGAGCAAGCGCGAGATGAGCCGCTTCGCCACCTATACACAGGAAGAATATCGGGCACGCACGCGTGCGTGGTATCTCGGTAACAAGTTTTACGCACTCCAGGCGGCAGCGATGGCTGTACTCGAAATCACAGGCATGTACATCACGCTTCGTATGTGGTTTGCGGGAGAGATCACGGCTGGGACCGTGATTCTCGTCCAGATGTACTTCGCGTCGGTCACGCTGAAAACCTGGGAGATTGGCCGGGCGATGAGTGATGTGTTCAAAGCACTCTCGGATGCAGAGGAAATGGTTGCTATCCTTCGTACCCCGCTCGAAGTGCGCGACCCCAAGCAGCCCGAGCCGCTCAAGATCAAGCACGGTCGAGTCGTCTATCGCGCTGTCTCATTCCATTACAACAAAGAGCGCACCGTCTTCAAGCGTTTTACTCTTGATATTCCAGCCGGGCAGCGTGTCGGCGTTGTCGGGCCGTCGGGTGCCGGCAAGTCGACGCTCTTTAAATTGCTGCTCCGATTTCTCGATGTCACCGAGGGAAGGATTACGATCGACGGTCAGGATATTCGTTCCATCACACAAGATGACCTGCGCAGTTGCATCAGCTATGTACCGCAAGAGCCGATCCTCTTCCACCGTTCACTCTTTGAGAATATCGCCTACGCCAAGCCTGGTGCGACGGAAGAAGAGGTCATTGCCGCTGCCAAGCGCGCACATGCGCACGAATTCATCGCAAGCTTGCCGAGCGGCTATACAACGCTGGTCGGCGAGCGTGGCGTGAAGCTGAGCGGCGGAGAACGTCAGCGCGTGGCTATCGCGAGAGTCATTCTCAAAAATGCACCAATTCTTCTGCTCGATGAGGCAACAAGCTCGCTTGATTCGCTCAGTGAGAAGTACGTTCAAGAGCAGCTGGCAGCACTGATGAAAGACTGTACAACACTCGCCATCGCGCATCGTATTTCCACCATCAAGCAAATGGACCGCATCATGGTGATGAATCATGGCGGTATTACCGAAGAGGGCACGCACGAAGATCTGCTCAAGAAGAAAGGTCTCTACGCATCGCTCTGGTCGCATCAATCGCGCGGCTTCCTCGTCGAAGCCGAGTAGCACGAAAGAACCCCGCTTGGCAGGGTTCTCGCGTCTCTCTACTCTCTAATGTGGTGTGTGTATGGCTAGTTGGATATGGCTTCCGCATCGAGCTTCATCCGAAAGATCGGACGCTCGGGTAGCTCCACGCCTTTCTCCTCTGCAATCTCTTCGATGCTTTTGCCGGCTTCGATCGCAGCTTTGAGTTCCTCTGGGGTCATGCCGAGTTTCTCGGCGAGGTGGCCGGGCCCGCCCCTATGCATGCGATGCATCATCTTCATCTTGCCGCCGAATGGAATGGCGCCTTTCCATTCGGGATTCGCTTCAATCGCGGCTCGCATCGATGTATGCCGGGCTTCGTGCGCGGCTTTCACGGCATCGTTGCGTGCAGTTTCATCGCTGATGGCTGCGGCAGTGACGAGCGCATCGTGATGCGTTTGCGTCGTAGACTTGATCGTGGCAGCGATCTCATCGAGATTCATAAGGAGGGCTTCGTCACGTGCAACGAGCTCTTGGACCTGCTCCTGCGTGAGCGGCTCGCGCGGCCCGCGGAAGAAATTCGCCGCAATGGATGACGCACTCGAAGAACTCGTCGACACTTGCGCGAACACAGGGACGGCAAGCGTGAGTGCGGACATGCCGGCTATGGCACCAATGACCAAACGATTATTCATACGTAGTGGGTGAAAAGAAGTAGAACTGTCGCGACTGCACCCACTATAGGAGCGAACTCCTAAGAGATGATTAACGCCAGATAGGGCTTTGAAACGTCATCGAATACTGTTTGTTAATTATTCTTAATCTTGATATCCGCCGCCAAAGTCCGCATCCAAGGCCGCTTGAAGACGAGCATCTTGTCTGTCCTCCGCCTCGTCTGCGAGTATGTCCATACTATCTTCAAGAGGATTCGGAGGGGTTTCGGTCACGAGCTGCCCGATATTCGCATCGATGTACTCTTGCAATGCATCCAATGCTTCACCATAGGCTCTATCGAAGATAACGGGCCAATGTCGTAGCGGCTGATAAGGCCGTTCAGCGTTCTTTGGAATGCCGATATGCGTATGGGTTGATCAGAGATCTGATGCAGACGCCTGGCAACCCGAGCCGCGGTGCCATCGAGTAATTCTTTGATAATTTCTGCCTTCGGTTCGTTCACCAGTCCGCGGAATTTCAGCCCATCATCGAACGCCTCAAGGATGTGTGTTGGCCACTTCATAGAAAGTGATGGCGATTGAAATACATCATTATACAAGTGTGACGCATGCCAAAAGAGCAAAACGACCCGCGTAAAACTGCAACAGATACAGAAAAGGCCACGCTGTGCGCGGCCTCTCCTGCTCTCTCTATCTCTCCCTATCATCGCTCGTTGTGATGCGGTGTAGGGGTTCGCATCTTCGCAGTTCTATAGCGAAGCGGAACATCTGCAACTCTACTACGCAGGCATTAAGACAAGATTAAGATGAAGATTGAGCCGGGAACGTAATCGTGAAGGCCGTGCCTTTGCCGGTTTTGCTCTTCGCCTCGATTGTCCAGCCGTGCAGATCGACGATGCGCTTGGCCAGCGCGAGCCCGAGCCCGAAGCCTCCTTGGGCTCGCGAGTTATCGACTTGATAAAAACGATCGAAGATGTGCGGGAGCGTTTCTCTGGGGATGCCGATACCGGTGTCTTCGATGCGTAGCTCCTTCGGCGTCAGCCTCACATGCACAGTACCACCGTCGGGCTTGCTGAACTTGATGGCTTTACTGAGGAGATTCGTCAGCACTTGTTTGAGTAGCGCGGCGTCGCCAAGCACCGTCACGCCCGAATGAATTTCTGCCTCGAACTGCACAGTGCGTTCGGCTGCGAGTAGCCGGTGACGTTCGAGTGTTTCTGCAACAAGCGACGAAAAATCGATCGCATCACGCTTGAGGCTAAGACGGTCGAGACGCGCGAGCTCGAGGAGACGCTCAACGAGCACAGAGACCTGCTGCAGATCTTCTTTGGCCGAGAGAATGCCTTCGCGGTATTTCTCGTTGCGCAACGCCAAATCGAGCGTTGAATTCATTGTCGCGATCGGGGTGCGCAGCTCGTGGCTCGCGTCTTGAGTGAATTGCTCGAGACGCAGCATCATCTCTTCTGCGGGCTTCAGGTTTGTACGCGCGAAAAAGAGCCCGATGAGGAATGTCATGCCCGAGACCGTGATGCTGATGAGGATATACGTATACGCGCGTGGCGGCAGATCGGCTGTGCGCAAGCGGTCGACTTCCGCTACTTGGAGATAGCCGATGAGCTCCCCGCCTCTCTCAATCGTCGACGTGAGCACGGCAAACTGCTCATCGCTGCGGATGACGAACGTAATCCCCTTTTCGGTGCGGAACGGAATGTCCTCGAAGAATTGTCCTTTATAAATTTGCTGCTCATTCGCATCCATCACGCGCACCTGCTCGCGGAGCATCGGCGGCACCGCGACGCTGATACCCGCTTCGTTCACTCGCGTCTGTTCCATGATGATGCGCGCCGTCCTCGACAAGCGATCGCTCATCTGTCTGCGCGACGTGCGAAAATCTGCGGCAAGGAAAATTGCTCCGTTGATGATGAGCAGAAGGAAGACGAACACTGTGAACTGCAGAGCGATTGTGTAACTGATGCGCTTAAACATTGGTCTAAGGAATTCAAAGAAGTCGACGAGTTCAATGATTACAAGGATGGGGGGTGAGAGTTTCGGCTATCATGTTACCTTTTCATGCTGGGATCAAATAGCCTTTTCCGGGTACGGTGTGAATGACTTCCTTGCCCAGTTTTCTGCGCAGATAGGCCACGTGCACGTCGACGGTCTGCGAGAAAAGCAGCTCGTCTCTACCGCCCCACACGTGCTCGATGATCTTCGGACGATCCTGCGCGATGCCTTTGTGCCGCATCAAGTAGTGGAGCAAGGCATATTCCTTCGGCGAGAGATTTACGCTCTTCTTCCCTTTCCAGACTTCCTGCGTATTGGTATCGAGCGTGATGAGGCCTGCCGTGATCTTCGGCTGCTTTTCTTCGCCATGTCGGCGGAGCAGGGCACGCGTGCGGGCGAGCAGCTCTTCTAGATCGAAGGGCTTCGTGAGGTAATCATCCGCGCCGATATTGAGCCCGTGAATCACCTCTTGCTGCTTGCTGCGCGCCGTCAGCATGAGGATCGGCATGTTCTTTTTGTTCTGCCGCAGCATCGAGCAGATCACGTAGCCGTCCATGCCAGGCAGGTTGATATCAAGAATGAGCAGATCGATCTCCTGGGTCATCGCTTTCTCGAACCCCTCTCTCCCATCATTGGCCACCGTCACCGCGTAGCGCTCGAGCTCGAGGTACTCTTTGATATTCTGCGCGAGCTTTGCCTGATCTTCGATGAGGAGGATATGCATGCGAGGAGGGTACGCCGTAGGGGTTAAGGCCGGATTAAGGGATACTGCGCCAATTCTCGGCAGAATTCCAGTTCTTAATGGTATCTTAATCTGCTACTCTTATACTTCCTTTTTGTTCTCTTTCTTCTTTTCCCATGCGACAATACTTTTCGACCCCGCTCCTCCTGAGCGTTCTCGTTCTTTCGGCGTGCTCCGCGGATACAGGAACGGTCGTTGATAGCAATTCCTCGTCTTCGATGCCCATGGATGATGCATCGAGCAGCGCTGATGCAACGGTTGAAGGCACGATCGATCTCACCGATGCCCGCATCATCGAGATGACGGCTGATGACTGGTCGTTCAGCCCGTCGAGCATTACGGCCAAGCAGGGCGAGAAGATCGTCATCCGCCTGAAGGGCGCCGAGGGCGTCCACAGCTTTGCCATCGCCGATCTCGGCATCAACGTTTCGATCAATCCCGGCGAGACAAAAGACATTGAGATCCCGACCGACAAGGTGGGAACCCTCGCGTTCCGCTGTCGCATCCCCTGCGGCGAAGGCCACATGGATATGAAGGGCGAGATCATTGTTGAGGCGGCGTAACCTTACGAAGTGCGAGGGGCGATTTGGCGAATTGCGATTCAAAGAAGATTCCTCCAATCGCCCCTCCGAAAATCAAAAAATCGCACCTCGAAGGAGTGTATACTAGACGCATGACTCTTCTCTCGATGTGGGCAAAGCAGCGTTGGATTATTCTGAGTGTCGTTGCCATTATCATGCTCGCACTCATTGTCCTCAAATTCATGGGTCGCATTTGGTGGTGCGAGTGCGGGTTTGGCGTATGGACGTGGGAAGCGGCAGCGATCAATACCTCGCAGTGGTTGGGCGATCCGTATACCTTCTCGCACGTGCTCCATGGGTTCATCTTCTACTGGGCGCTGAGCCCGTTCAAAAAGTATCTCTCTGTCCCGCATCGCCTGCTCATCGCACTCGGCATCGAAGTCGGCTGGGAGATTCTGGAAAATTCCCCGATCATCATCAACCGTTACCGCGCAAATACGGCTTCGCTCGATTACTACGGTGATAGCGTCCTCAATTCCTTTGGCGACTTGCTCGCCTGCCTCGCCGGTTTCTGGTTCGCCTGGAGGATGCCCTGGTGGTTGACCGTAGCCGCGACTGTCGCGATCGAGCTCCTGATGCTTTGGCTGTTTCGTGATAATCTGACACTGAACGTGATCATGCTCGTGTATCCGATCGAGGCGATCAAGGAGTGGCAGTTAATGAATTCCTAACCCTCTATGCACTCTCCCCTGGCCTACGACGCCTTGCACTGGATTGTTCCCATTCTCGTGCGCAGAGCCATCCCCTTCCATGTCACAGGAGGTTTGGCTGCAAAAGTCTATGGCTCGCCGCGGCCGCTCAATGACATCGATCTCGAAGTTTCGGATGAGATGCTTCATCACTTTGTGCCAGAAGTGCAGCCGTTTCTCGAGTTCGGTCCTGCGCGTCACAAGGACGAGCGCTGGGATCTCCCCCTTATGGTACTAAACTATCGTGGCCAAATCATCGATATCAGCGGGGCGGACTCGGTCCGGATCTGTGATGCGCGCACTGGCGAATGGGTGCATTGCCCCTCGGATTTATCGAAAGCGGAGTGGCACAGCGTCTTTGACCTCCGCATCCCCGTGATGGATCGCGTCAGTTTGCTTTCCTACAAGCAAATGCTCCAGGGTGAGCATCAGCAAATCGACATCGAGGCGATTCAGTACTCCATGGCGCCTATGTCGCAGGGATAAAGCGCATACTCAGCGAATTCACGCAGTGCCGCGTGTTTTTCTTGGTGAGTTGCTCGCCTTCGAACACGTGCCCGAGGTGCGCGCCGCAGTTCTGGCACTGGATCTCGACTCTGTAGCCATCCGCATCGCGTAGTTGCTTCACTGCACCGGGGATGGCGTCATCAAAAGCCGGCCAGCCGCAGCCCGCATCGAATTTGTCTGTTGAACGATACAGCTCGGCATTGCAGCGTTTGCAGATGTACGTGCCTGCCTCGGAGAAGTGATCGTACTCACCGGTGAACGGCGGCTCTGTGCCTTTGTCTTCGATGATTTCTTTTTCTTCGGGGGTGAGAGGATTGTAGTCCATGGCGAAGAGAAGAACGCTAAGCCTTCTGTCGTTCCGCGATCCATTCGAGAATCACGGCCGTGCAGACGACGAAGGGAAACATGTTGTAAAAAGTCTCGCTGATAGAGTGCGATGCTCGGTCTACCGCGAGGAATACGGACATGATGAAGAGCAAGGCGATGAGCAGGATCACGTAGCCCTGCCAGCTGACCGGGTAGTGACACCAGCCAATTTTCTTGAACCAAGCGTGCTTCATAGCATTAGAGTAGCAGAAGCAGCAAACATGCACCGCCGGCTGCCTCATCGTCGATGTCCGAAGCGAGATTGCCTACACGGTTATCGTTGCGGTCGTAGCAATCTTTGCCGGTGATCTCCCCGACTCGGTCATCGTTTTTATTGAGAATGTCGTCGCTCGCGTTCACGCTCCCGACTTTGTTCCCATTGCGATCGAGCACGAGGCGTTCATCGATGCTGCCTTTGCGTGTGCCATTCGCGTCGTACACGATTGCGGAATCTGCGGTGCCCACTTCGACGCGGCCGACGCGGGAATCGTTCTTGTTGTAAACCGAGACCCCTGATGGTCCGCAGGCGCTCAGGAGAACGAGGGATGCTACGATGAGGTGGATTGGTCGCATAGGGTTCATTCTAGACTTCTTTGGATTCAAGGCAACGTGTCTCGCAGCCCCCTCACTGTTCCAGCTCTCCCCTCGGCGCATGTAGCACCTTGATCGCCAGTGCGAGCGGCGCGTCCTCATCGTTCTTTTCCTTCACCGTGTAGTGCGGTGCGATGCCGACCTTCGTGAGCACGCGGTCGTTCGGGGAGAGCACTTGATGCGTCAGCGGGTTGTACGTCGCGCCGTCATCAAGCGTGAGCATACCGGCTCCGCTCGTCTTGGTTCCCACGAGTCGAACCCGTCCGTATTCCTGGAGCGCGGTGAGCGCCACTTCTGCAGGGAGAGCCGTGAGCGCATTGATGATCACGACGACTGGAATTTCTTTCTTCACCGCAGGCTCTTGCGTTGTCACGAGCTTGCGGCTTCCTCTCGCATTGCTCACCGTTGCATAGTGTGTGCCTTTCTTCACGAATGCTGCGACGAATGCTCCGGCAGCTTCGATGCTTCCGCCTTCGGTGCTGCGCAGATCAATGATGATGCCGCCGGTCGACGCCCGCGCTGCTTCGCCGACCATCTCGACGATTTGCCGCTTTGTCTCGTCACCGAAGCGCACCATGCGAATGTACGATGCGTCACCGCGGCGTTCGAGTGTCAGCTCCGGCACGATTGCCCTGCTATTCCTCGCAATCGTCACGGTGCGAAAGCCGCCTGATGTGCGGCCGATCTTGAGCGTCAACGGTGCCGTGGCTCCTCTCCCGCTGATTTTGTCTGCGACAATCATAATGCTCATCGTGCGGTAGAGGCGTTTCCCATCGACCTCCACCAGCTCGTCGCCAATCTTGATGCCGGCTTTTTCGGCCGGCGAGAGCGGCAATACGTGCGTGACCACAAAGCGTCGCTTGAGGCTGCCGACTGTCAGCCCGATCGATGTCACTCCCTCATCTGTTTTCACTGTCGTGCTTGTTGCGGGCAGCTTCACATTCTTCGGCGTGTAGCGCTGAATGCGGCTGTGCAGACGCTGAATCTCACGATATTCGTCTTCATCAAGCTGCCTCTCGGCAGAGGCGAGCACGGGGAAGAGCAAGCTGACGAGCGTGAGGAGTGTGGCGAGGCGCATGCAAAGACCCTAGCACGCGCACTGCTGAATCGACATGTTCTCGGGCTGCAATCAATGGTCTGCTGATCATCGTCAAAACATACGGATCTCTGTAACCTCGCAACCACTTGTACGTAAGACATGCTGTGCGTACCTGTCACGAGTATTCATCACCTTCCTCTCCACTATGCGTTTGCGTGCCCCCGTCCTCGTTCTTACTCTCCTCACGCTTGCCGCCTGCACCACCGCTGATGAACCAACGCCAGGGCAAACGAGCTCATCTGCAAGCTCCGAAGCCGTGTTGTCCGTAAGCACGCTGCCCGCCGGGGATTTCTCGTACAAAGCGGACGGTAACCCGCAAGGGACTGTGTACGTGACGGGATACGCGACGATCGAGAAAGTGCAGGAACCCTTCTGCGAGCAGAACTGCCAGAGCTATGACTACGTCTTCTTCGATGTGACCGAAGCCGGCAGTGAGGAATTCGGAAAGTTTCTTGTCGAGAATGCGGGGAATTCCTACGCCGACGTGCGCGGGCGCATCGGGCTTGGTTGCAAAGGCGGTGACTTCATTCACTACGAGAATCATTCCGACCGCTACGGCCGCGCTGAGTACAAGCTTTCTGAGGCACTTTCGAAGGCAGTTCTAGAATCGACCGAGGAGCGCCCCGTCTCGCTGAAATTGACCAAAGAACTTCTCTCTGGCGGCAGCGGGGCCCCGGCGTGCTACGCGCACTTCACGGATGTTTCGCTCTGGAGCGAAGCTCCCACAGCCCAAGCGTCATCCTCGGCTTCGGATGAACCTGCACAAAGCGGCCAGCAATTCGCCGGCGCAGGCTGTGCCATCGGCGGCTGCAGCAATCAGCTCTGCGTGAACGAAGGCGAGGGCGACATCATCTCCACCTGCGAGTGGACAGAAGCGTATGCATGCTACCAAACCGCCCGTTGCGAAAAACAGTCCAGCAGTTCCTGCGGCTGGACGCAGACGAGTGAGCTCACTCGCTGCTTGAGCGAAGCGCAGTCGCCGGAAAGGCAAATGCCATTTGCACCCTAACGCTGCCGCTAGTCGCTTCCCCTTTCTGTCCGATCATGGAACGCGACGTCTACGAGTTCAAAAGTGTCCATGTCGAACGCGTATTCCGTCCATTTGTCGGGATGGAGCGTCTGCACGTCATCACAGCAGTAATGCGTTTCCTTGAGCGTGAAATGCGTCGGCGTTACGCGGATGTCGAGCGGAACGGCGTAGTCTTTTATGAAAGGCACCTTTGCTTTGAGGAAGTCGTAGACAAGCGTCCAGTTTTTTCCGTCGAAGATGTAGGTATGCTGCGAGGTTTCGAATCCCGTTCCCGTTTCGACGAAAATGCGATCGGGTCGGACATACGTGACGCTGATTGGATGCGTGAAGGGGCAGCCCCAGCTCGAGACGATGCCGATATCCGGGCGCGGCTTGTAGCGCTCACCGTCTTTCTCATAGAAAACAAGCGTCGGCGAATTCACCGTATGCTTCCGACTAGAGACAAAAGCGCCTTGAGCAATTGATGCATCGGCCTTGGTGCCGCTGCGCACGCGAGCCCAGAGCCCGTCTCCAATGGGAGTCATCGGCGTCAATAAGGCCGGGGGATTGAGTTCGGGATATGTATCAAGCTGTGCATCGAAATCGCCGAAGTTCGCGCAATACTCATCGAATGCCTGGCTGTCCTCGAACACCACGCTTTGTACGGCTTTTTGCTTGTCGAGGCTGCCCGTTTGGCCGGTTTGCAGAGCTTCGAGCTGCAACACCCTTGCGCGAGACTCGAAGGCGGTTTCGGCTTGGCCGAGCTTCTGCGTTGCGTTGTCGTCAGCGAAAGCAGTCACGGTATACGTATTCCACCCGCTGCAGAGATTGCCGAGCTGCGCATCAATGTTGTACGTCCATGTCGTGTCACCCGGTTTGAACTTTGCCAAGCGGTACGCGTCGCCGCCTTTGCAAGTCTGCACGTCGATGCGTGCCACGTCTTTCCGCGCGGTGCCGGAAATCGTGAAACGCAGCTTGTTGGCGAGGCTATCGAGATCGCCTTGATTCAGTGGAAACGTGAACGTGATCGCAGGCGCCGGACGGTCGACGCTTCTGATACTTCCTCGCCCCACCGCAGGGACCGGCTCGGGCGGAGTGCCAGCGCAACCTGCAAGGAAGATAGGGAGGAAGGCCAATGCCACCAAATTTCTTCTTTTTATTGCTTTATGCATACTTAGACCATAACATTAAACGAATAAATCGTCAATATTGGTTTCAGGCCGCTCTCCAGCGCAGCATCACGAGCGATCCAATGATGTTCAGGGCAAATGCGCTGAGCGACATCATCGGGATCGTCACGTAGCCGTAGCGGAAGAACTCCATCTTTGCGCACGAAATGCCCGAGGCATCGCACGGTACATTACCGTCGGTTACGCCTGTGAAGATTTCTGTAAGCTGCAGAACATAATGATCGGCGGCAATGTACGCACCGATAATGCTGAGACCGAGAATGGAATACGCGATGCCACGACCCCCGCGCCAGAGTGCGATGATCAGTAAGAGAACCTGCGGATACATAAAAATTCGCCGGATCCTGCTAGACTGGCACCATGAAGCCTCTTGAGCTCGATGATCATCTGAATCTGCGAGGGCTTTCTTTTGGAGAGCATCCCGGTCTGCGCGTTCAGGAATTCGATGATCTCCGGAGCGATGAAGTGGTCGATTTGCTCGTGCGCCATTCGACACGCGCCTTGCAGGAGCGCATAGCGAAGCCACAGGAAACATTTGTGTTTGCAGACCTGCAGGATGGGGTGCAGCACTGTCGGGCTTCGCTCTTTCTTGCGTTTATCAATGATGTGCAATCGATGGTCTCTCGCGATGCGCACTCCGGGCGATTCATCGCCGTCGCAAGGGTCACCGAGCAGTACGTGCAGCAGCTCTACGAAGATGTGCTCACGCGGCACTCGCTTGATTTGGGCTACCATACGCAAGAGCATGCCAGGACACTCTTCAAAACAGGCATTCATCGCCCAGACGCGAGGCTCCTTGCGCGCGCAGCCTGGACGCAGCAGCCGACGGACGATCCGAGCGGAGTCGCTCCCGCGGTGCAAGCCTACGCTTCGCTGCAACTGCTACCGTCTCACCTGCTCCCCGATGTGGAGCGGCGCGCGCAGTGCATGATCGACGGAGTAGAAGACAAAGTACGAGCCGAATGCGCAAATATCCTGGCAAGGCGCAGCTTTGCTCCCCTGGCATTCAGCAAAAAGCAGGCTTAAGCCATTCACTGGCACCCTCAGTTTTGGTATCCTGTAGCCCATGAAGAAGATAGCCGTGTTCTTCGATGCGCCGGGCTTCGACGATTATCCGTTTAATCGCGATACCTATCGCGCTGCCTACTACGAGCTCGCGTCACTCCTCTGGAGCAAGGGCGCGCAGCTCTGCATCGTGCGCACGGAAGAGGCATACCTCGGCGGGAATATATTTGCGTTTGCCTGGTGCTACGAGGGCAAGGAATTCTGGAAGCACGACAAGCCGCTCACGGCGGATCTGCTCTTCGATAAAGGCCTTGGCAAGTTTATGCCCGATGCGAAGGCAAAGCTCCTCAATCCCCTCTCGCTCGACAGGCTCTGCGTCGATAAGTGGCTCACGTATCAGGCCTTCCCAGATTTTTTCCCCGTCACGCTGCGTGTCGAGAATCAGAACGAACTGATCGGCGCACTCGCGAGGATTCCCGGCGACATCATCGTCGCCAAGCCGCTCGATGGCGAAGAGGGTGCGGGTGTGGTGATCGGCTCGCGGGATGAAGTGCGCGACGCGGTGCAACATTTCCCCTATCTCCTCCAGGAATTCATCGATACCTCGAGCGGCATCCCCGGCGTCGTCGAAGGCCGTCATGATTTCCGCATCATCAATGTGAACGGCGATATCGTGAACTCGTTCGTGCGCACACCCGCCCCGGGCAAGATGGTCGCAAATACCGCGCAGGGAGGAACGAAGCAGGATGTGCCGGCAGAGAAGATACCGCCCGAAGCACTCGCACTCTTCGCGAAGATCGAAACCTACATGCGCGAGCACTTCCCCACACGCGTCTACTCTGTCGACATGGGCAGGCATGCTGATGGTCAGTGGAAATTGATCGAACTGAATTCCAAACCGGGCCTGACGCCGCGCGCTCAAGGACCGCGTGCGGCAGCCTACCAAGAGCGTTTGGCAGAGCTGATGCTTGCTGCGGCATGAGAAGATTGCCAATGCCTAAAAAACCAGCCATTTGGCAGACTTGTACGGTTCTTGGCGTATAATAGGCGCATGAAGAGTATTGTCGTCTTTTTTAAGCAGCCCAATTTTTCGGATGAGCCGCTTGATGAGGCTGTCTACGTGGAGGGATATACGGAGCTCGCGAAGGCCGTGACCGCGAAAGGCGCGCGCTTTGTGATTGCTCGCGGCCAGTACACCTATCTCGGCGGGACGACATTCCAAGGCGGGTGGATGTTTCTCGATGGCGTCTTCCAGCGGTATGACGGCCGCCTGAAGGCGGATCTCATCTACAACAAGGATAATACGTTCATCGCGACGCCGGATGCGAATATCATCAATAGGCGCGGGCTCGAGGACATCTGCATCGACAAGATGGTGACGTATCGACACTTCCCGGAATTGTTTCCGTTGAGCGTCCAGGCGAAGAGCCGCCAAGAATATCTGCAGGCTCTCGGACGCATCACTTCAGACATGATCGTCGTGAAGCCGCTCACGGGCTTTGGCGGCGAAGGCGTGCATATCATTCCTCGCCAAGAAGCACTACAGCTCGAGCCGGAATTCCCGCTGCTCGTGCAACAATTCATCGATACCTCGGGCGGCATTCCCGGCATCGTCGATGGCATTCACGATTTCCGTATCATCGTGATGAACGGTCGCGTTCTCTCGACCACCGTGCGCACTCCGGCGTCGGGTAAATTACTCTCGAATGTGTCGCAAGGCGGCACGATGCAGACCGTTCTCCCTGCAGACAGACCCGCAGACGCACTCGCCTTCGTCGAGAAGATCGATCCATCGCTCGAGAAGTTCGGCAGCCGCATGTATACGATCGATCTCGGAAGAGACATCTCAGGCCAGTGGTACTTGATTGAATTGAACGACCAGCCAGGACTTCAGACGCGCGAGGAAGCGGGCGGTGGCGAGCATGCTGATCGTTATTATGGAGAATTTGCGGAGTTCCTCATTGCGTCGGCAAGCGTTCCTGCATTGGCTAGCTGATCGTCGTCTGATTATTGCGGCCCAGTCGGTCCGAAGGGCGAGGTTATTGTTTCTCGCGGGACGACAATACACGAAACCATCGGGCAATCGCCCCAGATGAGCCCCCGTACCGTCGTACCTGTCTTTCCGCATTGTAATCGCTGATTGGGCAGGAGTGCGGGCAGCAACGCTTTCTTTTGGCAGTTTTGGTTGTAGATCCTCGGTGTGCGTTGGTAGATCGATGCCGTGCCCGATGTCGAGCCAAACCAGAAGAAGCCGAAGCGCCGGTCGCTGCTTGTCTGCGCAAACGCAGCAAGAGGAATCGCGAGTGCGAGGAGGCCGGCCAGTGTGAAAAGTGTCGCGCGTTTCATGGTCAGCCATTAGAGGCGCAGATTCTCGTGCTGTCAATTCTCGAACCACCGCAAGCGCCCCGAGCAGGGCGCTCGGGGCAAAGCCCTATCGGTGATCAGTTGCAAGCTTTCGCTTGCGCTTCTCGAGTCTCCGTCTTCTTCTCTCTTCTTGTTTTTTCTGCCAGCTCGTATCGTCCATGGTGCGATCCCAATGACGGATGAGCCTAACAATGGACAAGATGCAGAGAATGACCAGAGTCCCGGGAAGCGGATATTCAAGCAGGTCCCAAAGCATGAGCGCCTCCTTTCGAGACAGGGTTATGCGGATCGTACCAATGATGTGCAATGGAAAAAAGCCCTTCGTCATCCTGACGTTGGGCTTTTAGGTGTCGGTCCCGGCAAGCCTCTCAGTTGAGAGAGGCCATTTGTCGGTGCAATCTATCGATGTATGCGCAACACGACGACTGCATTGGAGGGTAGGGCCGCCTGCGAGGGCGAGGTGGTGGCGGAATCGCCACTACACACGCGGCAATCGCAACCAATGTCATGCTCAAACAAACTATGCCCCACAGTATCTCACGGCTGCCTTGCTTGTGCATGAGACTCTCCCGTGATGACAAAAGGTCGACACGCAGAATAAGCGTACGCTTGCTTACTACAGGGAAAAAGCCTTGTAGCAATCCGAGGAATTTGTGGCTCTATCGAGGCTCTTTCCACTCTTCTCTTGACGCTACGGATTAGCACTCTAAAATGCAGACTGCTAGCAGGTCGGAAAATCGACTGCCAAAAAGCCTCATCATTCTCTTTCCTACTTCCTTCTTCCTCAGTTTGTATGGCTTCCCTTCCCAAGCTCTCGGTGCAGATTCAACCGCTCGGGGACCGCGTTGTCGTGCTCCCGCTCGAAGCGGAGCAGGTCACGGCCTCCGGCATTGTCATCCCAGAAACCGCCAAGGGCGAGAAGCCGCAGCAGGGCGTGGTGCTCGCCATGGGCAAAGGCGGCATCGGCAAAGATTCCGTCAACCCGCACGATTACCTCAAAGTCGGTGATAAAGTTCTTTTCGGGCGCTACGCCGGCGATGAAGTGAAGCTCAAGGACGACAAGAACAAGGATGTCGAAGTGAAGATCCTTCACCTCGATGCAGTTCTCGGACTTGTGAAATAACCCTTCGACTACGCTCAGGGTGACATTGTAATTCTCCATTCTTAATTCCCCCCCAAGCATTATGGCCAAGCAACTCATCTTCGGAGACGAAGCCCGGCAGAAGATCTTCAAGGGCGTCAGCAAGCTCGCTGCAGCCGTGCGTGCGACAATGGGCCCCAAAGGCCGCAACGTCGTGATCGAGAAGAAGTACGGCGGACCGACTGTCACCAAGGACGGCGTGTCTGTGGCGAAGGAAATCGAGCTGGAGGATGCCTTCGAGAATATGGGCGCGCAGCTCGTGAAGGAAGCCGCAACCAAGACGAACGACGCAGCCGGTGATGGTACAACGACGGCCACGGTGCTCGCGCACGCGATGATGCAGGAAGGCATGACGCACCTCGGCGCGGGCCGCAACCCGATCCTCATCAAGCGCGGCATGGAAACCGCTGTCACCGCCGTGACCGAGTTCCTCGGCAAATTGAAGAAGGATGTCTCGAAGAAAGAGGAGTATGCCGCTGTCGCCTCGATCTCTGCGCAGGATGAAGAAATCGGCAAGGCAATCGCAGAGGTGATCGACGAAGTCGGCAAGGACGGCGTCGTCACGGTCGAAGCTGGCCAGACTCTCGGCCTCGAGAAAGAATTCGTAGAGGGTATGCAGTTTGATAATGGCTACATCTCGGCCTATTTCGTCACAGATCCCTCCCGCATGGAGGCTGTGTTCGAGAAGCCCTATATCCTCATCACGGATAAGAAGATCAGCTCGATCCAGGAGATTCTCCCCGTGCTCGAGGCAGTTGCACAGCGTGGCCGCAAAGAGATCGTGATCATCGCGGAGAATGTGGAAGGCGAAGCGCTCCCGACACTCGTGCTCAATAAGCTTCGTGGCACATTCTCGGCACTGGCCGTCAAGGCCCCGGCCTTCGGCGACCGTCGCAAGGAAATCCTCAAAGACATCGCCGCCCTCACCGGAGGTCGTGTGATCTCCGAGGAAGTCGGCCTCAAGCTCGAGAACGCGACGATCGACGATCTCGGGCAGGCTCGCAGAGTGGTTGCCACCAAGGACGCCACGCTCATCGTCGGCGGCTCAGGTGACAAGAAGGAGATCGCAGGTCGCGTGAACGAGATCAAGGCGCAGCTCGATAATACGAAATCCGACTTCGATCGCGAGAAGCTTCAGGAGCGCCTGGCGAAGCTGACCGGCGGTGTTGCCGTCATCAAAGTCGGCGCCGCAACGGAAGTGGAACAGAAAGAGAAGCAGCACCGCGTGGAAGATGCGCTCTCCGCCACGCGCGCAGCGGCCGAGGAAGGCATCGTCCCGGGTGGTGGCACAGCCTACATCCGTGCGATCCCGACACTCGAGAAGCTCCACAAGGAAGCGAAGGATGCCGATGAGAAGCTCGGCATCGAGATCGTCATGAACTCGCTCAGCTACCCCGCTCGTAATATCGCGGAGAACGCAGGAGTGAGCGGCGAAGTTGTTGTCTCGAAGATCCGCGATGGCAAAGACGGCTTTGGCTACAACGCGCTCACGGGCGAGTACACCGACCTCGTGAAGGACATGGTGATCGACCCGAAGAAGGT
>ENA-ORBV01008198-ORBV01008198.1-microbial-mat-metagenome-genome-assembly--contig:-NODE-8198-length-17658-cov-9.296400_pt1 | contig 17658 bp, 43 predicted proteins | sample MGYA00237777_ERZ505514 | MGnify/ENA primary metagenome ERZ505514 (study PRJEB26160, sample SAMN06269048) | microbial mat metagenome | isolation source: Oligotrophic lake microbial mat | place...
CCAGTACGGCGGCGAAGTCACGCAGCAATTCACGGACTCGTCGGGAAGCGTTTTCAGCATCGCGCGCACGTCCCCCGTGAGGATACGGACACTCATGCTGCTATCGCGTCCGGGTCGATGCCTTTGGGGGTCATGGGGCAAACTCCATCATCCAATCGCGCCAAATGAAGGTGTTACAAATGCGCCCGTAGTGATACGGGAGCAGGCAATAGCTTTCTTTCTTGATCTCTGGTGATTCTATAAACAGAATCTTGCTGCCTTTGGCAAAGCGGATCGAATGGAATTCGTATGACTTCATCGAATACCACTCACCAATCCCGAACACTTCTTCCCTGTATCCAGCGCGAAACCAGTTCGCCGAAGCTTCGTTAAGCGCCTTGGCTTGGTAGTCGTATTGCAGGCGTGCGTGCGTGGCGTCATCCTTGCGCGCGGAAGCACTCCAGTACCGGCGATTCGTTACGCTCCCTGAGATTACAAAGCACTCAAAGTCGTACCTGTGATCGTGCGGCGTAATGTCATATTCCTGATCGCGTGACATATCGAACACCCGCACCACCCCGCCATCAAGAGACTTCGCCAGCAATGTGCTGCGTACTCCGGGGATGATGTAGTTTTCAAGCGCGGAGCCGGCCCCGAGAGCGCGCACAATCCGCAGCACGTCATCTTCGCCGCTCAAACGTACTCCGCCGAGCCTTCGCTAACCCATCGCTTGATCGTATCGAAGCTCACCCGAAATTTTCGCCAGGCATCCTTCACCGACTCGAACAACACGCCCTCAACCTTGATCTGCCGGCGGTTCTGGCCGCCACTGCCTACCGGTTTCGGGTAGACGTACCTTTTCTTGACGACCTCGCGCCGCTCATGGGTGCGCACCGGCAACTGCATGAGCAAGCGGAAGGCGGGCTCTGGCATGTCGCCCTTCATTGTTTGGCCGTCTCGTAGAGGACTTCCCACCACTCGTCTTTGGTCGCCAACTTCCGCACCCACCGGATGCGGTTCTCCACCGCGTTGCGCGCTTGCTGTTCTGTCAGGTAACTCCCGATGTGTCTGTCGTCGAGGAATGCGGCGATCGGCTGCGTATCCGAGTAAACGATGTACGCCAATATCCTCCCGTCTCTCTCGTCCGCGATGACCTGGTGCGCCCCGACTGCCTGCCATTTGAATTCGTCGCTCATACCGCCTCCTTTTCCTGATGGATGTCCCCGCGCATCTAAGCCCTCACCATCTCGGCGCCCTCGGCTTTGGCCGTGAAAAATACCGGCTGCCTATCGGACCAGGTAAGCGCGGGAATCACGAACCTGGTCCGCAACTGCAAACAGGGCATCCCGAAGTTATGCGGAGTCAGATCAATCTTGTACGACAGCCTCCAGAATAGAAGCGCGCCCTCCCCAACCGAAGCGATCGCCATCGCAAAATCCGCCTGCAGCGCCTTCACGAGTTTTACTTCCGATTCACCCATGACAGCATGCGTGAGGTAGATGTACCTTTGGCACGCGCCGTTGGGTCCCACCGGGATTTCAATGAACGCGCTCGGCGGACCAACGCCGCACACGAAGTTCTCTTCGACCCATTTAATTAGTTCGGCAACTGTTGTTGGATCATTCATTTCCGCACGCCTCCTTTTCCTGTTGCATCCACGTCCGAAGTGCATACATCGCCAGCGCCGCGTGCAAATTCGGCAAATCCAGCTTTTCCTTGATCCGCAGTTGGTAGGTCGATACCGTCTTCACCGACAGCCCCAGGTCGGCCGCAATCTGGGCCGGCTTCATGCCCCCGATCCGAAGCAGCGCAACGTCCAGCTCGCGCGGCGTGAGCGCATCCGGGCTCGGGATCGGTGTCGCAAGGATGTTTGCCACCGCCCCGGCAATCTTCGCCTTGCGGTCGATCGACAGCTTTTCGCTGCGGTCCACCACGTCCATGAACATGGCTTTGCGATCGGGTACTGACTTCCGCACGATCTTGGCGCCGTAGACTTCCAGCGCGGCGTAGGCGTGGCCTGGCGACACGAAGTGCGTTGCGTCCTCGATGTCCGAAACCTCCTTGCCCCGGCACAGGTAGGTTTTCAGCTTGGACTGGTCAGAATCCTCCTTGGCCGGCGCGCGCTCGATCAGCACCACGTAGTGGCGGGTCTGGGTGCGCTTGAACCGGTTTCCGCGGAGAAGGCGCTCCCTCATAACCTGGCCTTCTTCATAATCGCGTCCGCCCGCGCACGATCGGCCCGCCTTTCCTCTTCCGTCACGTTGGGGAAGAGCTTGCGCTGGATGTGGTTGCAGACCTCGGCCCAGTCGTGCTTGGTGCTCAGGATGGTCTGAACGCCCTGGGTGCGGTAGCGGATGCGGGTTTCGCTCATGTCACTTCCGCGAACATCCCCCGTGAGAATCCTGACCGCCATTTACAGCGCCCCCATTTCTTGGCGCGGCTCAACACCAAGTCGAGCGCGCCAGCCCGTTTGCTCAAGCACACCGCGCGATTCAATGATGATCCTGTCGTCGCGGTCGATTCTTTTCGGGGTTCGGCGCCATAGCAATTTTGCATTGCGATTTTCCGGCCGCCGCGAAACTTGTAGGAAGGCGGTGAAAAAGGACGCCACCATAATCCGCTCAATTCGCGCGTCGCCCGCATGGGATATGGTTTTGCAGTACCCGAGTTTGCAAGAAAGGTGGTCGTATTTCCTAAAATGCGCAGTTTCCCGTTTGATTGCTCGTGCAGGGGCGGCCCCAAATCCCGACATTGCTGCATCGTTGTCATATCGCGGCAATTCGATCACACCAGCCGGGAATAGGCGCTCGATCGCCGATTGCAATTCCCCGAACTTCTCCGGGACATTTTCAAGGGCGGGCGCGGCAAAAGCCCTCGGCACAAACCAATCCGCAGCCGAAACCGCCAGCACACCAGCGGCGCCAAGTAGTTGAAGAAAGCCGCGACGATTCATAGAGCCTCCCTTTTCTCGAACGCCGCCCGCCTCGCTACCACTTTGCCGGCGCCGGCAATATGATCTTGCGTCCAAGCCAGCAAGGCGGCCTCGGTGCCATAGCGCGCCTCGAATCGCCGCTGGTTGTGGTCGCGGCTCACTACCTCGGCGTCGTTCCTGCCGCTGCGGTGGTGCAACGGGCAAAGACCGAGCACAAACATTTCGCCCATCCGTCGGCCGGCGGAGAGCATGTGGTGAATTTCAGCCGGAGACCGGCCAAGCCCCTCGCGGATGCACACGCAACACCCCAGGTCACGAACCTGCGCCTGGAAAGCGGCTTCGGCTTTTCTCACCGCGCGGCCTCCGCATAAACCTCGATCGGCGGCACGGTCGGATCGGTCCACCGCACATCGTGCTCGGCGCCGAACGCGAACATGATCTCTATGAGCATCGCCATGTCCGCCTTGTTCAGTTTGCTGGTCGAGATCCCGAGCATCACGAAACCACCCTCGATGCCCTTGGCGATGCGCTGGTGACGATTCAGGCCCGCGCTGAATACCACCTTCCAATCCTCCTTGGAAAGCAGTTGCAACTCACCATCCACGGGCCAGCGCACCTGTCGGCTCACGTCGGTCAGCATCGCCCACATGCGGGAGTTTTGGGGTAGGTTGCGCGGCTCGTGCGCGCGCTGCGCGTCGTTGCTACGCTGGATTTCTGATGTCGGCCTCATGACGGCACCCGTCCGGGCATCGGCTCGCTCAACAGCGTCAAATTCCTTTGCTGCTCGAGTATTGCAATCGTGGTTGGCGCTCCGATTGCGCCCTGCATAGTCCCGTTGAGTGATGCCAGAAATCCCGCGAAGAAAAGCACCCTTCGTCTATCATCGAGCCGGTGAATCAACGGCCCGAGTTGGTCCATGAAGTCCTGCGCAAGGTTGCCGCCCAGGCGCATCACGGAGTCGTCGTCCTGGAGATTCACTACCTGCACTTCGGGCTCGGTCATGATGGGAACGCCTGCACACGAAGGTCGACCGGCCACTCGGCCGGGTCCGCACCAGCGCGGTCTTTACAATCCATCATGATGATGTGCGGCTCGCTGTCCCTCGTTGTGCCGAACCATGGCGATGACCCCAACTGCTTCACGAAGGGAGCAACACCAGCGCCCTTGCATTGCTTCACCGTTTCTCGCGCCCATTCGATGTTGAATGGCCGCGCCTTGTGGCCCGGTTGGTCGCTCTCGCCGCCGACGATGACCCAGTCTAGGCGGCGCTTGGGTCCGTGCGCGTCAACGAATTGCGGGGCGAGGAACGGGCTCCAATCCACAGGACCAAGCGCCGGCTCGTAGGAAACGAATCGCTTCGAGGCCGGAGTCGCCAGCAGCTTCGGAATATCCCGGTCGGCCTCTTCCTGATTCACTACGCTCGCGCCAATCCACACGTTCCAGCGAGGCGATGCCGCCCAGTCGCCAGTGCGAAGCATGCGAGCCGCATTGCCAATGCGCTTGGTCAGCAGGAGCCAAGTCAGGTGCGGTGTTTGCTCGATCAGGTCCCACAGGTCGCCGCGCCAAGCGTCCGGAACCTCGTTATCAAACACGTCAGCAAGACTCGAGCAGAACACCAGATGCCGCTTGCCAGATGCCTGCGCATCGCGGTCCCACTTGAGGGGCGCCTTCCACGTCGAAACGGCGGTCCGGTGCCTCGGCTTACCCGCGCCCCATTCAATTTTCATTGCAAGCGCGGGGCGGCTCACGGCCGCATAGCAGTGATCGCAGCCGGGCGAAACGCGCGTGCAGCCGATCCACGGATTGAACGTCGAGTCGGCCCAGGCGATGCCCGTGGTCTCGGCCATTACGCCGCCCTCCGCGCGTATGGGTGCCGGGCTTCCACCGGCCGCGGGTAGTCATCCCTCTGCACCAGCGGCCCGCCAGTATCCTTTTTCATGCCGCCCTCCGCGCGCCGGGCATGATCCGTCGCTCAAAGAATCCCTCGCGGCTCTTGTCGTGGAGCATCCACAACCGCGCTAAATCTGCGCACCAATTATTGGAAAATTTCCAGCCTTCGGCGCTATTTTCGGTCAGCGAAGTGGAATGCCTGATCCACTCAATAATCGTGCGCGCCGAGTAGTGCGCCCGCCCGCGCGCCCTCATCAAATCCGCCTGCCGCTCGAATTCCAGCCAGATCGCAAAATTCGCGTCCAGCCATTCGAGAAAATCCGGCCTGAACTGGTCCGGGCAGGACTCCACGAACAGCCGCGCCCTGGCCTTGCGGTCGTAGGATTCGTGAAGGCTCATACGTCGCAGCCTTTGCCGACCGCACCGGCGTCGTTCTCGGCGGTAAATCTCTTCCAGTGAATCCAGCCTTGATCGGGGCAATGAAATCCCCAATCGCGGTAGCGCGGGCCGGTGCAGAACAGCGTCCAGCACGGGCCGTCCGTCAACTCGACGCGGTGCGCAATTCGCCCCGAAAGCCGCAGCGCCCAGTCGCCTGCGCGCCGCAACACCTTTTCGTGCACGCCGCCGGCGCGGATTCGATGCTCGGTGTACTGGCCCTTGAGGATTAGGCTGAAATTCGCCCACGGATGATCGTGCAGCGCCCTGTCGTCGTCGCTGCGCAGAAACAGGTGAACGTACACGTTGAAGAAGTTATTGCGCGGGAGCAGCCACCAGCGCAAGAGGTAGGGGCGCTCCGAGCCGCCAATCACGAAATTCGGGTCGCGATCGCAAGCCCAATCAATGATTTTGTCGCGGATCATGCCGCCACCATTCCCGGCAGCCGCTTCACCGCCTCTACCAGCGGCGTCACGGTCAACTGCCGTCCCTCCCCGCCCCGCCCGTGGACCATCGCCGCGCGCTTCGGATCCCCGATCAATTTCGGCCCCGGCGCCGCATATCCGTTGGCCACGTTGTCGCGCTCGATGATGCCCGGCAGAACGCTCGGGTAATCGTCCGTGCCCCCCTGCGTGCGGTAGGCCCGGTAGCGTTGCTCGAACTCCTTTTGCTTGAACGGCAACTCCTTTTCCGGAACGGTGCCAAACCCAATCCAGCCGCCCATTTCGTGAATCACCGCGTTCACGATCGGATCATCGAAACACACCGATTCGTAGGTCCCGACGTGGTGCACGGCCCGCTGAACCTGCGTCCAGGCGAGCGTTGCGCGATCGAGGTTCGTCCCGCCCAGGAGCTTCACGATGTCCGCGGGCTTGGGCAGGAATTGCCCGTTGTCCGGGTTCACCGCGTGGCGGTTCAGGGCGTCCCGAACGGCCTCGAAGTCGAAGGGCTTCATGCCCTCCCACCACACGCTCGCGGCAAAGGTGCTGAAGTCCTGCCGGTAAAAGGCGTGCACGCCGGAGAGCAGTTCGCAGAAGGCTTGGGAGTCAGTGGGTTTCATCTTGCGGCTTCCAGTCCCCGTGCTTTGCCGCCCAATCGGCGGCTACGCGGCTGTTTTGGGCTTCGAGGGCGTCTTGCTTGGCCACCCACTCGGCGGCTACCCTGGCGTTGCGTTCCTCGAGGGATTGCTGCTTGCTGCCGTTGGCGCGCCCCGGACCTTCCCTGCGCACCCAGTTCCGCCAGGTCGCCGGCCAGTCGAGCTTGACGGCCTTGCTTCCGGGTTGGCCGATCCAGTAATCCCGGAAGCCATCGGCGGTGGCTTGGGGGTTGAGATCGGGTCGTTGTCGCCGGCAGAATTCGACGTCCTCGGGTCGGGGTGCCCAGTCGGCGGGCAGGCGCGAGCCGCGCTCTGCTCTTTTTTTCCCTTTTCCGGATTCAGCAATCAGCAACCCGGGATCAGACAATCCGGTATCAGGAATCAGGTTAAGGGAATCAGGAATCAGACGGGCTAGACTAGGGCCGGCCTCGGTCGAGACTGAGGTTTCACCACCATCCGGTGGGGTAGAAGTCTCGGGTAACGGCGCCCTTGGAATGTGGGTAAGACTGGGGCCAGCCCCGGGCTTAGGTATCGTTGAAGGCGGTTCTTTGTGGTGCGGATGCTGGTGTTTGGCGAACGCCAATAGGCCGATGTACCGCGCTTCATTTACCGTGTAGCGCACCAGAAACCCGGACTGCTGAAGCTCGTTAAGGGCTTTGTCTACGTCTACGCTGTCGCCGGGGAAGATCGCCATCTTGATCCGCTTGGGGCGATCCTCAAGCCGACCTTCACGATCCGCGATCGTCCACAGCCCTATGAAAAGCAGCCTGGTTGAGAATGGAAGCTCGGCTAAATCTTCGTTTCCGAAGAAGCCGGGTTTGATGTTGCGCGCCCTAGCCATGCGACCCTCCGCTCATTCCGTTCCCCCGCTCTTTCCGCCCAACAGACGCACAACCCGGTCGACGCCATCGGAGTGCATTCTTTTCACTTCATCCGGGCCGAAGGCGATCACGCGCATGATTTCCCGCAAGAACTCCGCACTGGGCTTTCCGCACTCGGCAGCCTTCGCCTCGAACCGAGCCTTGACCACCGATTCGATCTTGAAGGCTTCGATGCGGTCGTCCAGCTTGCCCAGGGGCGAAGTGGTGCCGTTGCGGGAAGGAAGGGGATCGTGGCGTGCCATTGGTTTTTTTGTGGATCGGGCGGTGGGCCAGATCACGCGGGCGGCGTTGCTCGAGCGCGGGGGGGCGGAATAACTGGCTCATGCGCCCTCGCCCTTTCAATTTCGTTGAGCGTTTGGAGATAAGAGGCCACGGATTGCAGGCGCTCGTAGGTCGGCGCGGACGAGTATTTGCCGCGCCCTATCTGCGCAATCCACGAGTACGAAACGCCAGGCACGGCCGCAGCGATTTGCTTCCACTGTCCGCGACGTGCCCGGATACCAGCAGTGACCTCCTGTAGTAGATCCATTTGCCTTGGTTCTCAAAAGTTTGAGAATTGTATGCTCAAAAGTTTGCACCGGTCAAGCGGTACGCTCAAGCAATACTTGGAGGCCCTTCTGGACGAGAACCTTCAGCACTCGTTTTCGGAGCACTCGCTCGCAAGGATGCGGCGCGAGATCGACGTACTTTGTCGATAGCCTTCTGAACGTCGCGACTGTATTTACGGCAGGCTTCGTCGCGCTCGGCCTGTGTGAACCACCCAAGCTGCGTCCGCAGCCAAGTAATAAACCCCATCGTTTGACCCTCCTGTAAGTAGCCCGAAAGGCGGGCTTGGCGGAATTATTGCACAAGTGCGCAAAACTTTGCTTGACTTGCGCGCAAAACTTTGCGCATAATTCGGTCAACTACCCGCCAAGCAGGAGAAACCATGCCCCGCCGCCCACCAACGAATCGGACCCGCAAATGGTAAGGATCTTCCACGACAAACAATCCGGCGAATTCGTCATACAAACGACTTGCCTAGACGCCGACGGTTTCGTGGCGGATCTCTCAGAGGCATTGGCCGCGGCCGTCAAGGCGGCTGACGACGCGCCTACCTGCGCACTCGGCATCCTCATGAATGCGATGCCCATCGCCTTCAAGTTGTCCGGATACAAGGCTGACGAAGTGAGCGAGCAGCGCACGCTCGTTTGCGGGCGCGCTCTACCCGCGTCTGCCGACTTGGTTGCAACGGCGGGGCGCTGATGCTTGCTTGGCCCGGCAGCGAAGGCATGGATGAATTTGATTCGCGCATGGATGACCGGGCTAAAACGAGCCGGATCGGCTGTCCGCCACCAGTCAAAAAGGGCAAGGGAGGGGAAGACCTGTGGGATTCCAGGGACATTGATGCCGTGCTCCCGTATTGGTTAGCCGAAGAATGGAGAAATCTTATGCCAGTCGAAACAAAAATGATTGAAGAGCAAACCGCAGAAGTGGGGCGTGTGATCGACCGCTATCAGGTGGTTGTGAGGGAATTTCGCGCCACGGTTAAGAACGATATTTCCTCGGTCAAGGCGTCCGCCGTAGCTACAGAGGAAACCGTTAATCGCATCGGCAAAGCCTACAAGGAAACCGCTGCGATGCTCATTACGCCGAACTTCGTTCGCGCGCTTGAGAACGCTGAACGCATGGCCGCAGCCCTCAAAGCAATCTCGGAACTCCAATCCCACAGCATCACTTTCGCCGTGCTTGATCGGAAGCCGCAATCATGACCCGCCGCCCGCACCGCCTGAAACTCGGCCCCCACGTCCTGTCCTTCTGGACCGTGCAGGGGGTTGCCCTCGCGCGCAACGCTGCCGAATCCGAGCTGGACGGCAACGCCGAGCGCGCCCGCGATTTGTGGGCGATCGCTCGAGCCACTTCACCCGCCGATGCCAGCACCGAGGCGTTTTGCGATTCCCATAGCGGGGTGACGGCGTGAATACCGCTGACATCACCGCCATCGGCGAGCAGTGGAACGGCGGCATCTTCGCCGGTGTCACGGTGCACCAGAACCGCCCGATGGGCTTGGTCTTCTTGCCGGCCGAGGAGATCAAGGCCAACTGGCAACGCGCCAGCGAATGGGCCGCCGAGCAAGGCGGCGATCTCCCGTCGCGCATCGACATGATCGTCCTGCACAAGTACCTGCGCGGGCACTTCAACTTCCACGGCTGGTACTGGACGAGCGAGGGCCGTCCCGGCGACGCCTGCTACGCTTTCGTACAGGGCTTCGAGTTCGGCTTCCAGAGCCACGGCCGCAAGGAATACAGCTGCCGAGCCCGTGCCGTCCGCAGAGTCGAGATTAGCCAATGAAAACCGCCGACATCACCGCCATCGCGGGCACGTTGCCCGCCATCGGCGCATATTTTAACGGCGGCATTTTTGCGGGCATCACCCTGCACGAGGACCGTGCCCACGCGCTGGTCCTGCTGTCCGAAGAAGGTGCCCACATGGAGTGGCCCGACGCGTTGGAGTTCGCATTCAAGCTCGAAGGCGATCTCCCGTCGCGCATCGACATGATCGTCCTGCACAAGAACCTGCGCGACCGGTTCAACAAGCACGGCTGGTACTGGACGAGCGAGGTCCTTCCCGGCGACGCCGAGTGCGCGTTCCTCCAGGGCTTCGAGTACGGCAGCCAGAGCTACGACCGCAAGGACACCGGCTACCGAGCCCGTGCCGTCCGCAGAGTCGAGATTAGCCAATGAAAACCGCTGACCTCCTCCTCGCGATCAACGCCCTCGACGCTGCCCGGCAGGCCCTGCGCATCGGGAACGCAACCATCCCTGAGCAGATGCGGATTGCCGACGCATGCAGCAAGGCATCGTCCACGCTGCGCCACGCAATCGAGCGCGAGCACCCGGAAGTGAAACTGGAGGCAGCATGAACAAGCCCCATGAGTGGCTGCATCAGCGGAGGAAATCATGAGCGAGCGTGACGATGGCGGACCGGCGTTTCCACTTCCTGTTGATGACGACCTAGATTGTGCTGGACGGTATGCCTCTGGATATGGCGGCATGAGCCTGCGTGACCACTTCGCAGGCGAGGCGCTGAAATCTCTTGTCCCGCTTACTAATGGCGAGCGAATCGCAAAGGTGTTTGAGACGCTGAACCAGCGACGGGACACAGGCGAAACGAACGCAACACCACAAGAGTACTTTGCACAGGTTGCTTACGCGCTGGCCAACGCCATGATCAAGGAGCGCGCCAAGTGAAAACACCCAAGACGCTAGAGCCGCAAGTGAAGGTGGCCGCATGAGCGCCGCGCATACGCCGCTCACGGATGCGCTGATTGATGCGGCGCTCAGGCAAGTGCGCCGCGAAGACCCCCCATCTGCATACGAAAAATTACGAGACCAGCCCATTGATGTTTTGATCGCCCACGCGATGCGCATGGAAGGCGACCGCGCCGAACTGGTGGCGGCTTTAACGGGTTGCCTCGAATACATGGAACAGAACTGTTCGCTTCCAAGGGTAGGCACTTATTCCGGAGATCGCATCCTCGCCGCCCGCGCCGCCCTCGCCAAAGCAACTGAAGGCAAGCCATGAAAACCTTACTCGGACTCACCCTGTTGTGCTGGATCGCAACCGGCGTCCTGTACTACCTCGCGAAACATCGTGGCGGGCACGGCATGGGGTGGCTTCTTGAGTTCAGCGTGGCGGGCTTTGTGTCGGCTGGCCTGACGCTGGCATTGATCGCGTGGGCGATTATTCGAGGAGTAAACCACCCTTGAACCTGCTGCGGCAATGTATTGGTGAGTTGGTAGACAAGCACGGCTCCGTGCGGGCCGCTGCTCGCGTCCTAGGCATTGACCACGCCTACCTATACCGGCTCAAGGTCGGAGAAAAGACCGATCCGAGCGATGCACTTTTGAAGAAGTTGAAGCTTCGGCGCGTTGTTTCCTATATCGGGAGAAGTAAATAATGAACAACCACCCTGACACGGGCCACTGAGGAGAGCGGGATGGAAAAGCAGATTGTTCATTCGACCGAGGCTCAAGGGGCAACCACCCGGACGCCGCTCACGGATGCGCTGGTGGCCTTGTTTGATCGTACGCGGCCAGTGCGGCGCGCTGCCCGGACGCCGCTCACGGATTCTTTTCTGGAGCAATGGGATTCGTACAACTACCCCGAGGAGGCTATCGACCACGCCCGCAAGCTCGAAACCGACCGCGCCGGCCTGCTGGCCGCTCTCGAAATGGTCCGCGATGCTGATAACGACTGCGCACGCGATTTTCTGCCGACCATCCCCAAAGCCGCGCGTTCCGCAATCGACGCGGCTATTGCCAAAGCAACTTCATAACCCCAAGGAGCAAACAACAATGAACAGCATGCCGGGACACGTTACTCCGCAACGAGTCAGCCTGATCGAGAAGATGGCTGCGAAGTACCACGTCGAGCCGTCCAAGATGCTCGGCACCCTCAAGGCCACCGCCTTCAAGGTCAAGGATTGCGAGGCCACCAACGAGCAGATGATGGCCTTGCTTGTTGTGGCGGACCAGTACGGGCTGAACCCCTGGACGCGCGAGATTTTCGCATTCCCCGACAAGAGCGGCATCGTGCCGGTCGTCGGCGTGGATGGCTGGTCCCGCATCATCAACGACCACCCCCAGTTCGACGGCATGAGCTTCGAGCAGGACAACGAGAAGTGCACCTGCACCATCTTCCGCAAGGACCGCTCGCACCCGATCGGCGTCACCGAATACCTCGTGGAATGCAAGCGAGGCACGCAGCCGTGGTCGTCGCACCCGAAAAGGATGCTACGCCACAAGGCCATGATCCAGTGCGCTCGCCTGGCATTCGGATTTGGCGGCATTTTTGACCAGGACGAGGCCGAGCGCATCATCGAGCGCGACATGGGCACGGCCGACGTGACCTCCACCGTTGTCGCCATGCCGCAGTCGAAGTCGCAAAAGCCTGCCGAGCGCGTGATCGAATCCGCAGCCCCGCCCCAAACGGAGTCCGTTGTGCTCCCTTCGGACGCCGGGGCGACGGGCTCCATACAGGAAGAAATGGCCGTTTCCGACGAGGCCCCCATCAAAGCCGAGAAAGAAGGACTGCTCACCAGAGGCCAGATCCGCATCCTGCGCGCGCGCATGGAAGCCGCGGCCCTGTCGGACGTGGACATTCAGGCGAAGTTCGGCGCGAAGCTGGACGACATCGGCGCCAACACGTTCGAGGCGGTCTCGAAATTCATCCGCAACCCGATGGGTGACTGAGTGCTGCAGTTCCAAGAGGCGGACCACTCTTACCGATGGAACGGTGCGCGCGTTCCTGGCGTCACGTCAATTCTCGCCCCGCTGATGGACCTGTCGCGCATCCCGGCCGACGTGCTGCAGGTGGCGCGCGACAAGGGCCAAGCCATTCACAAGGTCGTCGAATTGCACTGCAAGGACGATTTGGACGAGGACGGCTTGCCCGACTGGCTGCAACCCGTGCTTGAGAAGTGGAAGCGGTTTGTGGCCGAGGCGGATTTTCGGCTGATCGAGTCCGAGTACCGCGTCTATCACCCGACCTACAACTACGCCGGGACGCTGGACCTGTTCGGCTACGTGAATGGTGCCCTGGCCTTTATCGACGTGAAGCGCAGTTTCATCGGCGGGGCGGTCACTGGACTGCAAACCATGGCCTACCGCGAGGCGTACTGCGCGCAGGAGAAAGTGGGCAAGAGAACCAAGCGTTTCGCGCTGCGCCTCTCCGAGACCGGCCCGTATCGACTTGAGGAATTCCACGACCGGAACGACTTCAACACCTTTCTGGCCCTCTTGACCGTGAAGCGGTGGAGAGAAAAACACCAACCCAAGGAGCAAGCATGAGCGCCGTCCTGCAGGAATCCGTAAACGACGAAATCCCCACCGAACTGTCGGTGCGCATCCCCGTCACCACCGCCGTGGCCAACCAGATCAAGCCCGCCGGCGCCCTTGCGCTCGCGCAGGAATTCGTGATCGACGGCCCGGAAATGGCGCAGATCGCCGCCGACCAGAGGAAAGACTGGGCCGGCCAGATCGACCACATCAAGAAGATGCGCCTGGACTTCCTCAATCCCGCGAAGTTGATCGTGGAGGCCGCAGCAAAGTGGTTCAACCATCCGATCGAGGACCGCGAGGCCGGGCGCGAATTGCTCGGGCAAAAGCTGCTGACCTGGGACACGCAGGAAAAGGCACGCATCTCCGCCGAGAACGCCAAGCGCGAGGCCGAATCCCGCCGGATCCGGCAGGAAGCCGATGCCAAGGCCGCTGCCGAACGCGCAAGGGCCGAGGAAGTCGCCCGGGCGGAGCGCGTGAAAGCCGCTGCGGCCGAAGCCGAGCGCCTGCGCCAGGTTGCCGAAGCCGAACGCCTGCGCAGGGAGGGCGATGCCAAAGCCGCCGCCGAAGCCGATCGCAAGGCCAAGGCCGCCGCCGCCGACGCCGCGAAGGCCACCGAGAAGGCTGCTGCTGCCACCGAGAACGGCGAAGCCCGCGCCCAGCAAACCGCGTTGCAGGCCGCTGCTGCTGCGACAGCCGCCCCCATGGTCGAGCAGGTGAAGGCCAGCGGCATGAGCGTGCGCTCGAACTGGATCGCCCGCCTGCAGCCCGGCGTGACCGAGGAAGCGGCACTCATCCTGATCGTGAAGGCCGCCGCAACCGAGACCGACTTGCCGCTCGGCCTTCGTGCCCTTGTTCCAGGCGACGTCCTGATCGTGAAGCCCGCCGCAACCAGGCCCGACCTGATCGCGCTCCTGAAGCTGGACGCGAGTGCGCTGAATAAGCTCGCCAAGGCCCTCAAGAACAACATGAACGTCCCCGGCTACGTCGCCGTAGACGAGCCCGTGATCGCCGGCAGCCGCAAGTAAACAACCCAGGGAGGTTTGAATGAGAGAACACGAGACTCGCCCCGACGATTGCGATGCCGCCTTCCTGTGCTTCGCCGTCATGGCCGCCATGGCCGCGGCCGGAATGGTGGTGGGGGTCTTCCTATGAAGACCGAAACCGCCCTGCGGGTGCTGTCGGTGCTGCTGTTTACGGCGGGGTTCCTGATGCTGCCCGACCTCCTGCACCCAGTCATCGCGGAGCCAGTCGTGGCAAAGGCGCGCGGCTACGACTACTTCTCGCCCTACGCCCCGCCAAGTGAGTGCAGCGGACGGCAATGGGTGCGCCACCAGTCAGACGCAGAACTGCCGTGGCACGAGTGCGTCGACCTCGTGCTGAAGATCGCCGCGCACAGGGGCTTGTGATGGACCTCGTTGACCAGGCCGACCCGGTTTGCGCGCTGGTGGACCAGATGGCGACCGATCTGCACGCCGAGATCCGCCAGCAATTTCTGATCGCGCGCCTGAAAACAGAGCAGCGGTTCCGCGAGATCCAGAACTTCACGAACCGAAGTATCGGCCAACGCAGGCGGTACCTGCGCGCGCGCCACATCAAAGGATCCATCGAATGGAAATGAAATCAGTGAAATCGAGCCAGGTGAAGGCCGTTGGCTTCGACCCGGCCACCAAGACGATGGCCGTGGAATTCCACGGCGGCGGCATCTACCACTACTCCGGCGTCACGCCGGAGCAGCACACGAAGATGCTGGCGTCCAAGTCCATCGGCGGGCACCTGCATGCGCACATCAAATCGACGTGCAAGTGCGTGAAGCAGGCTCCGCCCAAGAAATGAACGCGAAGCTCGCCAAGGCCATGCGCAAGGCAGCAAAGGCAGTTGCCGCGCAGTCAGTTGCCGCGCACCGAGGACCGGGTGCTGCAAAGCAGATCTACCGCGAATTGAAGCGCAACACCAAAAAGGGAGCGCCATGAAAAGCCTGCTCGACAAGTCGTTTGTCTACACGTCGGCCGTCAGCACCGATATTGGCAAGACGTTCGCCCGCATCCGCGCCAAGAACAGGAAGGCGAAAGCCGCCGAAGCCCTCTCGCGTCAGGTGGTGCCCATCAAAGCGCGGAAGCCATGAACGACCTACTGCGCGTGGATACAGAGCACCGAGATTTCCCGATCTGCCCGAAGTGCGGGCATGAGGAATTCGACGCATGGGAGATTCATCTTGGCCTGTGCGGCGACGGAGAAACCGACTGCGGATCGTGCGGCTACACCATGCTGATCAGTCGGCATTGCAGCATCACCTATACGACGAAGGCCAAGGAATGAGCAACGACCTACTGCGCGAGTGCCGGCAAGCGTTCGCCCACAAGCTGACATGGGACGAAGAACAGGACATTGTTCGCCGGATCGACGCCTTCCTTGCGCGCAATTCTCCGAAAGCCCGCAATCGTGTGGCGGAAGAATTCCGCAAGGCTGCAGGCGATGCAACGCTGCCGGTGGTCGTCAGCCTGCCGCCCGATTGGCTACGCGCTGCGGCTGATGCCCTGTCCGCGCCCGACAGAGCAACGCTGGAGCGGGCTGCGGATGTGTGCGAGAAGATGCGCCCCGCTGGGGGGCGAGCATGGAGTACTGCGCAGCAGGCTTGCTGGGCGGCGCTTACTGAGGCAGCCCAAACAATCCTCGCTCTCGCAGACGAGCCGGAGCAGAAAGTCGCGTGGACCGGCAGCATCAGCAATGAGCGATACGGTGACACGCCGCCCGAGCCGAAGCGCCTTCCGACCGTGGCGGAAATGCGCGGGATTCTGTCCGAGGAGAATACGAATGCAGCGCCGCAGGGCGCGACGATCTCTAATAACGGTCGGCCTGAGAATCCTACGGGAACTGCTCAGAGTCCTGCGGTCGCTGCACCCGAGCCGCAGCAGGAGCCGGTGGCGGACGAGCATTTGCCGTGGCTCCAAGTATGGCTTGACGAAAAAATTGTCCGTGCGACCGGCGTGCGGCGCGAAGTGCTTGAAGATTTGCAGCACGAACTGGACGCCCGCCCCTCCCCGCAGGCTGCGGAGCAGGAGCCGGTGGCGTGGGATGCCAGCGTCTTTAAAGGTAGTGAAGGATTGCGTGGGCTTCTAGACGAGCAGGAATTCTGGGATCGGCAGCTATACGGAACGCGGCTTTACTACGGCGCGGGCGGAATGGATTACCTGCATCGTGACGTATTGCGCGCCGCCGTGGATGCTCTCGCCGGCCCCTCCCCGCAGGCTGCGGAGAGCGTGTCACAGTGGGATGGTAACTGTTCGTTAGACCCATCGCGGGAATGTGAAACTTGGCAACTTTGCAAGCGAGCGAAGGATTGCTTGCGCGACGATGATCCTCTCGATCCTCTGACCAAACGCGCCGCGAAGGAGTCGCCATGAAGATCAACGGTTATCTGACAGGGAATCAGCTTCGGATCGTCCATGCCGCCCTAGCCACCGCTGGCTACGACAGCGAACAGGCGCACCCCGGATGTTATGCGAAATTCTGCTACATGGCGTTCGTGAATGCACTACACAACCTTGAGCAACCCGCGGTCGCTGCACCTTCACCGCAGGATGGCAGGAGCCAGCGAGACTATTTCATCGCACACGCCCCGGCTTCGGAGATTGATAACCTGATGCCGAGCACTGTGGGCGAACTGGCGACGTGGCTTGGGCTGACCGACGAGTACGACTTCAGCCGGGACTATGTGCGCTGCGTTGCGAAGGCTCGTGGAATATGGGCAGACGCCATGCTCGCCGCCGCGAAGGAGTCGCCATGAGCAATATAAAAATGGAGAGAAACTTTCCGCCGCCGGACCATTCGCCCACCGCGAAGTGCCTGACACCCGACGCCGCGTGGACGTTTCAGATATCAGCGCGGCGAATCTCCGCGACTGTGGAAAACTTCAAACTCCTTGGTATGACCGAGGCCCGGGCCGTGCAGATAGAGAATGATCTGCACGACGCGATTGCGCCGATCATCGCAAAACACAAGCGAGAAGTAGACGCTGAATATGGTGCGCTCAAGGCCCACACCCGCGCCACTGGAGGCAAGCCATGACTGACCATAACGCGCCGACGCCGAGGACTGACGCGAAATCTTTCTACGCATATAAAGCGCACTCGAGACGCCAATGCGTTCTTTCCGGCTTCGCCCGCGAACTGGAGCGCGAGCTAGCCGTGGTAGAGAAACATCTGTCCGCTGCTTATGCCCGTGAGGACAAGTTAAAAACGCAACGCGCCGCCGCGAAGGAGTCGCCATGAAGGGGACTATCAAGGCGTTCCGCGAGTACCTGAACAAAAAATTCAAGGAGACCGATCCGCACAAGCACGAACGTTTCCACCAACGCACGCGCGGTTACGGGGATTACCTCTATCACCAAGACCGCTGGAAGTTCGACCTCGAACTGAGCGAGGCGCTGAAGGGTGCGGGTTACGAGGACTTTACGCCCCCTGCTCGCGCAAAGGAGACGCCATGACCAAGCTTGCGAAGGTGAAGCCGATCCACGCTCCTTCGTACGAAATGTTCGCCAAACTCCGCAAGGTGGAGCACGTGCCGATGGTCATTCTCACCAACGCCCGCTACAGAGCCGACCAGAAGCTGATTAAGGCTGTGAAG
>ENA-ORBV01008199-ORBV01008199.1-microbial-mat-metagenome-genome-assembly--contig:-NODE-8199-length-17658-cov-8.660600_pt1 | contig 17658 bp, 10 predicted proteins | sample MGYA00237777_ERZ505514 | MGnify/ENA primary metagenome ERZ505514 (study PRJEB26160, sample SAMN06269048) | microbial mat metagenome | isolation source: Oligotrophic lake microbial mat | place...
GCGTTATGTAATTACAAGCTACGTGTATGTATTTTATAAACTCCTATATAGGTAGCCGTTAGGTGTTGGATATTGGTATCTGTCGAACATCCATCCTATGTTATCCAAGTAGGCCGGCAAGCTCTATGTAAGGAAGCTAATATCCAACTGTTGGCACGAGTAGCCCGCCGGTTCACCAAAAAATCTCACTTTTCTGATCTGATACGCGGCAAAGCACTGAATGAGAATACACAGTTTCTGATCAATAGAAATACACGATGGCGCAGCTTTCAGCCGCTGCAACAGCGGCTCCTCACAATGCAATTACACCATGCCTCCCCCTGATAGTCGTAAACATGTCGGTGGTCTCTGTTATGCAAAAGCAGATGCCGTTACCCATGATGCAAAGCGTGTCTTTGGCGCTGGACTTGAAACGACATGGCTCGCTGGCACCGTGAAAGAAGTAATCAACCATCGTCCGGAAGGTTCAAAACGGGCAACCACTTACGTCTTAGCTAAGTACAAGATTGGCAACAAAGAGTATGAGAAGTCTATTCCGTTGCAGTCCCTGAAGGCGCAGTTACCGGAGGGTCCACCAACAGCAGCAACAGCCGCGGAAGCTGGAGCATCAACAACTCAAAATGAAGATGAGAACCCTACCACCACCGGTGATGAAGTAAATAACAACGGAACACCAACTAGCAGGGAAACAGCACGAGCAGATGACAACACAACCCCCCCTCTACCTCCGTTAGGGGCTGGCACTCCTCCATCACCAGCAACACCAGTTGCTTTTGCCAATGATGGCCGTGCTTGGTTTGATGGTGATTTGGTTCATGACATCAATGGTCCGACTACTGTGAAGATGTGGAAAATGACCTGTCAGTGGACAGGGAATGAGTACACGGAAGGCTGTGACAATGGTGCGACCCCCAAGCACAGCGAGCTGGATTGTTTCATGGCTTGTTTCCCCAAGAGTCAGTTAATTTGGATGGTAGATCGTCTCAACACCAAGCTTCCACATCATGACAAGCAGACCACAACCATTGGGGAGTTGTTGAAGTGGTTTGGTGTGTTGATTTTGGTAACTCGATTTGAATTTGGCTCTCGTGCTGACTTGTGGAGCGAGAAGCCACGGTGCAAGCACATACCAGCTCCGGACTTTGGCAAAACAGGAATGTCAAGGCAGCGATTCGACGATCTTTGGCACCACATGGAGTGGAGTTATCAGGTTCCCCAAAGGCCTGATGATATGTCAAGTGAGCGTCACAGATGGTGTTTGGTTCAAGATTTCATTGACAGAATCAATGAGCATCGTGTTTCATACTTCCATCCATCAGACATTATCTGTGTCGACGAGAGTATTTCAAGGTGGCATGGTCTTGGTGGGAGCTGGATCAACAAAGGATTGCCCATGTATGTTGCCATTGACAGGAAGCCAGAGGATGGGTGTGAAATTCAAGACAGTTGCTGTGGTAAAAGCAACATCATGATGAGATTAAAGCTGGTTAAGACTGCAACGGAAGAGGAAGCGTTGAGGTAAGAAGCACATTGACTTGCATGTTTTGACTTTGTTATTTGAAATAATAATTCAGTTCACTGTTATTCTTCTACTGCTTTAATCTTTCTACAGAGTTGACCACAATGGATACAATCATGGATGCAACGTGCTACATGAACTCGTCGAACCTTGGGCCAATACTGCACGCACTGTTGTTGGAGATTCGTACTTTGCTTCCACACAGAGTGCACTGCGTCTGTTCTCGATTGGATTGAGATTTATTGGAGTGATCAAGACTGCCACAACGGGATATCCAATGGTGTATCTTGGAAGAGTCCAACTCCCAGAGGGGAAAGGCGACAGACATGGTCTTATCACAGTCGATGAGGACTCTGGCTGTCAGCTCTTGGCCTTTGTTTGGTGTGATAGAGATAGACGATATTTCATCTCTACATGCTCATCTCTGGCAAGCGGCACCGTTATCCAACGGACAAGATGGCGTCAGATTGACTTGGCTCCAAACGCAGACCCTGAACGTGCTGATCTTGTTGTCAGGCAGCCCAAGGCTGCAGAGACATACTACTCAGCTTGCTCTCAAATCGACAGACATAATCGGAGCCGACAGTCAACCTTGATGATTGAAAAGAAGGTAAGGGTCACATCATTTGATAAGCGGCTCAACTCAACTCTTTTTGCTATGGCAGGACCTGTCGATGCATGGTTCTTGTTCAGAGGAATAAGACGCGGCAACAAGAACAGAGTCATAGAAGAAAGGCACTTCTATGAATCACTTCTTGAGCAATTGATTGATAACAACTTGGATCGTTCTCAAGCATCCACACAAACAAAGAAGAGACGCACGGATGCAGAGTTATTGCTGCAACAAGAAGCCGCTAACCATGGATCGGTCCCATCTCATTTGCAGCTTGTTGGTGTGACTCCAACAAAGAGATACAAGAAGGGTAAGCCGCACCGTCTTCAAGGACGTTGCCTTGTCTGCAACAAGCCAGCTACAACTGTATGCAGAGAATGCCAAAGAGACGACCCCCTTGGTAAGCATCAGCATTGGATCTGTGACAAGAAAGGCAAGAAATGCATGGGCGATCACATCATGGCACATCATCCTGACATGATTATGGATGCTGACAAGAAGCCAATTCAGTGGAATAGTTTCCACTAGATGTTTAGTGGAGATAAAGATGTCAAAATGGAGCTGACAATGGTGCTCCTATTAGCACTTGTGTGTTGTTTTCTTCCAAAAAAGATCAAATTGTGAGATGTAGAATTTCTACACAAAGTCAGTAGCAACTGTTAAAGAGCGTTAATTAATTAATCATTTTCGCTCTTACTTGCTTTTTGGTGTAGAATTGTACGGCTAACAGTAGTAGCAAAAGCAGTGCATTAGTTAACGCTAGCCGGTAGTTACATAAAGCTTTTTGCTGGTAGAGTAGACACTAGCTAGCTAATGGATAAGTTTTACTACCACTACTAGCTAGCTAGCTAGCTAGCTAAGTGGCCGTAGCTGACAAGCTCAAAATCGAAACTCCAACTCTATACTGGGACACCGGTCGTGCTATTGAAACCAGCTTTTGCCTTGTGAGCCAATGAAATCTTAATGCGAGCAAGCCAAGTCACGAAAAATGTGCTAAAGTCACCCGCCACGCGTCCAAGCAAAATAAATGGCGCAGACTACAGTCGTACCTGGTGCTACCACGCTGTGACGCTTCGGTTTTTCATGGTAGCGCTACTACTAGCTAGCTATCGGTACTAACGCGGTCATTGCCTATTAGCAGCTAGCTAGTAGCTAGCTAGTAGGTAGCTAACGTAGCAGCAAACAGAGATTCACTCGAGAAGCCATACAGTACGACTGTACCATACCGTATTCAATTGCTCAAGTTTTAATAGACACGATCGATAGCTAGCAATAATAGCTACTACTGTATCACCATTACACAGTTAATACAAGAGACAACAAGCTAAAGTTATATTGCTATCTTATTTGAAAGTAAGAAATAACAAGACGGGTTTGGACTACCAAAGAATACGAAGGAAAAGAGTTTGCTGCACCGTTGGAGTTTACTCGTTAGCAATCGTGGATACAATAAAGCAACAACCGAAAACAACTACACGACATTTCTATTACAAAACAAAATCAAACAAAATGGAAAACTCATATCTTGCTTGGCAATCTCCAGCTGCCTTTCATAAAGGACGCAATTCACAAAAGCAGCCAGCACTTGCACGTGTGACGGCAGCTTTGGAGGAAGCCACTTCTTCGTCGTCTTCTCCTCATCACGGTAGACACGAGGAGGAGAAATATGAGCAGCCAAATCTGTTTGCAACCGTCGCTACACCCGCTAAACCAAAGAGCAATAATAGCAACAACAACACTAATACTGTGAACAGCAAGAGTAGTAGTATTCATAGCAGCAGCAGTAACAGTGACACCTTTCTTTGGCGTACAAGAAGCCTCGATGATGATGGCACTGCAGGAAGAGGACGCCTCTTTCACCAGCAGCACGAACAAGAGAATGTACATGGCGGGTATGGTGATGGAAGCTTGCACCATCTTAGTACGAATCAACGCAATGTGACTTATAGTGCCAAGAAAAGAGCACCTTTAGGAGGAGAAGAAAGAAGGCAACAACAGCCATTGCACTGCTCCTTTGACGGTTCCTTCTTGGCAGAGAACGGAAGCCAAATCAACAATGACAGCAACAACAGCGGCAGCAATCCCGACAATGACAATAATAGCCATGCAACATCCATCTTTCGTACGAGCAAACGACGAGCCTCGGAGTCCGGAGCAGCCTTATTCAACAACAACAACAATAATGATTCTTCGATACTCTCTACGCCCCATTCGTCTGGGCGAAAGCACTTGAGACAACCTATTGCCAAGACACCCATTGGAGCAAAAACCCCGGGAGGAGGAACTGGTGCGGATGCTGCTGCTGGTAATTCCCCCTTTTACTCTTTCGCCGCTGCCGAAGAAGACGACGAGTTTATCTGCCCAGGGACCGTTCGCAAACTGGCCCGTCACAACAGCAACGAAAGCGCCAAAAGCAAAGGAACTCCGGTCCGTCTTCTAGGCAGTAGTACTCCTGGTTGGAAGAGCAACAATAACTGCCCGGCAAGTGTTTGGAAAGCACCACGTACCCAAGGAATATCCAAGTTTCAACTGACACCAACTGCGCCGAATAGCACAGCCACGACACAGCCACCCACCACACAGCAGCGGCCAGTGCCCGATAGCGGCAACTACAAGAACCTCCACCACCACCATCACAATAATAACATGATCAAGAACCAGCATAACAACAACAGTCCAAGTGGTACACCCTTTCGCTTTACATCCTTTCCAGCGTCCCTGCCCCGAGTACACCCACCCTTGCGTGATGCTGCCGCTCCTGCCAAAGGAGAAGGACCGGAAGTGCCAGATTCGATTCGCAAACGCATGTACTTTGGATTTCCGCCATCTTCCTCGCAACACCAACATCATCTTCATGGTGCAACGACTGGTGCAGGTGCTGCTGCTGCCCCTTCATCTACTTATCATCATCATCAACAACACAACAACAATCACTCAAGGGAAGAAGACGGAACTCAAAATACCAGTATTAGTTCTTTGTCAACCCATGGAGAAGATGATCCTCGCATGCCTCCAGTTCATACAAGACTCTTTTTGGACGAAGAGCAATATGCCTACAGTGACGACGACGATGAAGATGATGACAACGGAAACACTAACAACAATAATACTAATGATGCCAATGCTGCGGCAGTAGGACGGACGCGCTTGAATTTCAATTTGCTATTGAGTCCAACTAACAACAGCAGGAAAATCAAGAACGACACCATAGCGGTCCCTGCTGGTACCAAAGAAACTAAACACGAACAAGATAGTACGCCACAAACTGACAATGACGAAGGCCAGTCCGATGATGTAATGGAGAATGAAAGCAACAGCTCGGATCCTTTCGTGCAAAATCAACCCGATGAAAGTCCCTTCAAGGAGTTGCAAGATGCAGCGGACAAAGGTACGTGATATAATAATAGACGGAACTGCTTCTCTGGTATTTCAACACAGTGTGTCGCTCACCGCCAAATAATTCCCCTTTCCCTTTCTTTTTCAACTGATTCTAGAAGTCTTGAAGATGACTGAAATCAAAGAAGATGACACGTTTCCCACAGAGTTGTCTCGACCCTACGAACAACGACATGTGCAGAGCTTTCCATCCACCATGTCTTCACACACTCCTTTGCGCAATCTATCCGGGTGCGATGACTTGGCCACAACAAGTATAGATGACGACGATGGTTTGATGGAAAGTGGAAATTTGGAGGAAGATCCCACAAGTAATCATCACCATCACCATCACCGAGGGCCTCTTACTCCTCAAGAAGTCCAAATGCATTTTCAGTTTGATTCGGTTCATGAATGTTCACCCATCCCTGGGATTCCCGAAGACGAAGAATTCCGCGTTCGTCCTTGTCCGTCATCCTTTCGTATGGGGAAAACAACTCCCAGACTGCCGCCCAAGCCACACCCGCCGACCGATGTCAACCCCACACAGTCATCGAAACCGACATTTGGTAAACCGGTTCTCCACAGCAACAGCAATAAGGACGCACAACATCAACATCATCCGCAGCACGATGATGGTCGGTCGTCTGTTTCGGGAGGATCTGTTTCGTCGACTGCCAGTGCCAAGCAAAGGCGTCTTCGACCCATGCCGGACATGTCCGCCTTTGAGATGGAGTCGGGGTCGAAGACGGGTGGCCATCAGTACACTCATCACATTGATCGATCGAGGGACGACATGAGTGGAGATACAATGAGTGCTTCCTCGCCAAAAACATTGCAGTGTCCGCCGACTCCTGTCCGCACACCCGCGTGGGCACATAGTGATAACAAATCCTCTGCTGGTCGTCTCGGTGGCGACGGAGGAAATGCAGGTCCGCCCGTGTTTCATCGATCCAATTCTTTGAACACGACGCGCGTTTTGGCAACCTGTTCGGATGCACCTTTTGCACCAGATGCAGGCGCATTTGTCCAGGTAGACAAGGGGGATACTTCTATGGAAGACCATGAAATGGACCTGGGGTCAGATGATGCCAAGGTTCAAGACTCGTCGCACGAGGAAAGCATCACAGAACCTCAGCACCCGGAAGCCCCTCCTCGCATTAGGCGCTCTGTTGGAGAACTGCGGTCCATCATTTCCTTTGCCACCGATTTCGTTTCATTAGGAACACTTGGATCGGGGGCCTTTGCAGATGTCTACAAGGTACGATCCAAACTAGACGATAAGCTGTATGCTGTCAAGCGGAATAGAAGGCATTTCCGAGGCAAGCGCGATCGAGACATTGCTTTGGCAGAAGTTAGGGCTATGCAACGCCTTCAACAGCCGGCCAGTCCTCAGCAAGGGCAACAGCAAACAACTAAGCATTTGCAGTACTTGCTCTTCTTTTATCGGGCATGGCAAGAAGATGGACACTTTTTCTGTCAAACAGAGCTCTGCTGTCGCGATACCTGCCGAGAGTTGATGGATTCCCTGAGTGTCGAGTGGCATGTCGCAAAGAACCGATATCCTTCATTATTGCGGAACCTTCCAACACCAGAAGGTGTCGTTGCGGGAAGCTCCTTGGATGTTGCAGGCCGCAATCTTCCTGACACGACTGTGTGGAAGATTTGCAATGATATTTGTGCTGGCCTGTCCCACATGCACACACGCGGACTTTGCCACCAAGACATCAAGCCATCCAACATTTTCTTTGTGTCTCACCCCCAGCTTGGGAGCTTATGCAAAATCGGAGACTTTGGAATGTCTGGTGATATTGGATCTTGCGGGGATGGAGAAGAAGGGGATCAAAAGTACATGGCCCCAGAATTACTATCGTCGGACGTGAAGCACGCCAGTTCCGACATTTTTAGTCTCGGACTCACGCTGTACGAAATTTCAGCTGCAATAGGATTTGAACTGCCAAAACAAGGCCCTAGATGGCACGAACTGCGAAGCGGGTCCCATTGTCCCGAGCTGCCCCCCTTTCGAGATTCTACTCTGCGCGATCTGATCCAACACATGATTTCACCGGGACAGGATAAGCGGCCTTCGGCCGATTCTATCCTCGCGCAGGAGAAGGTATCTCGAGCAGGGATTACCTGCGATGTATTTTTAAGAGACTACATCAGCGATATTGAAAGCTACGACAAAAAGGAAGAAGAGCGCTTAGCAGTGGTGGTAGGTTCTGGTGATGAGAAAACACCAAGACACGCAGGTGCAGCTGCATGCCGTGCTCGTGTCTGCAGTCCTACACTAGGGCATTTTACGTCGTCTGCGCCCAATATGTTCACTCCCGAGGCACAATGAACCTAAAGCTGGTATATAATATTTGACATTTTTGAATCTTCCTACGTCGTAGAATTAGACTTCGTCCATAGCAGCCACTGGCTGGACTAGCTACTAGCTAGAGTAGCTACATGCACTACCTTCATGTGTGTAGTTCGCGCTGTTGGCGGGTCGCGAGAGCTTTCGGTTTCAGATTGATACAGAAGTAGTGTGCGCTCTTGTGCTCACCCACGCTCTGCGGCGCCTTCAAACACATTCGTTTCGAAGGCTGTACACAAAATTTGTCGTAGAAAAACGTACCAGGGTTGCCGGCGCGAAATCATAATTAATTTTTAACGGTCCGACATAATACACGTCACACATGGTCGCAAACCTTCCGTTTCGCAACTGGTGAACGTTCTTCTAAAAACTCGAAACTTTCCAAGGTAGTACCCTTAGGATGGCTTTTCGGGGTATGGTTTAGCAGGGTATGAAATTGACTACTATGGAATACCTTCTGTTAGGCAGTCTGTTTAACATCATTTTAAAGTGTAAAAAACAGAATTTTGTAATTTTGTAAAAGTGAGAAACTCTTTATTCGCAACCGTTGAGCAGTGCATACACGCCGCATCTAGCGTTATGTACCGCAAATCGATCGTATCTAGTATAGATTCGAGTAATATTAGCGTGCATGCAGTGTTAATCTACTTCGTTATTGATTGAAATGACAATGAGAAAAGTGATAAAAAGAGTCCGTAAGAAGCAGCGGCACGGACATGGCGGCCTACTCGGCGTCGGCGATGTTGTTGTTGTTGTTGTTGTTGGCAAGGGCACTCTTTCTTCCCGACACAGCCAACTCTTTTAACGATGGGAAGGGATCGTTGACTTCTGGCATCTCCAACAACAAAAGTATGTCACGATGACGATCGACAACGTTAACATCGTCTTCATTATCGGCGTCAACAATGGAAGCCTTCCTCTTTCTTGATCGCTTCTCTTTGACCTTGGCTTGGAGCATCTTCATGTCTGGTTTAACCATTGTGTGCTGGTACCTGAGAGACGCAATGATTTTCTTTTCTACATCATTGACTCCACGGAAGAGAAGATCGATGCGTCGACCGTCTTGATGGGCTTTCTCAATCTTACTCTCCGAATGATGCTTCAGCCCACGCAAGCGTTCGAGATCTTCAAGAAGATGCCACCACGCATGTGCCTTCGGCGGCACAGTCTCCATAATCCTTCTCCACAATCTATCCAACATGCCGACAAGTCTCCGGAGCTCAGTCATGTTGGCATCTGTCAATGTTCCAAAGGGTTGATGGCAATAATGAACCAACGCATCAAAGTACTTGAAGAGACGCTTGTACGCAGCACAGCATCGCTGTATTTCGGCATCGTCACAACCATCGCTTCTATCCTCCGGTGGAATATCCAACAACAATTGCTGAATGGAATCCATTACTTGGTCAGCTTGCCGGATTAATTTCCGGCAATGATTACCTTCGAAATCCCCCCCATGGTACGCAGATCTCACTATGTTGCATAGCTCCTGCAACAGTTCTTCTATCCTCTGTCGAATCGGTTGAGAGAGAGCGCCGTATTCTTTTTGCTTCTCAATATCTGAAATTTTTTTTTCTAACACCTTCAATTCTTTTCCGGTCTGAATGGTTTGCTTTTTGCAGTCGGCAGCCCATCCTTTGGCGTAATGAAGTAATTCACGAGCCTGGTTCCACTCAGCTTCGTGCTCCGGATACAGATATTGATAGACGCCATTCGTTTTCCTTGGCTGGAGCGAAGCTTGCTCTGCTTGCAAGAGTGGAAGTGGAAACGTTGCATCTGCCAACTGCTCTTGTTCGACTTCAAGTTGAATGAGTAAATCAATGTATTCAACGCGAGCATCAACCAACTCAGTAGGAATCTGTTCGATTCGGTTATGAATCCACTTCATGAATGATTTCATTGGTGTGTTTACAAACAGTTCATTGTTATGGAGGGAAGGTACGATTGTGTTCCGTGGTTCAATACAAAACAATACATCATCCTTGACACCTCTCACATCATGAGCTTCCTTCCGATCCAGTTCTCCACTCCTAAGTCTTTCTAGATGGGTCCGTAAGCCTTCTTGTGTCCAGGCGGGGCCAACACGGATGTTGGTGTTGGCAGTCCACTCAGCTTTGGCTAACGGACAACGCCAGCACCAGTAATTAGCCATACTTTCTTTCCCCAAAGCCATCGAATAGAAAGCAAGATCACCCACCATAAACAGTTCGACAGCGGCGGTAGCAAGTACAGTATTTTGGGTGTGGGTGTTGCCAAACGACATCTTCACTTTGTTGGCGTCAAGTCGATCCCGGTATATGGTAACATGCCCAGCTTGTCGAATGTTACGAAGTCCGTGATCAACAGGAGAAGCAATTGTATCTTTGAGGATGTTGTAAGTGTCTTTTGTGCAGCTGACGTATCCACATTGCCCATCTACTTCGAGCGCAAGCTTGGAACCAATGTACTCATTTGTGTTTGCTCTTCTACGACCCGGCTTTGTTATCAATAGGAGTGTAACCATCATACGAAACGCGCCTTGGCCGTGGTCTCCCACAAGAATGACGTGTGCCTTGTGAAGATCATTGTAGTCAAAAGAGTTTGCTTCCAAAGCCTTGTTGGTATTGCACTCAAGCAAGTTATCAACGGGAATGTACCACGCCACTTTCCTTCGCGATCCCTCTTTAAAGTCGACTGCGATTGGTCTGACAAAGTCATTTGCTTCCAATGATCGTATGACTGACTCTGGCTGGAGCACATCCACGTTCGCAGCACAAAGATACGATTTGATTGTACGCAGTTGGGACTTGTTCACGCCGGATTTAAACATCATTGCCTGCTGGAATTTTGGTTCAAGCTTTACCAATGAATGGTTTAATTGTGGAACATTCGCGGCAACGTGATTAAAGGCTAGAGGATCTGCGGTATGTAGCACGCGAATAAGTGCCTTTACAACATCATAAGACGTCGACTCATCCGTTGCTGCGTTGTCAATTATAGAATCCATCCACACTTTGGCATTGTGGTACAGTCGTTTCTTATCCGTGGACGGGACAATGGCAATAAGGCGTTTGCCATGACCTTTCGACCCGCTGTACTTTTGAAATTGGAGAACTTCCGGCACTCTTATGGAGAGCTTGTACAGTGCTTGTGCCACTTCTGACATTGCGGGTACGGACATGGGTATGTTGTATTTGCCACACAAACAGGGATCGGGATCTAACTTCGTAATGTCGTCCACCACATATTCTTTTGGAACAGCATCACTGTAGAATCTTAAACGATCGACATGCTTTGCTCCTTCCAAGCGCTTGCCAAATGCAGCAAGCTTGGCTCTAAGACCAAGGCCGGTAACAGAGAACAAGTCGTTGCGTGTCAAGTACTCTGGATTGATGATACTCCGGAAGAATTCGAGTAAGTCACTATCATCCTCGTTGTTGAACTGCGGACTAGACGCGGACGGAGTCACTACTCTTGCTGTTGGTGTTGTTGTTGCTGTCATGGTGGCTGGCTGTGGCGGACTGGGGCGTGGTGTTGGTTGTGCCGGAGGATTTTGTTCTGTCACTAACTCATCCTCGTCGTCCGTCTTATTAATCCAACGTTCCCAAGAAGCTTGTAGCACTTTGCCAAAGAGTGATTTGTCGAAATTACCGACATATTTGTTAGGTGCTTTGGGAGTGGAACAACAGATGAATGGCTTAATGCCGAGCGGAGGTGGCAATCGCTTTAGGATAATCTCAATATGTAAGTGTCCGTGAGTGCTGTCCTCTATGTTCGTCATGTGCGTGCCACAGAACTCTAAAGCTCGCTGTAGCTTGCCATGATTAATGCCCTCTAACTGCATCTTTTCTATCCAAAATGCAACTGGAATCCATTTGCCGAATGATCCGGGCCTGCGCTTGTAGAGCCCAATCAATGCGTCACTGATTTCTTTATGAGTCGGCATGCTGGTCCGGACTGTGATGCTAAGCTGTGGAATTTTACTGACAAACTCGGACCATTTGTTGTTGGCATGTAGATGCACACGCAGGCTGATTTTGTCAAGAAATAATCAACAAATCAAGAAGAAACAAGGTCCGTGACTGTTCGTGTTCCGTCTCGTCGTCGATGCTGTTGCTGCTTCCGAGCTGCGGATGGCTATGCTAATCTATGGAATTTTCCAGACTAACTCCGGCCTATTGTTGTTGGGTTATATGTGGACACGCAGGCTGATTTTGTCAAGGAAACATAAGCTCTAAGGCTGTCGAACGACCATAAAGACTATATAGTTTCGGTACGTTCTTTGTTATTGCTTGTTATTTGAGCTGATATCGGGTTTCTAACATGATGTTTGTATGGTAACCCCAGCCTTATTTTTCGCTTTCTGAATGAAAATATCAATAAGACATAATGTGACGTCGACAATCAACTAATCAGTACCGACATACCAGCGACGTACAGATTAACGAGAACCACTCGTCAAACGAATGTGAAATCTTGTCCAATTTTCTCTATCATCTTTTTATTTATTGTTGTCGTCACGATGGGATTTTATGGACTGGCAACCCTAATCGCCCGATGCCATTATCCCATTCTAGAGTAGCATACAAAACCAACAGCTGCTCTTTAGAAATTTTGTTGAAGATGACCCTGAAGAAAGCAACGTGAGGAAAACGGGCACCCAGTTGAGTGTGATAGTGAAATTTAATTTTTGGAGGATTTTGAGAGGCCCAATATCTCTTTTTTACGCCCTTGAAAATCAACCTCCCGTCACTCCCCAGCGCGGCCACATGATCAACCACTCCTACACGACACTAGCTAGTGGCATACATAAGAGCTCCCCGCCATTTGTCAACTGAGTGGGCTAGCACAATTTACAGATTTTTTGCTGGAAATATTGATAAAAAGATGGCCAAGAAGAAGCGTTGGTTGTTGGCTCTGATTCTCATTGCAGTGATTGTTTTGTTCCAACTCATGGGCCCCGAGCGACTAGCACAAATTCGCAGTGGGAGTGGCGAGCTAGGAAGCAATTTACAATTGAGAAATGGAGACGAGCACGAGAACGGGAATCCGGAACATGCCGAAATGAGGCAGACGCGCAATAATGATGCGAAAAGCGCTAGTCGTCGCGTTCCAATCCACAACCACATAGTTGGCGCACAAATGACCACAACGGGTACAAGACCGTGGTGCTCGAATAAGCAAATTGTACGAGGCCATTGGCTTCCCACCACCTTGGAGCGCCCTCCGTATATACCCATGAGTCCCCGTGTGAGGTGTTTACCGCCGAATGCTTTTGACAAGCCTTTCAAAACCTACATGTGGGAAATTAAAAGCCAGCAAGATGACCAGAACCATCACTGTCAATTTGCAGCTCTGGATAAAAGCCTCCTGTGTGAAATGTTGTGCAATCAAACTCTGGCGTTTGTAGGAGATTCTCTGACCCTCGAACATTATGCCTCCCTGGTCCATTTGTTGGGGGATCGGGCACGTTTGCCTCCAAAGGCCGTACAACATGGACGGATTCGGCGGAGGATTTGTGCACCCAACAAAAACGGAATAGGGGGAAACAAAGAAATTCCAGACGAAAATGGTTGCTGCTTTGATTTGATATTCAAGACGGACTTCTTTTTGTTAAATATTACAGCCGAAATACAACAATCTATGCCTACGGTCCTCGTTGTGAACCGTGGAGCTCATTTCAAGCCGGATGATGAATTACTGGATAGTCTTCGAGCTCAAACCTTTCCTGCTTTATTGGATTGGAATGAAAAGTGCAAATCTATTCATCTATCTACTAAGTGTATCTTGATATGGAGGACTACAGTTCCTGGACATCCTCACTGCGAAAAGTTTACTGAACCGAGTACTAGTGTCGCAGACATGGAAGAATGGATCCACGAAAAAAGTACCAAGGACCCCACCGTCTATCGCAAGGGCGAGTATCATTGGCAAGATTTTCAACGTCAAAATCGGCTCGTCGCCGACCAAGTATGGCAGGCGGAATGGAAATCACAATTGACGCACATTCATATGGAATGGATGGATTCGTATGCGACCAATATTTTGCGACCCGACAATCATCGTTCGCACATGGGGGATTGTCTGCACTCTTGCAGTCCAGGAGGAGGGAGTGACCTCAATAGCCAATGGCTTTACCATATTTTGAGGAAACACTATCATGATTCTAGCAGCCCAGCACCACAGGAAAATATGAAGCAAGAAGAACGAGCTTGAAGACACGCCGGCGCCATGCATTCGCTTGGTGAAACATCGTGTCGAACTGCTTGAAATGTTACGTGTGATGCAAGATGCTAATGTTCAAGCACGGCCCTGTAATTTGACCTTAGACAAAACACAAATTCGATCAAAGAGTGACGACGACGTTGCAGTACAGAGAAGCGATTCAATCAAATATGCCATCAGCCACTGCTCATTCACTGGACAGCGCTTTTGATTGGATCCCTGGGAATGTCACAAAATTTTCTTGGCGTAGATTGAGGAAACACCAACGAAGAATTATATTGCCACTGCTTTCTGCTGCCGCTACCTTTGGACAGGCCTGGATCGACTGTACGTATCATGGACGCAACTTGGGCCCCATCTCCTGAACCTCGTATGCAGCAGCACTTATTATACTCTATTAGCGTCAAGCTATTCATGAGTTTAGGTCCATGCTCGTCCTGATTGTGTAGCGACCTCTTACGTTCGCCGGTACCTATCACCACTGGTCCAGTCACGCGCGCACCTCCATTACACTATGGGAAACAAGCCCCAATTTTAAATAACTTACAGATTTCCATCAATTTCTTCTATCTGCTTACTTTCAGCTACATGTGCAGGCTGTGATTAATCATCAAGTGCATGTCCAGACAACAGAACACAAAATGTTGACAAATAAAGCACTACCAGTAGCAATAGAAGAGAGAAAATAATTGGCATCTTCAGTCACGCCCGGGTGGAACTGGATCTTGCATCGGAGCAAGTGAGTCGTGAATGAGTCGTGATTCTACTTAACTAGCCCGAACCTTTGCGAACCCTTCTCCAGCCGACCTCTCACTCTTTTTTCGTTTGAGCAATTGAGTTGTTGGTGTTTGTTGCTTTATTGTTTCTGGAAGAGAGAAAATAAAGACAAGCTAAAGGCAGCGCAAAACAGATAGCCGAAAGTAAGGAGTGTAGATTCATGCATTACGTCTGAAAGCTCAGTTGTAGCTGCAATGAATCATGCAAAAGGAGGTGCGTCAATAGAGATGATAGCTTCATGCCATTGATTTCCATTTTTGTTTCAAATTCTAACAGAGGTTCTTCATTCTTACTATGCATGTACAGGAGGAGGAGGGGACAACAACGATGACGATGATGAAATCCCAATGGTGGCCGCTTCGCTAGTAGTGGATGAAGTAGAAGGAGAGGACCAAAATATTCGTGCCTATTCCTGTCAAATTACAGAAGAAGACTGTGTGGCCAATGGCGGCAACAACGAGTCGAGTGTCACTCATTCGGCGGCATCTGCCTCAGCCTCACTGGAAACCACAACACCTTCGCCCGTTCCAACGCGTAGCGTACGCACCGTGAGCAGTATCGCCACATCCGCATCGGCCTCGACCCATAATTCAGAGGCGCAGTCTCAGCAGCAGCAACAACAACAAGAACAGCAACAATCTACACCCGCATCGGAGGAAGCAGAGTGTGCCACGGCCAACACTCCCTCTTCTCCGTCCATTACCGCCATTGCTACTCCCGAGCCATCCATGCGGCCATTCCACGCCCAACAACATGATTCTAGTACGGCATGTCCCCCGGAATTAGAACAGTTGTCTTCACCTGCTCCCCCCACCATGGCCATTGCCATTGCCACCCCGCAACAACCGCATGAAACGCCTAGGCGGGTGTGTCCCCTGGAATTGGAGCATTTATCTTCCCCTGCTCCCTCGATGGTGGTGACGGATGAACAGTTACAACAAACGCCGTCTGAGTCCTTTTATGGATCCTGGAGAACAACTCTATGTTCTTGTTGGTGGGACTCCGACGTCATTTGTTCTTCCTTGCCGTGGATGTCGTGTTGTTGCAATGCCATTTTGATTGGACAACTCATGACACGCCTTCGTTTAAATTGGTGTGGCGAGGAAGACCCAGAAGCTGCCGTGCGGACCTTTGGTATTGTGGCATCTATTACCTTTTGTTACATTCTACTGTGCGCCATTGGTGTGGGAATGTTTGTGGCACCCTTCTTTATGATTTGGTTGTGGTTTTTGGCCACTAAAATTCGAAGCCTGATACGACAACGCTACGGCATTTCGGCTCCCTATGGAGCGTGCGAAGATTTTTGTTGTAGCGTATGGTGTCTCTGCTGTAGTACCATTCAAATGGCACGACATACGCACGACGAAAAGCGATATCCCTACGAATGTTTTTCTCCCACGGGCCTTCCAACTTACGCACCCGATATTCCTCCCAGTTCCTGTCGAATGGAATCCGAGGGGAGAGGATGAAGAAAGTCAACAAGTGGCTACTCCAATATACATACTGCTACCATCTTTTGTCGGCTCGAAAGTGGTACAGTGACATTCACTGCCACATTTCGACAGATGCCAGATATGGCACAAACGGAGAATGGCGTTGTATCCCATTCCTTCCATTTTTTTGACGAGGAAAATCTCAATGTTTCAATACGCTCGACCATCGAATGGCCTATTGACTTTCTGGGATATGATCGCATTATGCGATAAAACACCAGTAGCCTTGTTTCCGCATGCTGTATGCCGCGAGGACGATCGAAATCCAACAAAATGAACAAACTAAAATAAATCGTTGCTATGAATACTGGCACAATCGCCCGTCGTATGGCTCAGGGCAAGCACAGTCGCCGGTGAACTCGTTGCAAGTTCCGTTGTGAAAGCATTCCACACCTGGATCTGTACAGGCCTGTTCTCGTTCGCACAAATTTCCACTGTAGCCTGTTGGACACTGGCACTGTCCGCTCCCTCCATCGCCTTCACCGTCATCTTCCAACAGTATAGCATGCATATCCAATGATTCTCGAATTTTGATTACGGCGAGCATGAGATTTTGGCGTCGCTAGGGACAGAGTAACGCACGCGCCTTGAGCAACGGTGACCTCGATATTCACGTCAGGAGGGACCGCAAAGGGATTGTTGAAACTGTTGGTATCCAGCAAATCAATGAGGACCAAGGTGGTGAGGGTCACTTGAAAGCCAATCACAAACAGGCAAAAACATCGCGTCGTGAAGCTTCGCCATCGGCTACCATTAGCAGCGAGTAAATGTCTTCGGCAGGACTTCGATATGTGATGACGGGATCCTCTTTTTTTCTCGTCATGGTTCTCGTCATGTCGGTCATTGCCATAGTTGCCACGACCGGAGTCTTTTTCGCCTCCCAGATCCTTAAATTGGTCTCCTCCAACACCACAAGTAGCGGCGCCTATGCCACCCTCATTGTCATCATCTTCCAACTTAGTAATCTTTTGGCAGTTGTCATGTTGCCGCGGTTGTTCAGAGTCGGTTGTCATTTCGCAATGAATAGCAACCAAGATACGGGAGATGAGTGTTTCGTTTGAGAACTCAAGATGATTGTAACAAATTGTGTGAAATTTATGACCTCTTTCCTTTTAATTAACTCCGCAATCGACGGGCCGGGCCCTGTAACGCGGGTACAGGGTACAGTACCAATAGTTCTGGTGATGTACTGAATGTGATGTTCAGAGTGCCCCGTGAATTAGAGCCTTGCTTGGAGGCAAAGAGGTAGAAAAAAAGACACCTTTAGGCAACGATGCGTGACTCACTCTGTCTCTCGGTGACTGGCTTCTAAATC